>ERZ773197.58-NODE-58-length-83815-cov-51.676480_pt1 | contig 83815 bp, 56 predicted proteins | sample MGYA00580999_ERZ773197 | MGnify/ENA primary metagenome ERZ773197 (study PRJEB29015, sample SAMEA2738166) | human oral metagenome | biome: human oral; feature: human-associated habitat; material: saliva | place: China | collected 2185 ...
GTACACCGCCAGGGATTCGAACCCTGGACCCACTGATTAAGAGTCAGTTGCTCTACCAACTGAGCTAGCAGTGCATGCTTTTGTTTTGCGGATGCAAAGGTAGGAGTTTTCGTAGAACTAACAAAGCCCTTGCGCCAAAAAAATGATTTTTTTTGCACAAGGGCTCTGATTTTGTTTGTTTAGACTCGATTATGCGGCTGGTTTTGTCCGCTCCTTGAACATAAGCGTAAAGAGAACGAGGACACAAAGTGCGTAGCCTGCGAAAATAAACCAGCACGTCGGCCAATCGCCTACGGTATAAATGTTTCCATTGTGCGATATGGGGTGCGTCATCTTGTTGATCAGCCATTGCGCGCCCAATGTGCCGACCGTTGCGCCAATACCATTGGTCATTAACATAAACAATCCTTGTGCGGCAGAGCGGATGCTGTCGTCCGTAGCCCGATCAATGTAGAGCGAACCGCTGATGTTGAAGAAGTCGAACGCGACGCCGTAGACCAACATTGAGAGAATGAACATCCAAAGTCCCGGACCCGGATTGCCCAAACCAAATAAGCCGAAGCGGAAGACCCAGGCAGCCATCGCGATGATCATTACTTTTTTGATGCCGAAGCGCTTTAGGAAGAACGGGATCAGCAAAATGCAGCACGTTTCGCTAATTTGCGAGATCGAGATAATGATATTTGTGTGTTGCACCCCGAACGTCTCGGCGTATTCCGGCATTGCCGCGAAGCTGCTTATGAATGGGTTCGCGAAGCTATTCGTAATCTGCAAGCTGACGCCAAGCAGCATCGAGAAGATTAAGAACAGCGCCATATCCTTACGCTTAAAGAGCGCAAAAGCGTTGAGGCCGAAGGCTTCAGCAAAGCTCTTTTTGCGCCCGTCTTTGATGATGGGGCAAGCGGGTAGCGTGAAGGCGTAAGCAAAGAGCACCAAGCTGAGCACACCTGAAGTAATAAACTGGCGATAGTCGGCTTGGATTCCGGCTAAGTCGACAAACCACATTGCGCAGATGAAACCAATCGTACCAAAGACGCGTATGGGCGGAAAATCCTTCACCGTATCCATACCGGCACGCGTTAATATCGTATACGCAACGGAGTTGGAGAGCGCCAGCGTCGGCATGTAGAAAGCCAAGCTCAAAGTATAGAGCGTAAAGAAGATGCCGAAGCTCCACGTCGGCGTACTCTGCTGATAGAGTGCGGCCGCAATAAGCAGCGTGCCCGCCAATAAATGACAAATGCCCAAAAGTCGCTGCGCCGGCACAAAGCGGTCGGCGATCATGCCTATTAAAGCCGGCATAAAAATCGAGACTACGCCTTGGATAGAGTAGAACCACGCAATCTCAGTGCTGAGTCCGATGTTGCCTAAGTAGCGCCCCATAGCCGTCAGGTAAGCTCCCCAAACGGCGAACTCCAGAAAATTCATCAAGATGAGGCGAATTTTCAGGTTGAAATGATTATTGTTCATAGAGCAATTTCTTGATTTGGCGAACTAAAACTCGCTTACTCAATCGATCGGAATAGGTGCAGCAGATGACGTGGTCCTTGTTCACCAAATAGAGCTTTGGTAAACCTTTCGCCCCAAACGCATCATACAATTGCCGATCAGGCTGTGCAGAATAAGGAAGTGTCAGTTGCTTAGCCGCCCAAAAGGATTTGATCGACTCTTCCGTTTCTGCGCGAGAGATACAGATAAAGGTTACGTCGGGAAAGCGCTCACTCATTTTTTGCAAGTGGGGCAATTCGCGGCGACAATCGGGGCATCCCGTATTGAAAAATACCAAGATCGAAACCTTTCCTTTGAGATCAGCATCGGTCAGCGTCTGCCCATTGCTCATCTGAACGGAAAAAGCCGGGATTTTATCGCCCACGCTGTAAGTTTTGCTTGGTGTAGTTGGCCCCTGCTGCGCGCGAGCATTCACCAGCAGGCCGCCTAAGAGCGCTAAGCTACAGCAGAGTAGTAGCCGGAGCCTTTTGGCTGTCCCCTCTGCGCGCTTTGTGGCGCGCGGCGTGTTGTTTCTGAAGGTATACATTGTGTTTTTTATTGTGTTTAGCCCATACAGCGGCCGAGAAGTATTGATCGCAAGCCCCTGTATAGCTTGCAAATGTATAAAGAAGTATTGAAAATGGCCCATTTCATCGCGCAATTATTCTTTTTTTCGTGGCTGCTTTTTTCAGCATCTGTCAGCGGGAAACGTGTGTAGGCGTGGAGCGAGGCCGCAGCGCGTCCGTTTGTCAGACATTTGGCTGCTTTCGCAGCTCCTTCCGGTGGGGCTAACGTAGGGCGCGGACCGTTTTTGGAAGGCATTGGCCGCGCCGAGAGGTTGAGCAGAGGGGTAATTATTTCGTTTGGCGGCAGCAAACCATCGTTTGGTGGCAGCAAATCATCGTTTGGCTTGAGCAAACCATCGTTTGGCGGCAGCAAACCAAAAACATATCGCTACCTTAGCGAGCGCAACGCAGGCCTGCCCCTTCGTTTTTGGCCGCAAGTTTGTGAAAATCGCCTGCCTTAGGTCGATTTAGGCGAAGTAGCTTGATTGTGTGCGAATCAATCGAAACAACATATAAGTCTGCCTCTTTCTCCTGCGGTAATGGGTGGCGCAGACAATCGATTAAAGCGCTTGGGTATAAGCGCGAGGCATTTGAGTTTCATTCAAAGCAAATGCTTATCTTTGCCCGAAAAATAAGGTATGAAGCAGCAGAAGATTCTCTTTGTATGTCATGGTAATATATGCCGAAGTCCGATGGCTGAATTTCTGATGAAGAAGCTGGCAAAAGACGCCGGAAGAGAGCGGGAGTTTGAGATAGATAGTGTAGCTACGTCGACAGAGGAAGTAGGTAACGATATGTATCCTCCGGCTAAGCATTGCCTGCGCAATCATGGCGTCCCGTTCGAGCATAGGGCGGCGCGGCAAATGACGCAAGCCGACTATGATTATTATGACCGGATTTTCGTGATGGATAGAAACAACCTTCGCCGGCTTCCTATGATAGGCATAGAAGATAAAGCGGACAAGATAAGCCTATTGATGACGCTGATCGGCGAAAATCGTGATGTGGCTGATCCGTGGTATACGCGTGATTTTGAGAAGACCTATGCTGATCTATGCGCAGCCCTTCCGAGGATTCTCTGAGGTTGTTATCGTAAGTTGTACGCTAAGTGTGGGCGAAATGCGAAAAAAGAGCCTATTGATCGTCTTGAAGGTATTGTTCGATAAATGGCCGCAAGCCGCCTCCCATCGCCCTCTTAAGGCCGTTTTGAAAAGGCTACAGTCCCGCAGCACTTGGCACTCTCAGTGCGTTTCCCAACGGTAGCTTCCGCCAACGCTTCGCCCTTGTAGCCGGCAAGTCTTCCGATCTTTGCCTTTGTGCCTTTATAGGTTTACAGTCTGCCAATATTAAAAAACGCTACGACTAAGGCCGCGCTTTTTACTACTTTATATAAAAATGTAGGATGGTTTTCTTTATATTTGCACGCAATATTCTGAAGCAGTTTGGCGCGTGTGCCGCTGCATTGCGTTGAAAAATGACGGAACATAAAGAAGACAATACAATAGAAGGCCCTGCGGCGACGAACTTGCGTCGGGTGCAAAAGCAGATGGCCCGTGCTGAATCAAGACCGGCCCTTGATGCTGATTGGAGTTACTTCTTTACGCACAATGCGCGCATCAAGCACATTATACAAAAGCTGAAAGCGGACAATTTCTTTCCTACGTTTGTGCATCAATCGTGCAATTATATTCGTAATCACGACAAAGTGTGCAAACAATTGCGCCCGACGATCAGCGGACTCATATTTATTCAGGGTGAAGTGAAGGCTATCGAGGCCTACTTCAAAGATCGCTTGCCGGAATTGCACTTGGCGCGCGATTATGCTACGCGCTGCGTGGCCCGAATTCCGCACACCGTGATGCAACCCTTTATGAAGATCGCCGAACTTGACGCTACGCGCATCCGTTTTCTGCTTCATCCGTTTGAACATTACGCCGGTAGTCAGCTCGTTCGTATAACTTCCGGCCCAATGGCAGGCTTGGAGGGCTACATTATTCGGATAGACCGCGATCGAAAATTGGTTATGCGCGTCGGAGATCTGACGATTGCCGTCGGCGGAATCCATCGCGAATCGTTTGAAAACGTAGCGGATTATATTCTTATGCGACGCGCTGAACAGGATGAAAGTGCGGCTGTTTCTGAAAAGGGGCTGACGGATTTGCAAATGGCCGTGGAGCGAACGCTTTTCAAGCCGCAGACGTCGACTGACCGCTTGCTGCTCGCCGGTAGCGGGGCGCGCTGGATCGAAACGGCGCAGGAGCGGCAGGCGCAAGCCGATTGGGGCGCGGCGCTTGAGATTTTGTGCTATCTATGGGAGCGCTTAGCGGCTTTTCGCCAAGATTTGATGCTCACGGATGCCGCCGGAAGGGAACTGATTGCTCGCCTGAGTCGACAGGTTTCAATGCAGCTCGATGCGCTGCTTGATGCGCCGAATCGGCCGGTAGACATCGCGGAGAAAATTGAGGTCTGGCGCGATGAAATTTTGCTGCGCAACGGCTTTGCTTGTGTCGGCCGTGATTCTGTTCCGACGCCGGCCGCTGCAAAACGCCTTTGAGCAAATGAGACGCGGCGCAGCGCAAAAAAAGAACAAAAAAAGGAAATAAAAATAAGAGCATACCGCAATTTTTGTGCAATTGGTGCGTTACATAAAGAAGAGACCCAAGCAACATACCTGAAGAAAGGCCGCTCGCAGGGCGAGATTCTGCATTGAAACCTTCGCTTCAGGCTTATGAAAGCAAGAAGGGCTGCTCGCAATCCCTTGACAGCGACGCCTCAAATTGTCGGAATCAAAGTTTAAACGATGTTCTACCGACCAAAGGTTGCATTTACATCTTTGATAGTCCGCCGCGACGCGATTGTTCTTAAAGCAAAGTAAAAGCATACAATGACGCTATTCGCCATATTAATGAGCTTCGTCGCCAGTGCCTTAGTTTCGGCGCTGATGATCCCACGCATCATACTCATATCCTTTCGCCGGAAACTTTTCGATACGGTCAACGAGCGGAAAGTTCACACCGGTATCGTTCCGCGTTTGGGTGGTATCGCCTTTACGCCGGCGCTGATCTTTGCTTATACGCTCCTTTACGGCTTGGGAACCATCTTGCAGGGCGTCACTGACAATCGTGAGGTCGACATCTTGGCCGCTAAACCGCCGACGCTCGGACTTTGTGCCCTCATATTATTGTATGTAGAGGGCATAGCTGATGATTTGAACGGCGTAAATTACAAGCTGAAGTTTTTAGTCCAAACGATTTGCGCCCTTTTGATCGTACTTTCAGATCTGTGGATCAATAATCTTTATGGGCTCTTCGGGGTTTATGAGATTTCGCCCTTTATCGGGCAGCCGCTAACCGTGCTCTTGATCGTCTATATTATAAATGCCATCAATTTAATCGACGGCATCGACGGCTTGGCTTCAGGTTTGAGTATGGTGGCCTTGTTCTTCTTCGGCGTGCAGTTTGCCGGGCAGGGCGTAGTGGCAGGCGCGGGCATCGCGTTTGCGCTGCTGGGCGCTCTGGTTCCGTTCTTCTATTACAATGTCTTTGGCAAAGTGGAGCGACACAACAAGATCTTTATGGGCGATTGCGGCAGTCAGGTTGTGGGCTTTATTTTGGGCTTGCTGGGCGTGATTTTTGTGATGCCAAGCTCTGCCGGCGTCACCGATGCTACGCCTTTTATTATGGGCTGGGCGGTTCTGCTCATTCCGGGTTTAGACGCCATCCGCGTAATGGTGTTGCGGATGCTCCACGGTCGACACCCGTTCAAGCCGGATAAGACCCACATCCACCACAAGCTGTTGGCGCTCGGTTTAAGTCAGCGTTCGACGCTCGTGCTTCTGCTTACGTTCGACGTATTCTTTATCTTGATCAACGTAGGTGCAGCTTACAAGCTCAATATTAACCTTATATTCTTGGGCGACATTATTGTGTTTTGCTTGCTCCAATACGGCGTTACTTTGCTCATACGTGCCCGCCGCCGGCGGCAAGCCGCCGGCGCAGCTGATTCGGCTGACGTCCTCGAAGTTGCGATGGCTGAAGCGCAGTGTGCCACTGTCTCGCCTTCAGAACACATTTTGTATCATATGCGTACCGAAGAAAATCGCCTCCAATATATAGTTGTTTCTCCGATGCCCAATATGAACTCGTGGATCGCTTATGGTAAGGCCGCTTTTGCTTTACATAATTTGTTTGAGCATAAAGGTATTGAAAACTATACCTCATCCTTCTCTACCGATAAGCAGATGCCGTATACTTGGGTTAGCAATGTCGTGTTTAGAAAGCTGTTGCTCAACATAGAACATCAGAAAGAGAACGACCATATCATCATTCGCTATCCTGCCAAATCGGATAAAATGGCCTATAAGCATTGGCTCGAACTGCTCAAGGATCGAGATCCGAGTACGGAGCCGGCATCCTTAGTGCCTTTGCACAAATAATAAGATTTTCAATCACACAATATTTATCCCGCCATCGGTTGCAAGCGCGCCGCGTGGCGGGATTTTGTTTTGCCAATTCCGTTTGCGGAAACGGCCAATAGAAAACGCAGCGACTCTTTTTGCGTAAGAGTCGCTGCGTTTTTGAAAAGTATCGAAAAACTTATTGAATGCTAAACTTCCGGTTCCATTGTCCGATACGTGCTACGTAAACGCCGCTCGCCAAATTCGGTAATGCCACGACGTTAGAGCCTTTATCCAATTTCTGTGTCAAGACCGTGCGCCCCGCAGCGTCAATGACGTAAAGCTGGTCTTGTGTAGCCTTGCCTTCCATTTTAATATAGAGTGCGCGGCCGGAAGACATCAGCGACAATGACGGGTTAACGACTTCCGGCGTCTGAATGCCAACCTCTACCCCCTCATATGGGTTGCGTCCTTCGTTAACGCCGTCGAGGAAGTTAAAGATTTGCCAATGAATCTTCTTGGCTGCTTCCACATCAGCTTGGCGAATGACGTTCTTATCCCCTTTCGGTGTGTTCACAACGAAAGCTTCGCCCGGTTCCATCGCGCTACGTGCAGGCAGCGAAGCAATCATAGCCGTCATTGCTTCCCCGTTTATTTCGTTGCCGTAGCATTGCAAAACCATCAGCGCCCTGTTCGAACTCAAATCCAACGACTTTAGTTGTGCATTAGCTGCACCCAGCGTTTTCAGCATACTGTTTGCCCCCGTTGAAAGTTCTTTAATCGGGTTCGACGAACAGCTAAACAGCGTCAATTGCGGGATCAGTTCCAACTCCAATTCGCTAAAATTATTCTCCATCACATAAAGCACCTTCATATCCGGTGTGCGCTCCAGCGCCAAGTGAGAAAGCGCGTTGCTTTGGGCGTAAAGATTGATCAGTCCGGCGTGTTTGCCATCCTTTTCGATCGGGAAAGTCAGCGTGTTCAAGCGGTTATAGCCGCAGGCCAGCGTATGTAGCTCATAGAGATTTGAGACATCCAGCGACGTCAGTTGATTATCACGGCAGTCGAGCAGTTCGATTTTTGTGTTTTGTGAAACATCCAACGTTGTGAATTTATTTGCCGCGCAGTAGAACTCCTTCAGCTTTTTGTTTGCAGCAATCGAAATGTTCTCCAGCAAGTTGTTGGCGCACGTAGCCTCACGCAGTTCCTCGCATTTAGAGAGGTCGAGCGAGGTCAAGTTGTTTCCGCCGCAATAGAGTATGCGCAGATTCCTCTGCGATGAAAGGTCGAGCGTCTTAATCGCATTGCGCGTGCAAGAGAATTTAGTCAAATTCGGGCAGTTGCTCAGATTTATTTCATTCAGTTTGTTTTCATCCACATCGAGTTCGAGCAGAAACTGGCACGGCGTGGGATCCAGTGTCGTGATCTGATTCTTGTAGAGATAAAGCTCTTTCAAGTTTGCGTTGTGACTGAGATCGATTTTCTTCAATTGGTTGCGGCCCGCCAAGAGTTTAAGAAGCTGCGGTGCGCCTGAAATATCAATCGACGTCAAATCATTTTGCGCGCAGTTGAGCCCCGTAATATTTCCGTAGATCGTAATCTTTTTATCCACGCACGTAAAATCGATTTGCCCACCGAAGTCCGTGACCGGCTCGTCTTCGTCGCAGGTTCCGTTATTGTTCAAGTCGACCCAAACATTGCCCATTTCCTCTTCGTCAGCATTGATGATAAATGTCCACTCATCGAGATCTTCGCCCGTAGTAAGTATTATTTTGGGCTGATCCGTCGAGTAGCCTTTAGGCTTGCTTTGATCCGCGAGGGCCGGCGTACAAAAAGCTGCGCTCAGCACCAATCCGGCAGAGAGATGTAAAAGTTTTGAATGCATAATGTAAAATTAAGTATGTTAGACATATTGATTTAGAAGCGCACAAGGCAAGTAAAGAAGCCGGCCAAGCGCTAAACAAAGTTGGTTGTGCTTGCAAATTTACATAAAAAGCCCGTTATTCGTAGAACAAACGCTTTCCCAAATTAAATTTTCTCGTGCCCCGCGTTCTTCTTCTCACACCACGAACCGAGCAGGGCTTAGACCACTCTGACAGCTTTAAGGTGGGCCAATATTTCCTCCCTCTTTTGAGACTGAAAATGCATATTTTTGCCCATTTCATCGCAGATTAGCCTATTTTTCGCCTACTTCAATATGCGTAATTTCGGAAGTGAACCATTTAAATCTTAATGCCTGTTCAAAAGTCTAAATCTACCATCCCTTCCGACTGTAATAACCGGATTATTCTCCCCTTTTATTCCCCTAAAAAGCCTTAAAGAAGTAGTCCTATCTCCAAAAGCCCGCACAAAATGTGAAAAATCCCTTTTGTCGCGGCTGATTAGGCAGCCATAGATTTTCCATTTCACCGCGCCGCCTACGCAAGCAATTATTGTTTGCCGGCAGCAAACTATCGTATGCTCGCGCCAAACCATCGTTTGCCGGCAGCAAACCATCGTTTGGTGGCAGCAAACGAATCGCCTATGCGCGTTGCTTGTTGAAAATGATAGCCTTATCCCGTTTGTAGTTTGCGTAAAGATGGCCTAAATAGCAATATCCGCGTTGCATTACTTGTCGTGCGCAATAGCGATTCATCGCTCCGCTTAGGGAAGGTAGACCTACCCGAAGGCGTTTGGACTGTTCGTTTGTCAACTTCAAACGGCTTCAAATAACGAAGAAATGAAGTTTTTCACAAGGGCAAAATTGCTATTTTAGAATAAGCAAAAAGAGGGTTTTGGTGAAATTACAACGCCTTTTTGTAAAATTTACTTTGCAAATAAATTTACATGGAATCTACATAAATAGGATGCTTGAAAAAATATAAATAGCTGTCATATAAAAGATTATAGAAAATTCTTTTTTCTAAAGACCTACATGTTTTCTTATATTGTCTGCAAGTGATTGTTAAGCGTTGTATTTTTGCAAAACAAAAACCAAACAATCAGATTATAATGAAAAAGTTCCTTTCTGTCTTGTTCCTCTTCGTTGCAACCGCACTCGGCTTGCACGCGCAAGAGTTGGCCTCACCCAATGGCAATTTTAAGATGACGTTTAGTTTGAACGCCGCGGGACGTCCCGTATATTCGTTAACCTACAAAGGGAGAACCGTTGTTCGCCCCTCGATGTTGGGCCTTGAACTCAAACGCGAGGATCCCAATGCTGCGGTCGACTTCGAGTTTAAGCAGCGCAAAGACGCCGGTACTTTGGATCAGAAAGCCGATTTAATGACGGGCTTCCGCTTGACTAAGACCGAAACCTCCGCTTTCGATGAAACTTGGCAACCCGTTTGGGGCGAAGAAAGCAGCATTCGCAATCATTATAACGAAATGGCTGTAACGCTCGAGCAGCCGAAAAATGATCGCTATATTATTATCCGCTTCAGATTGTTTGATGACGGACTCGGCTTCCGTTACGAGTTCCCCTCGCAGAAGAATTTGACCTACTTTACCATCAAAGAAGAGCGCTCGCAGTTTGCTATGGCGGGCGACCACACGGCTTGGTGGCTTCCGGGCGACTACGATACGCAGGAGTATGAAACCGTTACGTCAAAACTGTCTGAAATACGCGGCAAAATGAAGGCCGCCATCACCCCTAATTCTTCGCAAACCCCGTTCTCGCCGACCGGCGTACAGACGGCGTTGATGCTAAAAACGGCCGACGGCCTCTATATCAACTTGCACGAAGCTGCTTGTCTTGACTACTCGACAATGCACCTCAACTTGGACGACAAGACGATGACCTTCGAAAGCTGGCTCACGCCCGACGCACGCGGAGATAAAGGCTATATGCAGACGCCCTGCGTATCGCCGTGGCGCACGATTATCGTTGGCGAAAAAGGAGCTGACATCCTGGCTTCCCGTATGACGCTCAATCTCAACGAGCCGTGCAAAATAAAAGATACGAGCTGGATTAAACCGACAAAATACATCGGCGTTTGGTGGGATATGATAACCAATAAAGGTACGTGGGCTTATACCGACGACTTACAGACCGTAAGACTCGGCGAAACCGATTATGCGAAAACAAAACCCAACGGAAGACACAGTGCAAACACAGCCAACGTGAAGCGCTACATTGATTTCGCAGCCGAACACGGCTTCGACGCCGTCCTCGTAGAAGGCTGGAACGAAGGCTGGGAAGACTGGTTTGGCCACGAAAAAGACTCCGTTTTCGATTTCGTGACGCCGTATCCTGATTTTGACGTTAAAGGCATTCACGCTTACGCTGCCTCAAAAGGTGTAAAGATGATTATGCACCACGAAACGTCTGCGTCGACGCGCAACTATGAGCGCCATCTTGATAAGGCGTATCAATTTATGGTAGACAATGGTTATCCTGCCGTAAAGAGCGGCTATGTGGGCAACATGCTGCCCCGCGGAGATCACCACTACGATCAGTGGATCAATAATCACTACCTCTATTGCCTGACGAAGGCTGCTGATTATAAATTGATGGTTAATGCGCACGAGGCAACGCGCCCTACGGGTATTTGCCGCACATATCCTAACTTGATCGGCAACGAAAGTGCGCGCGGAACGGAATATGAGGCTTTTGGTGGCAACCCTGTTGATCACACGACTATTCTTCCTTTCACCCGACTCATAGGCGGTCCGATGGACTACACACCCGGTATTTTCGAGATGGACCTTTCCAAGATGAATCCGAACAACGGCTCAAGAGTACGCTCGACCTTGGCGCGCCAATTGGCCCTCTACGTGACGATGTATAGTCCGTTGCAGATGGCAGCCGACATTCCCGAACATTATCAAGCCCACATGGATGCTTTCCAGTTTATTAAAGATGTGGCGTTAGACTGGGATAAGAGTTTGTATCTCGAAGCAGAACCAGGTGATTACGTTACTATTGCCCGTAAAGCCAAAGGCACGGACAACTGGTTCGTAGGTTGTACGGCAGATGAGAACGGCCATACATCTAAACTCAACTTCGACTTCCTCACACCCGGGGCAAAATATGAAGCAACCATCTACGCCGATGCCAAAGATGCGAGCTGGGATAAAAACCCGAAGGCTTACACGATTAAAAAGATGGTCGTAACGAACAAAACTAAACTCTCGCTTCGCGCTGCAAGCGGTGGTGGCTTCGCAATCAGTATCATCCGTAAATAAATATATATAGTAGTGCCGCAACAGCGGATGCTTAGCATATGCTGTTGCGGCACTGTAGTATGTTCTTGCACCGACGCAGCCCGCAACGGCGCTCTATCGTTGCAAGAACTCATCCTATTGCACACATAATATAAATAAACAAATCATAAACACAGACAAATGAGAAAGCAATTAAGCCAAAGATTCTTGCTCTTGCTGGCAGGAATCTTAGTTTCCTTCTCCGCCTTGGCACAGACCATAACGGTGAAGGGACACGTTCAAGACACTCAGGGCGTGCCGGTGGTCTTTGCTACGGTGGCGTCGACGACAACGAAGGCGTCAACCAATACAGATGACAACGGTAACTTTACCTTGCAGACGCAAAAGGGTGCTACGCTTCGTGTTTCCTATATCGGTTATAAAACCGTGGCGGTAAAGGCGGAGGAAAACCTGAAAATCGTCTTGGAAGAAAACAACGACTTGACCGAAGCTCTGGTAGTCGGCTACGCAAAGGTGAAGAAGTCGGACGCAACCGGCTCTGTGACCGCTCTGAAACCCGATGCACTCACCAAAGGTTTGACAACGAGCGCACAGGATATGTTGGTCGGTAAAGTAGCCGGCGTTAATGTGGCGTCGGAAGGCGGCCAACCGGGTGCAGGTGCAAAGATCCGCATCCGTGGTGGCTCTTCGCTCAACGCTTCTAACGACCCGCTGATCGTTATCGACGGTTTGGCTATGGATAATGAAGGCGTACAGGGCCTCTCCAACGCTCTCGCGATGGTTAACCCGGAAGATATTGCCAGCTATACGGTGTTGAAAGATGCCAGTGCAACTGCTATCTACGGTAGTCGCGCAAGTAATGGCGTCATTATCATTACAACGAAAAAAGGTAGCAAGCAATCGGCGCCGCGCGTAACGTATAATGGATACGTATCCTTTGGTACGACGCGTAAGACCTACGACTTGCTTAACGGCGATGAGTATCGCGCTTTTGCCCGCAAAGCATATCTTGCCGCAAACCCAGCTGACCCTACGGCAGTTTTGATGCCTACACTCGGTACAGACAATACAGATTGGCAAAAACAAATCTATCGCACGGCTTTAGGTACAGATCATAACTTGAGTATTAGTGGCGGTTTCGGAAACTTCCCTTATCGTGTCAGCTTGGGCTATACGAATGATAATGGTATCGTAAAGACATCAAGCTTCGAGCGCTTCACGGCAGCCTTAAACTTGTCGCCGAGTTTCTTTGAGGAGCACTTGCAGATCAATTTGACGGCTAAGTATATGAATGCCAAAAATCGCTATGCTGAAGGTGGCGTGTTTGGCGCAGCAACCGGCATTGATCCGACGCGCCCTGTGTACTCGTCGAATCCGGATAACGTTAACTTCACGGGAGGTTATTACCAAAAGATGGATCCTACATCTGCCTACAACAATCCCGGTTGGACGGCAACGACAAATATGAATACGCCGCAGAACCCCGTGGCGCTGCTCAACTTAAAGAACGACCGCTCAAATGCTAATACGTTTATTGGTAACGTAGAGGCAGACTATAAGCTTCACTTCTTCCCGGATATTCACATCCACGCCAACCTCGGTGGTGACTATTCAGAAGGTTTGCAGAACACAACGATCTCTCCTTACTCTTTTAGCAACAACTATTATGGTTGGGATGGGTACGCGAAGTCTTATAAATACAACTTGCAAGGCAATATCTATGCACAATATATACATACGTTTGATCAGCATATGATCGACGTGATGGCCGGTGCTGAGGAACAACACTTCCATCGCCGTATATTCAGTGAGGGTAGTGGCTCTGATTGGTATGATGCAACGGGAACGAAATTAGATAAACCCAATCCCTATAATCCGGCTTTCCGCAAAGAGACAATGCACATTTATCGCAACTCGCTCGTTTCTTATTTCGGCCGCTTGAACTATTCGCTTTTGGATCGTTACCTCTTGACTTTCACGATGCGTTGGGACGGTTCTTCACGCTTTGCGAAAAAACATCGTTGGGGAACGTTCCCTTCTTTGGCGTTGGGCTGGAAACTTAAGCAGGAAGACTTCTTGAAAGATGTGAGCTGGCTTGATGAATTGAAGCTCCGCCTCGGTTGGGGTATTACCGGTCAGCAGAATATCGGTTATGATTTCTACTATTTACCGCGTTATGTCCAAGGTAACAGTTATGCGCAATATCCTTTCGGAGATGAATACTTTACAATCTATCGTCCGGAGGCTTATAACCCTGACTTGAAGTGGGAACGTACGACGACGTGGAACGCCGGTGTAGACTTCTCTCTCCTCAATGGACGTCTCTCTGCCGCTGTTGATTACTATTATCGCGAGACGAACGACTTGATTTCTACAGTTCAGGTGCCGGCAGGTACTAACTTTAGTAATTATGTAACGAAGAACATCGGTTCGCTCCGTAATACGGGTCTCGAATTTTCTATTGATGCGCGTCCGGTTGTTACCAACGACTTCACGTGGCAAGTTACTTACAACGCAACGTGGAATAGCAATAAGATTACTAAGCTTACGGGCGACAATACTATTATTAAAGCGGGCAACAGCATCTCGCGCGGCTTGGGTAATAAAGTACAAGCCAATATCGTCGGCCGACCCGCAAATAGCTTCTACGTTTATCAGCAAGTGTATGACAATAATGGCCGCCCCTTGGAAGGTGTCTTCGTAGACCGCAATGGCGACGGCATCATCAATGAAGATGATAAGTACGTCTACAAAAAGCCTACTGCTGACGTAACGATGGGTATGACTAACAAGTTCTTGTATAAGAATTGGGACTTCAGCTTTACGATGCGCGCTAGTTTGAATAACTACCTCTACTATGACTTCTTGAGCAATAAGGCTAACGTTACTTGGGCCGGTATCTATTCCAATGGTGCCTATTCCAATGTTACGAAAGAGGCAGTCGATCTTGGCTTCACGGGCAAGACAGATTATTATATGAGCGACTATTTCGTACGCAACGCTAGCTTCTTGCGCTTCGACAACATTACGCTTGGCTATACCTTCCGCGATCTCTTTAAGGCCGGCAAGTATGGTGGCATCAGCGGCCGTGTTTACGCTACCGTTCAAAATCCATTTGTGATTACGAAGTACAAAGGACTTGATCCGGAAATCGATTCCGGCAACGGCGTAGATAATAACTTCTATCCTCGTCCTACAACTTATATGCTCGGCGTAAGCTTGCAGTTCTAACAAACAAAAACATACGCATTATGAAACTAAAATTCATAAACAAAATAACTTCTGCGGCTCTTCTGCTGGCGCTTTCCGTTTCGACGACATCTTGCGTCAACGATCTGAATCAATCGATTAAAGATCCGCAAACCAATACGACGTTCAACCAAATGGGAACGTTGGCAAAGATATATGGTAATTTAATACTTACAGGTATTAAAGGTCCAGCAGGTGATGCTACAAAGGGGGAACCCGATATGGCGCAGTTTGATGAAGGAAGCTCCTCGCTTTATCGTCGTGTATTCGAGGCCAATGAGTTGCCTTCCGACGAGACGGTTTGGACGTGGCAAAGCGACCCGGGTATTTCAGATCTCACGAATCTTAACTGGAACTCCTCTCACGGGCTCAATAATCTGACTTATTTCCGTTTGGAGTTTAACATCACGCTTTGCAACTTCTTCCTCGACAATACAGAGGGCAAGACTGACGCAGAGACCTTGAAGCAGCGTGCAGAAGTTCGTTTCCTACGTGCACTCCATTACTATTACTTCATTGATCTCTATGGTAAGGCTCCGTTTAAGGAACATTATAACACAGACATTCCCGTCGAGAAGAGCCGTAAAGACGTCTTCGATTACATCACGGCCGAATTAAAGGCTATCAGTGATGGCTCTGCTACGGATCAACTCTCCGAACCCGGTGCTGCAGCTTATGGTCGTGCAGATAAAGCTGCTGCCTGGATGTTGTTGGCTCGCCTCTACTTGAATGCAGGTGTCTATGCCGGCACGCCTCAATGGCAAGCCGCAAAAGACTATTCCGATAAGGTGATCAACGAGAGCGGCTACAAGCTCAATACCCAGTCTCTCAATGGTTATACGGCTTACGAGCAACTCTTTATGGGCGACAATGGTGAAAACCAACTGGCGCGTCAGGAAATCATCTTCCCGATCCGCTGCGACGGTAAAAAGACACAAAGCTATAGTGGCTCTGAATACGCAATTGCTTCCACGCGAGGCAATGGTACGCCCGCTTGTGGCACTACCGAAGCTTGGACGTGTAACCGTGCTCGCGAAGCTATGGTTCTTAAGTTCTTCAAGCAGCTTTCCGATGTGCCTTTGGCAACAAATGAAAGCGACAACGGTGAAGCTAATGTCCGGGCCATTCGTGCAGCTGCCCGCGATGACCGTGCGATGTTCTATGGAGGTGGAGAAATGAAAGACGGCGTTTTGAAAGACGTCCGCACCACCCAGACTTCGCCTATCACCTCCTTTACGGCCGGTCTCTCCATCTTGAAATGGTCCAACGTTTACGCAACAGGCGGCCGCCCCAACGATTCAAAATTCCCCGACACGGACGTTCCACTCTTCCGCGTCGCAGAGGCTTATCTTACGCGTGCAGAGGCCAACTACCGTCTCGGTGTAGCGCCCGCCTTGGTCTTGAACGACATCAACGTGATCCGCAGTCGTGCCAACGCGCAGCCGCTCACGCAAGTCAACGATAAGATTCTTTGCGACGAATGGTCGCGCGAGTTCTACTTCGAAGGCCGTCGCCGCAGCGATCTCGTTCGTTTTGGCTTCTTTACTTCAGGAAAATATATGTGGGATTGGAAAGGCGGCACCTACAAAGGCAATGCTGTCAACGCACAGTATAATCTTTTCCCCATTCCGTTTGAAGAGCAAGGTCACATCAGTCAGAATCCCGGCTACTAAACCGCGGCAGACAATATATAAATAGCAACAACAATGAAACATATACTTTCCCTGCTGCTCGTCTCTTTGACTTTACCCTTCTTTGCTGCTTGCAGCGAAGATACGGGCAGCAATCCGCATTTACAAGATGCTGCATCCTTCGTGCTCAACGAGCCGGCCTTTGCAGCCAACAACGTGTATGACCTCAAGCACGCGCAGTATGTCGAACTGACGACCTCGCAACCTGCTTATGGTTTCCCCGCGTCTACTGTTTATACCGTAGAAGTATCACTCACAGGCGATTCTGCCAGCTTTATAGCCTTGCCTACGACGCATACTACGGCTCGTTTGCACGTGCCGGCTTCCGAATTGAATGATGCCATCCTGAAGTTGGCCGGCAGTGTCACGCCAACGACAGCTTTGCCCGTCTTCATTCGTTTGCGCGCCAATATCTATGGCAACGAAAACTTAGGTAAATCTCTCTCCAATACGATTCGCCTTCCGCAAGTGTTGCCTTACGCACCGCAAGTCACGGCTACTTTGCCCGAAAAGATGTACATCACCGGAAGTTTCCCAGCTGCCGACAATTGGAGCAAGTGGGTTATGCTCAACCCGGCTTACGGTAAGGCCGGCTACTTCTACGGCGTGGTTTATTTCTCTGCCAATGCAGAGTTCAAGGTTAACCCCGACAACGCTTGGGCCGGTAGAGATAAAGGCTTTGGCCAATTGACGATCGACGATCAAACGGGTTCAAACCTCGTATCCGCTGATGCCACTAACGAAGGCGCTAACATTAAGGTCTCCAACGCAGGTTGGTACACGGTTGTCGTAGAAACCGCTGTCAATGGCAATAAAGTAGATTACACGCTCCATTTTCTCCCCGCCGAAGTTTACCTCTTCGGAGCTACCAACGGAGGTACGTGGGAGTGGAACAACAACTTCCGCTTCACTGTTCCGGCTACGGAAAATGGCGACTTCGTTTCGCCGGCCCTCAGCGCAGCGGGCGAAGTCCGCATCGCGATCAAGACGACGATCGATTGGTGGCGCACCGAACTTACCTTGCTCGATGGCAAGACGATCTTCTATCGCGACGTTGATCTCCCCGATGGCTGGAATAAAGATAAGGGAGCCGCTTACTCAATTCAAGGTAAGGTAGGCCAGCAGATTCATCTCAACTTCACCACGGGCGAAGGCAGCGTGGCCAATTAACAAATTCAGTCGCGAAGGCGGCGGTTGCTAACGCTTTGAGCACTTCCGCCTTCGCCGCTCACAATAAAACAACACAAGATGAAGCATATATTTTTAATGGTAGGTTTGTTCTTGTCGGCCGGAATCTTCTCTGCTTGCAATGAAGACTTCAAAGATTGGGCACAACCGCAATCCAATGCGCAGCAAGGTGCTATTGCCGCCGTCACAGCTCAATTGGGCAACGGCACAGATAAGGATATCGTCAAGGACCAAGCCGGCGATACGCTCAACGTAGCGGTATATCTCGGCGCCAGCGATCAAACTTTGACCGACGTAGTCTTTGAAAAACTCATAGTCAACGGCACTTACGAAGTTCCCTTCTTCTCCAAGGAAAAGAATATCTACGTGACCAAGGCCGCCCTCGACTCTGTTGCTCAGGTAGCCTTTAATAGCAAGGCTTCCGTTCAGCGTACACTCACTATGCGTATGAATGCTGCCGCTAAGGATAAAGTGGGGCAGGCGCTTGTCGTACAAACCAACGACATCCAAGTCAATTACACGCCCGCAGCCACGCCGGCACGCGAGGCCAACTATTACCTGCTTGGCGACTTCAACAATTGGAAGTATAATCAAGCTGTAAAGATGGACGACAAGGGCAATGGCATCTACGAGGCTACGATTACCGTTACTGCCGACAATTGTTACTGGCGTATCTTCGGGCAGAAAGCTGTCGATGATCAGGATATCGATCAGTCGCTCGGATGTGCGACCAATGGTAGCACGGCTACAGAAGACTTTGTCGTGTGGAACAACCCGCAGACGATGCTTTTGGAGAAGGCCGGCAAGTATGTGATTACTTTCGACGCAGTCAACTTCCGCTATACCGTGAAGGGACTGATTTCCGAATTGTATATGACCGGCAGTCATTATAATTGGGGCGCAGCTCCTTCCGATTGGTCCAAGCTCGTCCCCGTCAACGGTCAGAGCGACGAATATTGGAAGATCATCTATGCCGACGCCGGCGAGCAGATCAAGTTTGCGCCGCAAGCAGGTTGGGGCAATGACTTCTCCGGCGTCGTAGCAGGCGACAATGCCGCTTCCGGAGTTCACGTCGATGGAGGCAACCTCAAGTTTGGTGCAGCCGGCTGGTATTTGATCTACGTCAATGCAGACACCAAGGCTGTGGAAGTCTTCCGCCCCGAGGTTTACCTCATCGGCAACACGGTCGGCGGCTGGACGGGCGCAGTGGCAGCCAACCGCTTCACCATTCCGACAACCCGCACGGGCGAGTTTGTTTCTCCTGCGCTCTCTGCCGCAGGCGAAGTGCGCATCCACGTGCAGCCTAAGTCTACGATCGACTGGTGGAAGATGGAGTTCATCATCCTTGGCGGTAAAATCGAATATCGCGGAACGGGCGGCGACCAAACGCGCGTTTCTGCAAATGCCGGTGAGCGTGTATACCTGAATTTCTCTGACAATACGGGTCGCATACAATAATATAATTTTACGCAGGCATCACGAATGTGGCAGTCGCTCCGTCTTATCGGACGCCCTTTTTGGGCCGACTGCGCATTCGTGATTGTTTATTTTGTATTGATATGAAACGCATATTTTCTTCCGTCTTCGCGCTTTTTCTTGGCGCAGGCGCCTTATATGCCCAAGTGCCCCGCCATTCGCAGGACATTATGTTGCAGGGCTTTTATTGGAATTCGCAAAACCTCACGGGTTGGACGCAATTGTTGCCCGAGGTGAGCGATATTAGCAAAAGTTTCACAATGATTTGGTTGCCGCCCTCTGCTACCGGCGAAGGCGACAACAAGACCGGCGGCCTCAATGTCGGCTACCATCCGCAGCAGTGGAGCAATCAGCAATCCTGCTGGGGAAGTCCGACCGACTTGAAACGGCTGACGGCTGCTTTCCGCCAAGCCGGCGTCCACGTGATCGCAGACATCGTCATCAATCATCGAGCCGGTTTCACGGGGTGGGGCGATTTTTCCGAGGACAACTTTGGCGCTTTCGGCAGCTTCCAACTCACGGCGGAGCACATCTGCAATACGGACGAGATGAACACCGACCCCAATGCGGGCGATTGGCGCGGCAAGGCTACGGGTGCAGCTGATACGGGCGAAAACTGGGGCGGCGCGCGTGATCTCGACCACACGAACCCCTTTGTTCAGCAAGATGTCGAGGCCTACCTCAAATGGCTCAAGGCCGATTTTGGCTACGATTCGTGGCGCTACGACTTCGTTAAGGGCTTCGCCGGTCGCTATGTCGGAAGTTATAATACGGCTTCGCAGCCTTATCTCTCCGTAGGCGAGTATTGGGATGGCTCTTACGATAAATGTAAAGCCTGGATCGAAGCTACGGGTTACAACTCGACGGCCTTTGATTTCCCTATGAAGTATGATGCCCTTAACAACGGACTCGCAAAAGCCGATTTTAGCAAGATGGCTTGGCAGGAGGACGGCAAGACCTGGCGCCCCGCCGGCTTGATTCATCACAAGTCTACCCGAGCTTACGCGGTCACCTTCGTAGATAATCATGATACGGATCGCGATGACAATCGCTTTACGGGAAATGTGGCGCAGGCCTACGCATTTCTCTTTTCCTCGCCCGGCATTCCGTGCGTTTTCTGGAAGCATTGGACGCAGTATGGTAAGGCTATCCGCTCCCAGATTGCAGCCCGCCATGCGGCCGGCTTGACGAATGAGAGCGATGTCGAAGTGACGGTTCACGATCGTTACTATGAGGCTCACGCGCAAGGCGATAAGGGTACGCTGATCTGCCGTATCGGCGAGCAAGCCCCGACGAGCGTCCCCGAGGGCTATCAATTGGCTGCTTCCGGCAACGGATGGGCTTATTATCTCAGTGATAATGTAGCCTCCGTTCCTACCATCTCCGGCGCACCGCTGATTAAGGTTAGCGGCCGTTCGGTTTCTATTGCGGCAGCAAGCCCCGTGGTGGTGAGCATCTCTCACCTTTCGGGCCAAAAGTTTGTAAGCACAACGACTAACGCTTATACAACGACGCTTCCCAGTGGCACATACGTCATCCAAGCGGGCGATACAGTGCAGAAGATCTGTCTTTGAATAAATGATGAGCTACTTTTGAGCGGACGGAGATGTGATATCTTCGCCCGCTTCTTTTGTTTTGCACCTTGTCTGTGTCCATTTGTTTATTGTTTGCTGCCGCCAAACTATCGTTTGGTGGCAGCAAATTATGGTTTGGTGGGAGCAAACGATAGTTTGCCGGCAGCAAACAATTCGACTATGCGCCATCGTGTGCGCCAAACGACTCCTGAAAATCGGCGAAAAGGGCTCTTTTGCTTGAAAAGTCTGCTTCCGGAAGTCCATACGTGCTTATCTTGTCGATTTTTACTACGCTTTAGCTAAAATTATAGGACGTGGTCGAGTGAATGTAAAAAAATGTATGCACCTTTGTTGGCAAGAATAAAACCATTATCAATATGAAGAGGTGCCTATTACTATGCGTTGGGCTATTTATCGTGCTTAGCGCAGCTGCACAATCGTACGAAAAATTGTGGAGCAAATACGAGGATGCTTTTGACGATGATAAGCCTAAAACAGCCTTATCCATTTTACAAAAGATCAGGCGCAAAGCTGCGAATGAAAAGAACGACGGGCAGCTGATCCGCTCCATGATCTTCACGCTGCAAGTGCAAGAAGAAATATCCCCCGACTCTCTGCTACCGGAAGTGGAGCGCTTGGAGGCGGCGATGAAGAAAACGAAAAATCCTTCGTCGCTCGTCATCTTGCAGGCGCTTTTGGGGCGCTTATATTCGATGCACGACTACGATACGCTTCACTACAAGCGCGGCGTAGCGCTCCTTAGAAAGGCGATGCAAGATCCGGCGCTGCTCGCACGGGCCACGACGAAGGATTATCAAGCGCTGTTTGATATAAAAGAGGACAGTAAGTATTATAATCACGACTTGCTCAGCGTCTTTATGGCCGACGGAGCCTGGAAGCAGGCTTATCGCTCTACGGAGGCCAGAGCTAATCTGCGCCATCAGGTGATTCGTTATTATCGGCAGCAAGGTAATCGAAACGCAGCCCTGCTCGCTACGCTCGATAGTATAAAGGCGGCGCCTTATCCCAACGATAATGCGCTTAGAAGCGCTCGCTATGCAACGCTGATGCGAGTGAAAGAGGAATTTCGCGATTTGCCCTTGAACGTACTTACGTACATCGCCATCATCAATGCGCCTACCACAGATGAATATGAGAGAGATTTGACGCCGCTCATCAATTTGGCGAAGGAGGGCTTGACGCGATATGGAAAAAGTGAGTTTTCGGGAGAATTAAGCAACTTCTTGATTCGTAAAAATCGCGCGTTTGTGACGATGAGTACGGAAAAAGAGGCCTTTTATCCGGGAGAGGAAATTCGCCTAAACATACGTTCGGGCAATTTGAAGCAAGCGGAAGTGAAAGTATATCGTACGAACTTGACGACAGATCAGTTGTTTCGAGGCAAAGGACGGGAGGAATTCCTTAAAATAGTTGAGACCGGGCAACTCTTGCAGACGCTTACCAAACCATTGAGACACGATGTGTCTTATACTAGCTATAAAGATTCGCTCTTCTTTAAGCTCGACGAACCGGGGATTTACTTGTTGCAATTAGAGGATGACATTATGCCGCTGTATGTGTCGCGCGTGGCTTCGATTTGCCTTAGTGCAGCCAATGGGAGGGCCGGCGTCATCGCGATAGATAGAAAAACGGGCGCACCGTTACGAGGCGGGACGCTCAACACCTATAGTTTGGATAGAGATAGTTATACTTACAAACTCGCGACTGCGGCTAAGCCTGATCAAACGGGCTACTTCTTTGAGCTACCTCGACGCGAATATGGCAATTATTCTTGTTTGACCGTAGGCAATGACGCCTTTTCACCCGATTTAAACTACTCTGGTGGGTATTTTTCCAGGACATCGAAACTAAGAAAACAGTATGAAGTGCGCGTCTATACGGACCGCGGTATTTATAGACCGGGCCAAAAGGTGCAGTTTGGCCTTACGGCTTATACGCAATATGGAGATTCGATCGGCGTAGAGGCAGGTTTGCCTTTCCTTTTCAAGTTGTATGACGCCAATGGTCGGATGGTCGATTCGCTACGCTTGAAGACGGACGAGCTGGGCGCGGCGGGAGGAACTTTTACCTTGCCGGAAGTGTGCCTGCCCGGAACTTTCTCGATCCAAGCTTCGTACAACATGTGGCGAGGCGGTACTTCCTTCCACGTAGAAGAGTATAAACGCCCTACTTTCGAGGTTAAACTGGACGCGCCAAAGGAAGATTATCAGATTGGAGACGAAGTTAAGTTCACCGGAAAGGCAACTACGTATTCCGGCGTGCCGCTTCGGAAATCGAAAGTCAATTATACGGTCGCGCTGAATGGGTACTATTCGGATCAGAAAAAGACTACGGAAGGTACAACCGAGACGGACGACGAGGGAAACTTCTCCATCGCCGTCAAACTCCTGCCGCCGCCGCACAAGGATGCGGACGAAGAGGATGATGATGATATTGCCTCTCTGGAGGATGAGGATTGCGTGGTCGATTCCGTAGTTTCGGGCGACGAGGACGTGTTTGTGTCTGACGAATATGGACTTGACGATGATGCGGACGAGGTTCGGGAAGCCCCAATCAATTCGCTGGCGATGTCGACCTTGACTGTGTCGGTCTCAGCTTCGATTGTGGCGCCCGATGGCGAGACGCGCTCAGATCAAACCTATATTTCGGCCGGCACAAAGCGCTACCGGACGGAAGCAAGTTGGCCTTCTATCATCTGCAAAGAACGACTGCCGGAGATAAGAGTGCATCGTTTGGGTTACGGAAACAAGATTTCGCTCGCCTCAGGCCGATATATCGTGCGCTTAGACGATGGCTCGAAGATCGGCGGCAAGATTGTGGCGAAGGATACTTTATACACGGAGAAGGCATTCAAACCTGCTGCGCTCGCCGGCTTGAAATCCGGAAAATATATCGTGGAGACGTTTGTCGAGGGTGCGGATACGATTTACAAACACTTGCTTTTGTTCTCCACCAACGATAAAAAGTCGCCCTCAAATGAGATGCTGTGGGCCTACAACGCCACTCCCGGCGACAAATCTCGCGTTGATCTTTACGTAGGAACGGGTGTGCGCAACGCCACACTTTATTGCCTGACCTCCACGCCTGATACCATCATCGAAAAGCGCTACCTCGCGCTCGATAGTTCCATTGTTCACCTCCCCTTTGCCTATAAAGAGGCTTACGGAGATGGAGCTACGTTCACGGTAATCTTGTATAGCGACGGCAAAGTCGAATCGGATTTCTTTAAAGTCGAGCGGCCGCAACCCGACAAGCGCCTTTTGATGCGCTGGAGTAGCTTCCGCGACCGCCTAAAGCCGGGACAAAAAGAAGAATGGCGCCTTCGCGTGACGCGTCCTGACGGCCGGCCGGTGCCGAGTTCTGTTTTGGCGACGCTTTACGACGCTTCGCTCGACGATATTTCCTACTTTAATCTTTCCAAGTCTGTCTATTTCAACCGCAGAAGCTCATATACGAGTATTTATGGGCCTCGTAACAGCATCATCTCCTTATCTTGGAGCGCCGACATCGACTTAAAAAATGAGGAGGACTTGAGTTTTTCCAAGTGGGATGAGGATTTAATTGACGCATTAGAAGAAGTTGATTTGTACAGAGACGATTCTTATGAGCCTTACTACAATCCAAGGCGTCGAATAATGCTTTATAGTTCGCGAAAGTCGGAAATTTCAGAGCTTTCTCTTGAGGATTCGCCAATGCGTGCCGCAGATTCTGTGGATTTAGAGCCGTCTGAAGAGTCCTCAAATGCGTTACAAGAAGTTGTTATTCGCGGTTTCGCGGCCACAAAGGAAAGCTCCAAGAAAGAAAAGTCCGTAGCCGAGCCCACCAATAGTGTGAGAAAGAATTTCAATGAAACAGCCTTCTTCCACCCGGCTTTGCGCACCGACGCCAAGGGCGAAGTGTCGTTGAGCTTCACCTTGCCCGAGAGTCTCACGCGCTGGCGTTTCCTCTCCTTAGCTCACGATGCGGAGATGGACAACGGGCGTATGGATACGACCATCGTAGCTGTGAAAGACTTTATGCTGCAATCCAACCTGCCGCGCTTTGTTCGTCAAGGCGACCACGCCGTGCTGAGTGCTACGCTTCGCAATCTGCTTCCGCAGCATGCAGAAGGTGTCGTGCGATGCACATTAACCGACGCCCGCAGTGGTGAAATCGTTCGACAATATGAAGTTATGTTCGACTTTGAAAAGGAAATGACGATCACTTTCCCTTACGACGTGACGACCAAAGCTCCCGTATTGACCGTTCGGATGGAAGCTATCGGCGCGAAGTTTAGCGACGGCGAGCAGCAATACCTCCCCGTGCTCAGCGATCGCGAAGAAGTGACGCGCACCTTGCCTTTCTCAATGACGAAAGCCGGTACGATGACGCTGGCCATCGATTCGCTGTGGAGCAAATCTCCCCAAGCGGCCGACAAGCGCCTGACGGTTGAAATCAGTTCCAATCCCACGTGGTACGCAGCTTCCGTTCTGCCGGCGCTCTTCGATAATACGGGCGAGACGGCTTATCAGCAGGCGATGCGCTACTATGCCGTGTCGCTCGCCACGTACATTGCCAACAGCCACCCCGAAATGCAGCAACTGACGAAGCCCGAAGCGCAGACCAACGATTGGGCCGCCGTCCTTCAGCGCAATCCCGAACTCAAGCAAATCTTGATCGCCGAGACTCCGTGGGTGAATGCGGCTGAGCAGGAGGCCACTCACGCTGCCGCTATGGCGCTTCTCTTCAATCCCGACGCGATCGACGCTCGCAAGATGAGTGCTATCGACAAGCTCGAAGTGCTGCGCTTGCCCGATGGTGGATGGGGCTGGTATGGTGCTAAGGTTAGCGACGTCTACGAAACGACTAACATCCTCTACCTCTTGATGCGCGCCAAAGTGATGACGGGTAGCGACGAGGCCGACCGAATGTTAGAAGAGGGCTTCAACTTCTTGGCGGAGAAAGTCGACACGGCGCTCCACCCGAAGTCGGCGCCGCTCAGCAAGGCCTGGCTGCAAAGTTATGCCAACGAGACGACCACGCTGCGCTATTTGTATTTGGCTCACAAACTCGGCATCAAGCCGGAGGCCAACGAGAAAAAATTGCTCAAGGCTTTGAAAGCTACATACAAAGGTTCGATGTATCAGAAAGCACTCAAAATATTGGTGATGGCTTTGTATGAAAACAAGAAAGCCGTAGCCCGCGATTTGGAGAGTTTGATTCAGCATACGGTTGAGCAGCCCTCATTAGGACGCTATTTCGATACAGATCGCGCGAGTGATAGTTGGTTTATGTATAAGATACCTACACAAACGGCTGCCATTGAGGCGCTGGATATGACCCGCTCCGCAACGAGCGACACGCTGCAGGCTATGCGGCTTTGGTTGCTCCAATCTAAGCGTGCCCAACTCTGGCCCAACTCCCGCGCCACGGTGGATGCGCTCTACGCCCTCTTGCGTCCGAACGGCGAGAGTCAGACGGTTCAAGGCTTCAAGCCCAATCCGCTCTACTTCACGCTGAAGCGCGGCGAGGAAGTGCTGGAAGTAAATGCGAAGAGTCAGCAAATGGGGCAAGAGACCGTAGGCTACGATCGCCAGAGTTTTACGGACGAAAAGCAGCTCTCGGCTGATCATATCGTGCTCCGCAAGAGTGGCGACGGCCTTGCTTGGGGTAGCGTCTATGTGCAGTATACTTTACCGCTCGATGAGATTCGCTCGGCGAGCAACGGACTCTCCATCGCGCGCCGTTGGGAAATAAAGAAGGGCGAAGCGTGGCAGCCACTTGCCGACGATAGTACGGTCGACGCGGGCGCAACGTTACGTCAGGTCATCACCATCAGTGCTGACCGCGACTTAGATTTCGTCTCCGTGAAAGCATCTCGCCCCGCCGGTCTCGAACCTCTGGCCGCCTTGAGTGGATACGACTGGGAGAGCGGCGCATATCACGCTGTGCGCGATGCGAGCGACGAGTACTTCTATCGCAAATTCCCGAAAGGTAAGTCTACCTTCACGATCGAAGGCCGCGCTATGCGCCTTGGTACATTCCGTTCCGGCCTCATTCGTGCCCAGAGCCAGTATGCTCCGGAGTATAATGCTTTCGCCCCGAGCTTTACGCTGACCGTCAAGTAAGGCATTTTTATAGCAGATGACCGTCCGCCGCTTTCCGGCGGCCCGCGTAGATTCATCGAGCACCCTACAGATTGCAGCAATGTGAGGAAATCTGCCTCGCATTGCTGCTTTTTCGTGCCTGCTGTCGCTATTGTCGCCGCCGAAGTACAGACGCCCCAAGCGGCCGCCCTCTTTGCTGGTTCTGATCTTTGATTCTCAAACAGATGTGCGTCTGTTTCTTGTTGTTTTGTCTCCCCTTTCTCATTGTTTGCTCCCACCAAACCATTGTTTGCTGCCGCCAAACTATTGTTTGCTCCGACCAAACTATCGTTTGCTGCCACCAAACAATCGCCCGGTCGATTGAAACTTTCCGCCGGTGCAACGCTTTGAAAAAGCAAGTCCGCCCTTTGTGCTCCGTGTTAGGGTTATGATAGGGCCATTTGTGGCCTGCCTGCACGGGGAAGCACACTTGAAGTTCTTCTCGCTTGTTGGCCGTTTTTTGAAAAAAGGAAGGCGTGATCGTAAGTCTAAATGAAGGGCTAAAACTTTCCAATTCTTTCCAATCTTGCAAACATTGGAAAGAATTAGTAACTTTGCAGCAGTAAATAAAAGTTCTGTTATGAGTGCCATAGAATCTCCCCCGAAGATTAAACAAGAGGATCTGCTGAAGGCCGTTTTGAACCAATCGGACCAGACTTTGACTGTGCTGATAGAAGAACTTAACGAAACGTATGCCTATTGGGATGTTGTGAAATACAAACAGCTCCCTGAGGGCTATACCCACAAACAGTTGTGGACTGCTCTTAAAGCCTCGCGCAGCGGCAATAGGATTAACGTTTGGCCTAAGTACGACATCCGCCTCCATATCACGAATGCAATGCAGCGCATGTGCCACGCGTTTGATATGAATTTTGGCGGTTCTTGGGGCGCAGATGAGCTTTTGCCGGCTGAAGATAAAGAGCGCTATCTCGTAAGTTCGTTGATGGAGGAGGCAATCTTTTCCAGTCAGATGGAAGGAGCGGTCACTACGCGCCGCGTAGCCAAAGATATGCTTCGAAAAGCGATAAGTCCGAAAGATAAGTCGCAACAAATGATCGTCAACAACTATCGTACGATTCAGTTTGTCGTAGAAAATCAAAAAATGCCGCTTACGCCTGAGCGCTTACTGCACATTCATCAATTGATGACTGAACATACGCTGGACGATCCGCAAGCAGCGGGGCGCTTTCGTACGAACGATGAGGTCGTAGTTGCAGACGGCATTACGCACGACATAGTGCATTGCCCTCCATCTCACACCGAAATCTCCTCGTTTGTGGAAGATCTGTGCCAATTTTTCAACGATGACAAGCCGAAAGTCTTTATTCATCCGATCATTCGTGGGATTATCATCCATTTTATGTTGGCCTATATGCACCCCTTTGTTGATGGTAATGGGCGGACGGCGCGTGCTTTGTTCTATTGGTTCTTGTTGAAGCAGGGCTATTGGCTGACAGAGTTTCTTTCTATCTCGCGGGTGATCGCCAAATCTAAGAAGGCTTATGAGAAATCCTTTCTTTACACAGAAGCAGACGATAACGATATGGGTTATTTCGTAGCTTATAACCTGCGCGTATTGGACTTATCGTTTAAGCAATTGCAAAGCTACTTACTCAAGAAACAGAAGGAGAAGCGAGCAGCCAATGCTTTCTTGTCGTTGGGTGGGATTAACGAGCGCCAAGCCGAGCTTATCCAATTATTTATCGATAACCCGAAAGAGATCATTACGGTCAAGTATGTTCAAAGTAAGTTTCGCGTCAGTCCTACAACGGCGAAGAACGATATTATAGGCTTGGTCGAGCGCCAACTGCTGTGCGAGTTCGCTTATAATAAGGTGAAGAATGGCTATAGGCGGAGCGAACATTTTGAAGATGCGTTGCAGACCTTGCAAGGATAATTCTTTCCAATCTTTACAACATTGGAAAGAATTAGAAAGCGAGTAAAGGTGCGTGATAGTACCATTACTCGCTGCTGTATATTGGTCGGAAGATTCGAATAGTCGCTAATTGCCCGTTAAGGATTGGAGCAGATGTAGCGCTTGGCCTACGCTGCCGATGTCTTTTATAATCATACGCCGTTTGCCGCCTGACTCCTTGAGTTCGCAGCGGCGGAAATTGGTCGTTGCAAAAGAGATGAGTCGGTCGAACGTGGCACTCTTATAAAAAGGACTGTCGGTTTTGGAGATGAAATACAGCGTCATGCGGTGCTGTTTCAGTGTGATCTTTTCTGCGCCCAGTTTGCGACCGCTGCGACGCAAAGGTACGATGGCTAAAAGTTCATCCCCCTCAGGCGGAAGTTTGCCGAAACGGTCTTCCATACGCTTCCGAAAGGCCGCCAATTGGTCATCAGTGGTCAGTCCGTCCAACTCGCGGTACAGCATCATGCGCTCCGTTGCGCCCGGCACGTAGGTTTCCGGGAAAAAGGCGTGGAGGTCGCATTCCACATTACACTCGTCGACAAAGAAATCACCCGTCAGGTTCGTTTTTCTCAAACTATCGGCATACAAATCTGCAAACTCCTCGCTTTTAAGTTCGTTCACGGCCTCCGCTAATATCTTCTGATAGGTTTCATAACCAAGATCTGCGATGAAGCCGCTTTGCTCTGCGCCGAGCAGATTACCGGCTCCTCGAATATCTAAGTCTTGCATGGCGATGTGAATGCCGGATCCGAGATCGCTAAACTCTTCGATGGCTTGCAAACGTCGACGCGCGTCGTCTTTAAGTACGCTCAAGGGCGGCGCGAGCAGGTAGCAGAACGCTTTTTTCGAAGACCGCCCGACGCGGCCGCGCATCTGGTGGAGATCAGATAGGCCGAAGGTGTGCGCAGCGTCGATTAAAATCGTGTTGGCGTTGGGGATGTCGATACCGTTTTCGACAATGGTCGTCGAAATCAGTACGTCGTAATCGTAATTGACGAAGTCGAGAATGATTTTCTCTAATTCGGCGGGCGCCATTTGCCCGTGGCCGACTACAACTCGGGCGTCCGGCACGTATTTTTCCACCAAAGCCTTCAAGCCGCCCAAGGATGCGACGCGATTGGTCACAATAAAGACTTGCCCGTTGCGACTCATTTCAAAATTAACCGCTTCGGCGATGATCTCATGATTGAATGTGTGGATCTCCGTTTGGATGGGGCGCCGATTAGGTGGGGGCGTCTGAATCACCGACAGGTCGCGGGCGCCCATCAGTGAGAATTGCAGCGTGCGGGGAATGGGCGTGGCCGACATCGTCAGTGTGTCGACATTTACTTTTAGCTCCCTTAGGCGCTCCTTCACGGCTACGCCAAACTTCTGTTCTTCATCTATGATCAGCAAACCGAGATCTTGGAAGCGCACGGTCTTACCTATTAACTTGTGGGTGCCTACGATGATGTTGATATGCCCTTCTGCTAAATCGTGTAAGATACTTTTGGTTTCCTTAGCCGACTTGGCGCGTGAGAGATAGGCCACTCGCACGGGGAAACCTTTAAGGCGCTCGGCGAAGGTGCGATAATGCTGCAAGGCAAGTACGGTTGTCGGGACGAGAACGGCGACTTGCTTATTGTCGACTGCGGCTTTCAAGGCGGCGCGCACGGCTATCTCCGTCTTACCAAAGCCTACGTCGCCACAAACTAAGCGATCCATCGGCCGCGAGCTTTCCATGTCGGCCTTTACTTCTTGCGTTACCTTCAACTGATCGGGCGTGTCTTCGTAAGTAAAGCTCGCTTCGAGTTCCTGTTGCAGAAATGAGTCGGCGCTGAAGGCATATCCTTTCTCTTCCTTGCGTTGTGAGTAGAGTTTGATAAGGTTGCGCGCGATGTCTTTAATCTTTTTCTTCGTCCGATCCTTCATCTTCTCCCACGCTCCCGTACCCAAGCGACTCAAATGTGGCGGCGTGCCTTCGCGCCCCTTATATTTGCTCAACTTATGCAAGGCGTGGATCGAAACAAGTACGATGTCGTCGTGCTGATACGTGAGTTTTATCATCTCTTGCTGCGATCCGTCGGCAGCCGGAACGCGAACTAAACCCGCAAAACGCCCGACGCCGTGATCCAAGTGTACGATATAATCGCCCGGATGAAACTGCAAGAGTTCGTTAAGTGTGAGCGCCATCTTCGCATCTCTGGCGTGGTCGCTGCGCAGGCTGTATTTGTGATAGCGATCAAAGATCTGGTGATCCGTAAAGCAACAGATGCGCAAGTCTTCGTCGGAAAAACCGGCGTGCAAAGTTTGATCAACGGGCGTGAAAGTGGAGTTGCCGCCTTTTTCGGCAAGGATATCGGCCAAGCGTTGCTGTTGTTTGCGACTGTCGGCCGTAATATAAATGGTGTAGTTTTGATCCAAATAATCCGAGAATGCGCGTTGGACCAAGTCGAAGTTTTTGTGGAAGATCGGTTGTGGAGTTGTGTGAAATTGAATCTTGGCTGCAGCGGGCGTAGTTCCTTGCGCCAGCAAGAAGTTTGGGAATGCGCGCAACCGATCATAGATTTCGTCGCCCTTAACCAGCAGTTTACCCTTGTCCGGTTCCGTTTGCGGTGTCGGCAGATCCGCTTGGAGGACGTCCGTATCGCGTTCTCCTTCGTAAGCCGCCCATTCTCCGCTCATCGCCGCCTCACGTGTGAAACCTTCATCGTAGATATTGTTGATGACATCGCGAATATATTCCGGTTCACGCGTAATCACGAGACTGCTTTCCGGTAAATAATCCGTGAAAGCTACGTTGTCGCCGCCGGCAGCGCCAACATCAGGCACGATCGTCACCGCCTGCAGCCGTTCCTTTGATAATTGCGTCTGCACCTCAAAGGAACGAATCGAATCGACGTCGTCTCCGAAGAAGTCGATGCGGAAAGGAAATTCGGAAGCAAAAGAATAGACGTCGAGAATACTACCGCGGACGGCAAAATCTCCCGGTTCGTAGACATAATCCTTGCGTTTGAAGCCAAATTCCAGCAAGCGCTCTTCCAATGCAGTTAGGTCGTAGTGGCCCTCCTCCTCAATGACGATTGTCTTCGCCGCCATATCCGCTTTCGCCGCCACACGTGTGGCCAACGCAGCCGGAAAAGTGACGATGCAAGTGCCCGCCGGATTTTGCGAAGCTAAGCGATCCAGCACCTCCGTGCGCAGAATATCATTGGCCGCATCGCGTTGTCCGTATTTTACCGCCCGCTTAAACATCGACGGGTAAAAGAAAACGTCGGCTTCGCCCAAGAGTTGAATTAAGTCGTGGTAGAAATAGCCCGCCGTCTCCTCATCATCGGACACGAAGAGCAGGGTTGGGCAATTGTTTTTCAAGTTTGCGTGCAAGCGCACTTGAAGTGCCGCAAAAACCATTGCCGCTGCCGACGCATGAAGTCCCTCGCAGAAAGTAGCAGGGGCGTTTTTGCGTCGGGCAATGTCTTCCATCGCCGCCAATTGCGGGCGTACAGCGTAGAGCGAAAGCAGATCTGAAAGCTTCACGTCAGGATAAAATTAAACGAACGCCCACCGGCGCGCGCACCATTTTGGCGTGGCGCGTCGGACGGCGCTATATATATAAAGTATGTCGCGCTTTTGGTGAAGCGTTTGCTTGTAAGCATTGTCCCGGCGCGTATTTTCTATTTTGTGGGCGCACAAGCCGCAATGGCCGCGCGGATTTCCTCCCAATGCGTTGCCAAAGCCTGCATAGAAGGAAAGAGTAAGTCAGCCCCTCTCTCCCGCAAAGCCTCATCCGGCAGCGGTCCCGTGTTGACAGCAATGGTAAAAATGCCCGCTTTGACGGCCGCTTCGACGCCCAAGGGCGCGTTTTCCACCACCAAGGCCTGATTCGGCTGAAGCGAAGTGCGCTTGAGGCCGCACAAGTAAGGGTCCGGCGCAGGTTTACCTTGCGTATAATCCTTGCTGGATACGATTAAATCAGCGCGAAACACGTTTGGGAAAGCCGTTTGTAAGCGTTCGAGCAGCGAGCGTTGCCCACTCCCCGTTACGACCACCCGTTGCAGACCATCGCGGCCCACTTTTTCCAGTATTTCCACCGCGCCGGGCATCCTTTTCGGCCGCGGCAGCGCATTGAAGCGCCGGCGTTTTTCCGTATAAATCGTTTCCAATTCCTCCGCCGTTGCCTGTCGTTGATGCGTGCGCTCCATCAGCGTGTTAATCATCAGCGTCGAGGTGCAACCCTCCAGCGTATACGGCTCATCAGGCAGCATTTCCAAGTTGTAAGCCACCGCCGTTGCCTGCCAAGATTCATTGTGGAGGCGCATCGAATCAAAGAGTACGCCATCCATATCAAAAAGCACGGCCTCCGGAGCCAATTGCTCGAAGCCGTGATCTTTCAGATAGTTTTGTATAGCTTGTATATAATCGTTCATCATGCTTACTTGAGCAGCGTCGCCTTGCGTTTCGCCGCGACATCGGCCTCCGGCGATGCCGGAAGCCGATCATCAGCGATGCTGTTAAGCTTCTTTTTTCAGTCGTTCGCGGATTGCTTCGCTTTCCGCCTCATAACCGGGCTTGGATAGCAAAGCAAACATATTCTTCTTATAAGCTTCCACGCCCGGTTGATTGAATGGGTTCACGCCGAGTACGTTTCCACTGATGCCGCAACCCAATTCAAAGAAGTAAATGAGTTGTCCCAAATAATAAGCGTCCAAACGCGGGAGAACGATGCGAATATTCGGAACGCCGCCATCTACGTGAGCAATCTGCGTGCCCAATTCAGCCATCCTGTTCACCTCATCTATGCGCTTACCCGCCAAGAAATTGAGACCATCGAGGTTCTCTTCGTCGTGCGGGAAGCGGAGTTCGTGCTCACTCTGTTCCACAGAGATCACCGTTTCAAAGATTGTGCGCTCACCCTCTTGCAACCATTGACCCATAGAGTGCAAATCGGTCGTAAAATCTACGGCTGCCGGGAAGATTCCTTTCTGTTCCTTACCCTCACTCTCCCCGTAGAGTTGCTTCCACCACTCATTCATGAAGTGCAGTTTCGGTTGGAAATTGGCCAGCACCTCAATCTTTTTCCCGCCGGCGTAGAGCAAATTGCGCACGGCTGCATATTGCTCCGCGATGTTCTCGGCATAAGGCGCTTCGGCCGCATGTTTTTCCATATCGGCCGCACCTTTCACGAGCAAATCTATGTCAAAGCCTGCGCAAGCAATGGGCAGGAGGCCCACCGGCGTCAATACGCTGAAGCGGCCGCCCACATTGTCGGGGATCACGTAACTCTTATAGCCTTCTTTGTCGGCCGTCGTGCGTGCAGCGCCTTTTTTCGCATCCGTGATGGCCACGATCACGCGGCGCGCCGTCTCCTTGCCGCGCTCTTCTTCGCACAAACTGCGCAAGAGGCGAAAGGCCAGTGCCGTTTCCGTCGTCGTTCCCGACTTTGAAATATTGATTACGCCAAAGCGGCGACCTTTCAAGTAAGCCAAAAGTTCGGCGAGATAATCCTCACCAATGTTGTTTCCCGCAAAGAGGATGTTCGGATTTTCGCCTTTATTCGTCAGCCACGCAAAGGAGTTGCCCAAAGCCTCGATCACGGCGCGCGCACCGAGATAAGAGCCGCCGATGCCGGCCACGACGATTGTATCACATTCGCGGCGCAACGTATCGGCCGTCGTTTTGATGTCTTGTAAAAATTCCGATGTCAAACTTGATGGCAAGTGGAGCCAGCCTAAGAAGTCGCTGCCCTTACTTGTTCCATCTTCCAGCGCTTTGTGCGCCGCCTTCGTCTGTTTTTCCATCCCTTCCACAGCTCCTTCTGCTAAAAAGCAAGCCGCTTTCCGAATATCAAGTTTTATCATTTCCATCTTCATCTTTTGTTTAGAATCAGCGCAAAGTTACGCAATTTGTAGCAAAAATGCAAAGCAACCCGCCCATACTTTGACATCGGTCGCGCAAGGCGTAAAAATGAAAAATACCCACTTTTGGCGATGCGACAAATTTCCGAATGGCGAGAAATAGGCCTAACTTTGCGAAAGTTAAACTCAAGATTGAAAATTATATGTTACCAAGAAAATATATTTTACATTTCAAATCATCGCTGGCCCTGATCGGATTGGCTATGCTTTTTACAGCCTTTCTGTCGGTGACTATGCGTTTCGTCTCGACGCCGCCTACTGAAGAGTCGTCGACCACTGATGTATATGACCAATCGGCGCCGTGTGCTGATGCGCGTGCTGTGGGTGCATTCACCCCGTTCTCGCCTCCGGCTGACAACGAATGAGTTGTCGATGCTTTCGGCCGGCACAATGCGCTGAAGCGTAGACTTTGCCGGCAAATCGCAGTTGTATTTGTTTAAATATGATGTGTGGCGCGAGCAAAAGAGCGCTGTCTGATGCCGCTGCGGCCCACCGGCCGCTGACGCGATGTGGAAAACGCGTGTGCATCTTAACAACTCACAGAACTTAGTCTTCATTTTTCACCGCTCTAAGGTTTGCGCATTGTGCCTCCTATGTCTTCGCGACGTAGGAGGCGCGCTTTTTCAGCCTACGACCATTGGCTTTCTACCCCACGCCGCCCCACTTGTAAAGGCCGCTCTTCCGCCTGCGACCTTTTTTATCACGAGAAAAAAGGTTTGCGCTCACGATGAAAAGACTGTGCGCTCACGATGAAAAAGGTTTACGCTCGTGATGAAAAACGCCGCCGGCCCTGTTTCGTCGTTTTTCTTCCAAGTCCAATTGCGCAAAAAGTGCGACGCGCGGTGCGCTACTCAAATGTGGGTAGCAGAAAAATAAATCGAAAAGTAATGGAGCAGAGCAGGCGTGATGAAGAGGGTGGGTAGTCGCATACAAATCTTAGTGCTTGTCGGCCAATGGCGGGGGTGGTGCCATCGCTGCAGCATCGGCCGCTTTCCAAGGTCAGTGGTGTGTGCGCATTGGCCGAACTTTGGACGCGCGGGGAAAGCGCCGGAGCGAGGCTTCCGGATGCAAATCTTCCGCGCCGGAGACCTCCGTCGAGCTCTCGCCGAGCGGGGCGTTGATTTGTCGAGTGGCCGTATAGACGCGCACGAAGTCGATGCCGTCTAAACGGATGGGCCGGCGCTGCGCATCGACTGCGTTGTCGATATTAAAGGAGTTGGCCGTGCGGTCATTGTTAGGTTTGTTGTCAACATAGCCCCATCGCAGGAAGAAACCCAACCATTGTTCGCCGCCGGCGCCCACTAAGAAACGATTGGGCGGAAGCAGTGTGCCCGAAAAATGGAGCGGTGCGGCGAGCCAGCGGGGGAAATAATGCTGCGTATGGTAGGCATTGTTCGTCACTACGCCTTGGTTGCCGCGATTGTCAGACCACGTGATGGCGCCTTCGGTCGTCCGCGTGTAATGCAGGGCATAAGCGTAATCCACGCGGCCCACGCTGTCTTCATCGGCGCTGCCTCGCAGTTCGTACCATTGATCGTCGGGTAGGCCGTTGCGATTGTCGTCGCGCGAAACCATCACAATGCCCGGCTCACTTGCGCCGCCGAGCGCGGCCCATTGGGGATCGGCGGAGGCAAAGGAGTTGCCGGCGATGTAAAGGTCGTTCTCCCCGTGAATATTCGCGACGCGGTGATCGAAATGAAAGGTGAGGTAGCCGCCATATCCGCCCAAACTGACGAGTCCCCGCGCATTGTTGGCCAAAGCTGCGGTGCACTTCGCCGCCATACTGCGCGCATCGTCGCCCGAGGCGTAGGCCGGCAGCAGATTCACAAACTGGCCGGGGGCAGGCACGTATTCGTCGACCGCTTGCAGGTAGCGACTATCCGTCTGCTGAGACGGCGGCGGCCCGATCTCCGCCCTGCGCGGCACAAAAGCGGCGTGCGCGGGAATATCGCCCGCTTGTACGCGCCAATCGAAGCGCCCATCGGCGTGGAAATGCAGGAGTTCGCCACTCGCAACAAAGTTTTTCGCATCCATAATATAGAAGTCCTTGGCGCGCGGATTGACCTTGATACCATAAGGCATCTTCACGCTGCGCAAGTCCGGCGCATCGAAAAGCGTTGTCGGAAGTCGCCGGTGCGTGCGCACATCAAACAGCCCGTAATCCACGTGGTTGACCTGCCCGGCAGCGTCCCAGCGCACGCCGATAAAGTAGAGCGAGTCGCCAACAAGGTCCAAATCGGACACGGCTTCGTCGAAGACCTCCGCCACCCGATACGCGCCGGCAGCATCCGGACGCAGGCAATACAGGCGCGGCGGCACGTCAGCGTAATTGCCGCGCGTTGTGACCCAGACTTGACCATAGCGGTCCGTGCGGCAGCGGTGCGGGTTCAGGCCTACGGTGAGGCGGCTCATTACGCGGAACGTCGCCAAATCAATGACGCTTAACGTGTTGTCATACAAAGGCGCGCGATAGCCACCACTGTTGGCCACCAATAATTGTCCGCTTGCGATGGCCATTTCTTCCGGTTGCGGGCCTACGACCACGGAATCTACTTTGCGGAATGTGCGTCGGTCGATCTTATACACGCGCCCTAAGGGCGTGCGTGTGGCGGGGTCGAGTGGGCCGACAAAGGAGGAGACATAAGCAAAGCCGCCGAAAAAGACCACATTGCGGCAGTTGGGCACTTCTATTTGCGCCAATTTCTGCCCCTTATCCGCCCGGCAGACGACGATTTTGTGAGAAGCGTTGATCACTAACCAGAGTTGGTTCTCTATGACCTGCACATCGTTGCCCACATCGCCGAGTTCTTTGACCTCGTGCGGATTGCGCGCCGCATAGACGCCGCGATAATAATAGGCTTTGCCGTCGGGCGCGGACAAATCCAAGTAGTCGAGCGAACTCCTGTTCATCCCGTAATTGCCTTCATTGAGCACATACATTCCCGCCGCGTACGTCTCGCCACTGCTTGCGCCCGGCGTGACGCCCGGCTCGTCGGGCAAGGTCTCATCTCCGCGGCAGGCTTGTAAAAGCAAGAGCGGGAGCAACGTCAGGAAGAGGCGGAAGAGGGTGGAGGGGTGTGGCATAGTGGCAACTTAGAAATTGATGTCCAGTGCCGCGTTCAGTGTGCGACCCGGCATAGGATAGTTGGCAATCACCTCGTATTGCTGATTAAAAATATTGTTGACGGCGAGCGTTAGTTTGCCTTCGAGGCTGCGCGAAAGACGGAAGTGGCGCAAGAGACAGAGGTCGTGCGTGTACCACGGTTGCAAGCGGTTGCGGCGCACGTTCTCAGGCTGTGCGTATCGACGGCCGACGTAAATAAAACTGTAATAGCAGGCCCAACGCTTGAACGAGGCGCTCACCACGGCCGCCCCGCTATGGTGCGGCGCGTAGGGGATTTGCTGATTATAATAAGCGTCGGCAGGATCCGTAAGGTCGTGCGCCCATTGATAACTATAACGCACCTGTAAAGCCACTTGCAGAGCGCGCTGCGGACGCGCCTCAAGCGCCGCTTTGACATCGAGGCCGCGAACGGCGACGCGCCCGAGGTTTAGCATCGTCCAGCGAAATTGTTGCCCTTTGGGGTAGGCGATAATCTTATCGTACACCTTATTATAATAGACCTCAGCCGACAATTGCAGACGCTGCCAGAGGCGGTGACGAAACGCGTGCTGCCACTGCGCGCCGAGCGCCAACTGAAATGCCTTTTCGGGGCGTAGGAGTGCATTGCCCAAGTCCGTATAATAACGCTCGTTGAAGGTTGGCGCGCGAAAGTGGCACTTCACAAAGCCGTGGAGCGAGAGTGTTCCATCGGGCTTGAGTAGATAATTGAAGAAGAGAGCCGGCGAGGCGTTGCGCACGGTAGCCGATTGGGCGGCGTTGCGTGTGCGATCGCGCAAGATGGTTTGCATCAAACTGCCCTGAACCTGCCACCGACCCAAGTGGAGGGAAGAAGAGAGGGCCGCGAGGTGCGTCGTGCGGCGAGGGTAGGCGAAGAGGGGATGGTCGTCGCGCAAGGTGTTGTAGCGGAAATCATAACTGCCGGAGAGCGTCCAACCCGGGAGCACTTCATAAGCATTCGCCCACGAAAGGTATGTTTCCCGCTGTCGGTAATGATGATCTGCGGGGGCGGCAAGCGTATCTCTGTTGTGATAGCGCGTTGCGTAGTCGGCATATTTGGCTTGCAAGCGCGTGCTGTAACGCTTCGCGAACGTGCGCTGCCACGCGGCTTGCACGAAGCGAATATCATCGCCCTGCCGCTCTCCGCGCCGCCATACATTGCTAACAATTGCGCCGGGGATGCCGCGCTTCGAATGATAAATATAGGCCTTTGCGCGCCAGTCGCCGCCCAGCAAACGCCCGTACATATTTAGTTCGCCGCGCAAGGCCAAAACGTCGCCATTGTGGCGCGTGGCCGTCGTGTCGTAAGCGACAACGCCGCGCGGCGTGACGCGTCGATAACGAAAGCGATATTTTCCGTCGGCATTGAGTAGGCTGATATTGATCGTAGCACTCACCGATGGCGTTAAACGGAGCGCGTAGAGACCACTAAGTTGTAGCGCATGGCTCGCTCCGTATTGCACACCCCATCGCTGGTTGCTGCGGCGGCCTTCGGCAAACTGCGGGCGGCGAGTTTGTAGGTAGACGGTCGCTGCGTGTCCAAACTCAGCCGCAGATTGGAGGACACCTGTGCGCTGTCCGTTATATAATGATACGACTTCGACATTGTCCAAAGAGAATTGGCCAAGATCCGTTTGCCCGTTTTGCGCATTGCCCAAGGGTAGGCCATCGTAAAACACGCCGAGGTGACTGCTACCCATACTGCGGACGTCGATAGTCTTGAGTCCGCCAATGCCGCCATAGTCTTTGATCTGCAAACCTGAGAAATAGCGCAGTGCATCCGCCACGGAAGTCCCCTTGAGCGCGTGTAAGCGAACCCCCTCTAAGCGCTGCGGCGCTACGACTTCGCGCCGAGGAAGCGGGGCGCGCACAACGACCTCGCGCAAGGCGGCGGCACTGTCGTGAACTTGCGGCACTTGCGCATAAGCGTCAAAGAGCCACAGGCTAAAGAGAATGCTGAAAAGAAAGGATAGAAGGCGCGACATCGTACTTTGAGTTTGCTGCAAGTGGCGCAAAGTTAGTCTTTTTCAAGTCAATAGGCTTAAACGAAGCGATGGTTTATCTCCCAAGCGCCAATGAGGACGAAGGCATCGGGCGAAGCGCTTGGGCTTTTGCAAAGTCTGGTACGTCCGGAAATCAAAGAAAAATGGCGCTCCATAGTCTGTTCTGACCACCCACAGCATACACAAAAGCGAAAACGTAGTAAGATGTTTGGGACAAAAATGTAATACCATTATCTTTGCAAGTGTAAAGAAAGCAAACCTCAACTGAGAAGCAAGACCTACAAAGCAGGCGCAATGTGTGCATCTTAATAGCAAAGTGCATCGATCGCTTGACTAAAAATACAACTAAAACAAACGTAAAACCTAATGCCCGAGTTTCCGATACGGCGTTACTCCGCAAGGAGCTTTAACAGGGAGACACAGCTAAAATGCACAAACCTTTACTCAAAAAGAACTTTGCCGCAATCGTGGCATTGCTTGTAGCGTCTTTTGCCTTGCCGCAACAAATGTATGCGCAAGACAATTACGACATGGAAATCATTGGTACGAGAGTGAATTCTCTTAACTGTAAAGACCTCTCCACCATTGATGGTGTGAGCGGGACGGTGACGTTTGATCCGGCAACCAATACGCTGACGCTTGAAAATGCGACGATCAAAACGATTGTGCCGGAGTGTGTGGGCCTCGAAAGCTTGATTAAAGATTTGACGATTAACGTCGTGGGCAACAATAGTATCACGTCGGAAAGTTATTGGGGCTTGTTTAATGACAAGAATTGTAATATTACGATTAAGGGTAGTGGGAAATTAGTGGTAAACGGAGCTATATCGGTACCACAAGAAGGCTTTCGCCGCGCGATCTTCAACTGGGGCACTATCATCGTGGATGGCTGCGATCTGGAAGCGTGCGGTGGCGTTTATGGTTTAGGATCAGGCTATTGGAAGTTTATTAACTGCAACGTTCGCGCTAAGGGCGGCGGCGGGAGTAACCGCGACGCTTATGCCGGCAGTATCACGTGGGTGTGGGATACGGCCCCCGAGTTAGTTGGTTGTAAAGTAACGGCTCCGGTGGGCGCTTATTGGACCTCGTTCGAAAACAATAAACACACCAACTACGTCCTTGTCGATGCAGAGGGAAAAGTTGTGACAGACTGGGTAGAAATTACGCGCGACAATACGAATATCTCTGCGCCGAACATTGCGACAGCTGCTAAGCTTGGAATCTATACGGCACAAGGCCTTCGCTGTGCAGGCGAACTGAAAGATCAGCCGGCCGGCATTTACATCGTCGGCGGAAAGAAAGTAATGAAGCCATAGCCATTGCCGCTGAACTTATTGGGTGCTATGCTTGTCGCACATCCCCTTTTGCCCTTCTGCCAACCACGGCTGGAGGGCTTATTAATAAGTAGTAAAAGAGGAAAAAGTTGTTTTCTTTCTTGCTGTCCGTTGATACGATTCTGCCCCTTTGTTCCGCTTTTACACAAATTCTTTGTATTTTTGCGGCCTACATTCGTACGAATTTGAGATCGAAAATACTCGCTTTCCTGATTACTTTTGTGGCGCTCTGTCTGGCTTCTAACGGAGGGCCTTTCCGTGTTGCGCCTCAAGCAGCGCCCTTACAGGATACGATTCGCGCCGGCAAAGGTGTAGCGAAAGTGGTTAGGCCTGCGGCGAAGGCCGTGAAAGATTCGACGCAAACGCGCAAAGATTCGGCCATCGTAGTCAAAGATTCGACGAAGCCTGCTGCAGTGGTGGCCAATGGTGCGCCCCCCATCTCTATCGATACGCTCAACGTCGATAGTCTGCACAAGGATAGCACCAAGCGAGGTGCGCCTTTCGAAGCGCCGGTCGACTTTAAGGCCGCCGACTCCTTGGTTTATTACGCGGCCAACAAGCAAGTGCTCCTTTATGGCAAAGGTCAAGTGAAGTATCAAAACATGACGCTCGACGCCGGCCGTATTGCGATGAACATGGACTCGAGTTTGGTCTTCGCAGAAGGCGTGCGCGATTCCGATAGTGTGCTCGTTGAGAAACCCGTCTACCGGCAAGGCAGCGATACCTATACGAGCGAGCGAATGGCCTATAATTTCAAGACGCAGAAAGGCTTTATCACCAACGTTAATACCACGCAAGGCAATGGCTACATCCAGAGTGAAAGTTCGAAGCGCACAGCTGACGGCACGCTATATTTGGAGCACGCCAAATATACTACCTGCGACGCGCCGCACCCTCACTTCTATCTCAAACTCTCTCGCGCCAAGGTCATACCCAATAAGGAAACCGTCTTCGGACCGGCCTATTTAGTCGTTGCAGACGTCCCCTTGCCGCTGGGCGTGCCCTATGGATTCTTCCCTTTCAACAAGAAATATTCCAGCGGACTTGTGATGCCGAAGTATGGCGATGAGACGCGGCGCGGCTTTTATCTGCGCGACGGCGGCTATTACTTTGCTTTGTCCGACTATATGGACCTGAAAGTCTTGGGAGAGATTTACACGAAAGGCTCTTGGGGCTTAAGTGCAGAGACCAACTACAAGAAGCGCTATAAATATAATGGCAACATCTACGTCAGTTTCTTACGCACCGTCGAGGGCGACAAGAACCTGCCCGACTATTCCGTGACAAAGAGCTTAAAAGTGCAGTGGATGCACCAAAAAACCGCCGTTGAAGGAACTAACGGCTTTAACTTCTCCGCCCGCGTCAATTTTGCATCAGAAAATTACGAGCGCTCCAACTTAGAGAGTATGTATAACCCGAATGCTTACACGCAAAGTACGCGCGCCAGTTCTATTTCTTTCTCCAAAACCTTCTCGAATATCGGACTTACGCTCTCCGGATCGACCAACTTATCGCAGAATATGCGCGATTCGACCATTGCGATGACGCTGCCCGACTTGACTTTTTCGCTCAATCGCTTTTATCCTTTCCGCCGCAAGCGGCAAGTGGGGCAGGAGCGTTGGTATGAGAAAATCTCTATGTCGTATACGGGCCAGTTCTCCAATAGTATTACGACCAAAGAGAATCGCCTGCTCAAATCGAGCTTGATTAAAGATTGGCGCAACGGTATGCAGCACAATATACCCATTGAGGCGACTTTCCAACTCTTTAAATACATCAACATTTCGCCCAACTTTACGTTTCGAGATTTGATGTATACGAACCGCATTACCAAATCTTGGGACGCCGTGCGGCAAGTAGAGTTGAGCGATACCACGCGCGGATTCTACAACCTCTACGATTGGAACGTCGGCGTTTCAGCCAACACGACGCTCTACGGCTTCTACAAGCCTTTGCCCTTCCTCTTTGGCAAGAAAGTGATGATGTTCCGCCACGTGTTCAAGCCCTCCATCTCTTTTAGTTATGCGCCCGATTTCACCGCTCCGCATTACGGCTACGTGAAGGCGTATGACCGTATCGATGCTTCAGGCAACGTCGAGCGCGTCCCGTATTCGCCTTACGCGTCCGGCATCTTCGGCTATCCCTCATCGACAAAGCAGGGGACAGTGACGTTTAATATGTCGAACAACTTAGAGATGAAAGTCAGAACCGACAAGGATTCGACTGGCGTGAAGAAGATTAGTCTTATCGATGAACTGGGCGCCTCGCTCTCTTACAATCTGGCGGCGAAAGAGCGTCCGTGGAGCGACCTCTCAACCCGTATCCGCTTAAAGTTGACCAAGAGTTATACGCTTTCGCTCGCAGCCATTTTTGCCACGTATGCATATGTGTTCAACTCCCAAGGGCAAGTCGTTACGGGCAATCGGACAGAATGGAGCTACGGTCGCTTCGGGCGCTTCCAAGGTATGAGTCAGAACCTCTCTTACACTTTCGACAACAACACTTGGAAAAAGCTTAAATCCCTTTTCCGCAAAGGCGGGAGCAACGATTTCGCATCAGGCAACGATAAGCGCGAGGAAGAGAAAAGCGAGAAACCGAGTGACGCCAACATCGATCCGACACTGCGCGACTTAGATAAGAAGGGGCAAAAAGTAAAGCAGAATGCAAAGGTCGATCGCGACGGTTATATGGCCTTTTCGATGCCTTGGTCGCTAACGATCTCTTACGGCGTAACGATGTATGAAAACCGCAAGCGCCCGATCAATACGCGCCGGATGCGCTATCCCTATGGTTTTACGCAGACGCTCAATGCTTCGGGCTTCTTGCGCATAGCCGACGGCTGGAATATCTCATTCTCGACCGGCTACGACTTCAATTTCCACCAACTATCTATGACAACGGCTTCAGTCTCTCGCGATCTTCACTGCTTCGAGATGAGTTGTAGCGTCGTCTTGCGCCCTTATTCTTCGTTCAACTTCACCATCCGCGCCAAGGCCAACGAGTTGGCCGACGCCTTGAAGTGGGATAAGCGCAGTTCTTATTCGACCAACGTCGAGTGGTATTAAGCCCCTCGCCGGCTTTCTTCAGTTGACGTATTTTCCGATCTTATGCAGCGTCGTAAAGGCCTATACCGTGCGCCTCGCAACGCCAACTACCAATACACATCCCTATGCCACTGATCTCTAAAGTGCACCACGTCGCCATTATTTGCAGCGATTATGCTCGCTCGCTCCGTTTCTATACGCAGGTCTTAGGTTTAGAAGTGCTGGCCGAGCATTATCGCGCTGCGCGCCGTTCGTATAAGACCGACTTGGCCTTAAACGGAGAATACGTCATCGAACTTTTCTCCTTTCCCTCTCCACCTCCTCGCCCCTCTTATCCCGAAGCCGCCGGCCTTCGCCATTTGGCTTTTGAAGTGACAGACCTTGATGCGGCCATTCGTAGGCTCGACGCTTTCAATGTGTCCCATGAGCCGGTGCGCATCGATGAGTTTACGGGCCGCGCTTTCGTCTTTTTTGAAGACCCCGACCATCTTCCCATTGAGTTTTACGCCGCTGAGCAAGCGTAAACCTCCAATCGTAATCTCCTTATCCGTATGAAATCTGCCGCCGCCTCTTCAATGAAGGCGGCGCTCGCATTTTTAATAGATGCCCTCAAGGCTCAACCGCCTGCAAGTGCTTTCTCAACAAACGAGCAGGGGAGCGGGCGGTAGCACATACTGACTATTGACGGCAAACCCTTAGGGATGCGTGGCAAACAATAGAGAAACAAAGGCTGCCGGCGCAACTCCTCATTGTTTGCTGCCACCAAACTATCGTTTGCTGCCACCAAACTATGGTTTGCTGGGAACAAACTATCGTTTGCTGCCACCAAACCAACCGCTGATGCAGGCAAAGTAGACCGAAAACAGCCCTCGTGCGCTAAATCCTTGTCAAAGTATAAGATGCAATGTGCCGCAGACGAAAAGTAGAGCGGCGCAGGTCTCCACGTTTGCGGGAAAAGCATCTCGCTCGCTACTTTTATACGGAAAAACCGCGTGCTTCTTTCCATAATTGCCAAATAACGTGTATATTTGTCGTGTACTTGGCCGCTCACAGCAAGAGTTTTGCGGCCAAAGCTTGCGTATGGCGCGACACAGCTTGCCTCCCGACGCAAGAAAAGCGTACCCTCGTACGCGCATCCCTTGCCGGAACGAATCCAAAAAAACATTATAAGTATGACACTTATTAAATCCATCGCCGGTTTTCGCGGAACGATCGGCGGAGAAACGGGCGATACGCTCAATCCGCTTGACATCGTAAAATCCGTGACGGCTTTTGCTATGCTTCGTCGCCCCTTGGTGGGACAATATGAAAATAAAATCGTCGTAGGGCGCGATGCGCGCATCTCCGGAGAAATGGTCAGCCACTGCGTTTGCGGCGCGTTGCTCGGTATGGGCTTCGACGTCGTTAATATCGGCCTCGCCACAACGCCTACGACCGAACTGGCCATCACGGCAGAGCACGCTGCGGGCGGCATTATTATTACGGCGAGTCATAATCCGCGCCACTGGAACGCGCTGAAGTTTATGGATGAAAACGGCGAATACATAGCGCCCGAAATTGCCCACGAACTGATTGCTTTAGTGGATCAAACGGACAAGTTTGTCTATGCTGACGTGGACCACGTAGGCCATTATTATGAGAAAAACGACTACAACCAATATCATATCGACCTGATCAAGCGCTTGAAGTTGGTGGATGTCGACGCCATTCGCAAGGCCAATTTCCGCGTTTGCTTGGATACGGTCAACTCTGTGGGAGGTATCATCCTGCCGCAACTGTTGGAGCAACTCGGCGTGAAGGATGTGACGATCTTAAACGGGGAACCGACGGGCGATTTTGCGCACAACCCTGAGCCTTTGAAGCAACACCTCGGCGAAATCTGCGGCCTGATGGCTAAAGGCGGCTACGATATTGGCCTCGTTTGCGATCCCGACGTCGACCGCTTGGTCTTCATCCAAGAAGATGGCGAGATGTATGGCGAAGAATACACCCTTGTGACCTGCGCCGACTGGGTTTTGCAGCACACGCCGGGCAATACGGTTTCCAATCTTTCATCTACGCGTGCCCTGCGTGACGTTACGCGCCAATATGGTGGCACATACGGCACCGCTCCCGTGGGCGAAGTCAACGTCGTTATGAAGATGAAGGAGATCAATGCCGTTGTTGGCGGCGAAGGCAACGGAGGTGTGATTTATCCGGAAGCGCATTATGGTCGCGATGCTTTAGTGGGCATCGGTTTGATGCTGACTTATATGGCTAAAACCGGCAAGAAGGTCTCTGAAATCAGAAAGCAATTTCCCGAATATTTTATTTCGAAGAGTCGCATAGACCTCCAACCTACCACAGACGTAGACGCTATTCTTGAAAAGGTGAAAGAGATGTATAAAGATCAAGAGATCACCGACACCGATGGCGTCAAAATCGACTTCCCAACAGAATGGGTGCACCTGCGCAAGAGCAATACGGAGCCGATTATCCGTGTTTTCTCGGAAGCAGCAACGCCCGAAGCCGCTGAAGCATTGGGCAAGAAAATTGTAGAAGTAGTCTTGGCGATGGCGAAGTAACTTTGCCGTCCGCTATGCTGCGCCGCGCACTTCACTGATAAAGTGCCGCCGGCTGCGGAATAGGAAGGGCTAAAAAATAGGCCGAAGAAAGTAGTGCAAACGCTGCACCCGACTTTCTTCGGCTTTGTTATTATATAATGTGTGCCCGCCTTCGCTGGGCGGATCTGAACCGTCAGCGCGCTTAGTCGATGCTGAGCGTCTGCAAAGGCGTACCGTCGAGCAAATGGATCGTCACTTGTCCGTGCTCATACGAGGCATAGGTCTTCGGATTTCCACCTTTCGGAAACGTCGGACTGCCGGCGTTGCAAATCAGTCGGCCCTCCGCATCTTTCTTCAAAACCTGCAGGTGCGTATGCCCATAGAAAAAGGCCTCAAAACCACATCGCGGTAGCTTCCCCTCATTATATATATGTCCGTGCGTAAGAAAGAGTCGCTTCCCTTCGTCGACAAGTAGTACGTAATCGGACATCAGCGGAAAATCTAAAAGCATCTGGTCGACCTCACTATCGCAATTGCCGCGCAAAGCCACGATGCGGTCGGCCAAAGGGTTGAGTCGCTCGACGATGGCTTGTGGGTTAAGTCCCTCCGGCAAACCGTTGCGCGGCCCGTAATTGAGTATGTCGCCCATCAAGCAGAGCATATCGTAGCGGCCCGCGTCAAACTGCTGCAATACGGCTTCCAAAGCCGGCAGCGAACCGTGAATATCGGAGACAATCAAGTATTTCATAATTGCAAAGATAGAGATAGAAGGCGGATTAAGAGGCTTCAGCCAAGCGGAAAAAGCGTGGAATACTTTTTCGATCAATGCCGCGCAAAAGAAAAAAGAAGCGCATAAACCGTAAGTTTGCTATAAAAATGAAGCTGTCGGAGGCGAGCTTCACGCCCGTTGTTGTATTTTTGCAGATAGTTATGGAATTTCGCACGCCGGTAGACTTACCGCTCCAAAAATTAGTGCTGACGCCTCGCAATCGCGTCCTGCTGCTGGGCTCTTGCTTCTCCGATGAAATCGGCAGGCGCTTAACGGCCGAAATGGATGAGGGTTGTGTGCTGATAAATCCCTTCGGGACGCTCTATAATCCGACTTCCATACTGCAAGCCTTGCGCGCGCTGCAAACAAATCGACTTCCGGAAGGCCATCTCTTTAAGGGGCGCGACGGACGTTGGCGCAGTTGGGCTTTCGGCGGGAAATGGGCGGCCGATACCCAAGCCGAATGCGAAGCGAAAACAAAACAAGCGCTGCAGCAAGCCGTAGCTTTTTGGCAACAAGCCGATACCGTATTTATTACCTTCGGCACGAACCACGTCTATCATTTGAAAGCCGATGGGCGCAGCGTGGCCAACTGCCATAAAGAATTGAGTTCGGCTTTTGAAGAGCGTTTGCTCTCCGTCGAAGATGTGGTCGAGGCGTGGCAAACCTTCTTCCGCGCCTTGCCTGGCGAGACGCCCCGCCGCTTTGTCTTTACCCTGAGTCCGTATCGCTATATTAAATACGGCCTGCACGCCGACAAATTGAGCAAAGCCACGCTTCTCTTAGCCATAGATCGCCTCTGCTCGCCCGCGAACGGCGATGCGCCGACCGCCGCGCCGTGCTTTTATTTTCCCGCTTACGAGATTGTGAACGATGAATTGCGAGATTATCGCTTCTACGCGCCGGATATGCAACACCCTTCGGAGCAAACGGCCGATTATATCTGGGAAAGATTGAAGGATTGGAGCTTCGCGCCCGACGACTTCGACCGGATGCGCCAAAACCTCAAAGCGTATAAAGCAGCTTTGCATCGGCCGCAAACGGAATAACGATTTGATGACGACTTTTCTGAACAAGATAACCCCCAAGCATTATGCACTATACCTCGGAACAGATCACAGCGCTCATTGACGCGCGTCGGTTTGGAGCAAACTCCGACAAAAATATTGATTGGCTTTTGACGGATAGCCGCTCTTTGGCTTTTCCTGAAGCTACGCTTTTCTTCGCTTTGCGTTCTCAGCGCAATGATGGCCACAAATACGTGGCAGATCTTTACCGCCGCGGTGTGCGTGATTTTGTGGTGAGGGCTTTGCCCGACGATTATGCGAGTCGCTTCCCCGCTGCCACCTTTTATGTGGTTGCAGATCCCTTGAAAGCGCTCCAGCATTTGGCCGAATGCCACCGCCGCCGCTTTGATATTCCCGTTGTAGGCATTACCGGCTCCAACGGAAAGACCATTGTCAAAGAATGGCTGTACCAACTGCTATCACCTCAATGGGTTGTCACGCGCTCACCGCGTTCTTACAACTCGCAAGTGGGCGTTCCGCTATCTGTTTGTTTGCTCAACACGCAAACACAATTGGGCATTTTCGAAGCCGGCATCTCTCAGCCCGGCGAAATGTCCGCTTTGCGCCCCATTATTCAGCCCCGCATCGGCGTAATGACCAATATTGGCCAAGCGCATCAAGAGAATTTTACCTCCCTCGAAGAGAAATGCGCGGAGAAGTTAAGCTTGTTCAAAGACGCCGACGTACTTATTTACGATGCCGATGATCCTGTCGTTGCCGAAGGCGTGCGCCAAGCCTCCTTTGCAGGTGATCAGCTCGCTTGGTCTCGCACGAAAGACGAAGGGCCGCTCGTTATTCGCAAAGTAGCGCACGAAAGCGAGCGCACACACATCACTTACGCCTACCTACAACAAGAAAGCGACTTCTTTATTCCCTTTACCGACGAGGCTTCCGTGCAAAATGCCATCCATTGCTTGGCTGTTTGCCTCTACTTGCACGTAGATGCCGCCGTCATTGCGCAGCGTATGGCCCGTTTGGAGCCGGTTGCGATGCGCTTGGAGGTGAAACAAGGCGTTCGCGGCTGCATTCTCATCAACGACAGTTATAATTCCGACGTCAATTCCTTGGATATTGCGCTCGATTTTATGCAGCGCCGTCCCGACAGAGTTGGTATGCGAAAGACCTTAATCTTAAGCGATATCAGCCAGAGCGGCATGCCGCGCGAGCAACTTTATGCGCAAGTGGCCGAGATGGTAAACCGCCGCGGCGTGGACCGACTTATCGGCGTCGGCCCTGATCTTTCGGCTATGCAGGGCTTGTTTAAGATCGATGCCGTCTTTTATCCGACGACAAAAGCTCTTTTAGAGAGCGGCAAAGTCGGCCGTTTACGCAATGAAATGGTGCTGCTGAAGGGCGCAAGAGCCTATAATTTTGAAGCCTTGACCGAACTCCTCTCGCTCAAGGTGCACGAAACGATCCTCGAAGTCGACTTAGCGGCTATCGCGGCCAATCTTAATTATTTTCGCAGTTTCATGCGGCCCGAGACGAAGATTGTTTGTATGGTCAAAGCCTCCGCCTACGGTGCCGGAAGTGTGGAAATCGCGAAAACCCTGCAAGATCGCGGCGTCGATTATCTGGCTGTCGCCGTCGCCGATGAGGGCGCCGACCTGCGCAAGGCCGGTATTACGAGCAATATCATTATCATGAATCCCGAGATGTCCTCGTTCAATACCCTCTTTGCCTACGATTTAGAGCCCGAAGTCTATGATTTTAGTTTGTTGGAAGCCCTCATCCGCGCCGCCAAACAGCAAGGCATCACCAATTTTCCGATCCACATCAAGCTCGATACGGGTATGAAGCGCCTCGGCTTTGATCCGCTCCGCGATATGCCGGCCTTGATCGATCGCCTCCACCATCAAGCCGCCTTGATCCCGCGCTCTGTTTTCTCCCACTTTGTGGGTAGCGACAGTCCCGCGTTCGACGCTTTCTCCGACCATCAATTTGAACTCTTCGACAAAGCTTCGCGTCAGTTGCAGGCCGCTTTCCCGCATAAGATCTTGCGTCATATTTGCAACAGCGCCGGCATCGAGCGCTTTCCGCAGCGCCACCTCGATATGGTCCGCCTTGGCCTTGGCTTGTACGGGGTAGATCCGATCGACAATCATATTATCAATAATGTGACGACGCTTAAAACGACCATTCTCCAAATCCGCGATGTGCAGGCCGGCGAGACCGTCGGCTATGGTCGAAAGGGCGTCCTCGAGCGCAATTCCCGCATCGCCGCCATCCCGATTGGGTATGCCGACGGACTGAATCGCCATTTAGGTAATCGGCGTGCTTACTGCTTGGTCAATGGCCGGAAGGCCTATTACGTAGGCAATATTTGTATGGACGTTTGTATGATCGACGTCACCGACATTCCCTGCAAGGAGGGCGATAGTGTGGAAGTTTTTGGCCCACATTTGCCCATCACGGTCTTGAGTGATGCCCTCGAAACGATACCTTACGAGATACTGACGAGCGTTAGCAATCGCGTAAAGCGCATCTATTATCAAGAATGATTGCATGTTTGACTTGACAAAATCGAAATGCTCTTTTTAAATAACGCAAACAAACGGAAGGAAAACGTATCTTATGGCGCACAAGTGCGTCGTTTCGCCGTATCTTTGCATTACACAAGAGCTAAATATAGAGATAAAAAATTGATCCAACCGCATGTTTGCTTAACCATAGCAGATGTGCGGTTCATCATTTTTTGTGCTGAACCGGCGCAGGTGCCTTGCGAACCGACAAAAAGCGATCAAGGCGTCGCAAACGCTGACAATGCATTTCCTTTAACCAATTATCAACGAAACCATACTGAAAATGCACATTCATCCAACTGAAATACGACTCTCCGACTTGCGTTTTCGCGCTTATCATGGCGTGTTGCCGCAAGAGCGCGTTGTGGGCAACGACTACTGCGTCAATCTTTGCCTTACTTTGCGTGCATCGGCCGATGCTACCTACACGGATCAACTCGAGGGGACGGTCAATTACGCCGAGGCCTACCAAATCGTGCAGACCGAGATGGCCGCTCCGTCAGCCTTGCTCGAGCACGTGGCGCAGCGCATCCTGACGCGCCTTTTCAATCGTTTTGATCTGCTGGAGAATGCCGCTATAGAAGTAACGAAAATCAATCCTCCGTTCTCTGCCGACGGCGCTAAAGCAGCCGTTTGTCTCACTGCCACGCGATGAATCCCTTAGACATTATATATAAGTACTATCCGGCCGACGACCCCTTGCGGCGTTTGCTCTTGAAGCACAGTAGGCAGGTGGCCGAAAAGGCCTTGGCCGTCTGCGAGCGCCACCCTGAGTTGCAGCTCGACCGACAATTGATTTACGAAGGGGCAATGCTCCACGATGTAGGCATATTTCTGACTGACGCACCCGGCATTTTTTGCCACGGCAGTCAGCCTTATCTCTTGCACGGACGTCTTGGCGCCGAACTGATGCGTAAGGAGGGGCGCGAAGACTTGGCGCGCATCTGCGAACGTCACACCGGCACGGGACTAACGGCTGAAGACATACGCCGTCAAGGGCTGCCGCTGCCGCCGGAAGACTTCCGGCCGGAGACGGAAGCGGAAAAAGTAATCTGCTATGCCGATAAATTTTTCTCGAAAAGTCATCCTGACGCGGAGAAGACCGCCGCTCAAGTCGTTAAGAGTTTGGCTAAGTTCGGCCCGGAAAGCCCTGTCATCTTCCAAGCCTGGGACGAGCGCTACGGCTGACGCCCTTTCGCCTGTTTCCGCCTTTGTTCGTATCGCCTTGTCGGCGCTCAGCGAGCAAGCCGCCTGCAAACGACGCCTCCAAACGCTTGATGGGCAAAGGCTCCATTCGATTTGCAACCTATAAAAAGCCGAGTAGCGACATCACGTCCCCACTCGGCCAAACCCTAAAATTATTATCGTAAAAAAATGTCTCGTCTGCGCGCCTCAGATTTCCTTTATCTGACGCGGCATTTTTTATTTTGCTCTTCTTTCGTGCAGCGCCGCCTTGATCTGCTCTTCTATTTCTTCCGTCAACTCAATGTTGTCGGCCAGTAAGCGCTTGAGTGCATCGCGTCCTTGGCAGAGTCGGGTTTCCCCATAGCTGAACCACGAACCACTCTTTTTGATGATTTCCAATTCGACGCCCAGATCGACGATCTCACCGATGTGAGAAATGCCCTCACCAAACGTAATTTCAAATTCTACCTTGCGGAACGGCGGCGCTACCTTGTTCTTTACGACCTTCACGCGTACAAGATTGCCGTAGACGTGGTCGCCATCTTTCAAGCTGGTCGCTTTGCGAATGTCTAAGCGCACGCTGGAGTAGAACTTTAAGGCATTGCCGCCCGTCGTCGTCTCCGGATTGCCAAAGGTGATGCCGATCTTTTCGCGCAACTGGTTGATAAAGATGCACGTCGTGTTGGTCTTGCTGATCGTAGAAGTGAGTTTGCGTAGCGCCTGACTCATCAAGCGGGCTTGTAAGCCTACTTTGTTGTCGCCCATGTCGCCTTCTATTTCCGCTTTCGGCGTCAGCGCCGCCACGGAGTCGATCACGATGATGTCGATGGCTGAAGAGCGAATCAGTTGGTCAGCGATCTCAAGTGCCTGCTCGCCGTTGTCCGGCTGCGAGATCAGCAATTCACTCAGATTGACGCCCAATTTTTCCGCGTAGAAGCGATCAAAGGCGTGTTCAGCGTCGATAAAGGCCGCGATGCCGCCCCGCCGCTGCGCTTCGGCTATGGCGTGGATGGCCAACGTCGTCTTTCCGGAGCCTTCAGGCCCATAGATTTCGATGATGCGGCCTTTAGGATAACCGCCCACGCCGAGTGCATCGTTGAGAGCAATGCTCCCCGTCGGAATGACTTCAATATCTTCGACTTCCTCGTCGTCTAATTTCATAATAGAGCCTTTGCCAAAATCTTTCTCAATCTTGGCCATTGCGGCCTGCAAGGCTTTGAGTTTCTCGCTCGCGCCTTGGTTTGCTGTATCTTCTTTTTTAGCCATTGTCGGTTGATTTGCTGATGGTAAATGCCTGATTTTATCTTTAGATAATGCGGCAAAAATGATTCGCAAATTTAAGCTTTTTCCCTTAGTCGGCCAAATGTATTTGCCCTTTGGGCTGTTAAAAATGCCGCCCTTTTGTTTTCCTTTTCTTCTCCTCTTTCCGGTTGCCGCCTACTTTGTCCGCCCGTTGCCCCGCGTCTATTGGCGTCGTAGCGAGTGGCCTTTTGCGCCCGTCTTCGTCCGGATTTTGCGTGCGCGCGCTTCGCTTGCAAAGGGCTTTGCTTTGCTGTTTTTGGTTTTTCATCACGATAAAAAGTACTTTTCATCGTGAGCGTACACCTTTGCGCTCGTGATGAAAAAGGTCTACGCTCACGATGGTACGCGCGCTTTTTGCCGCTTGGGGCGTACGCAGGTAAGGATGGGGCATTTTTTATCCAACTGTTGTGGGGCGGAAGCGGCTTCTCCCCTCGCGTAGAAGTAAGGGGGGCCGGCGGGCGGTAAATGGTCAGCCTGCGGCGTGCGAAGGTGGGGCGAAGAAGGTCGTATAATTGTGGCAAATAAGGCGTATTTGCTGCATTTTATGGGAAATCTTGTTGTAGATAAACGAGCGGTGGTTGGCACCGCTCGCTATTCGGCCGGATGGTAGATCAGAATTTATATTTAATCGAAAGGAGACACTCTGCAGGACGTAGAAAATACGTGTAGGTATATACATCATTCAAGATATATTCTCGGATGGTGTATTGCCGGCAGTTGGTTAAGTTGCGCCCATTAAGTTCGAAATCGAAGCGGCCCTTGCTCCACCGCACGCCGGCATCGAGGAAGAAAGCGTGGACAAAGTGGCGCGCTTGGCGTTCTGTAGCGTTGTAGCTACCGGACAGGCGCAACTCCCAATTCTTTGCGGGGTAGATGAGTAACCTTGCACCGCCATCAAAGGTATTGAGGGCAGAGAAACTGCTCGGTAAGCCTTGGATGCTGCCGGCTGTGTGCCCCCAGGCCGCATTGAGGGTAAGGTTGACAGCATTGCGAAACAACGGCTTTTCTGCGCTTGCTGCAAGCCGTACGTGAAGATTTCTTGAGGTTAAAGTCTGCGTGTTACGCAAAAATGCGGTAGAGCTGCCCATCACATCACCCGATAGCTTGAGCACCAAGTGCGTTCCATAATCATGCTTCATCAGAGCCAGTCCGCAGTTCCACATCTTTTGTTTATTGTTGTTGGCTACTTGTTCTGTAATGGTGATGCCATCGGAAACCTGCATACCATTAAGTCGGTTATGATTGGTTACGGAATAGCCGCCAAAAAGCTTGAACGAACGCCCTTTATAGACATCGCGTTGAAAGATGGTGGCATCGACATACTGCCGTTTGCTGAAATTCATCGTACCATCGCCTTGCGTGACGAGATCCCGATAAGTCGTGTAGATGGGATGGGTAATGAAGTTGGTCATGTCGCCTATCGTATGCGTTATGCCGGCTCCGATTTCCATATTTACGTCCTTAATCAGTCGGCCTAACACAGAAAGATGGGGAGAAAGGTAAGGACGATTCAGCAGATAAGTATTGCAGTCTGTCACGTTGCGATAACGTAGGCTGTAAAAGTTGATTGGTAATGAGGCTTCCCAGCGTAGGCGAAGGAAGTAGACCTTGTAGAAGAGAGAAGCGCCGGCTGTGAGGCGATAGCCGTGTACATCGTTGTCGTTGGTGGGATGGAAGCGGTGCTGTTCGGATTGGTAATTGTCGAAAATCGTGCGCAAGCTAAACGTGCTGCCGAGCGAGCCGGCGCGTCCATTGCCGCCCAAGAGCCAAGATAAGGTGGATGAGGTGGCTGTAGAGATACAAAGTCCTGTGGCGGCCTGCCTCAGGAGCAGCGTATCAGCACGAGTGGAGAGGGCTTCGATATGATTCTTCGGGATATTGGTGATGCCGATCTGCGATATGATTTGTAGGTAACCGCGTTTGCCGCCTTGGCGTGTCCATTCCAATCGATCGGCAGCGGAGAATCGATTTTGCAGGTTCGACTGCCTGACCTCGGCGGCAGAGAGATTGAAGCGATTGCGCAAAAATATTCCCTCAAGGTCTAAAGCGTTGGTGAAAAAGATACGATCTGCATTGCGCTCCCAACGCAGGCGGATGCGGGCGCTTTGCTGACGAAGGCGGGCGGCGTTGTCTTCGATGACGAGGATGGGCGCTGCACCGGCGGCATAATATTCCGTTCGCTTCTGCTGGTCGAAGTGGTTGTCGTTGAAAGCATAATCGGCATTGACAGTCAGCTGGCGGTCTTTGTCGATCTTAAAGATGTTGTTGGCCGAGCCCATGGCGGAGCGATTGTGATAATAGCGCCCTTGGGGGAAAACCGAACTGCCGAAAGGTAAATCAGCGAAAGCATATTGAGCTGTGGGCGCAGGGATGTCGGGCGAGAAATAACCACCGCCCCCCTGTCCGTTGTAGTTTTCACTGAAGTTATTACCCTTTCCGGTGAGCAAATGTTGATGGCCGGAGGCAATGAAAAGGCCGAAGAGGCCGCCTAACCAAGTGGGATTTTTGCCAACTCCGATGCCGGCTTTTGCTTCTCCGATGGGGCGGAGCAGACTCTTTTTCTTTAGCTTCAGATTGAGCGCTGCCCGCTTGGAAAATTCTCGGTCTTTGAGGGCTTTGATGGATTGGTGGTTCTCGTAAACATCGACGGAGGCTATATCGTCCGGGCGTACGTTTTGCGTGGCCAGCATATAGTTGCCCTCAAGCATATCCACGCCCTCGATATAAAAGTGGTTGATATCCTCTCCTTGATATTTGATCTGCCCGCTTGCGTTAATCGAGATGCCGGGTATGCGCCGGATGACGTCTTCTATGTAGCGGTCGGATTTTGCTTTGAGTTGGTCGACGTTGTAAGAGATCGTGTCGCCAAGTTTTCTGACAATGGGGGCGCGTACGGTCACTTCGCGCAACTCGTCGTCGCTTGTGTGGAGCTGTACGTTGAGGAGCGTATCTCGATTGTCGACTTCCAGCGTTTCGGTACGATAACCCATTCGGCTGAACTTCAAGGTGAGACGCTGAACCGGCGTGCTGACAGGCAAGGAGAAAGTCCCCTGATCGTCGGTGCGCGTGTAAGCAAGTATATTACTTTTGCCGGCGATGTAGGCCTTTACAGTTACGGAGCCGAGGAGGAGATTTTTCTCATCGGAAACCTTACCGCGCAACGTTGTTTGCGCTACAGTAAAGGTAGCTACCAAGGCCAGCAACATAGAAAGTAGCGGGCGCAACATAGGCAAAAGAAATTTATTCTAACTCGAGCGGATTGTAGAAGCGCCGTTTATCTTCAAACTTTGTGTCGCTAACGACGCCGGCTGCTTCGAATAAACTCGAGGCGTGGAATGCTTGGTTATATTCTGATTTGAGTGAGTAACTTCTTGTTTGTTTTATTGTCTTTTTCTTCCAAAGCAATTGAGGTAAGGCCGGCTTTTGTAGAGATATGGCTTCGAAACTATGTGTGCCGGTATTATCTGTTGCGGCTAAGATGAGGCCGGGAAGACCATAAAGCAACCAAGGACCGGCATTGGAAGGAATTTCTTCTGTATACCAAGCCGTCCAAATGCGGCCTGCATGTTTAGCTACGGCCTTGTGGCATACGTAACCACAGACTCTTCTGGTTTCTTCGTAAAGTTTCCAATCCCATTTTGGTAATGATTCTTCATAATAAAAAGATCGTCCGATAAAAGAGTCATTACGGCGATAGAAATTACGCTTGTAGAAGAGACAGTAGTTATAGTTGGAAGATTCTCTCATAGCTTGATTGAAAATCGGACGATATTCACCCACGGTAATCTTTCTATGATGTGCTGTTATAAGGGAATCTTCTTTGTAGTCGTAAAAATCAGAGAAGGTAGCAACCGTATCTGAGCATTGTAAAATCAAATTATAGTTTCTTGCTTCATGGAGAACGGTATCGACAACATTATATTCGAAGATGCATACAAAATCAACGTGATTAGCCAATGTATCTTTGGGTTCCCAATAGTTTTCGGGAATGATGAAATCATCGCTAAAGCGAGGATCTAACATACTGAATTGTGCATAAGAGTCTGTTAGTACTAAACTAAGGAAAGGGAGAAGGAAAAAAATCTTTTTCATAGAAAGGTATATTTTGGAGTCTACGGAAAGAGAATTAAGTTTTTAATAAGAAATATCCGCAAATATATGGTGTTTGTATCTTATTTGCAAGTTTCTGTGTGATTCTTTTTGCTTTGTTCTAAGGATGTTGTTTCTTTAATAGACTATGTATTGTATTTACAAGAGGATGATTTGCCTGTTAACTGCCAATTTGTCAGGTTTATTACGTGCGGCATAAAGTTTGGACAGAGGGTAGTAAAAACTAAAAAAGAAAAACGATATGAAATTTGATAACTTTACAATAAAAGCGCAAGAGGCCGTTCAGCAGGCGCTGAACAAGGCGGAGCGTGGCGGGCAACAGGCTGTCGGCACGATACACTTGCTGCTCGGCGTGTTGGAGGTCGGCGAAAACGTGACGCAATTTCTCTTCGGAAAAATGGGCGTTAATCTCCAAACATTAACACAAAACGCGGCGCAAGAGGCAGCGCGTCTGCCACGCGTCAGTGGCGGAGAGCCTTATTTAGATAGAGAAGCCAACGCGGCTTTGACCAAGGCCGTAGATATTGCGAAGCAGATGGGCGATAGCTTTGTGGGCCTTGAGCCTATGCTGTTGGCGCTGCTTACAACGCCGAGCAGTACGGCGCAATTGTTGCGCGATGCCGGTTTGACGGAGGACGGACTGAAAAAAGCGATTGACGAATTGCGCGGCGGGCGGAAGGCTACGTCGGCTTCGAGCGAGGAGACGTATCAAGCACTGGCCAAATTTGCACGCAACTTGGTCGAAGAAGCGCGCAGCGGAAAGTTGGACCCTGTGATAGGGCGAGATGAAGAAATTCGGCGCGTATTGCAGATTTTGAGTCGGCGTACAAAGAATAATCCCATCTTGATTGGTGAGCCGGGAACGGGAAAGACGGCTATCGTAGAAGGCATTGCAGAACGCATTGTCAGAGGCGATGTGCCTGAAAATTTGCGTGAGAAGCAACTCTTCTCGCTCGATATGGGCGCATTGCTGGCCGGCGCTAAATATAAGGGCGAATTTGAAGAGCGCTTGAAAAGTGTGGTCAACGAGGTTGTAGGTTCTGAGGGGAATATTATCCTCTTTATCGACGAAATCCACACGCTTGTTGGTGCCGGTAAAGGCGAAGGCGCGATGGATGCGGCCAATATTTTGAAGCCGGCGCTATCAAGGGGCGAGATTCGTACGATCGGCGCAACGACACTTGAGGAGTATCAAAAATATTTTGAGAAGGACAAGGCGCTCGAAAGGCGTTTCCAGACGGTAACCGTGGACGAACCAAGCACAGAAGATGCGATCTCAATTCTGCGTGGACTCAAGGAGCGCTACGAAAACCACCACAAGGTGCGCATTCAGGACGACGCCATCATTGCTGCCGTGCAACTTTCGCACCGTTATATTTCGGATCGTTTCTTGCCGGATAAGGCGATTGATTTAATGGATGAGGCAGCTGCCAAACTGCGTATGGAGCGCGATTCGCAACCGGAAGAGTTGGATGAAATCACACGCCGCTTGCGCCAATTGGAGATTGAGCGCGAGGCCATCAAACGCGAGAATGATGGAAATAAGTTGGCGCAACTCAATAAAGAGATTGCGACGCTTGAAGAACGCGAGAAAAATTTCCGCGCAAAATGGGAAGGTGAGCGCGAACTCCTGAATAAGATCCAAGAAAATAAGAAGGAGATGGAGCGCCTTAAGTTTGAAGCCGACCGCGCTGAGCGCGAAGGTAATTATGAACGCGTGGCCGAAATTCGCTACGGCAAGTTGCAGGCGTTGCAAGCAGAGATCGACAACATTCAGGAGGACCTGAAGCAGCGACAAGGCAATGAGGCGCTGGTGAAAGAAGAGGTGACGGCCGACGACATAGCCGACGTTGTCAGCCGATGGACCGGCATTCCCGTCAGCCGAATGCTGCAGAGCGAGCGCGAAAAGCTTGTGCATCTCGAAGCCGAACTGCATCAGCGCGTAATCGGACAAGATGAAGCGATAACGGCCGTTGCTGACGCCGTACGCCGCAGTCGGGCGGGCTTGCAAGACCCTAAACGCCCGATTGGATCGTTCATCTTTTTGGGTACTACGGGCGTAGGAAAAACCGAGTTGGCTAAGGCTTTGGCAGAATACCTCTTTAACGACGAATCGCTGATGACGCGGATTGATATGAGCGAGTATCAGGAAAAATTCAGCGTCTCGCGTTTGGTCGGAGCGCCTCCGGGATATGTGGGTTACGAAGAGGGCGGCCAGTTGACCGAAGCTGTGCGCCGCAAACCTTACAGCGTAGTTCTTTTCGATGAGATCGAGAAAGCCCACCCCGATGTCTTCAATATTTTGCTCCAAGTACTCGACGATGGCCGCTTGACCGACAATAAAGGACGCGTGGTCAACTTTAAGAATACCATTATCATCATGACTTCAAACCTTGGGTCTGGGTTTATCCAAAGCAAGTTTGATGAAATGCGCGGGAAGTCGGAAAGCGAGCAAGAACATCTGCTCGAGGAGACAAAAGAAGGCGTTTTTGAGATGCTAAAGAAGACGATTCGGCCGGAATTCCTCAATCGTATCGACGACATCATTATGTTCCAGCCGCTGAAGAAAGAAGAAATTCGTCTTATCGTCCGTTTGCAGGTTGCCGCGATCGTAAATCGCTTAGCCGAACAAGGCATTTCGCTGCAAGTAGATGACGATGCCATCGCGCAAATTGCCGAAGCCGGCTTTGATCCGGAGTTTGGTGCGCGTCCTGTGAAGCGTTCGCTGCAGCGTTTGTTGCTCAATGATTTGAGTAAGTCTTTGCTGAGTGGCGCGATCGACAAGAGCCGCCCCATCCGCGTTCGGGCTGCGGGCGATGCCCTCTCTTTTAGCAACGACTAAGCCAACAATAAATTGGCCGCGCCATTACGTTGAAGCGTTTTGGCGCGGCTTTTTTTGTGCTTATCACGCACTTTGAAGTCTTGCGGAAAGAGAATTGACGCGCCTCGGCCCTTATTATTCACGTGGCGCATCGAGAAACGCCGGCGAAATGCGTAACTTTGGCCCCACTTATCGGCACAATGAAACTAAAAGATCGACTTCTTCTGAAGATACGCAACGGAGAGGAATTGCCGCGTTCAGCCCAATTTCGCCTGATCGCTCTCCTCGGTTTGCCGGCCATTTTAGCGCAGTTTTCTACGATTGTGATGCAATACATCGACGCTGCCATGGTCGGCCGACTGGGCGCAGATCCGGCCGCCGCCGTCGGGATTGTCACCACGACAACTTGGCTTTTCTGCGGCCTATGCTTTTCTGCAGCGACGGGCTTTTCCGTTCAAGTGGCCCATCAGATTGGTGGCGGCGATTTTCGCGCCGCCCGCGACGTATTGCGTGTGGGTTTCAAATGCGTCCTGCTACTCAGCGCCGTCCTCTTGTTGGTGGGCTGCGCCATTAGCGACGCTCTGCCGCGCTGGCTACGCGGCGACGCGTCGATTCATGCCGATGCCACGGCCTATTTTTTCATTTTTAGCCTCGGCGTTCCCTTTATTCAGCTCAATTTCTTGGCCGGCAACGCCTTGCGAGCCGCCGGCAACGTCGCCGTGCCCACTTTGCTCAACATTCTGATGTGCATATGGGACGTCCTGCTCAACTGGCTGCTGATTTTCCCTTCGCGCGAACTGACTTTCTTTGGCCTGCAAATCCACGTGCCCGGTGCTGATCTCGGCGTGACCGGCGCTGCTTTGGGTACGGCCATTGCCGAAGTGATTACGGCCCTTTCTATGACGTATTATTTGTGCTTCCGCTGCCCTGATTTGCATATTTTTAAGCGCAAGGAGCGCCCCGTCTTGACGGCCTCGCGCATCTTGAAGCGCGCCTTTCGCGTGAGTTTGCCGATGGCGCTGGAGCGCGCCGTGATGTGCGGTGCACAAATCCTTTCGACCGTGATTGTAGCCCCCTTGGGCAATGTGGCGATAGCAGCCAATTCGTTTGCCATCACGGCCGAGAGTCTTTGCTACCTGCCGGGCTATGGTATAGGCGATGCCGCTATTACGCTCGTCGGACAAAGCGTGGGCGCCGGTCGCAAAGAGTTGACTTACAGTTTCGCCCGCTTGACTACTTGGACCGGCATAGCCGTTATGACGCTGATGGGCGTTGTGCTTTACGCCGCTGCGCCGCTGATGATGGCTCTCTTTACGCCGGATATGGAAGTGCAAACTTTGGGCGTCAGCATCTTGCGTATAGAAGCCTTTGCCGAGCCTATGTTTGCGGCGGCCATCGTCGTGTATGGCGTCTTCGTAGGTCTTGGGCGCACGATCGTGCCGGCGGCTATGAACCTCTTTAGTATCTGGGCCGTCCGCCTAACGCTGGCTGCCCTGCTTGTAGATTCCTATGGGCTGCGCGGCGTGTGGATTGCGATGTGCGTAGAGTTGTGTTTCCGCGGACTCATCTTCCTCAGCTGGATGCGCCTGCGGGTAAAGAAAGTTTGACGCGCTACGCTACTGCCGACCTCCTCCACCTTGCCGCTCCTTTTGTCCTTGGCGGGAATGCTGCCGCCTATAGCGTTGCTTTTTAGCGCTCGATCTGTTTGCTCCCCGTCTGGATTTTAATAACGCACGGCGCATGTGTTTTGTAGCATATTCTTCTGAAATAGACGGATATGCTTCGCTTTTTATGATTTACTCGCCGTGGTAAATCATAATCTTTTGGTTACATTATTTTTCAACATATTTCATTCATCTTTAAGGCCGGATTCGTTCGCTTGGAGTAGCCTTTTTCCTTGCCTTGTGCCCGTCCTTGTTTCGTTTGCCGGGAGCAAACAATGGTTTGGCGGCAGCAAACGATAGTTTGGTGGGAGCATACGATCGTTTGGTGGCAGCAAACGATAATATGACGCGTTGGCAATGCGCAACCAATAAGTTTTATACCTTGAATATCAACTTGTATGCGCGTTGATGTGCGCCGCAGAAGGCACGTGAGGGTAGCTACGAAAGGGTAGATAAAGCAAAGCGACCCGCTGCAGATGCTTGGTCTGCAAGGGGTCGCTCCGGAAACGGTATAATTGCTTTATGCTTATCGTCTTACTTGACGTAGACTTTCTTGCCGTTGATGATGTAGAGGCCTTGTGCGGGCTGCGCGTTAGCCGGCAAGCGTTGGCCGTTGAGCGTAAAGATTGCCGTCTTCATCGTCCGGCCTTGATTGATCGGAAGACTGATGCCCGTGAGGTCGTGCTCAGAAATGTTGGTAAATTCTTTCCACTGTTCGGCAGCTGCATATTGATCTTTGTAGCCGCGGGGCACCTTTAGTTCGCAAAGGTTTTTATCTACACCGTCAAAGACGCTAACGCCCATCGTCACACCTTGCACTAAAGGTTCGTTGCGCAAGCACGTGATGCTCTTGAGCGCCTTGCAGCGGTCGAAAGCGTGGGCACCGAGTTGCTCCAAACCTTCAGGTAGCGTGATCTCATTGAGCGATGAGCAACCGTTGAAGGCTTCAGCATCGATGCCTTTCAGACCTTCGGGTAGCGTGATGGATTTCATCGGGGCGCAATCGCCAAAGGCCCACGTGCGGATAAACTCGACAGAGGAGGGGATTGATACTTCCTTCAGCGAGGTGCAGCGGCTGAACATATATTGTTTGATCTCAGAGATGTCGGCCTTGATGATGGCCTTTTCCAGCGCAGTGCAGTTGTAGAAAGCAAAGTCGCCAAGTTCCGTAACGCTTTCCGGTACCGTCACTTCGCGCAACTTCAGGCAGTGGCCGAAGGCGAGAAGGCCGATGCTTTTCAACGTGGAGGGAAACTTAACGGTCTCTACGGCATTGCAAAGAAAGAACGCAGCCGGTGCCACTTCAACCGTTCCCTCGGGCATTTCATAGTTGGCCGTCCGCATATTGGGAAAAGAGAGCAGCTTTTTTCCGCTCTTGTCGAAGAGAACGCCGTCGATGTCTTTCAGCATCGGGTTTTCGGGGTCGACCGTGATGCGCTTCAGTCCGGTGCAAGAGAGAAAGACTTGGTCGCCTAAGCGCCCAACGTTAGCCGGAATGGAGACTGACGTGATCTTTCCGCATCCGCCGAAGGCGTTGTCGCGAATGCCGCTTACGTAATATTGCTGTCCTTGGTGCTCCACCTTATTGGGGATCACGATGTCGCCTTCGAGCGGATTGTTGTAGAAAGTGCCGTTGGCCTTCACGAGTTCGTCAAGCTCCGGCGTGACGTCGACCGTGCGCTTTTCAGCACTCGTAATTTTGTAAAAGAGTTTGCCTTCTTGGAAGTCATAGATCTTTTGTTGCGCACATACCTGCATGATAGATAGAAGCAGGAACGCAAGAATAGGTAAAGTTCTTCTCATAGTTTGTTTATTTGTGCCGCTTGCTGCGGCGGTTATTTGCGGGTTCAATAAATGCTTTATCGTGGGGCGCCTATCAGCGGGGTTGCACTGCTGCGGCGCGTGATTATTCAATAAGTTTGACATCAAGACCTTGACGCGATAGCGCCTCCACTACCTTGCGTACTGCTTCGTGATGAACCGGCGCAATGTCGAGCTTACGCAAGTCGATAGTTGGCAGTGCATCAGCTGCGTGTAAGTCCTTTTCCGTAATTGGTGCGATAATCATACCAACGGCGGCGGTGCTGTTGGTGATCGGGTCGATCAAGATGAAAGAGCCGGTCGGCTTATTGCTGTCGTAAGCATCAAAGAAAAGGGGCTTGGACGTCTGAATCGCGACGCGGGCGATCTCATTGAGGCGCAGGGCCGTCACAGCGCTATGCTCCATCGTGTTGACGTCGATTTTGTAGTCGATATGGTCAATTCGACAGCGCGTCGTGTTGGTCGTCTGCTTCAGATAATACGACTTCTTGGGGTCGTTCATTGCTTCTTCGTCCATCCAGACTAGCATTGTTGAGAACGTGCGGCCTACGAAAGGAAGGTTGTCGGGGTGTACGAGCATCTCGCCGCGACTCACGTCGATCTCGTCCGTTAGAACGAGCGTCACACTTTGAGGCGGAAAGGCATAATCTACATACGCTTCTTTCGCACAGCCTTTGTCGGTCGTCGGAACAGAGGGCGCGTAGGGCTTAACAATGCGCTTGATGCGCGAACGCTTGCCCGAAGGCAGCGCACATACTTCATCGCCGACGCGCACTACGCCCGAAACCACTTTTCCGCAGAAGCCGCGGAAGTCTAAGTTGGGGCGCGAGACGTATTGTACGGGAAAGCGAAAATCTTTTAGATTATGGTCGTTGCCAATATGGACATTTTCTAAGAATTCGAGCAAACTCGGGCCGTCGTACCACGGCGTGCGGTCGCTCTTCTCCACAACGTTGTCGCCCTCTAAGGCGGAGAGCGGAATACAGGTGACGTCGTCTAAGCCCAAAGGCGTAGTAAAAGCGCGGAAATCAGCTACAATGTCCTTAAAAACCTTTTCGTCGAAAGCTGCCAAGTCCATCTTGTTGACTGCCAAGACAAGGTGGCGAATCCCCAAAAGGGAGGCGAGAAACGTATGGCGCCGCGTCTGCGTAATAACGCCGTTGCGCACATCTACTAAAATGATTGCGAGGTTAGCCGTAGAGCCACCTGTGATCATATTGCGCGTATATTGTTCGTGGCCCGGCGTATCTGCAATGATAAACTTGCGCTTGTTGGTCGAGAAATAGCGATAAGCTACATCGATCGTGATGCCTTCTTCGCGCTCAGCCTTGAGTCCGTCGAGCAGGAGTGCGTAGTCGATGTGCTCACCCGCGTTGCCGACACGCTTACTGTCGCGCCGGAGCGCTACGAGTTGGTCCTCGTATAATTTCTTGCTATCAAAGAGCAGGCGGCCTATGAGCGTAGACTTTCCATCATCGACGGAACCGGCAGTCAATAGGCGCAGTTGGTCTTTGCGCTCGTCTTGATCGAGAAAAGCTTCGATAGAACTTTGTGTCTTGCTTATATTATTGGAAGGATTGCTGTGCATGGTGCTTCTGTTTGTTGGGTTGTTGCGCTTGCGTCTTTGGCTTAGAAATAGCCTTCGCGCTTCTTCTGCTCCATCGATGCCTCTTGGTCGAAGTCGATCACACGCGTCGTGCGCTCACTCTTGTTGGTTGTCATCATTTCTTCTACGATCTTTTCTATCGTATCAGCTTCGCTCTCTATGGCTCCCGTCAGCGGCCAGCAGCCTAAAGTGCGGAAGCGCACCTTGCGCATCTCTATTTTATCGCGATACTTCTCCGGAAGGCGTTCGTCGTCCGGCATAATCCATTGCCCATCTATGTTGACAACGGGGCGCTCTTTGGCGTAATACAAAGGCACAATAGGGATTTTCTCTAAGCGTATGTATTGCCATACATCCAGTTCCGTCCAATTGCTCAAAGGAAAGACGCGGATGCTTTCGCCTTTGTGGATACGCGTATTATAGATGTCCCAGAGTTCGGGCCGTTGATTCTTCGGGTCCCACTGTTGAAACTCGTCACGAAAAGAGAAGATGCGCTCTTTTGCGCGCGATTTCTCCTCGTCGCGGCGGGCGCCGCCGAAGGCTGCGTCAAATTCGTATTCTTTCAAACCCTCCAGCAGGGCTTGGGTCTTCATTAAATCCGTATGAACTTTAGATCCGTGCGTAAAAGGCCCTACGCCGGCTTGAAAGGCTTCGTCGTTGCTTTTGACAATTAGTTGCCAACCGTGCTCGCGAGCGTATTTGTCGCGAAAACTAATCATCTCCTTAAACTTCCACTTCGAGTCAATGTGCATCAGCGGGAAAGGCGGGCGGCCCGGATAAAAGGCCTTTTCTGCCAATCGCGCCATAACGCCCGAGTCTTTCCCGATGCTGTAAAGCATTACGGGATTTTCAAACTCAGCCGCTACTTCGCGAATGATATGAATAGCTTCGGCCTCCAATTCTTGCAGGTGGCTGAGGCTGTAGGATGCTATATTTTGGTCGTTCATCTTGTTCGTTCGTTTGTCGTAAGCACTTTTCCGTCGTCTTTGTCTTTAGTCGTGTCGTTATGTGTTTTTGCCGCTGTCCGGTCCTGTTGTTGGTGGACAAGCCAAGTCGAGCAGGCGTTGCAGGCAAGTCGAAAAGTCGAGGCGCGAAGTGTCTAAAGAAAGTGCCGGGTGCTGCGGCGCTTCAAAAGGCGCAGAGATGCCCGTGAAGTTGGGAATCTCTCCGCGGCGAGCGCGGGCATATAAGCCTTTTACGTCGCGCGCTTCGCAGACTTCCAAAGGGGTTGAAATAAAGACCTCTTTGAAGTGCTCCGCCCCGATGATCTCTTCAGCCATCGTTCGCATAGCCTGCGTTGGACTGATAAAAGCCGCTATCGTAATAATGCCGGTATCTACGAAGAGTTTACCTACCTCAGCGATGCGGCGAATATTCTCGCGGCGATCTTCGGCGCTAAAGCCTAAGTTGCTATTCAGTCCCGTGCGGATATTGTCGCCATCGAGCAGACGGCAGAGGCGCCCCCGTTGTAGGAGTTCGCGCTCTAAAGCCAAAGCCAGCGTAGTCTTACCCGATCCGCTTAGACCCGTAAACCAAAGCATCACGCCGCGCTGCCCGAGTAAGGCCTCGTGGGCAGAGCGGTCGGCCATCTTGTCGAAGACGGGATAAATATTCTTCGTTGCGTCCATAATATACGTGGATTGGCGCGCTGTAGTTCTCGGCAAAGTTACAAATTTTAAGCATACGATGCACAGGCGTTGCAGAATTAATTCAGAAGAATGAAAGCGCATAAACTTCGGTTTGCGCTGACGGATTGCGGCGCTTTTCTTGAGCGGAACTAAACAAATGCTGCGCTCGTGGCGGAAAATGGCGTCAATCGGACTTCTTTTTGCGACTCGAAGTGCTTGCAGCGGGAAAATAATCGTATTTTTGCAGAAAATCTATCATTAATCATTTTACAGGTTATCTTATGCAACACACAAACAAGACGCTTTGGCAAGTCGTAAAAGGCTGTTTCAACGCCTTGCCTTATAAAGAGAATGAGGAAGAAATCATACAGAACATTAGTAGAGGTGTCACGTTTTACGGCGCAAACCTTTGGATTCTCGTCTTTGCGGTCTTTATTGCTTCGCTGGGCTTGAATGTTAACTCGACGGCCGTTGTTATCGGCGCCATGCTTATCTCTCCATTGATGGGCCCGATTGTCGGAATGGGACTCTCCGTAGGTACTAATGATTCAAGGCTCTTGAGTCGTTCGCTGAAGAATTATCTGTTAGCTACAACCATTAGTGTGATTACAGCGACCATTTATTTCTTGCTTACGCCGCTGACCGAGGCACAATCTGAACTGTTGGCGCGCACATCGCCCACGCTCTACGATGTACTGATTGCGCTCTGTGGCGGGGCAGCCGGCATCTTGGCAATCTCTGTTGGAGAAAAGGGAAATGTGATTCCGGGTGTAGCCATTGCTACAGCGCTTATGCCGCCACTCTGCACGGCCGGTTATGGCTTGGCTATGGGCAACTTCTCTTTCTTCTTCGGCGCTTTTTATCTTTACTTTATCAATACGGTCTTCATCGCTTTGACCACATTTGTCGGTGTGAGGCTGCTGAGGTTTCGACGTAAGCAGTTTATTGACGCTGCTCGGTTTTCAAAGGTGAAGAGATACATCATAGGCATTGTCGTGCTTACGATGTTGCCCGCGGCCTATATGACGGTTCAGATCATTCGCGAGAGTGTGTTGGATAGCAATATGCGGAGATTTACCAAGAATGAGTTGACCTTTAAGGCAACGCAGATCCTCTCGCAGAGAAGGGATGAGAAGACCAAGCTTCTTGAGATCGTGGCGCTGGGCAAACCGATCACGGCCGAAGAAATCAAGCAAGCGCAGGCGCGGTTAGCCAATTATCAATTGGGTGATTATCGTTTACACATCATTCAAGGTGCGCATTCAGATAGCTTGCTGTTGAGTCAAACCATTCAGGCGGGGGCGGGCCAAAGTGGGACCGATAAGCAGAAGTTGCTTATGCAGGCTGAGCAGGTCAGCCGTTTGGAAGAGCAGTTGAAGGGCTATGCACAATATAGTCAGATGGGCATAGACATTCGCCACGAAGTAAAAGCCGTTTATCCGACAGTAGCCAGCATCAGTTTGTCGCGTGTCACTGAAGCGCGCACCGATACCTCTTCGGCCCGCCAATACGTGTTGGCCGTAGTGGGAAGTCCTAAAGGCTTGGATAAGACAGAGCGAAAGCAGTTGCAAAACTGGCTGAAAGTGCGCACAAAAGCCGATAGTCTGCGCCTGCTCATTACACCATAACGCTATGATAATACGTACAATGACGATGCGACGGTGCACTTTATGCCGCCCGCTTATCGTGCTGATGTTCTGCTTGGCGAGTCTGTCCGGCTTAGTTGCACAAGCTGCGCCGCCTACGCCTGCGGATACGATTCCAAGTGCGATTATGTATCGCATCTCGGGCAAGGGCTTGACGCAACCTTCCTATCTTTTCGGGGCGCTTCACGTCTTGCCCCACGAGTTTGTTACTCGCAGTCGTGCTTTTATGAACATTGCTTCCGGCGTTGATCGTATTGTTACGGAAGTCGACGTTCGGCAGTTGGAAGCGTTTAACCGAAAAAATGAAGCTGCGTCTAAAGCACTTATGGAGCAGTTGCTTCCGCACATTACGCTGCCTGCCGACAGTCAGTTACAAGTTGTTTCTCCCGATGCCTTTCATCTGGTCGATTCGCTCATTCATCATTATCATTTGGAGCATTATATCAGTGGCGCTGACTCTTGTTGGTGGCGTTACGATCCGGGCGTCATAGCCTTGCCTATGCAGCAAATGGCCTTATATATGTTTAAGGCAATGGGCTACGGGCGGATGGGAATGTCGCCTGAGAGTAAGTCGCAAGTGATAGATCTTTATATGGGCACTTTGGCCGATAGCCTTCATAAAGAATATGCACAGTTGGAATCGCTCGAATATCAGAAAGAAATGCTGCCCTCGCTCATTATGGACTTTAGCGAGGTAAAGATCGATTCTACCTTTCTTAGTAATTTCCGCACCAATATAGCATCGATGGGTAATGTCGCGGAGCGTGCCAAACTATTAGTTGTTGTTCTGTGCGCATTGGAGAATTCTTGCTCAGATTGGGACCGCTTCTTGACGGCTTATATGGCGCAAGATAGCCGAGGTGTAGTCGAAGTGATGGTGAAGAGTAATGGCGAGACTATAGATCAGGCGGCAGAAAAGCTCCAAATCTCTCCCCGCAACAAAAGATGGCTGAAAGTGATGCGGCCGATGATGCAGCAGAAACCTACGCTCTTTGTCGTCGGTCTCTTTCACCTTACGGGTGTACCCTCCGATCCGGGCATTCTCGAAACGCTCCATCAGGAAGGTTATACGATCGAAGCTGTGCGACTCTGACAAGCTCGCTGTTTGCGTAATTCCTTTATTATAAGGATTTGTGGATTATACTCTCAGCTACGTTTTGCAACGTATCCATTCTCGCAAGGTTGATCATCGTTTTTTCTCATTTTATCACAACAAAAAGAAGGCGTATCAAAACATTTGCTTTGATGCGCCTTCGTGAAATACAAAGTATAAACCCCAATCGGTCATTAGACCACAATACCATAATTAAGAATTATATATATGGTGGCCTAATGACCGATTGGAGATACAACTTTTTCTACCTTTCAGTTGACGACTATCTAACCACTTTTGAGGTCTTTTTCTTGCCGTTGCTATAGGTTACTTCCTTAATAAAGATTCCCTTTTCACACGTAGCTCTTCTGCGACCGGACAGATCGAAGTAAGTTGTCTTTACGATCTTCGCGTCAGCGTCTATATCGGTTATTTTTGTGTACGGGTTATTCGTCCATACAATTTCTGATCGACTCACTTCGTTACCTATCTTATGAAGGACTTGCACGCCCACCTTCTTGTAGTTTTCAACCAAGGCATAGAATAAGTGCATATCGCCTTGAAAATAGAAAAATTGCTTATCCTCAAATAGGTAGGGAATGTCGGTCATGTCTTCATCCAAACCCGAATAATCTGCTTCGGTAAATGTCATCGGCTTCTCATCGGTGTCGAAGTACACATTATAATATAAGTAGTCTGGCATAATGTATTTGCCGTCTACGTCTTTGGTTTCCATCATGAACTTTACACTCATTCCATCCGACTCGTCGTAAGGCGTAACTTCCTTTATCGTCGGTGCTGCCGGCTTGCGCAGAGTCATATCATATACTTTAAGGATAGGTTCGCCATAGGCCGCCCACGGAGAGATGGTTTCGCCTCCTTCGTTGATCAGTATTAAGCCATTGGGCGCACTTACCAGTTTTTTTGCCGCCTTATCATAGTTGAAAACGATCTCATCAGCTTTTTCAGCTTGCATATGTTTTTGGCCTTCCTCGTCTGTCCTGAACGAGCAGGTTGCCGGTAGCAAGTATACATAAGCGTGCTCGTCCTCGGCAATGCCGATATATTGCGTCTTAAAAGTAATGTTGTTTCCTTTTATCTCGCCTTTTAACCATAAAGCATCGTTGTCCTCGCCGCTAAACGCATAAGGGCACAGCACGTAGGCCTCTGTTTCCGTTAGCGCCACCTTTATGTTTTCTTCCTTTGCGTTGCCTCGAACGTCTGTATAAGCAAGCGTGAAGTTTTCAGGCTCCAGTTCCTCCGGAAATTCCGTCTTCTCTTCCTTAAAGGGCCGTATAAGAATGTTGGAAGTAGCAAAGCCCTGCCATTGACCATCGCTGTCAGTGAGTCCGATGATGACATTGGGTAGTTCTACTTCCGGGTTCGTCCCCTCATCTTCTTGCGCCAACACGCCATCAGTGAGTGTGAAATGAACATCACCCTTAAACTGCTCTTTGCTGTCAAATTCGGGGACATACACCCAATCGTCTCCCTCTTGAGCGAGTACCAAACGGGTGGCGTAAAGCTTGATCTTATCGCCGTTATCGTTATAGCCCATATCGATGGCTTGCGGAGTGTGGAGCGTGTATCTGCCTTCTCCGTCAGCCTCCAACTTGGTGTATGAGAAAGTATAACATTTGCCAAGCGCATTGAATAGATAAAGATGCTTGTCTTCACCTACAACATACGTGGCTAAGGCACAGGCTTGACGCGAAAAAGCGGCACCTCCGGTCTCCGGTACAGCACAAATCGACTTGCGCTGTATTTCCTCCACTTCTTCACCGGCAGGCTTGTCCTTGATGATTTCTTCGTCTTTAACCGGCAGAGCCTTTTTCAAATTGTATTTAGTTTGCCGAACAACTTTTGCTTTCTGTGAAAGTAAACCATAGTCGTTTAGGCTACCATCTGCTGGTATCTGGGCCATTGCGCAGTGGGCAAATAGTGTCAAAAGCGACACCAAGAAGAGATTTTTCATAAGCATTTGATATTTATTAAATTTATAACAAGCATTAAATTATAGTGTGCTTCGTTTTTCGGCGGCGCTTTATGTAGAGCGTCTTGTCTTGAGCGCCTGCGGAGTGTCTTGGGTATGCTCAAGTATTAGGTAAATCCTATGAGGTTGTAAGCCTGAAGGAATTTATAGATGGGTACACGCCAAAAAAAACTTATATCTCAGTTTCGACCCTGCGAATATACAATATTTCTCACATAAGTATGTGTAATTTGACCTTTTTATGTAATTAAATTGTGATTCGAGGTCTGAAGAAGTCCATTTTTTGTTTGGAAACTTAAGTTTTATTTATAATGCCAGATATATTTCGCTGTTCCTTTCTCCTCGCTTCTTCGGGTTTGTTGGTATTAAATAGAGATGTTCTTACTCGCCAGTACACGGATATCGGAGCGAGCGCGGGCTTGGTGCGGGAGCGTAAAACATTGATGCGGTGATCGTTTTTGCTTCAAGCGGTTGGCGTTAAAATTCCAAGGTTGCGGATTTTAATTCCTAGCCTTGGGAGGTTTTTTTCTAGGGTTGGAAATTTTGTCCCAACGGTTCGGGAAAAGTTGGGACACGCTTCTCGCTGAAACAGATAGGTTTGTCGTTTCTCTTGGAAGGCTTGTGTGGTAGGGTTATATTACATATCTTTGCATTTGCTAATAGGCCGATGGCGGGGCGCATAGACGCGAGGCGGTTGGGTCGCTTTATTCGTCAAAAGTGTGTGCTGCCTACGCGCTTACTGCTGTTTGAGCGGGCGCAGCAGACGCGCAGCTTGTGCGGTTTTTGCGGTGCGGGTGCATCAGGCCGATGAGCAGAAAGATAAAGTGTATATGTGAAATAATGAATTTGCAGTATATGAAAAAGTTTTATTTAAGTCTGATGTTTGCAATGGTCTGTGTGTTGGGTTTGGAGGCACAGACGCAGACAGAACTCCGTGCGCAGTTTGCTCAATCTATCCAAGCCCTTCAGAAAAACTTGCCTAAGGAATATGGTAACGGTGTGAAGTTAACGCGAGTTGAGGTTACAGACAGCGACTTCGTGATGTATGTTGATGTGCCGGACGAGCTGGTGGGCGATTTTGAGCAGTTTAAGACCATGCTCTCGCTTTATAAGGGTAATTTTGTGAAGACGCTGTATGAAGCGAAGGATGCAGAGGTGGCGCTCTTTGCCAAAACGGGCTTGAATCTTAAGGTGAACATAAGCGTAATGCCCTCTAAAAAGGAGACTGTGCTTACGATGACTTCTGCCGAGTTGGCAGAGCTAAATAAGGGCTTGTTTGTTAATGTTGATCTGCTTCATTCAATCGTCGAAGAGATGCGGAAAACATTGCCTCAAGAATGGGGCAATGGACTTTCGCTCACTGATCTGTATCTGGAGAGAGACAATCTAGTCTATAAGATTAAAACAGACGAATCGGATCTGACGATGGACGATTTGCACATGTTGGAAGGTAAAGAAGGGGCAGATATAATAAAAGGGGCAGTGTTGCAGACAATTATAGTAAAGGACGATGAAGAGCTGAGTACGTTTGTGAATTCGCTGGTCGAGGCTCACTTGGGGTTAAAACTTGTATTTTGGAGTGAGCAATCGGTTAAGCGGGTTACGTTTGCCATAACGCCTGAAGAGATTGAGCGGCAGGTGAATGCAACGCGTTGAGCCGTTGCATCTCGTCTGACGACTGCTGTGTGTACTCGCCCGAATAAAGGCGCCTGATTCTCGAGGAAGTTCAAGGGTCAGAAAAAGCCTGCTTCCATAAAGAAGCAGGCTTTTTTCGTGTGAGTTTGCAGGGTTATTGCACGACTTTAATCGTAGCCATATTATCCATATCTGTGGGGTCTATGCCTGCATAGACACGCAAGGTTCTGCTACCGCCGCCTTGCTTGGGTTGGGCAATCAGCGTGAACTTAGACTCTCCTTTTTTGGCTTTAATGGTCAGCCATTGGTAGCTGATGTTCATTGAGTCGCCGTCTTGTTGAATCTGAGCAGCTTCGCCGTTTCCGTCATCGTCTGCTATGCCTAACAGATAAGGGGAATCATTGCCTTTAATCTCTTTACTACCGCCTTCATTACTGAAGTTTACGTTGCTCGGATAGCCATAGTTGCTCGTCTTTCCGCAGCCGGTGAAAAGTAGCGGCAAGGTGAGAAGTAAGGTGAGGAAAGCTCCTTTTGTTTTCTTATCGAGTTGACGCATAATGTTTGTTTCTTAGAAACGAGATATCGTTTATTGCACTACTTTGATTTCAGCTCCGGTGTCCATAACGGGAGCGTGAACATAAAGCGTCCGGCTTTTACCCGACTGTTTGGGAGCGGCAATAAGTTGGAGTTTGGTGTCGCCCTTCTTGGCTTTGATGGTAAGCCATTGGTAGCTTACAATCATTGAATCGCCAGCGGCACCAAATACTTTACTTACTTCTCCATTCCCATCGTAATCGTTTATTTCGATCAGATAGGGGGCATCATTTCCTTTTACTTCTTTGCTGCCTCCGCTCTTGGTCAGAACAACTTTACTTGGATAGCCATAGTTGCCCGTTTCGCCGCAGCCGGCGAAAAGTAGCGGCAGGGTGAGGAGTAAGGTGAGGAAAGCCCCTTTTGTTTTCTTATCGAGTTGATGCATAATGTTTGTTTCTTAGAAACGAGATATCGTTTATTGTACGACTTTGATTTCAGCCGGCATTCCTGGTTCTGAAGGATCTATGTCGGCGCGGATATATAAGGTCCTGCTTTTTCCGCTCTTCTTGGGATCTGCAATGATTGTAAACTTATTTTCCTTATTCTTCGCTTTAATGGTAAGCCATTCGTAGGTGACAATCGTTGAATCGACAGCATAATCTACCTCTTTATACTTGCCAACGCCATCAAAGTCGGCGATTTCGATTGAGCGAGGAAAATCGTTGCCTTTTACCTCTTTGCTCCCTCCTTCATTGCTGAATGTTATTTTACTTGGATAACCATAGTTTCCTGTCTTTCCGCAGCTGGTGAAAAGTAGCGGCAAGGTGAGGAGTAAGATGAGGAAAGCCCCTTTTGTTTTCTTATCGAGTTGACGCATAATGTTTGTTTCTTAGAAACAAGATATCGTTTATTGTACGACTTTGATTTCAGCCGGCATTCCTGGTTCTGAGGGATCTATGTCGGCATAGACATATAGTTTTCTGCTTTTCCCTCCTTTCTTGGGCTCTGCAATTATTGTAAACTTGCTTTCCTTTTTCTTCGCTTTAATTGTAAGCCATTGATAAGTGACGTTCATTGAGTCGCCGGCACTATATTCTGATACTGATTTTCCATTTCCATCGTAGTCGGCTATCTCGATAGAATAAGGGTAGTCATTTCCTTTAACCTCTTTACTGCCTCCTTCATTGCTGAAGTCCAGTTTACTTGGATAACCATAATTTCCTGTTTTTCCGCAGCTCGTAAAAAGGAGTGGGAGCGACAAAATAATAATCCAGTGTAGATTTAATACTCTTTTCATAACAAAATTCTTTTATATGTTCTTATGGTTTTTCATACGTTACAACGTGTAGGAATTAATGGTAAAGACCTCTTTCACTCGTCTGTTGTCTGTCGTAGTTCTTGTCTCGTTTCCTGTGCTTTCGTTCATAAAGCTTTTTAATGATGCCAAAGCTTGATTAAGAGGAATCGTGTGAGAGTTTGTTTTAACTTCCGCAGACGGTGGAGATGGTAAGACTTCTTTATCGTTACAAGACGAAAAAGAGAAAAGACACAGCGCGAAGATTGCTAATAATTGCGCTTTTGTTTGAAGTGTCTTTTTCATGTACTTAATCTAAATAATTGATTATTGGTGCAGCAAAGGTAAGTGTATATTTTTATAAATTGCTTTTGCTTGAGTTTTTTTGTAAGGTCGAGATGCTGATTTGTCAGATTTCGCTCGTAAGCACTTGAAGGAGGTTGTGATACTCATAGTAAAATGTTGAGTAGGGAAGATGGGAAATCGACTTAGCGCCTATACCTTTAGGCGGGTGGCAAAGAATCTTCTCGGCCGTAAGTACCGCGATACTGAGCCGGCAGAATGATCATCAAGTTGCGCGCCGTAAAGTGACGTTCCAACTGTTCAGGCATTCGCGCAAAGTAGTTTTGATAAGAAAGCGTCCCCGGCCGCGCAATGATAAAGACGGCTAAATGGCTTTCGCGCGTCTGTATGGCCAAAGGCAGGAAGTTGTCCCAATCAGTATACTCATTATATGTAGCCTGCAAACTGTAGCGCTGTTTTGTCCAGAAGATTTTCAGGGCTCGCTGCGTATGCTTGCCGGCGTGCACGTTGATCCGGCAGCTTAACTGTCCTGCCAGTTGGGCGATGTGGGCGGCCCATTCCGCGAAGCCCGGTTCGTATTCCGCATTGTCCGGAACAAAGAGTTGCAAGTGGCGAATCGTATTGGGCGAAGACAGCGGACGATACACGATAATCTGCTTGTCGACGGCGCGGAAAAGGTCCGTGGCCAAACGGCCAAAAAACTTCTCAAATAAGTGCGCCTTGTGGTGAAGTCCGATCATCAGCGCATTGGCATCCGCCTCCTTCATCGAGTGAGAAAGCCCGCTGACGATGTTGATCGACCACCGACTGCGCGTCTGCACGTGCACATTGGCCGAGGCCGCTATCTGCGCCGCCTTTTCAAGGAGTTGCAGGCCCGTTTCGTGCGCATTGGGCTTATCGTCTCTGATGATATTGACAGCCGTGATGAGCGTCCGTTTCTGCGTAGAGCGGAGTAGTAAAGCCATATTTACCAAAGGCTCGACCGTCGTCGGATTACTCAAGGCGATCAGCATATGCGGCTGCACCGTATCGGGGCGGGCAGGTGTTTCCTCCGTGTCTAAGGCCAACTTGCGCGCCGAGCGCTCCGTGACGAGCGAACTAATCAGACAAGAAGCCAAGATCAAAATCATCGTCCCGTTTAAGACCTGCTCGTTGAGCAGTCGGCTGCCGTCGGGCAGATGTATCTCGTAGCCCACAATAACGATTGCCAAGGTAGCTGCGGCGCGCGCATTCGTAAGGCCGAAGAGCAAAGCTCCTTCCGTGCGGTTTAGGTGATACAGTTGCCGCACGAGGCGTGCGGCCAACCATTTGCCCAGTGTGCTGACGAGGATCATAACGAGGGCAATCTTTACGGCTTCAATGCTTTGCAAGGCACCGACGTTGACAATCATACCTACACCGATGAGGAAATAAGGGATGAACAAGGCATTGCCGACAAACTCGATGTGCGTCATCAGCGGACTTGTGGCCGGAATGTGTTTGTTGAGCGCCAAACCGGCTAAGAAAGCGCCCAGAATGCCCTCCATGCCGACAAACTCCATCAAGCCTGCACCTAAGAAGACGAGGCCTAAGACAAATATATATTGTATGACGCCGTCGTTGAAGCGCCTAAAGAAAAGGCGAGCGACCATCGGAAACAAGAAGACAATCGTAGCGCCAATGGCTATCGTCTTTAAGACCAGCCAAAGGAGAAAGAAGTCGGAGGGCGCCTCTTTGAAGGATCCGCCTACGACGGCCAGCATTAAGAGCGTCAGCGTATCGGCTACGATCGTACTGCCCACCGCGAGATTGACGCTCTCGCGCCGCGAAAGGCCGTAGCGCAAGATGATCGGATAAGAAACCAGCGTGTGAGAAGCATACATCGCCGACATCAAAACGCCCGCGACGACCGAAGCGCCTAAGATGAGCGTATTGGCACCGAAGCCTAAAGCTATCGGGATAATGAAAGACAGCAGGCCGAAGACCAAGGCTTTGTAGCGTATCTTCCACAAGTCTTGCAAGTTCATTTCAAGCGCTGCCAAAAACATAATGTAATAAAGGCCCACTTTGCCGAAGAGCTCAAAACTGCTATCGCGAGCCAAGATGTTGAAGCCGTGCGGGCCGATCAACACGCCGGCCGCAATCATTCCCACAATGGCCGGTACACGCAGGCGCTCCAAGATCATCGGCGCAATCAGAATGATGCTGAGAACGATGAAGAAAATCCACGTGGGGTCAGTGATGGGTAAAGGGATCATATATATAATAATGTATGGTCTATGCGGCGAGAAGGAGGCTTCACGTTAGTGTGCTTCGTTGAGCGCGTAGCCTTGCGGCTTGGTTCGCGTCCTGCCTGCCCGCCTAAAGCGAAGCGCATAGTTTGCTTTTTGTGTCGACTAAAATGCGTAGCGCACAGCCGAACCGCCAAAAGTAGCCTCGGCCGGCTTCTTGTTTGTCGGAAAGAGCGCTCGCGGCCTGTTATTTTTTGCAAAGTAACGAATTTTCTTTCGCATAATAAGGACTTTCGCCCTAAAATTTCTAATTTTGCCGACAATACGACGGAGCATTTTTCCTTCCGTCTTCTGAATAGTAGCATTTCCTTTCAGAAAAGGACATAACAAATTAGCAAACAAACAATATGCGAGTAGCAATAGTAGGCGCCAGCGGCGCTGTCGGGCAAGAGTTTTTGCGAGTCTTGGCCGAGCGAAACTTCCCCGTAGACGAACTCCTTCTTTTTGGCTCACCGAACAGTGCGGGCCGAACCTATACTTTTAAAGGCCGCGATTACGAAGTGAAACTTCTGCAAGAGAATGACGACTTCCGCGGCGTGGACGTAGCCTTTGTCTCTGCCGGCGGCAGTGCTTCGAAGCGCTATGCCGAGACGATTACCAAGCACGGTGCCGTGATGATCGATAACTCCAGCGCTTTCCGTATGGAGGACGATGTTCCCTTAGTCGTGCCCGAATGTAACGCAGAGGACGCCTTGAATCGTCCACGCGGCATTATCGCCAACCCCAACTGCACTACCATTATTATGGTCGTGGCTTTGAAACCGATTCAAGCCCTATCGCCGATTAAGCGCATCCGCGTCTCTACTTATCAGGCCGCGTCAGGTGCCGGAGCAGCTGCGATGCAAGAATTGCAAGAGCAGTGTCGTCAAGTGCTCGACGGGGAGGAAGTAAAGGTCGATAAGTTTCCCCATCAGTTGGCTTTCAATATGATTCCGCAAGTCGATGTCTTCACCGACAACGACTACACTAAGGAAGAAATGAAAATGTATTACGAGACGCGCAAGATTCTCCATTCCGACGTGAAGACCAGCGCTTCCTGCGTCCGCGTCCCCAGTCTGCGCTCTCACAGCGAGAATATTTGGATTGAGACCGAAGCGCCCGTCTCCGTCGAGGCCGTGCGTAGCGCTCTGTCTGCCGCGCCGGGTATCACCTTAGTCGATGATCCCGCTCACGGGCGTTATCCTATGCCGCTTGAGAGTGCCGGCCGCGACGATGTGTATGTGGGTCGCATCCGCCAAGACCTTGCTGATCCCTGCGGACTCACTTTGTGGCTTACGGGCGATCAGATTCGCAAAGGTGCAGCCCTCAATGCTGTGCAGATAGCCGAGTATTTGATTAAAGTAGGACAATTAAAATAATCCCTATCATAAGGATACAACAAAACGCCCACCGGAGCAGCAAGCTTTCGGTGGGCGTTTTGTTTTGCTTATACTGTAAATTGCTTAAAAAGGCCAAAATACCGGCACGAGCAGGATCGTAATGACCAAAGCCAAGTATAATCCGCAAAACGAAACGTTATATTAGCGCAAAACGAAACGTTCAAATCCGCAAAACGAAACGTATCTCGAAAAGATATTTCATATCAACAAAGGCACATTCAGTTATAATCGAATGTGCCTTTATCTAATAATGTTCGAACGCTAATCGAAAAGCGATTGAACACCCTCTGCTTTTCGATAGTTACATATAATCCATTCCTCTTGTTTTCGCCTCGTAGTCTTCGAAGCAGAGATCGTACGTTCGACTTTATGAATAGTCCAATCAAGATCAGTTGCGAATTGAGAAATGCTATCATGTGGGAACATCGTAAGCATAAACTTCCCTTCAATGTCACTGAGTAGCTTCAAAAGTCGCACAAGATCATCTTCATTAAAGAACCCCTCATAATGTCCGCAATCACTATTTACATATGGCGGGTCGACAAAATGAAAGGTAGATGGTGTATCATAAGTTTCTATAACATCGGAAGCATCGCGACTTTCAATAGTTACGCTCTCTAACCGGCGTGCCAGGTAATCGGTAAAATCATCTTTTGCATTCCCAATCTTCTTAGGCATACAGCCAGAGAAATCGTAGCCAAATGCGCCGTTAAGCATTGAAGCAAAGGACATCTTGCTCAAAGCCCAGACAGCCCACGCGCGATCGACGTGAGTAAAGAATGCCGGATACGATAGGATATGAGCTGCATGCGTATGCATATCACGTGAATGAAGAGTTGTATCAATCTTGGCTTTTAGAGTCGCATAGTCGCACTGAAGCGTATTGTAGAAGTTGACAAGATCTTGATTGATATCGTTGATCACTTCTGCTTCTGCAGGCTTTTTAGCAAAGAATACGGATGCTCCTCCACAGAACGATTCTGTATAAATCTTATGCTCAGGGATAAGAGGTATAATGTATTTAAGTAGGGTTTGTTTCCCTCCATAATAGGTGATTGGAGTCTTCATTGGACTATTATTTTTTTGAATGTTTGATTTTTCTTATCTTTGCAAAACCGACATCATATTAATATACCGACAAGCACGGAGGAGGAACAACCCTCGCCCGTGTGCTTGTCGGTACATTGTAAATATGATGTCGGAATCTATTTACAGGGCGAGGGCTTTTATTTCCTCTCCCCAAAATATTTCATCTTATCCACTATTGAAGTAAGATAAGAATGATCCGGATGCTTTACTTAAATCGCATCTCTCCTTTTTCGATAGCATAGAAGATTTCTATTACACCTTTATATGCGACAGAAAGCGCATCAATATCCGGAATAGAATTCCAATGGCCATCTGTAAATGTCTGGCCGTTGTGCCCATAATCTGCAGAACAGCTCTCATCAGCAACATCATCATGGCTGCATTTTGACACGTGGTCGTGAAAAAACAACACCTTGGCATTATTAGGATTACTAATGTCAGCCTTGTAAGCAACCACGTGAATGAAACCACCTATAACGATCGTACCATTCACTTCAGCTTCAACTTTCTTTTGCATTACTTTTAGTTCCATATTCGTTCGTTTTTTATGAAGTTAAACAAGCATTTTTCCCTTTATCCACCCAGTATTGAAGAAACCCTCTTTACCTGTTTGGGGATTAACGGATAACTTTACCTCCAGCGCAGCAAATTCGCCCGGGTTGATCGTAATAGACTGGCCGGGTCCCATAATAGCTATAAATCGAGACGATTGATTATAGATGGCGATCACCTCTCCTATTAGCGACCGAGCGACTTCAAGGTGCGTCGCCCCCTCATCGCCCGGGAGCGTAATAAAGATCTCCCTATCAAAATTTCCCTTAAACATAGCGACGGCGCTGATCTTACCTGCTGGAAATCCATAGTTACCAAAATCATTCACCTCCGCATATTGAGAGATGTTTTGAGGCGTCACCACCAACATCTTCTTCCGGAATGAACCAACGCCCGACATATAACCATTTGTCGGATCAAGGACTATATCAGGATTAAATCGAGGATTTGCATAATCTCGACTCGGATTTCCATCAACATCCCCGCATTGTGAGAATAGTCTCCCTTTATCAAACACCCAACCACCAAGCAAAGCTCTCCCTTTGCTCACGACGAAAGGTTTCTCGCCATTGTGCTTAATTTCAAAATTAGCCGCTTCGACCGATACGGTCCCATTGACCAAATCAATGCCCGTGCGTTCTACGCTGTCTACGATGTCTGGATCCTGCCACCCTGTAGCATTCGTACCTTCCTCAAGCTGTATTTCCGAAAATTGCACTCGTCCATTGCGTTGCAGAACCGGAGCGAAGAAATAATATCCCGTTGAGTCGATCGCATACCGCCGCGTATATTTACGCCACGCATAATCCTTCAGAAAAGTATCTCCACCTTCTCCCGCGATCCACTTCTGCGGCGCCCCCGTATAGTCATTACATTGAGCTACGTCGATAGAGACATTTGAGGTCCCATAGCCGAAGATCTTGTAATACATAGAGAAGACATACATCTTTCCCTTTTCAAGATAGACCCAAAAGCGACCTGAAGAGTACAAATCCTGAAGCTTGCCGCTCACGTTGATTTCAAGATAAGGCTGTCGGTTATGACCCAGCGAGTCTCTGCGTATCTTCGCTGTCTCGTGCATGCAAATCCTATGACTTTTGCCGGCGATCAACGAGACCTCATCACGTCTCAGACTTGCACCCTTGAGCAAATTCACGCCCCCAAAAGTCTGTTTGCTCACTTCTAAACGAATCTTCTCTGCATCTTGCTCTATGACAGACATGCGCTTTTCAAGACCCTGTTTATCCGCTTTATTTTGGGCAATGATGCTCTTAAATTGCTGATCGTTTGCCAAGAATTGCGCCTCGTTCCACTTTTGGGCGCTCACGACGAATTCAGCAATGGCTGTGCGTGTCTGCCCATCGTGGGTGGCTGTAACCTCCACTTTCCCGCTCCATTGTCCTTGTGCCACGTTCCTAAACGTAAGAAGATATTGAGTCGGGCCGCCTTGACCTGCGAGCTGCTGCTTGTTTACGACGGCATCACAGTTGTAAGGTTTTACGCTGGCATTGTCGATGGGTACCTCCGTCTTTCCAAGATACATTTTCACCGTACCTGCATTTTGCGCAAGATTTTCAATAATGCCTTTGTCGTTCGTCTGAAAAACAAAAGTATTGGGCGTTACAACAAGCGTGAGGGCTGGATCTCCGGCATCACCCTTTTTCCCGTCATTTACGTCAATGATGGTGATATTTGCTCGTGCTATTATCTTTGTCATATTTTACAAACGTATTTATAGGGCACGTAGGAAACAAGTGCCCTACGTGCAAATGCTATTATTATATGCTCACCTCGCAATAGAAGGTGGCTTTTTGGTCTATGTCGGTGGCTGACACGATGAGCGGATTGCCTGTTTTTTGCGCCGATGTTGTGCCTGCAAAGTTCGACTTGGTGCCGTTCTTATCGAACTTGGTCCACGTGTAGGTGAACTTCTTTGTAGCTGTAGCTTCGTCCTCAATCTTTTCTGTACCACGATACACTCGGGCGCAAAGGGTGGTTGAGCCTTGCCCGTTCTTAATTTGTAAACCTGTGGGCGAGAATATTTCTACCGAATAGGGGTCGGTGCGGTCCTCGAAGGTTACGATGGCTTCCGATTTTTCAGTGCCGTCTTGCGCTTCGCATCTAAAGGTTTGCACGTTCAGCACATCGCTTGCCTTAACGGTTAGAATAGAAATTCCGCCTACTGTTTGAATGCCCTGTGAGAGCAGCTCCCACGTTTGCGTTTTAATGTTCAGCGAGTACCAGCGGTAAACAATGCCGTCAATGTCTTGCACTCCGCCACGAAAACATTTGGCTTCTGCCGTAAGTGTACTGACGTTGTTGCTTGCATCGAAGCTGTTGCCCTTCGATTGGGTTAGCACCACTTGGAATAGCGCACCAGCGTTGGCAGTTTTGGCAACGAAGCCTTGCGTTTCGAGTATGGTGTTTTGTCCCGTTTCGTCGTCGTGGTAAGAAGCCGTTATTTTTATGGGTAGCGAGTTGCCTGTAATGTTGCCCTTTATAGTAAGGGCACCGCCTGCCGATATGGCAGCCGCAGAGTATTGTCCGCTGGTCTCCCCAGCATTCACCACCGTTCCACCAACGTTGTACAGCAGTGCGGTAAGTTTGCTCACCAAATTGGTGCCGTTGCCCGTAACATAAACCTTTGGAGTAACCACGTTGTTGTCGCTGCCAAAGTTGGGCGTGAACACCTTTGTGTCGGGGTTATACATCTGCACGGGATACTTAATATCCATAAGTAGCTGCACTTGTTTTGC
>ERZ773197.61-NODE-61-length-82411-cov-3.896510_pt1 | contig 82411 bp, 76 predicted proteins | sample MGYA00580999_ERZ773197 | MGnify/ENA primary metagenome ERZ773197 (study PRJEB29015, sample SAMEA2738166) | human oral metagenome | biome: human oral; feature: human-associated habitat; material: saliva | place: China | collected 2185 ...
CGGTGGTGTGAGAGGACGAAAGTCTCCACTGGAGACTTTCTCCTACTCGATTATCAGTCTTAGCTCAGGCGTACAGGACAAAAACCATCCTAGAGCTCTTTCGTCCAGCCCTTGCCAGGTGGAAGGAAGCTGCAGGAGGAGAGGATGCGGGCAGCTGCGAGGAGCAAGGGGAGAAGATTCTTCATAGAGCATCACCTCCGAAGGGGTGGGATAAGCTGTGGAACGATTGTTATTTTTATAGTAAATAGAGCGAAGCGAGAATTTAATTGTGAGAAGTGAAGAAAAAGCAGGGAAATATAAAATGATAAATCAAACTGAAAAAATCACCGAATTTTAAGTTGCTGGATTAAATTTGCAAAAAACAATATCTTGTGTGCAAGATTTCTTGACTTGCCTTTTGCAAGGGCGTATGATGGAGCAATAAATTAGCAACAGAACATGACGAGTGCTAATTACATTTTGAACAATAGAATCAAACAACCTCACATATCGGTCTCTGACGAGGAGTACCGGATCTGTGAGAGATAGGAGAATAGAATGACAGTTGTTCCAGTATATAATATCGTCCTGGTGCCGGATGCCAACATGTACCTGCGCACCGAGACCTATCAGAATATGACCGGCAAGTCTCCTAAGATCGGGGAGCGGGTGATGATGATCGCTCTGAGGGAGAGAAAGACCCGGGACCAGTTTGCGGAGGATTCCTTCTACCCTATTGGGGTGACCGGAGAGGTGATTGAGCACAGCCCGGAGAACGGTTTTCTGGTGATCCACACCGGCGAGCGCCGTAATCTGGACCAGGTAACCGTCTACAGCGATCACAGCATTGAACTGGGGGTCAGCAGGCGGGAAGCAATCAATGATCTTGATCCGGAGCTGGAGAAGGAACATCTGATGAAGCTCAAGCAGGAGATGATTCGAGCCGCGGCCGGCCAGCCCTGGGAGAGCGGAATCCGCACCTATCTGGCGCAGATCAATAGTATGAATGAGGCTATCGCCATGATGAGCCCCTGGATTATGGAGGGGGCTAAGGAGCGCTATGAGCTCCTGGCAGCCGACTCCAACCGGGAGCGCATGGAGCTGGCGGAGAAGATCGCCTACCAGAATGTGGAGATGAACCGGATCAACACCGAGGCGAAAAATGCCCAGGAGGAGGACTATCAGAAGCTCTACCGGGAGCAGGCCATCAAGAAGCAGATTGACTATCTGCAGAAGGAGCTGGATCAGATGCACCCGGACAGCGTGTCTGATCTTCGCCGCCTGGAACTGGCTATTGACCGGTCCGGAATGCAGGGAGATGCCAAAAAGGAGGCGAAAAAGGTCTTAAATCGCCTCAAACAGGAGGGACAGAATTCTCAGGAATCCGGTATGCTCTATGATTACCTGGATTTTGTTACTTCGCTCTCGTGGAAGAGGGAGAAGGCGGCTGACATTGACCTGAACAAGGCGAGAAGGATTCTGGACGAGGATCACTACGGCTTAAAGAAGGTCAAGGAGCGTATCATCCAGCAGATCGCGGTCATGAACCTAAAGAAGCAGCAGGCCGGTTCGATCCTTCTCTTTGTCGGTGCTCCCGGGACCGGTAAGACCTCCATCGGCAAATCGATCGCCAGAGCGCTGGATCGGGAATATGTGCGGGTCTCTCTGGGAGGGGTTCGCGATGAGGCAGATATCCGCGGTCACAGGAGGACCTATCTGGGAGCCATGCCGGGCCGCATTATGGACGGGATCAGCAAGTCCGGCGTCTCTAATCCGGTCATGGTTTTAGATGAGATTGACAAGCTTGGCCAGTCCTACAACGGAGACCCCGCCAGCGCTCTTTTAGAAGTGCTGGATCCGGAGCAGAACAATACCTTCACCGACCATTACATGAATGTCCCCTATGACCTGTCGGACGTCTTCTTCATCTGCACAGCCAACTCTCTTGATACGATTCCGGGTCCCCTCTTAAACCGCATGGAAGTGATCTCTTTTCAGGGCTATACGCCCATCGAGAAGTACGCGATTGCCAGAGAGCATCTCTTCGCCAAGAGCCTGGATAAGGTGGGACTGAGCCGCGACCAGATTTCGATCAGTGACGATGCCATCCATGCTCTGATTGAGGACTATACCAGAGAGGGGGGCGTCCGCGGTCTCAAGAAGCATATGGATACCATATGTCGGGCGGCGGCGGTCAGGCATCTGGAGGAGCCGGATCAGCTGGTTGAGGTGACGGGAGAGAATCTGCCTGATTTTCTGGACATGAACCCCATGATTCACAACAGGGTCAGGGATTCAGCCAATCCCGGCGTTATTACAGGCCTGGCCTGGACACCGGTGGGCGGAACCATTCTCTACATTGAGACCATGTTTACCAAGGGCAGCGGCAAGGTACAGGTGACCGGGCAGCTTGGGGACGTTATGAAGGAGTCCGCCCAGATCGCCGTCAGCTTGGTCAAAAACCTCTATCCCAAGCAGTCCAGGCTCTTTGAGGAAAATGATCTTCACATTCATGTTCCCGACGGAGCGACGCCAAAGGATGGTCCCTCCGCAGGCATTACCCTGGTGACGGCCCTGTCTTCTCTTTTGACCGGAAGATCAGTCTCTCCCCACTATGCTATGACAGGGGAGGTATCTCTGCAGGGGAATGTCAATCCGATCGGAGGACTGCCGGAGAAGCTGATGGCAGCCCAAAGGGCGGGTGTGGAAACGGTCTTTATCCCCAGGGATAATGAGCAGGACCTGCGTGATGTGGCCGATGAGGTCAAAGACCAGCTTCAGATCATTCCTGTGGAGAAGATCTCGGATGTGCTCAGACAGCTGGATCTGCTCGTGGAATCCGCTTGACTGATATGATCTTTCACAGGGGATTTATCGTTATAAAGAGACAGGAAAGCATGTGTTAAGCATGCTTTTTCCTGTCATGAATCAGAATGCTGCGGCAGGGCGGATGCGCTCGGGCCGCGGCATTTTTACGGATATGGACTGCCATGGAGGGCATATGCTACGGTTTGCGATAGTGGAATCCGCCTGAATCATGTAGGTCGGGGTATATAGTTGTATAAAAATTATAATCGTTGGAGTTACAACAGAAATAGAAAATCTGCCAGGCTATGATTGGACCGTCAACAGAAAGTAACCACGAACGAATCAAGAGAGAAGAGCCGGGAGGTGTGCATATGGTTCGCGTATTGGATTTCAACAAGAAGGTGGCTGATCTGGCAAAAGAGTATCCGGATTTTATTGAGATCATGGCAGATTTAGGCTTTAAGGAGATCACATCTCCGACGGCCCTAAAGCTGATGGGAAAGGTGATGACGGTGCCCAAGGGGGCGGCAGTCAAGGGGATTCCCCTGGAGCGGATTGTAAACCGCTTTGAAGAGGCCGGATTTCGTGTGATCGGCCTGCCGGAGACTTTCTCGAGAGAGCGGGAAAAGGGGAAAGAGTCAGCCAGCCAAAAAGCCGCGGATTCCGGGGACAAGCGTCGCGGGGATCAGGTCTCAGAGGAAGCGCAGACTGTGTCCGATCCGGCCGCCGACGGAAAGATGCCCGAAGAGCGGAAAGAAGAGGAGAGAGTCAGCCTCCTCAAGGACTATATCAGTCGTGTGGGGCAGGGAGAGGATCTGGAGTCAGTTCGCAGAGATTTCATCCGGAATTTTGAGTCCGTCTCTGTCCACGAGATCGCGGAGGCGGAGCAGTCACTGATCAGTGACGGGATGGATCCCAGAGAGGTACAGAAGCTCTGTGATCTCCATTCCGCCCTCTTCCACGGCAAGACCGAGGCGGAGGTCTGGGCGGAAGAGGAGGCTAAGAGCGCTGAGGCCGGACATGAAATCCCTCAGGGACATCCGGTGGACTACTTCCACAGGGAGAACGCCGCCCTGGAGAAGAAGCTCAAGAGGGCCAGGCTGGATCTGGGCTTCGGGACAGATTTAAAGAAGATCCAGGAGGAGCTGGCCGACTTAAAGAGGGTGCGCGTCCTCTATGGCAAAAAGGAAGAATCCATCATGCCTCCCCTGGAGCGCTACGGGATTTCCGGCCCAAGCAACGTCATGTGGGGAGTGGACGATGAGATCAAGGCGGAGCTGGGGCGTCTGTCTTCCTCTCTGGCCTCCGCTCTGGAAAATGACCGCGCCCAGGCCATGTTTGATGCCGTCAAAGAGGACATTGCCGCTGTCTACCAGCGCATGGAGGAAATGATCTACAAGGAGGAGAAGATCCTTCTGCCCATGGCTATGGAGCACTTCACCCGGGAGGAATGGCTTCTGGTCTATGAAGATCTCTTTGAAATGGGGCCGGTTTTCATTGATTCCATCCCTCATTGGGAGGAGGGAGACAGGCTCCTGGAGGAGAAGAGAGCCGCTGCCAGAGCCTCGATTGACTCTGAGGGCATGATTACGTTCGAGCAGGGAAAGATGTCTCTCGCTCAGCTGCAGGCCATGTTCGACCTGCTTCCCATTGACATCACCTTCATCGACGCCAATGATGTCAACCAGTTCTTCTCGAACCAGGGAAAGGTTTTTGCCAGACCCAGGTCCGCTCTGGGCCGCAAGGTCTATGACTGCCATCCGGTCCGCATCCGCCCCGTTGTCGAGCAGCTGATCAGTGAGTTCAAGGAGGGAAGCAGAGACTCCTATGAGCGCTGGATTCCAAACCCTCTCAAGCCGGTCAAGATCCAGTACCTGGCAGTCCGTGACCGGGAGGGCAAATTCCTGGGGACCCTGGAGCTGGTCCAGGATTTTACCAAGATCAAGAAGGAACTCAGACATTTTCGCTGAGTGGGCGGACTAGAGCTGATATGTTTTCGCGAATTCAATAAAACGGTTCACGCTGTCTCTCACATAGACCCCTTTTTTCCATATGATTCCTATCCTGCTTGTGATTTCAGGCTCGATAGGAATTTTTATGATGTCGTCACAGGCGAGGGGGACAGAGGAGTAGAAGAAGGCCCCGGCAATGTCTTCCAGGATGTATTTTCTGGCAGTGCTGATCTGACTGCTGTACATGATGATATTGGGGGTTATCTCCGCGGCGTGAAAGCGGGAGAATATGATGGCTCCATTCGTTTTTTCACAGCTTCTTGCGTTATAATGGCAGGGATTCATTGCGATGCAGTCATGAATGAAGGGAGAGGCCATGCGAGATCGCGCCGTATTTTTCGACCTGGATGATACCCTGTATGATTTTGGCGTCTGTAATCAGGCGGCGGAAGAAGCCTCTGTGGCATATTTGCGGGAGCAGCTGGGCTATCAGGGGGACAGGAGAGCCTATCATAAGAGCATTTACCGCTATATGGACGCCATCCAGGAGCGCCTGGGCAGCGATAATCTGGCCTGCCATTCCAGGACCTTGCGCAACGCCATGTTTTTAGAGGAAGAGGGGTATCCCGCCAGTCCACACGCCGGACGTCTGGAGGAGATCTACTGGGAGGTGACCTTCCGGTATTTAGCGCCGGAGCCGGGGATCATTGGGCTTTTAAAGGAGCTGAAGAAGGCGGGCGTCTATGTGGGGATCGGGACGAATCTGACCGCCTTTCCCCAGTATCAGAAAATCGCCCGTCTGGGTCTGTCCGACCTGATCAGCCAGATCATTCCGTCGGAGCTGGCCGGCTTTGAGAAGCCGTCAGCAGGGTTCTTTGCCTACTGTGCCAAAGAGGCGGATGTGGATCCCAGGGACTGCGTCTTCATTGGGGACAATTTCCTTCATGATGTGACGGGATCCCGGGCTCTTGGAATGAAGGGAGTTCTCTATGCGCCGGATCGCAGGCCCATGTCAGAGGAGGTGGCCGAGCAGGTGGCCAGAGAGCAGATTCCCGTCATCAGGGACTATCGGGATCCGATGGTCCTGGAGCTGTTGGAGATCTCCTGATACCATACCGGACTTGAGCACAGATTTCTCTGGCAGAGATGGAAAGAAAATGCTAGTATATAGAACATAGATTCGATAGGAGAGAGCGATGTTAGCGAAAGACAGCGAGAAGAAAATCATCCTGAGCGGGGACAGACCGACCGGGAAGCTTCACCTGGGTCACTATGTGGGATCTCTGCAGCGGCGGGTCGAGCTGCAGAATTCCGGCGCCTTTGATCAGATTTATATTCTGATCGCCGATGACCAGGCCCTGACAGACAACTGGGACAATCCCCAGAAGATCCGGGATAATATCATCGAGGTGACGCTGGATTATCTGTCCATCGGAATTGATCCGGACAAGTCCAATATCTGTGTGCAGTCCGGGATCCCCGCCCTGCACGCTTTGACCTTCTATTATATGAATCTGGTTACCACCCAGCGCCTGTCCAGGAATCCGACGGTCAAGGCGGAGATGGGGATGCGGGGCTTCTCCTCCGCGGAGGGGGAGAATGATAATGCCCAGGGCCTGCCGGTCGGTTTCTTTACCTACCCTGTCTCGCAGGCGGCGGATATCACTGCCTTTAAGGCGACGACAGTCCCGGTCGGTGAGGATCAGGAACCCATGATCGAGCAGACCAGAGAGATTGTCCGCCGCTTCAATCAGACCTATCAGAGGGATGTCCTGGTAGAGCCGGATATTCTTCTCCCGGAGACGGGGGCTCAGCGCCGCCTGCCCGGGATCGACGGCAAGGCCAAGATGTCCAAGTCCCTCGGTAACTGTATCTATCTGTCGGATGACGCGGGAACCGTCAAGAAGAAGATCATGAGCATGTACACCGATCCGGAGCATGTGAACATCGAGGATCCCGGTCACATTGAGGGCAACATGGTATTTACCTATCTGGACGCCTTCTGCCATGACGACCACTTTGCGGAGTATCTGCCCGACTATAAGAATCTGCAGGAGATGAAAGATCACTATGCCAGGGGCGGACTGGGAGACGTCAAGTGCAAGAAGTTCCTGATCAAGGTGATGGAGGAGCGCCTGGCTCCCATCCGCGCCGAGCGCGCCAGATGGGAAGCGGACATTCCCGCGGTCTATGACATCCTGGCCCGGGGCACGGCCAATGCAGTCGCATGCACCAATGAGACCCTGGCCCAGGTGAGGGACGCCATGCGGATCAATTACTTTGATGACAGGTCGATCATTCAGGACTGGGAGAAGTGGATTCGGCAGTGATTCATGACAATTGAATATGCGCGGATCGCCTATTCAATTGTATGATAAGCGGACAAGAGGAAAAGAGAAGAAAGAGGGCGGCCGAAGGTCGCCCTCTTCTGATCCATGGATCATTGGCGGATAAGGTTGGCAGGAGTTGTTAAGAGGGGAAAAGAGATGTCAGAAGGACAGGAGCACACCTACATCGCGATCGACCTGAAAAGCTTCTATGCCTCTGTGGAGTGCTGGGAGCGGGGGCTGGATCCTCTGACGACGAATCTGGTGGTCGCAGATCTCTGCCGCAGCCAAAAGACCATCTGCCTCGCGGTTTCCCCCTCCCTCAAGGCCTGTGGCATCGCCGGCAGGGCCAGACTCTTTGAAGTGATACAGGCGGTAGAGCAGGTCAATGCGGCCAGACGCCACGCAATCGGCGGCAGAGCCTTCGAGGGGAGTTCCTGTCTGGCTCCGGAGCTCACGGCCAATCCGGGACTGGAGCTGGATTATATTGTGGCCAGGCCGCAGATGAGACGGTATGAGGAGGTCTCCGCCGATATTTATCAGATTTATCTGAACTACCTGGCGGCGGAGGATATTCACGTCTATTCCATCGACGAGGTCTTTTTAGATGTGACCCATTATCTGAGGGCCTATGGGCTGACGGCGCATCAGCTGGCGACGAAAATCATCCGGAATGTTCTTGCCAAGACGGGAATTACGGCGACGGCAGGCATTGCTCCTAACATGTATCTCTGCAAGGTGGCTATGGATATTGTGGCCAAGCACGTGCCCGCGGATGGGGACGGGGTTCGGGTCGCCGAATTGGATGAGCTCAGTTACCGGCGCATGCTCTGGAATCACACTCCTCTCACAGATTTCTGGAGGATTGGGAGGGGGACGGCGCGCAGGCTGGCCTCCATGGGCATTTACACCCAGGGAGACATCGCCCGTCTCTCCCTGTCTGATGAGGACGTATTATTTCGAGCTTTTGGCGTCAATGCGGAGTATCTGATCGACCATGCCTGGGGCAGGGAGCCGGTCACCATCGCGGATTACCGCGCCTATCATCCCAAGAGCAAGTCCCTGGGAATCGGGCAGGTTCTCCAGGAGGCGACATCGAATGAAAGGGCCCGCGTTCTGCTGCGGGAGATGTGTGACAGTCTGGTCTTAGACCTGATCGGCAGGAAATGCCTGACGGATCAGATAGTTCTGACGGTGGGCTATGACCGCAGCAATCTGGAGTCATCCTCCATCAGGGGCCGCTATCGGGGAGAGGTTCAGACGGATTTTTATGGGCGTAAGGTGCCTAAGTCCGCCCACGCTTCCAGCTGTCTGCCCCGCCATACGTCCTCTCAGCGCCTGATCAGTCGTTACCTCTTAGACCTGTATGATCAGATCACAGATCCCGGACTCTTGATACGCAGGCTGACTTTGGAGGCGGCCCACATCCTGCCGGAGGGGCAGGAGAGGCAGATGGAGTATGAGCAGCTGGAGCTTTTCGCGGATATGGGAAGCGAAGAGGACAAGAGGAATACGGGCAGGGAAGAGGAGGCAAGGGAAAAGAAAGCGCAGGAGGCGGTTCTTGCCCTAAAAAAACGCTTTGGCAAGAATGCCGTTCTGCGGGGGACAGATCTGCAGGAAGGAGCCAACGCAAGAGAGCGCAATGCGCAGATCGGGGGACACCGGGCTTAAAGCGCAGAGTCGGCCTCCTCCACGGATCCAACAGTAGATCCCAAACCCCGCCGGGCTGAAAGGACAAGGGCCCGTCAGGAGATAACAAGAGAAGAAACAGGGGATATAGGCCCCAAAATAAGAGCAAATTCCGACAAGAGAGGGGACGGAGATGGCAAGAGAAGGAGCAGGAGACAGTGGCCCAAAAATAAGAGCAAATTCCGGGAAGTCCCGCTGCTACACCGATGGGATTGATCCCCTGGAATCTGAGATGAGAGAAGATCAGATTGTCCTGGAGAAATATGGAGATATCATTCACACGGACTGGAAGGGGGTGCGCAGACATCCACATGCGGACTACAGAATCCGGGCGGCGCAATTCGCCCCCTTTTCCGCCTTATCAGGCTATGATGATGAGCTTGCTAGGACAGCCCGTCCGGTAGAAGAGAGGACGGATCTGACAGAGAGTGCCCGTCTGGAGCTGGATCAGAAGCTTCGTATGATCCTGGAAAGCCCGGGACAGGAAGAGATAGAAATCGAATATTTCCAGGCAGATCCCTGTAAGAAGGGAGGGACATATCGGAAATACCGGGGGTATCTGAAGGAATTGGATTTGAATGAAAGAAGCCTCTGCATGGAGGATGGTCTGCGGATTTCCATGGGAGAAATTCGACGAGTAGAGATCTTATAATCGGTGAAAATCCGATAGGCGGCCGGATTTCACCAATTCAAAAAGGAGCCGTCGCACGAATGTGTGGCGGCCCCCTGGCAAGTGAGAATTCTGTAAAGATAAAATTGTCTTAAATTATGGCGAGTGGGGATCCTGTCAATTTTTATCTCCCAACAAACTGCCGGATGATACTCAGAAGCAGACCTGCCGCTGCCAGTCCGCCCTCAGGCACAGCCCGTATGGAGAAGACAGTCAGGAAGCTGCGAAGTCCCATAGCCAGACCGGCATGGGTACCGGCCTGCATGAGGTTGGCCAGGTAGAGAGAAGCCGTGGGGGTCAGAATCAGAGCGATCAGCAGAATGGTGAAGGGGAAGGCGCCGCGCCCGCAGTCCAGGCGGGTTTTAACGCCATCAACCGTGAACCTTCTGCGGGAGAGGATCCACAGAGCCAGAAGAATCCCGATGATAGGGGTGATCAGGGTGGCGAGGCGGAAGACGTTAAGTCCTGTGGGAGAGTCCTTCAGTGTCTCTGAGACAGTCGAGATATTCTGCACAGCGGACAGGACAAAGAGAGCGACAATGCCAAGCATGGCGAGAACGGACAGATACTGAAGGAAACGTCCGAATTTGCGAACTCCCTTGGAGGGAAGCTCCGCGGCAGTCAAGCCCTTTTCGGGGAGACGACCGTCTGAGAGATCCTCATTTGAACCATCCTCCCTGCTCGCTCTGCCCTCGGGAAATGACTCGGCAATCTGTGAGACCGCCTCTGATACAGAGGTGTGCTTAGAGGGGGCGTCACGCCAGATGTCATGTGATTCCGGGTGATCCTCCAGCCACTCCTGAGCGAAGTCATCTCTGCTGTAAATGGTGTTGCCGTGCTTGCGCATATGGCTGACCATCTTGGACATGAGCTTGTCCAGATCCTGATCATCGTCATCGGGTGCTGCGGTCAGCACCTCAGTGATCTCATAGACATGGGGGGCTGTCTCATGAAAGTGAATTTCCGCCACAGAAATGCCGTCGTTATCAGCCCGAACAATTTTATTCTTACCAATTGCGTATAACATAGTTACCTCTGTATCATCTCCATCGTCTGAAATATCCAAAACATTATAACATGACGGCAGTTAAAACCATACGCTTTTCTCCCTCTGCGTTGATTGCCTTGCATCTCTTCTTGCCTTGACTGCGGTTGATGAATATAGAAGAGAGAAAAGCGTTTTCGGAATCGGGGACACTCTAAGGGGAATATAAAAGAGGAGAAAAGATTGCCGGCCACCGCCCGAAAGACAGCGGCTGACAGAGGTCAGAAAGAATCCGGATTTAAGAATTTGCGCAGGATGGGTCCCAGCTTGTCAGAGTGGAGGACATAAGAGGAGTGGGTTTCCCGGGGCAGGATCATAAGCTGAGAATCGGGAATCCATTCGGCGATCCTTCTGGTCTCTGCGGGAAGAATCAGATCCATGGAGCCGGCCAAAACAAGGGTGGGACAGGATATTTTCTCTAAATCGGCTCTCGTAATATGAGGCTCGGTCAGCATAAGGGTCTGCAGGGGATCCCCGGTTTTTTTGGCAAGCCGTCTGATATGCTGGCGGACAAAGAAGCTCACGCCCCTGGGCGAGAGATTGGCCCCGCTGATCATGAGACTGGAGACCAGGTCGGGGTGCTGAGAGGCCACGAGCAGAGCGATGATGCCGCCGTCAGAGAAACCATAGATGGCGGGCTTTTTTATTTCTAAGGCCTGAATCAGGCCGACAACATCGTCCGCCATATCCTGGTAGTGGAATTCCGCCGGCTTTGCGGAGAGGCCCTGTCCCCGGGAGTCCATGGCATAGACGGTGTAGTCCAGTTCCAGGTCGGCGGTCAGAACGTCAAATTCTCCGTGGCTTCCTCCGTTGCCGTGCAGGAGGAGAATGGGGTCTCCCTGCCCGCTCTTCTCGTAATAGAGAACCTGGTTTTTCAGCTGAATGTACATTTGATCTCCTCCTGAATTGCTCTTCTCATTCTACCACAGGATCCGGGTTTGACAGGATTTCCGATCGAAAATATAATTTGCCTGGCACACAAGGGATTGGCCCTGTCCAGGGGCGGATTCCTCAAAAAGCAAAAAAGGAGCAGCATTGGAATACAGCCATGTCACACATGAGGATTTTGGCCCGGAATATGACGAGAAGTCCCGGATTCTGATTCTGGGATCGGTTCCCTCCGTCAAGTCCAGAGAGCTAGCTTTTTATTACGGGCACCCGCAGAATCGTTTCTGGAGGGTGCTCTATCTTCTGAAGAAGCGGGGATGCTTAGAGACTCAAACGTCGTCAGAGCAGGGAAAGGAAACGGAGCAGAGAGCGGAGAACACAGGAAACGAGGATACAGGGAAGAAAGTAAAGGCAGGAGTGAAAATGGCAGAGGGCGCCAGAGAGAGGGATAAAGGCGCAGGAAAGAAAGCGGAAGTGGCGACTGCGCCCCCTGTGTCCTGGGCCAGGAGCGCTGACCAGGAGGCTTCTCTGCGCGAGGCTTTTCCGGATTTTCCCTGGAGCAGGGAGGAGAAGAGGCATTTTCTGCATACCAATCGAATCGCCGCCTGGGATACAATTTCTGAGTGCGATATCAAAGGATCATCGGATGCTTCTATTAAAAATGTCGTCCCATCGGATATCCCCATGCTGCTTGCGGCATGCCCGATTCGCGTCATTCTCTGCAACGGGGCTTCCTCTTACCGCTATTTTCAGAAATATCTGACCCCTCTTTTGGATGATTTCTACTGGGAGCGCCCCGGCAGCAGGCGGGTCCTTGTCCGTCAGGTCCCGTCGACCAGTCCGGCCAATGCGGCCTGGTCGCTTGAGGATCTGACGGGGGCCTGGGAGCAGGCGATTGTCGAAAGCTTCCGATAAAAAGAGCAGATGGATAAAAGAATCAGATGACAGCCAAAAAGACCGGATAACAGCTAGAAAGACCGGATAGCAGCTAGAAAGACCGGATAACAGCTAGAAAGACCGGATAACAGCTAGAAAGACCGGATAACGGCTAAAATGATCAGATGACAGCCAAATGAAGAAAGAGAACGAATCGCTTACATGCGGTTTGATTTTATGAGGAGGAAATATGAGTCAGACCTTACAGGAACGCAGAGATATGAATCCGCAATACATGTGGGATTTATCCTCCCTCTATGCCTCCGATGAGGACTGGGAGAAGGCCCTGCCGACGCTGGAGCCTATGGTCGAGGAGGCGGCTGCTTTTCAGGGAAAGCTGAAAGACGCGGGAAGTATACGGGCCTTCTATGATAAGAGCGAGAAGCTGGAGCTGCTCCTGTCTGACCTCTTTGAATACGCCATGCTCCGAAGGAGTGAAGACACCCGAGCGGCAGCCGGGCAGAAGATGTATGCCCTGATCTATGGCAAGTACGTCCGGGCCATGGCCAGGCTCTCCTTCGCGAAAGCCGAAATTCTCTCCCTGGAGGAAGAGAAACTGAGGGCAATCGTTGAAGATCCGGCTTTGGCTGACTACAGACAGGCCATGGAGGATCTTCTGGAGGAGAAGAGCCACACTCTGTCCGCGGATCAGGAGGAGCTGCTGGCTCAGTACGGAGAGGTCTTTGGAGCCACCGCCAATATTTCAGAGAACCTGATGGACGCGGATATGGTATTCGAGGACGCCGTGGACGCTGCGGGAAAATCTCATCAGGTCAGCGGATCTTCCTACATCCGACTGCAGTCCTCCGCAGACCGTCTTCTTCGCAAAAATGCCTTCGATTCTCTTTACAAGGGCTATCGGCAGCATATCAATACACTGGCGTCTACCTATGCGACGGCGGTCAGGACTGCGGTGACGACTGCCAGGGTGCGTCATTATGCCTCCTCCCGTCGCATGGCCATGGAGGCTAATCATATCCCGGATCAGGTCTATCAGAATTTGATCGAGGCTGTTCGCCGCCACATGCCGGCCATGTATCGCTATGTCGCCCTGCGCAAACGCCTGCTGGGTCTGGAGGAGCTCCACTATTATGACCTCTATGCCCCGCTGGTCGGCGAGTCCGCCCAGTCTTACACCTATGAGCAGGCCAGACGAATGGTTCTTGACGCGATCGCGCCCCTGGGAGAGGAATACAAAGGTGTCGTCAAAAGGGCCTTTGCCGACCGCTGGATTGATGTCTACCCCAATGCGGGCAAGCGGGGAGGAGCGTTTTCTGCGGGGACCTATCATTCCAAGCCCTATATTCTGACCAACTTCAGCGGGACTCTGGACTCGGTATCAACGATTGCCCATGAGATGGGGCATTCTATGCACAGCTGGTACGCCAGGAGCCACCAGCCCGCTCACTACGCGGACTACACGCTCTTTGTGGCGGAGGTAGCTTCCACAGTCAATGAGAATCTGCTGATCGAGAACCTGCTGGGCAAGATGAGTGATCTGAGAGAGAGGCTGGTTCTGCTCAACCAGTATTTGGAGAATTTCAAGGGAACCGTCTATCGGCAGACGATGTTCGCTGAATTCGAGAAGATTGTTCACGAGAAGGCAGAAGAAGGACAGGCACTGGACCCGGAGACTCTCAACCGGACCTACCTGGATTTGATTCGGGACTACTTCGGGGAGGAACTTGTCATTGATGACGCGGTCAAATATGAGTGGGCAAGGATTCCTCATTTTTACCGTCCCTTCTATGTCTATGTCTACGCGACCGGCTATTCAAGCGCGGTTGCCCTGTCAGAGGGAATCAGAAGAGACGGCGTCCCCGCGGTGAGACGCTATCTGGATTTCCTGTCCATGGGATCTTCCAGGCATCCTCTGGATGAGCTGCGCCATGCGGGTGTTGATCTGGATACGCCTGCTCCTCTGGACCAGGCCCTGGAGAAATTTGAGACAGTTCTGGATCAGGCTGAGGAGATCGCGAGAGAACTGGGATTATAGGGGGGGAGCAGATTAGATGAGTTGGCTCGCCATTTTCTAGAATGGCGTAATGGATTTTCCAGGAGGGAGCAAATCGGATGAGAGAGGGGATCCAACTGGAGATGGCGCCCATGGAGGGACTGACGGGTTATGTCTTTCGAAATGCCCTGGCTAAGGACTTCCCGGGAGCGGATGTCTATTACACTCCATTTCTGGTTGTCAATCAGCATCATACCTTTAAAAGACGGGAAAGGCGAGATGTGGATCCGCGCAATCAGATCGGTCTGTCAGCGACCGGCAAGCCGCGCCTGGTTCCGCAGCTTATGGCCAGTGACCCGGACCTCTTTCTCTGGGGATGTCAGTATCTGTCGGATCTGGGATATGAGGAGGTCAATCTCAATGCCGGCTGCCCATCTCCTACAGTTACTGCCAAGGGGAAAGGCTGCGGGATGCTGGAGGACACGCTTAAGCTGAACCGGTTTTTTAACCGGGTCTTTGAAGGGCTGGAACGTCAGAGGATTCCAGTTCGGATTTCTGTCAAGACCCGTCTGGGGATGGAAGACGCGGGAGAGATGGAGGATCTGATGCGGGTCTACACGACGTATCCGATCGTCCGCCTGATGATTCACGCCAGGATCGGCCGGGCTGCTTACTCCGGTATGCCTGATCAGGACAGCTTCTGCAAGGCCCTGGAGAAGAATAACCTTCCGGTCTCTTACAATGGAGACATATTGACACCGAAGGATGGAGAAAAGATCCTGGTCCGGGCAGAGGGCCATGATCCGCAGAGGTATTTTAACGGCCTGATGCTCGGAAGAGGGGTCCTGCGGGATCCGGCACTCTTTCGGAAAATGCGGGGAGGACCGCCCGCTGACCGGGCGGAGCTGGAGAATTTTGTGGGTGAGCTCTTTGAGGGATATGCCCAGGCGATGGATGGTTACGGCAATGCCCTTCTTCGGATGAAGGAGCTCTGGAGCTATTTGGCAGCCCATTTTTCGGAGGGAGACCGCTATCTGAAGAAAATCCGAAAGAGCAGGCGAAGAGAAGATTATGAGCAGGCGGTCAGAGAACTCTTTCGCGTTGGCTGAGCGCAGGGCCGGATTTTGGACTTGAGTGCAGTTGAGTGTGAGGCCGAATTTTAACTGAGCGCAGGGCCAGATTTTGGGTTGCGTTTGGATTGAGAGCCTTTTTCCTTTCAGCTTTTGAAGGCGCGTGCAGAACAAGTGAAATCTACAATAGATATTTACTCATGATCATGATACTAGCTTCTAAAATCGTGTAATAACACGAAATAAGAAGAATGCCAAGGATACGAACGGAAAGACGATCCGAAAGGATTATGAAGTGGATTTTGTGGTGAACCGTGGGAGTGAAAGGTACTACATTCAGTCCGCATACGAAATGGCTAGTCAGGGGAAAATAGAACAGGAAAAGAATTCACTGACACGAATTGGAGATTCCTTTAAGAAGATCATCGTTGTGAAGGGGTACATGAAGCCAAAAATCGATGAGGATGGGATCGGGAGGATCGGTCTGATTAACTTCCTGATTGATGACCATATTATTGAATAAATCCAATTTATATGTGAACACACAAATAAAGAAGATAACTGGGCCGCAAGGAGAAGTGACAGGAAACGGAAAGGCGAAGCTGCAATTTTGAAATGTAAAAATAAAATTGTATCAAAGACGACCGCTACATAGAGGATGGCTGGATGCAGGCGGCTGAGTACGGGAAATTTTGCGCTTGCGCCTGGAACAGAAATCCGCTACAATAGTTTTCGTTGCAGCGGGATGTAGCGCAGGTGGTAGCGCGCTTGACTGGGGGTCAAGAGGCCGCAGGTTCAAGTCCTGTCATTCCGACGAAGACGAAAACCCTTGCAGAGCTTGAATTTACAGGCTTTGCAGGGGTTTTCCTTTTTGCTCAAATGGAGCATATGTTTGATGAAAATAGCTAAAAAATAGACCTTTTTAGACATCTAACTGCAACACCCACTGCAACACCTGCTGCAAGCCCTCCGGTCAAAAAAGGATCTTGACCGCATAGAGGATCTCGGCCTGATCGGCATGAGTGTATATGTCGGCGGTCATTATCTATAGCAAAGCCCTTGATATGAAAACATCAATATGAAAATAATTTTTATATTGACAGGGACAGGAGAGATCTCCATAATATGAAAATGGTTTTCATATTAACAGGAAGGGATGACTTGTTCCATGAAGAAGGCGGAGTATCAGACCAGGCAGAGACGACAGCTGATCGACTATATGAAATCGACTGGCGGGAAGCATTTTACCGCTTCTGATGTCGTCCGTTACTGTAAAGAGCAGGAGCTTGGAATCGGGATGACGACTGTCTACCGCCAGCTGGACAAGCTGGTCTCAGAGGGTCTGGTCCGCAAGTACCTGATCGACGAGAAGACGGCCGCCTGCTTTGAGTATCTGGGGGACCAGAGCAAAAGCTGCCGGGAGCACTATCATCTCAAGTGTGAGTCCTGCGGCAGATTGATGCACCTGGACTGCCAGATGATCGATGCCTTTGTGGAACACATCCTGGACCATCACGGCTTTGCCATTAATCCGGCCAGAACGACCTTCTTCGGACTCTGTCAGGAGTGTCGAAGCAGGGCCGAGTCTTGTGCGGCGGATTGAAAACCGGATGCAAGCAAGAGAAAGCAGGAGCTTTCGGACGAGAAGGAGAAGAGGATGAGAGGAAAGAGAATCGCGGCTGTTCTGTTGGCCGGACTGTGTGCCTTTGGCCTGATGGCCTGCGGCGGAGCGAAGAATTCCGCAAAGAGTGATTCGGATACGAAGACGACAGCGGAGTCCAAGGGGGACAGCGGCAAGAAGCTGAAGATTGTGACGACGATTTTCCCGGAGTATGACTGGGTTGAGAGAGTCCTTGGGGACAAGGCCGGCAATGCGGAAGTAACCATGCTCATGGACAAGGGGGTTGACCTTCACAGCTTCCAGCCCACCGTTGAAGATATCGCAAAGGTTTCCTCAGCGGACGTCTTTATCTATGTGGGCGGAGAGTCGGATGCCTGGGTTGAGGACGCCCTGAAGAATAAGACCAATCCCAATCAGAAGACCGTCAATCTGATGGAGGTTTTAAAGGACCGCGTCAAGCCGGTCGAGCAGAAGGAGGGCATGCAGGAGAATACCCACGAGGATCATGAAGAGGGAGAGGAGGAGATGGATGAGCACGTCTGGCTCTCGCTCAAGAATGCCAAGATCGCTGTAGACCAGATTCAGAAGACGCTGGCAGAGGCGGATCCGGACAATGCGGAGGCCTATGCCAAGAATGCCAAGGTCTACGGGGAACTCCTGAATGATTTGGATCAGAAGTACCAGCAGGCTGTGGATTCCGCCAAGTACAAGACCCTGGTCTTCGGCGATCGATTCCCCTTCCGCTATCTGGTCAATGACTACGGACTGGACTATTTTGCGGCCTTTGAGGGATGTGACGCCGAGTCTGAGGCGAGCTTCGAGACGGTGGCATTTCTAGCCAATAAGATCAAGGAGCTGAAGCTTCCGGCTGTCCTGACCATCGAGGGTGAGACCCATAAGCTGGCGGAATCCATCAAGCAGAATTCCGGGGTTGCGGATCTGAAGGTTTTAAGCCTGGATTCCATGCAGTCGGTCAAGGCAGAGGACGTATCCAATGGAGCCACCTATCTCAATGTGATGAGTAAGAACCTTGATCTGCTCAAGCAGGCCATGAATGGATGAATTGATTGAGAAAAAATGGATATATTAACCTGCAGGGATCTGACCCTGGGATATGGGGAGCAGATTCTGGTGGAAAAACTGAATTTTCAGCTTCCGAGAGGGGCCTATCTGTGTATTGTGGGTGAGAATGGAGCCGGTAAATCCACCCTTATGCGGACCCTGCTCAGGCTGCAGGAGCCCCTGTCCGGCAGAATCTGGCTGGATGAGGAGGCCGCCGCGGGCGGCATTGGCTATCTGCCCCAGCAGACCCAGACACAGAGAGATTTTCCGGCGTCTGTCAGGGAGATCGTTCTCTCCGGATGTCAGGCCAGGGGATCCTGGCACCCCTTCTATACCCAGGAGGAAAAGGAGAGAGCCCATTTCTGTATGCGCCGGCTGGATATCTGCCAGCTTAAGGATTGCTCCTACCGGAAGCTGTCGGGGGGACAGCAGCAGAGAGTCCTTTTGGCCCGCGCTCTGGCGGCAACAGACCAGGTCCTCCTTTTGGATGAGCCGGTGACCGGATTGGATCCCAAAGCCACTTTATCCATGTACGAGCTGGTGGAAAAGCTCCACAGGGAGGGCATTTCCGTCATCATGATCTCTCATGATGTGCGGGCGGCAGCAGAAAATGCAAGCCATATTCTCTATCTGGGAGATCAGGTCTTCTTTGGAAGCTCCGATGCGTTCGCAAAGAGTTCGATCGGACAATACTACCTGTCGAAAGGAGGCCGCCATGCTTGATACCCTGACGCGTTATCTGGCCTATCCCTTCGTGCGCTATGCCCTTGTTGTGGGCGTTTTGATTGCCATTTCCTCCTCCCTGCTGGGCGTGACCCTGGTCTTAAAGAGGTATTCCTATATCGGGGACGGACTGAGTCATGTGGCCTTCGGCGCTATGGCGGTCGCCACGGTCTTAAAGCTGTCCAATCATCTTGCTCTGATCCTGCCGCTGACTGTTCTCGCGGCGATTCTGTTGCTGCGGTCCGGACAGAACGCCAAGATCAAGGGAGACGCGGCTATCGCCATGCTCTCGGTGGGAGCTCTGGCTATGGGATACCTGCTTATGAATATCTTTGGAACCGCCTCGAATCTGGCCGGGGAGATCTCAACAACCCTCTTCGGATCGACGACGATTCTGACCCTGACCATGCAGGATGTCATTCTCTGCCTGATTCTGTCAGCCCTGGTTGTAGCCATGTTTATTGTCTTCTATCACCGTATTTTCGCGGTGACCTTTGATGAGACCTTTGCCAGGGCGGTCGGGATTCGCGCCGGGGCCTGGAATCTTTTGATTGCCGTTATGATCGCCCTGGTGGTTGTTCTGGCCATGAATCTGGTGGGGGCTCTTCTGGTGTCGGCTCTGGTGATCTTTCCGGCTCTTTCTGCTATGCGGGTCTTCCAGAGCTTTCGGGCAGTCACGATCTGCTCCGTGATTCTCTCGGTTGTCTGTGCTCTGGCCGGGATTTTGATTTCGATTTTAGCCGGAACTCCGGTCGGTTCCACCATCGTGGCGGCGGATATTGTGGCGTTCGCACTCTGCTTTCTTCTGGGGAAGAACTGAGTTTGGCACAGAGGGCATGGATCATATCAAAGATCCCTGCAGTCTTCTGATCTGAGATCATGATACCTTTTGGAATACAAGAGAATCAAATAATAAGAAGACGCGCCGCAAAGCTTTTATCGTTGTAAATTGAAGGGGCTGTCGCACTAACGTGCGACAGCCCTTTTTTTACGGGAAGCATTCGTCTGTGACGAGCTTATATTTTACGGAAGTACTCACCAGTGATGAGCTTTTATTCTACGGGACACTCGCCCGTGCCGATCCTTTACTCTACGGTCACGGACTTGGCCAGATTCCTGGGCTGGTCTGGATTGATGCCCTTGTTGACAGAGGTATAGTAGCCGATCAGCTGACAGATGACGATGGATTCAAAGACGGAGAAGATATCGTCTACCTTGGGAATACTGAAGTGGACGTCGCAGATGGTCGGATCCGTGATCTTTTTGTCCTCGCTGATCAGGATGACATAGGCGCCTCTTGCCTTGGTCTCGCGGATATTGGAGATCACCTTGCTGTATACCTTGTGCTGAGTTGCCAGGGCAATGACGGGGACGCCGTCGTCAATCAGAGAGATTGTTCCGTGCTTTAACTCGCCGGCGGCGTATGCTTCGGCGTGAATATAAGAAATCTCCTTGAGCTTTAGAGCGGCCTCCATGGCGACACGGTAATCCAGTCCGCGCCCGATATAGAAGGCATTGGGCACATTGGTAAAGCGGTCGGTCAAATCCTGAATTCGCTTCTCGTGGGAGAGCACCGTCTCAATGCGGCCGGGCATTTCTTTGAGTGTGGCGAGGAAGTTCTGCGCCTCTTTTCTGGTCATTTTCCCCTGTACCAGGCCGATCTTCGCGGCGAGCAGATAGAAGCTCGCGACCTGTACGCTGTAGGCCTTGGTGCTTGCGACCGCGATCTCGGGGCCCGCGTGCGTGTAGAGAACCTGGTCGCTCTCACGGGCGATTGAGGAGCCCTTGACATTGACAATGGCAAGCGTCTTATGCGTGTATTGCCGGGCCAGACGCAGGGCCTCTAAGGTATCAATGGTCTCTCCGGACTGAGAAGTCACGATCACCATGGAGTTCTCATTGATCACTGGGCGCTCGTAGCGGAATTCAGAGGCGATCGCGACAGAGACGGGGATGCCGAGAACATTCTGGATCATATTCTTCCCGGTCATACCCGCGTAGAGGGCGGTGCCGCACGCGACGACCGTGATGTCGGAGCAGTTCTCGAAAAAGGAGTCCGGGATCCCGTCAGCGGAGAAGTCCGGGAGATTGTCGGGACTGATACGGGGCTCAATGGTGCGCACCAGTGCCCGCGGCTGCTCGTGGATCTCCTTGATCATGTAGTGGGGATAGCCCTCCTTCTGGGCAGCTGTGATATCCCAGTTCACCTCCTGATATTCCGCTTCCACCGGATTGCCCTCGAGATCTTCCATAGAGATGGAGTCCGGGGTCAGGGTGAGGATATGGTATTCCGGGACAATGAAATAGCGCTTGCTGTAATCGATAAAGGCTGTCAGGTCAGAGGCGATGAAGGCCCCCTCTTTGTCCGTCAGGGTGGCGACCATGGGGCTGACATTGCGAAGCGCGTAGATCTTGCCGGGTTGGTCCGCGAACATAATGCAGAAGGCGAAGGATCCCTTTAAAAGACCGGATACCTGTCGAAGAACCGCGATGGGATCTCCTTGGTATAGCTTGTTGATCAGGGCGCAGGCGACCTCCGTGTCCGTCTCGGATTTGAGATCCTTCTGCAGCTGATAGCTCTCAATGAGCTCGTGGTAGTTCTCAATGATTCCGTTGTGAATCAATGTGGTCTTGCCGACCTTGTGGGGGTGGGCATTGGCGTTGGTGACGCCGCCATGCGTCGCCCAGCGGGTGTGTCCGATCCCGCAGCAGGAGGCGTTGTCGTCATCACAGATGGCGCGTAAGTCTTTGACCTTGCCCGCGGTCTTGCGGACAGAAATATGGGGGCGATTGTCCTTGAAGAAGGCGATGCCGGCGCTGTCGTAGCCGCGGTATTCAAGCCGTTCAAGGCCATTGAGCAGGATATCCTGCACGGGGATTGATCCGGTAAATCCGATAATTCCACACATATGAATTCTCCTTATGTAGGTTCTGTATGTTCCATACGGTTACAGTCTCTTTGTCTCTCCGTTACCGGATCTTTTGTCAACTGCATACGCGGCCGTATCCGCGATCAGGCATCCGCCGAATCTTCGATCACCTGACACCTCGTCAACCCGGACCAAAACGTTCCTCAAAAATACAGAGGGATGAAAAGCGGCCGGGTACATGGCGCTAAAGTTTTTGAACTTTTCGAAATTCCCTGCCTCCCATCGGGGAACGAGACAACTATACCATAGGAGGCGGGCAAATGGTTAGCGCCATTCCAGTCAGAGGATACTTGCGCATTCAAGCAAGAGGATGCCTGGGTGGAGAGATATCAGAGGGAAAAGGACCGAAAATCAGGGGTGGCGGGATTAGATTTACCCACCTGATGGGGACGACAGGCGGAAATAATGACGATCTGATCTTTTTCAGCAGCTGTTTGCCGAACAGATGAAGCTTGCAAAGTTCTATTGCGTCTGTCTGTCCGCGGAGAAGTCCCGGTCGATATGAATGGAGCAGACAAGATCTGCTCCCATCTGCCGATGGACCCTTTCCCGGATTTGTGTCAGGATCTGCTCGTCAGACAGATGAAATCCATAGGGGACAAGAAGATCGAAGACCAGTTTGGTCTTCGATTTTTTGTGGACAATGCGGAAGTCGTGCATACTCAGGCGGGAGTCAATCTTCTCCAGGATGCCGAGCATCTGCCCGGTCTTCTCAAGGACTTCGGGGTCGTCAAGGATGATCGGGTCAACATGGATGGTGATCTCGCAGCCGAACTCCCGGCGGATGGCGTCTTCCGCCTCATCCAGCTCGTCATGGATGTCTAAGAGTCTGGAATTGGCAGGGGCTTCGGCGTGCAGGGATACATAGATGCGGCCGGGACCGTAGTTGTGGATGATCAGGTCATGGACCCCTAATATGGAGGGATAGGAGCAGACGATTTCTTCTATCCGCCGGACCATATTCGGATCAGGAGCCTGCCCCAGAAGAGGAGAGGATGTATCCCGGATGGAGTCGATCCCGGCCTTGCAGATGAAAGAAGCGACAATGATTCCGGCAATCGCGTCGATGCGATTCAGGCCGGTCAGCCTGGTCAGGACCAGGGAGACCAGGACGACGCCGGTGGCCAGAACGTCGGACAGGCTGTCGGTAGCGGCCGCCAGAATGGTGGCAGACCCAGTCAGACGGCCGATCCTGCGGTTGTAGGCAAACATATAGAGCTTGACAGCGATGGAGAGCAGGAGAATAGCTGCGGTGAGGATGGTCAGATGGACGGGTTTGCTCTCAAAGAGACCGAGGACGGAGTCCCGGAAGAGCTCCACGGCCATAAGGAGGATGAGCAGGGAGACGATAAAGCCGGCCAGATACTCAATGCGCCCGTGCCCGAAGGGGTGCTCCGGGTCTGCCTCCTGGGAAGAGAGACGAAAACCGATCAGGGTCACAATGGAGGAAGCGGCGTCGGAGAGGTTGTTGAGAGCATCCGCGGTTACGGCGATAGAGCCGGTTGCAAGCCCCGCCAGGAATTTGGTCAGGGCCAATAGGAGATTGAGCAGAATTCCAGCCAGCCCGGAAATCATGCCCCAGGTCTTGTGGCGCTGGATTTCGGTCATGGCAGACTCGTTTTTCAGGAAGAAATGGGATAGAAGGCTAATCATGGACAGACCTCATTGCGTACGCGGAAAGATTCTTAATACGGCAGCTGGAGTTTTGGAAGGATTCTTCCGCTATTGTAGGGCAGGGGAGAGCTTTTGAGAAGGGGATCCGGTTCGGCGGAAATAACAAATGGATCCCAAATACGGACAGTATATCTGATGAGAAATCGTGTATGATGATAGGGAATCTCGGGAGTCGCGCCGCATGATTGAGAAAGGGGCCTGTGATGTCAGAAAAAGAAATACTGGTGGTTTCCTTCGGGACCTCTTTTGCCGAGGCGAGGAAGACAGATATCGGAGGGATTGAGGAGGCTCTTGCGCGGGCTTACCCCGATTATCAGATCGCACGGGCCTTCAGCTCGCCGCGGGTCATCCGCCATATGCAAAGAGAGGATCAGGAGCAGGTAGACTCTGTCAGCCAGGCCCTGGAAGGCGCTCTTGCCGCAGGAATCAAACAGCTTATCCTGCAGCCGACCTATCTCATGCATGGAATTGAGTATGAGCTTATGATTCGGATTCTGAGCGGCTATCGGGACCGGTTTGCGTCCCTAGCTGTCGGGCAGCCCCTTCTGGGAGAAACGGATCAAAACCCGGCACATTATACGGAGGACATGGTCCGTGTATCTCGTGCTCTTCTGGAAAATGCCTGGAAAGAGGCAGGCCTTTTGAACAGGAAGCCGGGACAGGATCCTATCGATAAGGCCGATAAAGGGCCGGCGCTGGTCCTCATGGGTCACGGGACAGAACATGGGGCGCACATCGTCTATCAGCAGTTTCAGAGCCTCTTTTCAGATCAGGGCAGGAAGGACGTCTTCGTCGCGACCGTAGACGGAGACTGCCCGGAGACGGACATCCACAACATTCTCTCTGAGGTGCAGAGAGAAGGATTTAAGCATGTGATCCTGCGTCCTCTGATGGTCGTTGCAGGAGATCATGCAAATAATGACATGGCGGGAGACAGGAAGGATTCCTGGAAGAATCTTTTTACGGCCACGGAATCCTTTGAAGAGATTGAATGTCAGCTGGGAGGCCTGGGACGTCTCGAGGAGATCCAGCAGATCTATGTGGATCACGCCGCTGCTGTGATGTAAATTCGTTGATCCTATCAAAAGGAAGGGATAGACCGGCTTTACGATTGGTCAGATCGAACGTCGAAACTTCCCTCCCGAAAGAAGGGGATAGGCTGCGGCATAGATCAGAACTTGAAAATAACCTTGATCAGCAGGAGGACAAGCACTGCCAGGATGATGGGACGGGTAATTCTCGTCCCGTTTTTCATGGCCATACCGCTTCCAACATAGTTGCCAAGCATATTGGCGGCGGCAGCGGCAATGCCAAGAGTCAGGAGAACCTGTCCGTTGAGCAGGTAGACGACGGCCCCGGCGACATTGGTGGTCAGGTTGATGGCCTTGGTCATACCGTTGGCCTGGGTCATGGGAAGGCGGGCGAGGATGGTCAGACCGATGATGAGGAAGGTGCCGGTACCGGGACCGTAGAAGCCATCGTAGATGCCGATGAAGAAGGCCAGAAGGCAGGCGATGAAGGCAGTCACCCCCCTGGATGCCCGCTCTGATTCATCGTGCTCCTTGAAGAGATTCTTATTGAGGACCAGAAATGCAGTGACCGGCAGAATGAAGTAGAGCAGGTAGGTCATTATTTTCGTGTCGATGACCAGGGCCAGGTGGGCGCCCAGGGTAGAACCGATAAAGGCCATGAGAATAGCAGGTAGCGTTGCCTTCCATGGGATCAGTCGATTGATGGCGAAGCGGCCAGTGGTCAGTCCGGTTCCCCAGGCGGAGGAGAACTTGTTGGTGGCCACCGCGGGAACAGGGGGAAGGCCGGCCAGAAGATAGGCGGGGAGAGAAACCAGGCCGCCTCCGCCGCCGATGGAGTCGACAAAACCGCCCAAAAAGAGAAGGGGAAGAACAATGAGATAGGTGTGGATGCTGACTTGCATGGAAATTACTGCGCTTTCATGGCCTTTTTAGCCGCCTTGCGCTCTTCCAAGGCATTGACGACCATGGTGCAGGCCGCGTCGCCCGTGATATTGACCGTGGTACGGCCCATGTCAAAGATGCGGTCAACGCCGGCGACTAAGGCAATGCCATCGACCGGAAGTCCCACCGACTGAAGCACCATAGCCAGCATAACCATGCCGGCTCCGGGGACACCGGCCGTTCCGATGGAGGCCAGGGTCGCGGTCAGGACGATTGTCAGCATCTGGGGGAAGGTCAGATGAATCCCATAGCAGGAGGCGATGAAGATAGAACAGACGCCCTGATAGATGGCGGTTCCATCCATATTAATGGTCGCTCCCAGAGGAAGGACGAAAGAAGCGATCTCCTTCTTGGCCCCAAGCTTCTCCGTGCACTCCATATTCAGGGGGAGAGTTCCTACAGAGGAGGCGGATGAGAAGGCGAAGAGGATGGCGGGCATCATTCCCCGGAAGAATTTGAAAGGGCTCATCCCGGCCGCGGCGCGGACGGTGAGGGAGTAGACGAAGATGGCGTGAACCAGATAGCAGAGGTAGGCGACCGCGAGGACGGCGGCCAGAGAACCTAAGATGGCAGGACCGTTCTCGGCGACAACGGGAGCCAGCAGGCAGAAGACGCCGATGGGAGAGAGGGTTAAGATCATCTCCATGACCTTGAGACAGGTGTCATTTAAAATATTGACCGCCTCCTCGACCTTGCTCATTCTGGGGCCGATCTGCATAATGGCGAAGCCGATGAAGAGGGAGGCCACAATGACCTGCAGCATGTTGGCCTCGGCAAAGGGCTTGACGAAGTTGCTGGGGAAAATGCCGACGATGGTGTCCATGAAGCTGACTGCGGCCTCGGTCTTGTAGGAGAGATCTGTCGTCGCCAGCACAGGAAAGATACCCTTAAACAGATTGGCGATGATCAGCCCGATGGTGATGGCAAAGGCAGTCGTGAGGAGGTAGAAGCTGATCGTTTTGCCCCCGATGGAGCCCACCTTGCGGACATCCTGCAGGGAGATGACGCCGGCCATAATAGAGAAGAAGACCAGGGGGGCTACAATCCACTTGATCAGATTTAGGAAAATGACGCCAAAGGGCTTGATATAGGTCTTGGCGATCTGAGCCTGACCCAGGCAGGCGAAGATGGATCCGATGATGATGGCCAGGATCAGAGCGATGAAAATCTGGCTGGTCAGTGACAGCTTGTTTTTCTTTGATTTTTTCTCAGACATAATTTCTCCTTTTTCCGGGGCTGCTATTCGATTGCAGATCCTGTCACACAAATGAGGGAAGTTGAGAATCGGATATCGAGATCAGCGAAATATACACGCAGACTATCATACAGGGGAGGAGGGTCCTTGTCCAGTAAGGGAAAGAAAAGCAGGCGGCGCTCGCGATACGAAATCTCTATCGCTGCCATTCGCCGGGCTTATACTTATATTATTATATAGAAGAAAAAATCCGGGGAAGATTCTACTGGTATGCATCCTCTTCTTGGATTAGGATAAGAGGCAGAGAGGAAATACAGATCGGAGGAATCATGAGTGACTATGTACTGACCTGCAGTTCGACGGTGGACCTGCCAAAAGCCTACCTGGAGGGGCGGGGGATTCCCTATGTCTGCTTCCACTATCGTCTGGGACAAGAAGATCATATGGACGATCTCTGGGAGGCCATGGACGCCAGAGCTTTCTACAGCCGCATGGTAGGAGGAGAGGAGGCCAAGACCTCCCAGGTCAATGTCGAGGAGTATATGGATTTCTTTCGCCCCTTTCTGGAAGAGGGAAAGGATATTCTTCATATCGAGCTCTCTTCCGGACTTTCCGGCTCCTATAACTCGGCCAGGCTGGCAGCGGAAGAGCTGCGGACCAAATTCCCTGACAGAAAGATCGGCGTAGTGGATTCCAGAGGGGCTTCATCCGGATTCGGCTTTCTCCTGTCATATCTGGCGGATCAAAGAGATGAGGGACTTGCTTACGAACAGCTTATGGAACTGGCGGAGGAGAAGAAGCTGCTGGTTCATCACTGGTTTTTCTCGACGGATCTGACCTTTTATGTCAAGGGGGGGAGGATCTCCAAGACGGCGGGATTTTTAGGCGGAATGCTGGGCATTTGTCCCCTGCTCAATATGGACGGGGCAGGACATCTCATTCCCAGAGAGAAAATCAGAGGAAAGCAGAAGGTGATGCAGCGGATTGTTGAGAAGATGCTGGAGCACGCCGAGGGGGGACCTGATTATCAGGGCAAAGTCTTCATCTCTCAGTCGGATTGCCTTGAGGATGCCGAAGGGGTGGCCGCTCTGGTCAAAGAACTCTTCCCTCAGATGGATGGCGAAGTTATGATCAACCCCATTGGCCCGACCATCGGAGCCCACACGGGGCCGGGAACCGTAGCCCTCTTCTTCTTCGGAGATAAGAGGATCTGAGGAGCTCAGAGGATTCGAGGGGCTGAGGGGGATCAAGGAGAAAAGAGTGTACGAGGAGATGAGAGTGCTCGGGGAGACAAGAAGGTCCAAGAAGATGAGAGGACTTGAGCCTGCCGGGGCGTGAGAGCGAAAAGAGCTTTCTCCTTAGGCAGAGAACGGCTTCCCTTAAAAAAGAAAGATGAAATGAAAGACAGATCCGTCTCAGGTGATCGCCCTATGTGGCGCCTGAGACGGGTTTTGTATTTCGGACAGGGGACAGGACAGGAAAAAAGGAGGATATTTGAAAATCCTCAATCGTAAGTTGAGATTCCATACCCAAAAGCTCAGCCCAAGTGAATCGCCGATCAGTTTCCAAAATTTTTCGAAACAAGACAGCAGGATTTGTAAAAAAGCCGGGGATTTCGTGCAAGAAATCAATAACAAAGAAGGCGGTTCCAAACTATGATAATAGCTGTAGTTTTTTGATGGGTTTCCCGAAAGCAGGGGAAAACGATGAAGGAGGATAGAGGAATGAAGAAAAGGCTGACGGCGTTGACTCTGGCGCTGCTACTTGGCTTGTCGGTTCTTCTGACTGCCTGCGGGGGCTCCGCTAAGGGAAGCGCGGCTTCGAGCGCGGCAGCCAGCAAGGAGCATCCCATGATCCTGACGCTGGCGCATAACCAGGCGGAGAACCATCCGGTTCACAAGGCCCTGGTCAGGTTCGCCGACCAGGTGAAGGAGAGAACCGATGGCCGCATTGTTGTCAAGATTTACCCCAATGGGCAGCTGGGTTCTGAGAATGAAAATCTGGAACAGCTGCAGGCCGGCGTGGTCGCCATGGCCAAGGTGTCAGCCCCGAATCTGGCGACCTATAACGACGGCTACAATACCTTCGGTCTTCCCTATATTTTCAATGACCAGGCGGATTATTACAGGGTGATGGATTCTCAGCAGATGGATGATTTCTTCATGTCCTCCGCGGATGACGGCTTTCTCACCATGACCTACTATGACTCCGGTTCCCGCTCCTTTTATACCAAGGGAAAGGCGATCCGGACCCCGTCCGATCTGGACGGACTCAAAATCCGCGTGCAGGATATGGCGGTACAGACAGACATGATGAAGGCCCTGGGCGGTACGCCTGTCACCATGTCTTACGGGGATGTCTATACCTCCCTGCAGACCGGTATCATCGACGGCTCTGAGAATAATGTCACTGCCTTAACGACCGGCAAGCACGGTGAAGTGGCCAAGTACTACTCTGTTGACGAGCACGAGATGATCCCTGACGCTCTTGTGATGAGTTCCAAGGTCTGGTCCACTCTGTCCGCGGAGGATCAGGCGGCGGTCAAGGCGGCGGCTAAGGCCTCGACAGAGTATCAGAAGGAGCTCTGGGCAGAGGCAACCGAAAAGGCTGTCGAGCAGGCCAGGCAGGAGATGGGAGTCACCTTCGTCTATGATGTGGACAAGGCCGCCTTTCAGGCGGCGACAGCTCCTATGATCCAGACCTATGAGGACAAGTATCCCGGTGTGAAACGTCTCATGCAGTCGATCGAACAGGTAAGGGAGGCGAACTGATGAAAATAGCGCTTGGTAAGATAAAGAAATTCAGCAACACTTTTCTGGCAATCGTCTGCGCGATTCTCCTGTCTTTTATGGCAGTTCTGGTTCTATGGCAGGTTTTTACCAGATATGTCCTGGGGCATCCGGCGGCATTTACAGAGGAGCTGGTCAAGTACTCCCTGGTGTGGACCTCTTTCGTCGGCGCGGCCTACGCCTTTTCCGCCAGAGAGCACATGGCTTTAACCCTGCTCAAGGACCGGCTGACCGGCCTGCCGCACAGGATTCTCGCGACCCTGATTGATATTCTGATTCTGACAGTCGCCCTCTTCGTGATCACAATCGGCGGCTTCAAGCTGGCGCTGTCCGCCCACGCCGAGTTCTCCGCTCTTTTAGGGATCCCAAGAACCTTAGTGTATTCGATTGCACCGATTTCCGGCGTCTTTATCATCTTTTTCCAGTTGATCAATATCTATGAGGATATCACCGGCATCTTTGTGATTGAAGAGGCAGAAGAGGAGGCCAAGTCATGACTGTAGGATTAACAACTGTACTCTTATTCGTCGTGTTCGGCGTCCTGCTCTTTCTGGGAGTGCCGATCTCCGTATCCATTCTGGTATCTGCCCTGGTGACAGCGGCCTCCACCCTGTCCTGGGATCAGGTCACCTTCATCGCCATGCAGAAGATGAACTCCGGGGTTGAGTCCTTCTCCCTTCTGGCGATTCCCCTCTTTATTCTGGCGGGAAACATCATGAACAACGGAGGAATTGCCAGAAGACTGATCAACTTCGCTCAGATTTTTGTCGGGAAAATCCCGGGTTCCCTGGCACAGGCCAATATCCTGGGCAATATGCTCTTCGGAGCCCTGTCCGGTTCTTCGGTTGCCGCGGCTTCCGCGATGGGAGGAACCATTAATCCGATCGAGAAGGAAAACGGGTACGATCCCGCCTACGCGGCTGCGGCCAATATTGCCTCCGCGCCGACAGGACTTCTGATTCCCCCGACTTCCGCCTTCATCGTCTATTCTACGGTGGCCGGCGGAGTGTCCGTATCCACCCTCTTTATGGCGGGCTATATCCCCGGTATCCTGATGGGCATCTGCTGTATGGGAGTTGCCCTCTTCTGGGCGATCCGGCACAAGATGAAAGCGGTTGGAAGAGATAAGTCCAGGAGTATCCTGAGGACCACCTGGGAGGCTATCCCCTCGCTGCTTTTGATTATTATCGTCATCGGCGGTATTGTAGCCGGAATCTTCACGGCGACAGAGGGCGCCGGCGTGGCGGTTCTCTACTGTCTGGTTCTGTCTCTGATTTACCGGAGCATCAGTCTCAAGTCCTTCATGGATATTCTGCTCAAGTCCGCCAAGACCTCGGGGATCATTATGTTTTTGATCTCCGCCTCCTCCGCCATGTCCTTTGTCATGGCCTATGCGGGAATTCCCCAGGCGATCTCTTCCGGACTTATGGGGCTGACCTCCAATAAGTATGTGATCTTTTTGCTCATGAACATCATTCTCCTGGTGGTCGGGATGTTTATGGATATCACCCCCGCCATCCTGATCTTCACCCCTATCTTCCTGCCGATTGCGACCAAGCTTGGAATGAGCAGTGTGCAATTCGGCGTCATGCTGATCTTCAACATGTGTCTGGGCAACATCACTCCTCCCGTCGGCTCCGTTCTCTTTGTCGGCTGTGGAATCGGAGAGGTGACCATTGAGGAGGTGACGCCCAAGCTGATTCCCTACTTCGTGGTATTGATTCTGGCCCTTCTGGCAGTGACCTATATCCCGGCCCTGTCTCTGGCAATTCCAAACGCAATGGGGCTGACCGTGAAATGAGATGGCATGCGGACTGAGATGGTCGCTGATCCGACGCCTGGGCGTATAGGGACAGGGCTGATCGCTCCCGGGCAATGATAAAAAGAGAATGCCGGCCATGAAGGATCGCGCAGACACAGGATTGCGGCTGCGGGAAAACATGGTCGGCATTTTATGCCTGTGATCGGGTAAAATGGGACTTGTTCCAATGGGAAAGAGGATAGGAGATATTCATGTTTCGAAAGATGCGTCGCTATCGGCAGCAGATCTGTCAGGAGGATTGCCTGAAGCTTTTGAGAGAGGAAGGCAGAGGTGTGCTGGCAATGATCGGAGAGGACGGCTATCCTTACGCGATTCCTCTGGATTTTCTCTACAATGAAGGAAATGGCAGGATCTACTTTCACTGCGCCATGCAGGGATTCAAGCTGGATCTCCTTCGGTCCAATGATAAGGTCTGCTTCTCTGTCATGGACAAGGGATTTAAGAGGGAGGGGGACTGGTCCTGGAATGTGCGCAGCCTGGTCATTTTCGGGCGCGTGAGAGAAATCAGCGATCCGATGATGATAGAGGAGCAGGTTCGGGCCCTTGGGATGAAGTACTATCCGACCAGAGAAGGGGTAGAGCTCGAGATGAAAAAGTCTTTGTCCCGGGTCTGCCTGCTGGAGCTGACCATTGACCATATGACCGGAAAGCTGGTCAACGAGAGCTAGTCACTCTGACAGGAGCTGATCTGCCCGATAGAGTTTTCCGCCGACAACAAGGACCGTAAAGGTGATGGCAAAGGCGGCGGTGACGTCCGTCAGGAAATGGGCCCCGATGATGATGCGGCTCAGAGCCACCAGAAGGGTCCAGAGCAGGCCCCCGAAGAAGAATTGATAGCGGCGGGACCGGAGCAGGGGGCTGGCGGAGGCAATGTAGTAGAGGCTCAGTATGGTTGCAGCTGCTGTTGTGTGGCCGGAGGGGAAGGACTTGAGTTCATCCGCGGGAATGCCGGCGGCGATCAGCTGCGCCTTGTCCGCCAGACCAGGCTGATACCAGGGATGAAAAGAGACCATTTGTCCCATGCCGGAGACCAGAAGGCGCATGCGGGGGCGAGCCCATGGTATCTTGACCAGGTGGGTGAGAATGGTAGGCCCCAGGGCAATGAGGATCAGGATCTTAAGAAGGCGCGCGACGGCGGCGTCGGACGCGTCTCTTAAGGCCCATTCTGCAAAGAGACAGGCCAGGACGGCAAAACCGAAGCCGAGGCCGATAGCCAGTCCGCGGGGCATTTCTGTGATATAGTGGCAGGTATCATAGCCCCCGTAGAAGGCGCAGCCGGCCAGAACCAGCCCTCCGAAGACCACTCGCCCGTAGTACTGCAGGGGCGGACTGGAGGGATTGGCCCGGCGGATCAGGAGGTAGCCGCAGATAACGCCCAGCAGATAGTTTGGCATAGAACCGTATCCGGCAGCTAGAAGAGCCGGGAGACTCTCCTGGTTTAAGAGGGCATAGGAGATGGACAGATCCCAAAAGGAGCCTGTGGCCATGGAGACGAGAATACAGGCGAAAATAACGGGGATCATCCGGTCATAAAGAGATCTGTGTTTCATGAAATCCTCCTCTGGAGCAAGTAGCTGTGAGCAATGGAAGATATCAACCATATATCACTTGTTTCCTGGCATTATAGTGAATCCGCGCCGGAAAAGAAATATGTTTCGAAAAGCAAATCGAAAATCAGCTCAACTATGCTAAAATGGAAAAGATTTCGCCGGGTTTGTGCGGGATATGCGCAGAAGTGTGCGGGATATCCACGGCTTTGTGCGGGATATCCACGGCTTTGTGCGGGATATGTACAGATACGTCAAGTATGTACAGATTGTTAAGAAGGGGACGGTCAAAAGAGATGAGACGGACCGGCCTTTGACCTGAGAGAGCTCAGGCAGGACAGAGGAAAGGGGTATTGGAAAATGAAGGTAAAACAGCTGGCTTTTACGGCACTGATGGCGGCGCTCTGCTGCATTCTGGGGCCTCTGTCGGTTCCGCTCGGCAGCGTCCCGGTCTCTCTGGGAGTTTTGGCGGTCTACCTGGCTGCTTATGTTCTGGGAGGGAAATGGGGAAGCCTGTCCGTTCTCATCTATCTGCTCCTGGGTTTGGCCGGACTGCCTGTTTTCTCCGGTTTTGCCGGAGGACCGGGGAAGATGCTGGGTCCAACCGGAGGCTTTCTGATCGGTTTCCTCTTCCTGGCGGCCATCTGTGGGGGCTTTGTGACCCTGTCAGACCACAGGAAGGGACTGGCCCGCTATGGACTGCAGATCACAGGCATGATTCTGGGGCTCGCGGCCTGCTATGCCCTGGGCACAATGTATTTTATGTTTGTCATGAAGACCGGTTTGACCGCCGCTCTTGCAGCCTGCGTTCTGCCATTTTTGATTTTTGACGCCTTAAAGATGATCATGGCGCTGATTCTGGGCAATGCCCTGCGGAGGGCGCTGACCTTCGCGAATCTTTTGGAGACCAGCAGGGTCTGATGTCTCAAAGGGGCTGGGCAGCTGATGCCCCAAAATCCATGAAGTCCATGGAGGAAAGTGAGGAAGGGCAGGATGGATTGGCACGATCAGAAGCTGATTGCCTACTACAATAAGTTTCCTGAGGAAAAACGACTGGATTCCAGACATGGCCAGGTAGAGTACCGTCTGACCCGGCATTTTATCAACCAGGCGATTTCAGACATGGGCGCGGAGGGACAATCCCTTCGCGTTCTTGATATCGGGGCCGGGACGGGCCGTTACGCCGGACCCCTGGCAGGCGAGGGGCATAGGGTCACAGCGGTAGAGCTGGTCCGCTACAATATCGGCTGTATGCGACAGAAATGGACCGGTCTCGACGTTCGGCAGGGAGACGCCAGGGATTTAGCAGGGGCCGGCCTGGGGCAAGAGTGCAATGGAAGCTTTGATCTGATTCTTATGCTGGGACCCATGTACCATCTGATCAGGGATCAGGATAAGGCGCAGGCCCTCGCGGAGGCGGCGCGCCTGCTGGCCCCGCGGGGGAGACTTCTGGTGGCCTATCTGATGAATGAGTACTCGGTTCTGACCTACGGTTTTGGGCAGAGACACATCCTGGAATTGCGGGCTAAAGGACAGGCTGAGAAAGAGAAGCAGACGCAAACAGGGCGGGTGCAGGGAGAGCAGACACAAGCAGGGCACCTGCAAGAAGAACAGGCAAAAGAGGGGCAGATACAAGAAAAGCGGATGCAAACGGAGGGGGTGCAAACAGAGGAGCAAGTGCAGGAGGAGTCTGATAAAATCGGGTCCTTCAGCAGGGATCATAGATCGAAGGGGAGTCTGGACGCTTCCTTTGCCCTGCAGCCGTCCCCGGGCGATCTCTACGATTATGTGCGTCTGGAGGATATCGCGGCCTTTGACCGGGAGGCAAACCGTCTCATCAGGGAAAGGTGGGAGAAAGCGGGCAGGGACAGTCAGGAGGAAAGTCTGACCGCGGGCGCAGGCAGGTCAATCCGCGGAGGGAATGCGCCTGGCAAAAGAGGGGCACCGCAACTGATTCGGGAGCGGATCTTCTCGCCAGACGGTCCGGCCAACTATATGCGCAGGGAATTAAACGCTCTCTCCGAGGAGGAGTTTGCCTGCTTTTTGGACTACCAGCTGGCGATCTGTGAGAGAGCGGATCTGCTGGGAGCCGGCGGACACCTGGTGGAAGTGTTGCGGCTATCTGAAAAATAAGTAAAATAATAGGTATGTAGTTCGCGGGAATCTCATGGCAGCAATTTCCGGGCCAAAAGGTCCGAGCCGGGAATAGCAAAGAGGGGACGAGTTTAGAAACAAGGAGAAGTTCTTATGTCAATCAAGTATGAAGTGGGCGATATTGTTAACTGCGAGGTTTTAGGTGTGAGTGATCATGAGGTCTCAGTCGATCTGAACGCCGGTAAGATCGGAATCATCGCCTTTGAGGATCTGAGTGAGGAAGAGGGATACGATCCCAAAAAGCATCTTCGAAACGGCAAGCATTTGACTGCCCAGATCACTTCTTTAGATGACGGCAGGGGAAATATTCGTCTTTCGGTCAATGCGGCCAGGCACACGGATGCCTGGGATCAGCTGAAGGATGCGCACAGCGCAAACGAGACGCTGACCGTCCATGTCCGCGAGCAGGTCAAGGGCGGAGTGGTCGCCTACCTGAAGGGCCTGCGGGCATTTATTCCGGCGAGCCAACTGGCCGCTTCCTATGTGGACAATCTGGCTGATTTCGTCGGCAGGGATCTGGAGGTTAAGATCGACAGCATCGAGCCCGCCAAGCGCCGGCTGGTGCTCTCCGCCAGAGCGGTAGAGCAGGAGAAAAAGCGCCTGGAGCAGCAGGCGAAGCTGGATGCCCTGGAGGTCGGGTCCATTGTCGAGGGCACTGTGGCCCGACTGAAGGACTTTGGAGCCTTTGTCAATATTGCGGATGGCCTGGACGGTCTGGTGCACATCTCTCAGATCTCTCTTAAGAGGGTCGAGAAGGTGGAGGACGCGCTTCGTGTGGGACAAAAGGTACGGGTTAAGATCACTGGAATGAAGGACGGAAAGGTCAGCCTGTCCATGAAGGCCGTCGAGCTCCTTGAGCGGCCGTCAAAGGAGGCGGCGGCCAGAAAGGCCCAGGACGAACAGGTGGCCAGATACGCCGACAAGGAGTCGACAGGGACTTCCCTGGCGGACCTTCTTGGGGGAATTAAGCTGGATTGAATTGTGAGAGGGATTGTGAAGAAGATGATTTCACAGTCCTTCTTTTTTGGCGAACGTCTGTCTGCCAGGGACGCGGACGGAGGTGAAGCCAACTGAACCGGCTGCGTTCTAATCTGGCTGCATTCTAATGAAGTGAGAATCGGTTATGGATTCCGGGAGGAGAGAAAATGGGCCCAAATCCAAAAGTCAGTATCATTATTCCTGTTTACAATGCGGCTTCTGCTCTTAGGCGCTGCCTTGACTCGGTATTGAAGCAGGAATTTACGGATTTTGAGCTTTTGCTTATGGATGACGGCTCCTCGGATGAGAGCCCGGCCATCCTGGATGAATATGCCGGGAAGGATTCCCGGATCCGCCTGGTTCACAAGAACAACTCCGGTGTGTCTGACACCAGAAATCAGGCTTTGGACCTGGCCAGAGGTAGCTATGTCCAGTTTTTAGACGCGGACGACTGGATTGCTCCCGAGGCGACCAAGCTTATGGTACGGGCCATGGAGCAGAAGAAAGCGGATCTGGTCGTAACCGACTTCTATCGGGTTGTGGGGGAGCATGTTTCCCATAAAGGAGATATTGAAGAAGACAGTCTGATGGATCTGCAGACCTTCGCCGGCCACATGATGGAGAATCCGGCGGACTTCTACTATGGGGTGATCTGGAATAAGCTCTACTCGCGTCAGATGATAGAAGAGAATCGGATCCGTATGGATCCTGAGGTCAGCTGGTGTGAAGATTTTCTCTTTAATATGGAGTATCTGCTGCACTGTAGGGGGATTTTTGCCCTTCAGGTACCCGTCTACTACTATGTAAAGACGGAGGGCTCTCTGGTTTCGCAGGGGCTGTCGATTACGAAGACGGTTGAAATGAAGGCGAGCGTCTTTCGCTATTACAATGATTTTTTTGCCAGGGTCTATGATCCGGAGGATTATGAGGCCCGGCGGATACAGATCTACGGATTTCTGGGGGCCTTTGCCAGAGATGCCGGGGCAATTTCCTTTCTCCCCGGGACCAAGCGCCTGGGCAAGGAGAGACAGAATGTTGATATGAATCCACAGGCCTCTGATACGCTTCTGACCAATGCCTACTATCAGCGCAAGCTTCTGGATAAGTACCTGGAGCCGGTGGGACAGCATCATGATCTGTCCAATGTGGATCTGCGGATTTTTCTGACCATTGCGGCGGTCAATCGCAAGACCAGCCGCCGGCAGCTCGCGGCCTATGCGGGAGTCAGTTCCCTTTTGGCGGCGGCATCTCTGCAGAAGCTCCTACAGCAGGGCTATGTGGATACGGAGACCCATCTGCGGGATCGGATCTCGGAGGGTGTAAAACAGGGAGATTTAAACCTGCGCATAACCGACAAGGCGGCAGATCTGACCGAGGATCTGGTCAGCGCGCTTGCGGACTATCGCAGGGCGATTATGGCAGGCTTTACGAAAGAGGAAGAGCGCCGGTATCTGGACCTGTCTGAGCGGGCCGGGAAGAACGCCAGGGTTGCCTTGGAACACTGAGAAGCTCAGGGTGCTCGTTGACCAGCAGGTCCCGGGGAAAGTCCTGCTCACGCAGGAGAAAAAGAGCGCGGTCAGCCTGGCCAATCCGGTCGGGACCGTGGGAATCGCTGGAGATCAGCAGGGGAATTCCCTTCTTTTTGCAGAGTCTGATTAAAATACGATAATTTTGTTCCGTATCCAGACCGGTTACCCGGTGATAGCCGTCCGGCCCCAGGGAGGCCTCGTTGACCTCCAGGATGACCTTGCATTCGGCCGCGGCGTCGGTGAGGCGGTGAACGCAGTAGGGGAACTGGCTGTTATCCGGGTGACCGATGATTCTCACCAGGGGGTTGGACATCGCCTCGATATAATCTTTGGTATTCCGGTCCCTGTAGGCCTCGATATCATCGTCTCCCCGGTAGATGACTGAGCGGGGCGGGCGGTGCATGGAGGCGATGACGTAGTCGAGCCGCTTTAGGACGGAATTGTCCAGATCCAGGCCGCCGCCGTCTAAAATATTGACCTCGACCCCGTAGAGGAGGCGGACGCCAAAGTGTTCTCTGGGGGCGAAGGTAAGATTTTGAAAATAGGAGCTGAATGCGGCTCCGGGAGTGGCCGGTCCGTGGTCGCTGATGCCAAGAAGACAAAGACCGCGCTCGGAAGCGGCCCGGGCCATTTGACCGATGGTGGCTGTGCTCCCGTGCCCGCTGGCAATGGTATGCGTGTGCAGATCCACTGTGATCATCTGAAAAGCTTCCTTTCTCTTATCTCTTAAACGAAACGCGTCAAAAAATGCCAAGGCGCGCCATTAAATCAAAGCTCGCTACATAGAAATAGAAGCGCGTCAAAAATTCAAAGCCTGTCACATATCAGAGCGTAGCTCTTCGCAGTGAGGAATTTTTTGAATGACCTTTGTAAATATGATTTTTGCAAATAACCTCTGACAGGCCGGTCATACTAATCATAATGTTGAAAAGCCACAGCTTCATCAGGAATAATCAACAAAAATGGTCATATAAAATTGTGAAAACCACATAAAAATAAAATACCATACTGTTGTTTGTTGAATATTATCGAAGAGAAACCATATAATCATCTTGAATGAACACGCATGTCTGACTTTTTGTGGTGAATTGTTGCTTGCAGTTTCTTTCAGAAGAAAAGGATCATTCTATGGCGAAATTCTATGTCGATGAAATCCCAAAGTCTGACCGGATCGGAAGGCTTGTCGCCCACCTCTATGCCAAAATGCCGGAGATCGAGTCCGCCAGGGCCAGGCTGATTACCGAGTCCTATCAGTCCACGGAGGGCCAGCCCATTGTCCTGCGCCGGGCCAGGGCACTTCATCATATCCTAAAGCACATCCCCATTATCATCCGGGATGAGGAACTGATTGTCGGCAGTACGACGATTGCCCCGCGCGGCTGCCAGACCTATCCGGAGTTCTCCTTCGAGTGGCTGGAAGCGGAGTTCGACACGGTTGAGCACAGGGAGGCAGACCCCTTCTATATCTCTCCGAAGACGGCAGAGGAGATCCGTCAGGCGGACCGCTATTGGAAGGGAAAGACCTCCAGCGAACTCGCGTCCTCCTATATGTCCGCCGAGGCCAAAAAGGCCATCGAACACAATATTTTTACGACCGGCAATTACTTCTATAACGGGGTGGGACACCTGACTGTCCAGTACGAGAAGGTTCTCAACCAGGGGCTTGAGGGGATCATCCGCCAGGCGGCGGAGGAGCTGGCAGGACTTGGCCAGGGAGACGCGGACTACGCGAAGAAGTCCATCTTCTTAGAGGCGGTCATCATTGACTGCAAGGCGGTGATCGACTATGCCCATCGCTATGCCGATCTGGCGGAGCAAAAGGCGGCTGAGACGACGGATTCCAAGCGCAGGGCAGAGCTTATGGCAATCGCTGAGCGCTGTCGCCTCGTTCCGGAGAAACCGGCCGCTTCCTATGCCCAGGCTCTGCAGAGCTTCTGGTTCATCCAGCAGATTCTGCAGATTGAGTCCAGCGGGCACTCCATCTCTCCGGGCCGCTTTGACCAGTATATCGACCCCTTCTTCCAGAGGGATCTGGCGGCTGGAAAGATCACAAGAGAAGAGGCCCAGGAGCTCTTGGACTGTGTTTTCGTCAAGCTGAATGACCTCAACAAGTGCAGGGACGCGGCCAGCGCCAAGGGCTTCGCCGGTTACTCCCTCTTCCAGAACCTCATTGTCGGAGGACAGGACGCCGAGGGAAGAGACGCGACCAGGGATCTGTCTTTCATGTGCATTACAGCGGCCAAGCATGTCTTTTTGCCCATGCCCTCACTCTCCATCCGGGTCTGGAACGGGTCACCCCATGACCTTCTGCGCAGGGCGGCTGATTTGACCAGAACAGGGGTCGGTCTCCCCGCCTACTACAATGACGAAGTGATCATTCCGGCTCTGATGAACAGGGGAATCCCTCTCGAGGATGCCAGGAATTACTCCATTATCGGCTGCGTGGAACCCCAGGTCCCGGGCAAGACGGACGGATGGCACGACGCTGCCTTTTTCAATATGTGCAGACCCCTGGAGCTTGTCTTCTCCGACGGACAGGATAAGGGGGAGCAGATCAGCATTCACACCGGCAAGGTGGAGCAGATGCGGACCTATGAGGAGTTCTTCGCCGCCTACCAGGCGCAGATGAATTACAATATCTCTCTTCTGGTCAATTCGGACAACGCGATCGATGTGGCCCACAGTCTCCTGACGCCCAACCCCTTTGAGTCCTGTCTGGTGGACGATTGCATCAAGCGGGGCAGGTGCGTAGAGGAGGGAGGAGCCCATTACAATTTCACAGGGCCTCAGGGCTTTGGAATTGCCAACGTGGGCAATGCCCTCTACGCCATTAAGAAGCTGGTCTTCGAAGAGAAGCGCTACAGCCTGACGGATTTCAAGAACGCGATGAAGATGAATTTCGGTCAGGGACTGGACGAGGAGAGCATCTTCTCTCTGGCCATGGAGACTTTGGCCGAGATCAAGGCCCAGGGCAAGGAGCTTGACCGGAATGAGCTTCCGAGAGTGATTGAGTCCATCTCCTCCATGGAGTTGCCCGCAGATGTCAAAAAGCTCTATGAAGATCTCTGGAAGGCTGTCTTAGAGGAGCCTAAATTCGGCAACGACGACGATGAGGTCGATGAATTCGCCCGGATTGCCGCCTACACCTACACCAGGCCGGTGGAGACCTATCATAATCCCCGCGGGGGTCAGTTCCAGGCCGGTCTCTATCCGGTATCCGCCAATGTGCCTTTAGGCGCGCAGACCGGGGCGACGCCGGACGGACGATTAGCGCATGCGCCTGTCGCCGACGGGGTATCTCCCTACGTCGGAACGGATGTCAGCGGTCCCACCGCGGCGGCCAATTCCGTTGCCAAGCTGGATCACGGCATTGCCTCCAACGGAACCCTCTACAACATGAAATTCCATCCCTCGGCCTTAAGCGGCAATATGGGATTGGATAACTTTATCGCCCTGGTGCGCGGATTCTTTGACCAGAAGGGCATGCATATGCAGTTCAATGTGGTCGATAAGAATACCCTGCTTGACGCGCAGGCGCATCCCGAGAAATATCGGCAGCTTGTAGTCAGGGTAGCGGGCTACAGCGCGCTCTTTACGACTCTCTCCAAGTCGCTTCAGGACGATATCATCTCGAGAACGGAGCAGACCAGCCCCCTATGAACAGAGACTATTTGAAAACACGAGGAAGGATCTTCGATATCCAGCGCTACTCCATCCACGACGGACAGGGAATACGGACGATTGTCTTCCTCAAGGGCTGTTTTCTGCGCTGCAGGTGGTGCTGCAATCCCGAGTCGCAGAGCAGGGAAATCGAGACCATGATCGTGGCCGGCAAAAAGAAGGTGATCGGAAGAGACGTCACGGTCGAGGAGGTCATGGAGACTGTGGTCAAGGACCGGATCTACTACCGGACTTCCGGGGGAGGGGGACTGACCCTTTCGGGGGGAGAGAGTCTCTGCCAGCCGGAATTCACCAGAGATATGTTCCGCGCCGCCAAGGAGACCGGGATCAGCACAGCTCTTGAGAGCACGGCCTATTCCGACTATGACAGGATCGAGGCGATTCTACCCTATCTGGACCAGTATCTTTTAGACATCAAGCACATGGATTCGGCCAAGCACAAGGAGTACACAGGGGTGGCCAACGAGAGGATTCTGGCAAATGCCAGAAGGATTGCGGCCTCCGGCCAGACCAGACTCTCCATCCGGGTTCCCACGGTGCCCGGCTTTAACGACAGGCCCGAGGAGATCCTGGCGATCGCGAGATTCGCGGACCAGCTGCCCGGAGTGAAGACCATTCACCTCCTCCCCTATCACAGGCTGGGACAGGACAAGTACGACGGCCTGGGGAGAGACTACGGAATGAAGGAGACTCCTCTGCCGGACGGGGAGAAGATGCAGACTCTGGCGAGACTGGTGAGGGAGAACACAAGTCTTGAATGTAGGATCGGAGGCTAAGGGGCGTGACTTATGAGCGAGTACGATAACAAACAGAGAATCATCCAGGAGCTTGTCCCCGGGAAACAGATCTCCCTGGCCCATATCATGGCCAATCCGGATCCGATCCTCTTTGAGAAGCTGGGGATCTCAGCTCCTGACGAGGAGGGAGGATCCGCCATCGGAGTCATGACGATTTCGCCGGCCGAGACGGCGGTGATCATCGCCGATCTGGCGGTTAAGTCCTCAGGAGTAACTCTGGAGCTGATTGACTTGGAGCAGGGGTCTTTGATTGTGACCGGAACGGTATCGCAGGTGGAATCCTCCATTGCGGCGGTCATGGAGTATTGCAGCCGGATGCTGGGCTTTTCCGTCTGCCCGGTCACCAAGACATAAATCCCGCGCAGGGAAGCTGTCAACAGACATAAGATGATGCGGCTCAGGAAGAGGATTGAAAGCCTGCGAGGGGATACCGGCGGGATTTTGACCGGAAAGCCTCGTCAGACTGCACAAAAACAAACAGGAAAAACAAACAAAACAAACAAAAATCAAGGATTATGTTGACAACTTCCGGATAAATTTTTAACATAACAAGTGAAAACCACAAAAAGCCACACATTAACCCATCCAATTCACAAAGGAGGACATTTCAGATGGTCAATGAGTACGAATTGAAGAAGCAGATCTGCGATATCGGCAAGCGGATCTACAACAGAAACATGGTGGCTGCGAATGACGGCAATATTTCAGTCAAGCTGAACGACCATGAATTTCTCTGCACGCCCACCGGCGTATCCAAGGGCTTTATGACGCCCGACTACATCTGCAGGGTTAATGAGAAGGGCGAAGTGATTCAGGCCAATCCCGGCTTCAAGCCCTCTTCTGAGATCAAGATGCACATGAGAGTCTATGCCAAGAGACCGGATGTGGGCTCTGTTGTTCATGCGCATCCTGTTTACGCGACGAGTTTTGCGATCGCGGGGATTCCTCTGACCCAGCCTATTATGCCGGAGGCGGTCATCGCCCTGGGCTGCGTGCCGATCGCTGAGTACGGGACTCCTTCTACCATGGAGATTCCGGACAATGTGGAGAAGTATCTTCCCTACTATGATGCCGTTCTTTTAGAGAGCCACGGCGCTCTGACCTGGTCTACGGATCTTCTGTCCGCCTATCTGAAGATGGAGTCTGTTGAGTTCTACGCGCAGCTGCTCTATCAGTCCAAGATGCTTGGCGGTCCCAAGGAGTTCGATCAAAAGACGGTAGAGCGTCTCTATGAGATCCGCAGGCAGATGGGGCTTCCGGGAAAACATCCGGCAAATCTCTGCCAGAATAAGGACGGACACAACTGCCACAACTGCGGTCTGCATCAGGAAATCCCCGGGATGCCCGCGAGCGGCGCAACGACCGGCAGCATTACATCAACCCCCAAGGAGCCGGCCCCGGAGGTGATCGCGGAGATCACTAAGAGGGTATTGGAACAGCTTGGAAAGTAAGGAGCAGATGACATGGCAGATGAACAGCTTGTTCAAAACGTCGTGAGAGAGGTCGTGGCGAGAATGCAGATTTCCGCTCCTGCCAGGGGGATGCACGGCGTGTTCTCTGATATGGAGGAGGCTATCGAGGCGGCGAGAACAGCCCAGCAGACCGTCCGGCTTCTTCCCATGGATCAGAGGGAGAAAATTATTGGCGCAATCCGTCGGAAGACCAGGGAGAACGCTGAAATCCTGGCCCGCATGGCTGTCAATGAGACTGGCATGGGCAATGTGGGAGACAAGATCTTAAAGCACCTTCTGGTTGCTGACAAGGTTCCGGGGACAGAGGATATTTCGACCAGAGCCTTCTCCGGAGACAGGGGGCTGACCTTAATTGAGATGGGACCCTTCGGGGTGATCGGGGCCATCACGCCCTGCACAAATCCCAGCGAGACCGTCCTGTGCAACACCATCGGGATGCTGGCCGGCGGAAACACGGTTGTCTTCAACCCCCATCCCCAGGCCATTAAGACGACGCTCTTTACCATTCAAATGGTCAATGAGGCCAGTCTTGAGGCTGGCGGACCGGACAATATCGCCTGTACGGTTGACGCGCCGACCCTTGCGACCAGTGAGATCATGATGAAGTCGCCGCATATCAAGCTTTTGGTGGCGACCGGAGGACCGGGCGTCGTCACGGCGGTTCTGTCCTCGGGGAAACGGGCGATCGGCGCAGGCGCCGGCAATCCGCCCGCCCTGGTCGATGAGACGGCGGATATTCGCAAGGCCGCAGAAGATATCGTCAACGGATGCACCTTTGATAACAATCTTCCCTGTATCGCGGAGAAGGAGATTGTCGCGGTGGACTCTATTGCGGATGAGCTCCTCCACTATATGCTGACGGAGCAGGGCTGCTATCAGGCTTCCGAAGAGGAGCTGGATCGGCTGACCAAGGCTGTGATGGATGAAAAGGGGAGACTCAACCGCAAGGCGGTCGGCCGCAGCGCCAGGAAGCTTCTCTCCATGATCGGAGTCGAGGTCGACGCGAATATTCGCTGCATTACCTTCTTCGGTCCCAAGGAGCATCCGCTGATCACAACGGAGCTGATGATGCCCATTCTTGGGATTGTGAGGGTCAAGGATTTCGCAGAGGGCCTTGAAACCGCGGCATGGCTGGAGCACGGAAATAAGCACTCCGCTCACATCCACTCCAAGAATGTGGATCGGATTACAGAGTACGCCAGAAGACTGGATACAACCATTACTGTGAAAAATGGCCCGTCCTACGCGGCCCTGGGATTCGGAGGTGAGAGCTACTGCACCTTTACAATCGCGAGCCGTACCGGAGAGGGACTCACCAGCGCCAGGAGCTTCATTAAGTCCCGCCACTGTGTGATGACAGACAGCCTCTGCGTTCGCTGACGCGGACGAGAGACCTGAAAGGGGGATCCATGGATCAAAACAATATAGAAACAATTGTGCGACAGGTCTTAGAGAGCCTGCAGGATGGGTCAGCTGCGGCCGGCCCGAAGAGCGGGGGAAGAGAGATCCCCAAGACAGCTCATGTGGCAGTCCTGACTGCCTTGGAACACTTCGATGTCAAGGAGTATCCGATTCCCCCTCTGGGAGACGGAGACATACTTGTAAGGGTTGAGGGCTGCGGAGTCTGCGGAACAGACGCCCATGAATTCAAGAGAGATCCCTTCGGATTGATTCCCGTAGCCCTGGGCCACGAGGGAACCGGTGAGATCGTCGCCATGGGCAAGAATGTCAAAAAGGACAGCGCGGGCAAGGATCTTCACATTGGAGACAAGGTCGTGACCTGCATGATCTTCAAGGACAATCCGGATATCACCATGTACGACCTCAACAAACAGAATGTCGGAGGGGCCGATGTCTATGGCCTGCTGCCTGATGACCAGATTCATCTGAACGGATGGTTCTCTGACTACATCTTCATCCGGGAGGGGTCGACGGTCTTTAATGTCAGCGACCTGGATCTGGATTCGAGAATGCTGATTGAGCCGGCGGCAGTGCTGGTACACGCGGTAGAGAGAGCCAAGTCCACCGGAATCCTCCGCTTTAATTCAAGAGTTGTGGTTCAGGGCTGCGGCCCCATTGGCCTGCTTTGCATCGCGGTGCTTCGGACGATGGGAATCGAGAACATCGTGGCGGTTGACGGCAATCCGGGACGTCTGGAATTCGCCCGTAGAATGGGGGCGGAGAGAAGCGTCAACTTCGCGGATTATCAGGGGATTGAGGCGCTTACAGCCGGCCTTGAGGCTCAGTTTGACGGACATCCGGCGGACTTCGGTTTCCAGTGTACAGGCAATCCCAAGGCCCACTCTAATATCTACAAGTTCATCCGCAGCGGCGGCGGTCTCTGCGAGCTCGGGTTCTTTATCAACGGCGGTGACGCCACCATCAATCCCCACCTGGATATCTGCTCCAAGGAGTTGACGATTGTGGGATCCTGGGTCTATACCCTGCGGGATTACGGGACGACCTTCGATTTCTTAAAGAGGGCGAAGGCGATCGGTCTTCCCATTGATGAACTGATCACAGACAGGTATCCCTTAGCTAAGATCAATGATGCCCTGAAGAAGAATCTGGAGATGACCGGCTTAAAGATCTGCATGGTGAATGAGTAAGGGAATCAGACAGAGGATCAAGCGATGACAGAAGCAGTCGGAATGTTAGAGGTATTCGGGTTGACGACGGCATTTATGGCGGCGGACGCTGGATGCAAAGCCGCAAATGTTCATCTGGAGCCCTTCGACAAAAACAAGCCGAAGAACCCGGATTCCCTTCCGGTTCCCCTCCTGGTGATGATCAAGTTTCGCGGTGATGTCGCGGACGTGACGGAGGCCATGGAGGCGGCGATGGCCAAGGCAAAAGAGATGACGGGCTATGTGCAGCATCACATTATTCCCCGGCCGACGGAAGACACCCAGAAGATGTTAAGGCTCTGCGCTTTTGACAAGAGTTAGTGAAGCAAAATGTTCCATGAGAAAGGAGAATTACCATGGAGAAGAAGGCACTTGGAATGATTGAGACCAGAGGACTGACCGCGGCAATTGAGGCATCTGATGCCATGACCAAGGCGGCAGAGGTAAAGCTGATCGGAACGGAGAAGATCGGATCCGGTCTGGTAACCGTAATGGTCAGAGGAGATGTGGGAGCCGTCAAGGCAGCGGTTGAGGCCGGCGCCGTAGCGGCAGGACGCTTGGGAGAGCTGGTTGCTCAGCACGTCATCCCCAGCCCTCACGAGGATGTTGAGAAGATCCTGCCCGCAATCAAATAGTTTTCAGACCATGCAGCAAGTCGCGGGCCCGGCCGATCAGGATAAAGGCTGATAAGAGATTTTTGATCGGAAGAGCAGCGACAGGAAGGGAAGGCAGGACAGGGAGCAGGAAGATGACGTCATATGGATTTATAGAGATCACGGGTGTCGTTGCGGCAGTAGATGCTCTTGATATCATGTGCAAGACAGCCGATGTAAGCCTGGCTTCCTGGGAGCGAAAACTCGGAGGACGGCTGGTGACAATGATCATTGAAGGCAGCGTCGAGGATGTCACGCAGGCGATCTCGACAGCTTCTGCCAATGCCATCAAAAAACCGGTTTCCTATGGAGTGATCGCCAATCCCCATGAGGAGATTCGCAGGCTGGTTGCCTTGTCGGCATCTCGCTGGAACAAGCGTCTGAAGGAGGCGAGGGAAGAATCGCCGGAAGACGCGGGGCACGACCGATACCTGCAGGAGGTTTAGTCGAAGAAGCCCGAAACAGCTAAGTGAGCATTCAGGCAGAGTCCTGATGAAGGAGGAGAAAAATGACACAGGAAGCATTGGGAATGGTAGAGACCAGGGGTCTGGTAGCGTCAATTGAGGCAGCGGACGCCATGTGTAAGGCAGCCAATGTCACCTTGATCGGAACAGAGAAGATCGGATCCGGCCTGGTGACCGTTATGGTCAGAGGCGATGTCGGAGCTGTCAAGTCCGCAGTTGAGGCGGGATCTACAGCGGCAGGAAGACTGGGCGAGCTGATTGCAACCCACGTCATTCCCCGTCCTCATGGTGATGTGGAAGGGATTCTTCCCAAGGTCAAGGCCTGAAACAGTGACGATCGTCCCGAGGCGGCTTTTGGCCGCCTCGTTGCGATTCGGGACCACTGAGAAGGGCTCAAATTTGTATGATAATTGAGGAATACTCAAGATCGCATGACAATTGAGTGGAACTCAATGATATACGACCATTGAGCAAAGCTCAATGATACATGACCATTGAGCGAAGCTCAATGATACACGACAATTGAGTGGAACTCAATGATACATGACCATTGAGCGAAGCTCAATGGTATGGAGAAGATCAGTTTATGGAAGAAGCAAGTGTTGCGAGAGTAGCAGAGCTGGTCCTTAATACGATCAACCGGGACTTTCCGCAGTTTTTCGGGTCTGACCCCAAAAGCCAAATGGAGGGATTGCCGAGTGCCGGACAGGAGACAGGCCAGACCGGTTTTCTGATTCCGGTAGGCGTTTCTGCCCGTCATGTGCATCTGACACAGGAGGATGTAGAGACCCTCTTCGGCCCCGGCTATCAGCTCACCAAAAAGAAGGAACTCATGGGCGGGCAGTTCGCCTCCAACGAGACGGTGACCATTGTCGGACTCAAGCTCAGGGCCATTGAAAATGTCCGGATCTTAGGACCGGTTCGGCGGAAGTCTCAGGTGGAGATCTCGGCGACAGACGCGATCCGCCTTGGGGTCAAGGCGCCTCTTCGGGAGTCAGGAGATATCGCGGGCAGCGCTCCGATTGCCCTGGTTGGACCGGCGGGGGCTCTCTTTCTCAAAGAGGGCTGCATCGTGGCGGCCAGACATATTCACATGTCCCCGGCGGACGCCAGAAGTGCCGGCGTGAAGGACGGAGATTATGTACGCGTCCGGGCGGATAATGAGAGAGGAACCATTTTTGACCATGTCAAGGTCAGGGTGGATGATTCCTTTACCCTGGAGATGCATATTGATACGGATGAGGCCAACGGCGCCGGACTGCGCCAGGGAGACTGTGTCCGCATGCTGAAAGGGGGAGGACAATGATTGTCGGGAAAGTAGTCGGGAGCGTTATCTCCACGCGAAAGAGCAGTAAGCTGGTGGGGAATAAGTTCATGATTATCGAAGCCTGCGCGGATATGCAGAAAGAGTCCTGCCGGCTGGTGGCCATTGACCCCATCGGAGCAGGGATTGGAGAGTATGTCCTGGTGGCGACGGGAAGCGCTGCCAGGATTGGAAGCGGTATGGATTTAGCCCCAATTGATGCGGCGATTGTCGGAATTATTGATGACCCATCCGAATTATGATAAGGGAGAGCGCCGAGAGCGGTGAGAGAGCATGGATTGTAAGACATTGAGAGACAAATTACAGCAGGCCGGCATTGCAGGGGCCGGCGGGGCCGGTTTTCCGACTTACGCCAAGCTGGACGAGCGGGCGGATACCATCCTGCTCAACTGTGCGGAATGCGAACCGCTGCTCTCCTTACATCGGCAGCTGCTGGCACTTCACACAGAGGAAATTCTGTCCGCCTTCGAACAGGTGGCCTGCACCGTCGGGGCAGAGAGGGCCATTGTCTGCGTCAAGAAGGAGTATAGGGCCGCGATCCAGGCGGTTGAGCATGGCTTGGAATCAGGACTTTATCCCCATGTCAGCCTCCATCTGCTTCAGGGGGTCTATCCCATGGGAGATGAGGTGGTCTTGGTCTATGAGGCGACCGGGCGGGTGATCCGTCCCGGCGGACTGCCCATAGAAGAGGGGGTCATCGTCTTCAATGTAGAGACCATGTACAATGTCAGTCGGGCCCTGACCCAGGAGGCTCCGGTGACCAAAAAGCTGGTCACGATGATCGGGGAACTTAAAGAACCGAAGACCCTTTTCCTTCCCCTTGGCACTTCGCTCGAGGAGGCGATTGCCCTGGCAGGCGGTCCTTTGATTCAGGACTACGCCATACTTGTGGGCGGCCCCATGATGGGCAGAGAGGGAAGGAAAACAGATCCTGTCACCCGGACGACCAACGCGGTTTTGGTCCTGCCATCAGATCACGGGTTGATTCAGCGGATGCGGGCCAAAATCAGCGTTGACCTCCAGCGGGCGGCTTCTATCTGCTGCCAGTGCCGCGCCTGTACCGACCTGTGTCCGAGAAATGCCCTGGGACATCCGATTGAGCCCCACAAGTTTATGCGCAGCGCGGCCAACCGGGATTTCAGTGACCCGCAGGTTTTTTTAGACACATTTTTCTGTTCCTCCTGCGGGACCTGTGAGCTATACGCGTGTCCGCAGAGCCTTTCGCCGCGCACCTTGATTGCCGCATACAAGAGCGGGCTGAGGAAGGCGGGCGTCAAGGCACCGGCGGATCCACAGTTTGCGCCGGTCAGTCAGGCGAGAGAATACCGAAAGGTTCCGGAGGCCAGACTAAAGGCCAGACTGGGGCTGAGCACCTATGACAGGCCGGCTCCTCTTTGCCCGGAGTCCTGTCAGCCGAAGAAGGTCAGGGTCTTTTTGAGCCAGCACATCGGAGCGCCTGCGCTCGCTGCCGTCGAAGAGGGGGCGCTGGTAAAGGAAGGTCAGACGATCGGCCGGGCGGCAGGGGGGCTTTCCCTTCCCGTCCACGCGTCCATTGGGGGGAGAGTTTCTCATATTACAGAGAAATGGATTGAAATCACAGCAGACTGATAAACAGAAGTGGCCGCGAAGACCATATTTGTTTGAATGTGAATGCGGTTATAAATCGAAGAGGATATTCGGGAGACAGATACTATGTCCAGGGCAATTGGGTTAGTGGAATTTAAGACGACGCCGAGTGGCATCCGGGCGGCCGACATCATGGTTAAGACAGCGAAGGTAGACCTCCTGGAAGCGCAGACGGTCTGTCCGGGCAAGTATATCGCCTTGATCGCCGGGGATTTGAGCGCGGTTGACGCCGCTGTTAAAGCTGCCATCGCCTCGTCAAGCGAGCACTACATTGACAGCTTTGTCTTAGGCAATCCTCACGAGAGTATTTTTCCTGCCCTCTACGGGACTTCTACAGTTGAGAATGTCCGGGCCCTCGGCATTTTGGAGACCTATGATGTCGCCTCCATTATTGTGGCTGCCGATCTGGCGGCCAAGACGGCGATTGTGGACCTGGTTGAGGTCCGCATTGCCAAGGGCATGTGCGGGAAGTCCTTTTTTGTCCTGACAGGAGAGATCGCGGCTGTCGAGGCCGCCGTGGCCAGAGCCAAAGAAGAGGTGGCCGAGTCAGGCATGTTCCTGGATTCCACAGTGATTGCAAACCCGGACCGGCAGATCTGTGACTCAATCCTCTGAGCAAATCACAATCATGAAGGAGTAAATCCATGCTTGCAATGGAGAGAAGAAATCTCATTCTGGAAAAACTGCAGGAGGAGAAGAAAGTTGTGGTGAATGCCCTTGCCAGGCAGTTTGACGTCTCTGAGGAGACCATCCGGCGCGATCTGGACAAGCTGGAACAGGATGGAGTCTGTACCAAAAGCTACGGAGGGGCGGTTTTCAATGAAAACACAACCATTGATATGCCCTTCAATGTCCGCACGAAAAATCACGTCCAGGGGAAACAGAAAATTGCAGCCCTGGTGGCGGGGATGATTGAGGAGGGAGACCACATCATTCTAGACGCCAGTTCCACCGCGGTTTTCATTGCCAAGGAGATCAAGGAGAAGGAACATCTGACCGTGATCACCAACTCCATTGAGATCATGATCGAGCTGTCGAATGTCTCGGGATGGGATGTCATCTCATCCGGCGGCAGATTAAAGCCGGGCGACCTGGCTCTGATCGGCCCAAGAGCTCTTGGCGGCCTGTCCGCGTTTAATGTGGAGAAGGCCTTCTTCTCCTGCAAGGGAGTTGACGCAGAGCGGGGGCTGACAGACAGTGACGACCAGCTGACACAGACCAAGCAGGTGCTGATGAAGTCGGCACAGAAGAAGGTCGTGACAGTGGATTCCTCGAAGTTTGAGCGGGTGGCCTTCGCTAAGATTTGTGACATCAGAGATGTCGATGTGATCGTGACGGATCAGAAACCATCAGAATCCTGGCTCTCTTTTTTGAAGAGAAATCATGTGGAGTGTCTCTATCCGCAGGAAAAGTAGCTCAGGAAAAGCAGCGATAGAGAAGTACTGATAGAGAAGTAATGGTAGAGAAGGTGGCTTCATCTCAGAGAAGAAAGGAGGCACAGATGGCAAAGACGAAGGAAAACAAGGAGATAGACAGCCTGACTGCAAAGACAGCGGAGAAACTTTTGCAGGGGACAGGAGCTGAAAAGAAAGAGACGAAGAGAGAAGCTTCCAAAGCGGAAGCTGTGAAGAAAAAGGCGGTTTCGGAGAAAAAGGAAGCCGCGAAGAAAAAGATGGCATCAGAGTCAAAAGCGGTCGCCAAGAAAAAGACGTCATCAGAGTCAAAAGCGGTCGCCAAGAAAAAGACGGTCTCAGAGACAAAAGTGACAGCGAAAAAAAAGACGGCGCCAAAGACAAAAGCGGTCGCAAAGAAAAAGGAAGCTCCAAGGAAAAAAGAGAATTTAAAGAAAAAGGAAGCTTCCGGGACTCCTGTCAAAAACGGGGTAATTGTCGGGGGAACAAAGGTGGAATCTCATCTGATCTGCCAGATTCCGACCTATCTCTTATGACTGCTTCTGAGGCTTTTGCGGGAAATTAGGATCATTTCAGACAAAAAATGAAAAATTATTTTAAAAAGCACTTGAATCAAAGAGGGAATAAGGTATAATCATCATATGAGCGAAACGCTTCGCGATAATGAGCGAAACGTTTTATGCTGTTCGTATCATTCGCTTTTCGATGGGGGTATCGAAGAGGAGGGGAAATGACAAACAGATACTATTTGGCAGTCGACATCGGCGCTTCGAGCGGTCGGCATATTCTCTTCTCCAAGGAGAATGGGAGAATCCGGATGTCCGAGATCTACCGTTTTGAGAACGGGATGAAGAAAAAGGACGGACACCGGATCTGGGATGTCGAGCACTTGTCGAGGGAAATTGTCGCCGGCATGAAGAAGGCGGGAGAGATGGGCAAGATTCCCGTCTCTGTCGCGGTCGACACCTGGGGGGTTGATTACGTCCTTTTAGATGAGGACGACCATATTCTGGGAGATGTCTACGGTTACAGGGATAAGAGAACCGAGGGGATGGACACTCTTTTGAGCGAGAAGATTGACAGCCGGGAGCTCTACGGGATTACGGGAATTCAGGAGCAATCTTACAACACGATCTACCAGCTTCTGGCGGATCAGGTCATGCGTCCGGACCTCTTAGAGCGGGCGCGAACATTTCTGAGCATGCCGGACTATTTCGGATTCTATTTGACCGGCAGGAAAGCCAATGAATACACAGAGTGCACAACAAGCGGACTGGTCGACGCCGAGAGCGGGAACTGGAACCGGGAACTGATCCGCAGGCTGGGATTGCCTCAGGAGATCTTTCTGGATCTTCTGCCCGCGGGATCTGTCCTGGGACAGCTCCGGCCGGAGATCGCCGCAGAAGTCGGATATGACTGCTCATTTATCGCCTGCGCCTCACACGATACGGCGTCTGCCGTGATGTCCATGCCCGATCCGAGCGGCAAGGGACTCTATATCAGCAGCGGGACCTGGTCCCTTATGGGAGTGGAGAGCGAGAAGGCGGTGACAGACGAAGAAGCCCACGCCGGCGGTTTCACCAATGAGGGCGGCTACGGCGGCAAGATTACTTTACTCAAGAATATTATGGGACTCTGGATGATCCAGTCTCTGCGTCATGAGCTTGACGACAGATATTCTTTTGCGGAGCTTGCAAAGCTGGGCCAGGAGGAGAGCGATTTCCCTGCCCTGGTCGATGTCAATGACAATCGTTTTCTGGCCCCTGACTCCATGATCGGCGCGATTCAGGATGCCTGCCGCCAGAAGGGGATGCCGGTGCCGGAGAGTCCGGGACAGCTGTCTGCTGTGATCTGCCGGTCCCTGGCCAGATGCTATGCGGATACGGCTAAGAAGCTGGTGGACCTGACCGGCCAGAAGTTTGACAGTATCAACATTCTCGGGGGCGGAGGACAGAATACCTTCCTGAACCGTCTGACGGTGGAGGAATCCGGTCTGGCTGTCAACGCGGGGCCCTCCGAGGCCACTTCCGTCGGCAACGCCATCGCTCAGATGATCTGCGCCGGGGAATTCGAGGATCTGGCTCAGGCCAGGGCCTGTGTGAGAGAATCCTTTGCGGTTGAGACATTTTCCTGAGAGAAAATGCAGCAGAGCAGTTGGTTACAGATTTTAAATTTTAATTCAGAGAGGAGAAGGAGGAAGAAATGGCGGATCAGAGAAAGCTCGTTGGGGGACATCCGGTAATTGGAATCAGGCCGGTAATCGATGGTCGAAAGGGACCCCTTGATGTCAGAGGAGCTCTGGAAGAACAGACCATGTCCATGGCAAAGAGAGCTAAGAAGCTCTTTGAGGATAAGCTCTTCTACGCAGACGGAAGCAAGGTTAAGGTTGTGATTTCGGACTGCACCATCGGCCGCGTGAGAGAGAGCGCTCTCTGCGCGGAGCAGTTTAAGAGAGGAGGGGTGGATATCACCCTGACCGTGACACCCTGCTGGTGCTACGGGTCTGAGACCATGGATATGGATCCCAACACCATCAAGGGCGTCTGGGGACTGAACGCGACGGAGCGCCCGGGGGCTGTCTATCTGGCCTCTGTTCTCGCGACACACGCGCAGAAGGGCCTTCCCGCTTTTGGCATCTATGGCAGAGATGTGCAGGACGCGGATGATGAGAACATCCCCGCGGATGTAGAGGAAATGCTTCTTCGCTTCGGCAGGGCTTCTATTGCGGCGGCTTCCTTAAGAGGCCTGTCCTATCTGCAGATCGGATCCGTCACGATGGGAATCGGCGGCTCCATTATGGATCAGGACTTCCTGGAGAGCTATCTTGGCATGCGGGTCGAGTCGGTCGATGAGGTCGAGGTTCTTCGCCGGATGGACGAGGGAATCTATGATCACGAGGAGTTCGAGCGCGCCCTGGCATGGACGAAGGCCAACTGCAAGGAAGGCTTTGACAAGAACCCGGATTGGATTCAGAAGGATCGCAAGACCAAGGACGAGCAGTGGGAGTTCACGGTCAAGATGTATCTGATCATCAAGGACCTGATGCGGGGCAACGAGAAGCTGGCAGACAAGTTCCCGGAGGAGGCTCTGGGGCACAACGCGATCTGCGGCGGCTTCCAGGGACAGAGACAGTGGACCGACCACTGGCCCAACTGCGACTATCCTGAGGCCTTCCTGTCCACATCTTTCGATTATGACGGCAAGAGAGAGCCCTATATCTTAGCGACCGAGAACGATATCTTAAACGGACTGTGCATGCTTTTTGAGAAGCAGCTGACCGGACGCTCAGCCATGTTCTCCGATGTCAGAACCTATTGGAGCGGCGACGCTGTCAAGAGAGTGACCGGTTACGAGATTGAGGGACACGCCAGGGAGGCCGACGGCTTCCTGCACCTGATCAATTCCGGAGCCTCCGCCCTGGATTTCTCCGGTGTATGCACCGGAGCGGACGGCAAGCCCGAGATCAAGAAGTGGTGGGAGATTACGGAGGAGGATCAGAAGAAGATCCTTGAGGCGACCACTTGGAATCCCGCGGACAACGGTTATTTCAGAGGCGGCGGCTATTCATCCCGTTTCTTAACCGCCACAGAAATGCCTGTCACCATGCTTCGTCTGAACCTGGTCAAGGGACTTGGTCCCTTCCTGCAGATTGCAGAGGGCTGGACCGTAGCCCTTCCTGATCAGGTCAATGAAATCCTCTGGAAGAGGACAGATTACACCTGGCCCTGCACCTGGTTCGCACCCCGTGTTGATCACGTTCCCGGCTCTGCCTTCTGCACTGCCTATGATGTGATGAAGAACTGGGGAGCCAATCACGGTTCAACGGTATATGGCCACGTGGGCGCGGATCTGATCACCATGGCATCCATTCTTCGTATTCCGGTTGCCATGCACAACATTCCCTCCGAGAAGATCTATCGCCCCGCGGTCTGGAATGCGTTCGGCACCGAGGACAAGGAGGGGGCTGACTTCAGAGCCTGCAACGCCTTCGGACCTCTCTATAAGAAGTACAGATAAGGGGGAGATATGCTGAAAGGAATTCCAAAAATTCTGTCTCCGGAACTCTTAAAAACCCTCTGCGAGATGGGACACAGCGATGTGCTGGTCATTGGGGATGGGAATTATCCCATTCCCAGTGTAAAGGGAGAGAATACAGTTGTGATCCGGATGGACGGACACGGCGTCAGCGAGGTTTTAGACGCGATACTGGAGGTCTTCCCCTTAGATCCCTATGTGGAACATCCGGTCAATCTCATGGAGCTTATGCCCCAGGATCAGGGCAAGATCAAGACTCCCATCTGGGAGGAATACAAAGAGATTGTCGCCAGACACGACGAGCGGGGGGCGGATGCCATCGGGCAGATCGAGCGCTTTGCCTTCTATGAGGAGACGAAGAAACGCGCCTATTGCCTGATTGCGACGAGTGAGTCCGCTGTCTACGCCAACGTCATGTTGCAGAAGGGAATCGTTTGATTCGGGAGTATGGGAGGTATTTGTTTTGGAAAAAATTAAGGGGAATCCGGTTGTCAGAAAAATCGGATTAAACAGGATCATTCTTCTTGGCGTTCTGGTGCTGATGTTTCTCGCCTGCTGCCTTGGAATCGACGGATTTGCCGCGGCGGGGAAGGAACACCTTTTAAACACCCTGAACTATGTGTATTTTCTGGGTTTCCTCTCTCTGGGAGTTACCTTTGTCATCGCGACGGGCGGCATTGATTTCTCGATCGGACCGGTCATGTTCTGCTGCGCGCTGGTAGCCGGCTATTGCCTGAATTCCTACGGATTTCCGCTGGTGATCTGTATTGTTTTGGCAGTCATCATCGGACTGATCTTCGGAGCCTTTAACGGTTGGCTGGTGGCTTACCAGTCGGTGCCCGCTTTTATCGTATCCATGGCGTCTATGAATATCGCCAAGGGAATTGCCGCTGTCTTCACCAAGACCCAGTCGCAGAGCTGGCCACTGTCCACAGATCCGGTCAACGGCTGGTTTCGGAACCTGATTTCCTATAAGGGTTTTCCGGTCGGCCTGGTTGTCTTTTTACTGGTGGCAGCGCTCTGCAGCTGCATTCTCTACAACACCAAGGCGGGCAGATATATTCTCTGCCTGGGGAGCAACCGCGAGGCGGTGCGCCTGTCCGGCGTTGACATCAAGCGCTGGGAGATGCTTGCCTATGTCATCTGCGGATTGCTGGTAGGCCTTGCTTCCGTCTACTTCGTCGCCTGCTATACAACAGTACAGCCCGGCTATGGAGACCAGTACAACAACGAAGCCATTGCCGGCTGCGTCATGGGAGGAACTTCCATGGTCGGCGGTCTGGCGTCCATTCTTGGAACTGTGATCGGTGTCTCTATTATCTCCATGCTTCAGGAGGGCCTTCTGGCACTGGGCCTGGGCAAGGATATTCAGTTGATTATCACCGGTATCATCGTTATCGTTGCGGTCTACATTGATGTTACGGCCAGACGCAAGAAGAATTAACTGGGGGGAATATGGGAGAAGTAATTCTGACAATGAAGGGAATCGACAAGAGCTTTCCCGGCGTTCACTGCCTGGATCATGTCGATTTCGAAGTAAAACGCGGTGAAGTTCACGCCCTGATGGGGGAGAACGGAGCCGGCAAGTCCACCCTGATGAAGGTCTTGACGGGAATCTACAAGATGGATTCCGGCAGCATTACCTACGAGGGAAAAGAGGTAGAATTCCGCAGTACCCGCGAGGCACAGGAAGCAGGAGTCATCATCGTTCACCAGGAGCTCAACATGGTGGGGGATCTGACCGTCGCTCAGAATATCTTCATCGGCAGAGAGCCCAGGAAGGGAATACGGATTGACGATAAGAAGATGGTTGATGACGCGGCAAAGATCTTTGAGAGGATGCACATTGACATTGATCCGAAAGCCAAAATGAGCACCCTGACGGTCGGCAAACAGCAGATGTGTGAGATTGCCAAGGCCATTTCACACGACGCAAAGCTGATCATCTTCGATGAGCCCTCCGCCGCTCTGACCGAGAAGGAAATCGAGGATCTCTTCACCATTATCCGGGACCTGCGGGAACAGGATTTGGGAATCGTCTATATTTCCCACCGCATGGACGAGATCAAGGTGATCACCGACCGCGTCTCTGTCATGCGAGACGGCAAATATATCGGGACTTTGATCACGAAGGATTCCAGCAAGGAAGACATCATCAATATGATGGTAGGCCGCGTCATCTATGAGGAGCCCAAGACCAAGAGCGCTGTTGCGGCGGATGCCCCGGTCGTTCTCAAGGTCGAGGGACTCAATGCCGGCAAGATGGTACAGGACGTCAGCTTTGAGCTAAAAAAGGGAGAGATCCTCGGATTCTCAGGCCTGATGGGAGCCGGAAGAACGGAGACGGCAAGAGCCATCTTCGGAGCGGATCCCAAGACCAGCGGCAAGATCTCTATCGCGGACGAGTCCGGCCAGCTGAAAGAGGTGACCATTCATTCTCCGCAGGATGCGGTTAAGGCCGGTATCGGCTACCTGTCCGAGGACAGAAAGCGCTATGGGGTTGTGACCCAGAAGACGGTTGCCGAGAATACGACACTGGCCTGCCTGGAGAAATACGTCGATCATTTCTTTATCAATAAGAGCAAGGAAATCAAGGACACAAACGCCTTCATCGAGAAGCTGGCCACCAAGACGCCGAGCCCCAATCAGCTTGTCGTCAACCTGTCCGGAGGAAATCAGCAGAAGGTAGTTATTCAGAAATGGCTGGACAGGGACAGTGAGATCCTGATTTTTGACGAGCCGACCAGAGGAATCGATGTCGGAGCCAAGAATGAGATCTACAAGCTGATGACCCTTCTGGCTGAGTCCGGAAAATCGATCATCATGATCTCCTCCGAGATGACAGAGATTCTTCGTATGAGTGACAGGATCATTGTCATGTGCGAAGGCAAGGTCACCGGTCAGGTAATGATTGAGGACGCAACGCAGGAGAAGATCATGAATCTTGCGACCAGAGATATCGATTGAGGGGGGCAGCATGAAAGAATTACAGAAGAAGAAACTCTTAAGCGATCAGAGATTTGTGGCATTCCTTGTCGCTATGGCTCTGGTAGTGATCTACATGATTTTCAGCCCCGGATTCCGCCACTACTCCTCTTTTGTGAGTATGATGGATTTCTCCTACTACGATATCCTGATGGCCATCGGCGTCACCTTTCCTCTGATTACAGCGGGTGTTGACCTCTCCATCGGAACGGGCATGGTCTGCTACGCTCTGGTGGCAGGAACTCTGATTCGAAATTATGATCTTCCGGTTGGAATCGCCATGCTGATCTGTATTGTCATGGGTGTTCTGATGGGCCTGATCAACGGAATCTTAGTTGGCGTTATGAACCTGGCGCCCTTTATCGCGACCCTGTCGACCTGCATGATCACCAGAGGAATCGGATCCATGTGCAAGGCGACTCCCTGGCCGACGGTAACGCAGCCGGGCGGCTGGTTTCACTCCATCTTCAAGCTGACCTTCGGAAGCGGCAGAAGCGCTCTGCGCCTTCCCATCGGCCTTGTGATTATGATCGCCCTGGTCATCCTGATGGAGTTCATCTTAAACCACACCAGGATGGGACGTTATACCATCGCCATCGGATCCAATAAGGAGGCGACGGCCCTGTCCGGCGTCAACGTCAGATTCTATCATGTGATGTCCTATGTCATCTGCGGTCTCTTCACAGGCCTTGCCGCAATCGCCTATGCGGCGGTAACACCGACCGTACAGCCGGGGACAGGAGCCGGACTGGAGATGGATGCCATCGGCGGCGTCTTCGTCGGCGGCGTCTGCGCAACCGGCGGCTATGGATCCATTATTGGCACCTTCATCGGTGTTATGGTCATTATGCTTCTGAAGACAGGACTTCCCTATGTCGGACTTCAGTCCAACTGGCAGCAGATCATCACGGGAGCGGTTCTGATTGTGGCTGTCCTCATTGACATCAAGAGAAATAAAGGGAAAAAGGGCGAGTAAATTCAGGTTACGCGCCTGGGATCGGATGAACCCGGTCCCGGGTAAATAATATTCATTCTTTCAAAATACAAAGGAGGGTTAAAGAATGAAAAAGAAACTAGTTGCAACGATGTTAGCGATGGCACTCTGTGTGACTTCTCTCTACGGCTGCGGTTCGGGAGGTAAGAAGGAGGAGAGCAAGGGTTCGGATAAGAAGACGGAGTCCTCGGCAAGCAACGATGCCGGAGGAAGCAATGATCTTCCAGAGCAGTTCAAGGGCCTTAAGGCAGACAAGGCTTACAGCTTCCCCATGCTGGTAAAATCTTTCCAGTCTACTTACTGGGGCGCTGCTCAGAAGGGAATGCAGAAGGCCGCCAAGGAGCTCGGCGTAGAGGTTAAGCCTCAGGGACCGAATACCGAGTCAGACATCGCCGATCAGATCAACATGCTTGAGTCAGCCATTGCGGCTAAACCGGCAGGAATCGGAATCGCAGCCTGCGACTCCAGCTCTGTACTGGATTCCTTTAAGAAAGCAGCTGAGGCCAAGATTCCTCTGGTCTGCTTTGACACAGGGGTTGCTGATGCGCCCAAGGGATCTGTTGCCTGCACGATCGCAACGGATAACAGACAGGCCGGATCCGTTGCCGCAGACCATATGTATGAGGTGCTGAAGGATAAGATCAAAAAGGCTGACAAGCCTGTCCGCATCGGTGAGATCAACCAGGATGCCACCGCTGCCAATATCGAGGAGCGCGGCCTTGGTTTCGTTGACCGCATGATTGAGCTGATCCACAAGGACGGCAAGACCGTGTCCGTGACCGGTAACGAGTTCTATGTAAACCATGCCAAGGGCGCAGACAAGGGCGATACCAATGTGGTTATTGAAGTTCGTGTTCCCGCGCAGACCACTGTTGAGCTCTGCTCCAACGAGGCTCAGGCTATCCTCTCCAAGAAGGATACCATCGGTGTCTTCGGCTCCAACCAGGTTTCCGCAGAGGGACTTCTGGCAGCCAACACCAACCTGAATGTACTGGGTTCCAACGCTGACAAGGGTGATGTCATCGGTATCGGCTTCGACGCCGGCTCTACCATCAAGGCAGCAGTCAAGGACGGCGTTATGCTCGGCGCAGTTACCCAGTCTCCTCTGATGATGGGTTATTATGCCGTATATGCTCTGACCGCAGCTGCGAATGGCAAGACCGATCTCAAGGATGTCGCAACGGCAGGTTACTGGTATGATTCCAGCAACATGACCGATGAGAGCATCGCTCCCAACCTTTACGACTGATGTTTTCATCTGTTACCATGATAGCGGGAGACTCCTCGGAGTCTCCTGCTCTGATATAGGCGTCAGAAGATGGCGCTTATATCAGAGCAGAAGCAGGAAGCACCCGTATCAATGTGAGGGGAAAGAGCTATGAATTACGAATATCCGCAGGTCTTTGACAGCTATTATCAGGAGACTGACCCGGATCAAAGAGAGAAGATATTCTCTGGGCTAAAGGAGCAGACAGACCGGGAAGAGGCATTTGCAAGGGCCGCGAGAGAACTGTTTGACAGAAGACATACGGATCCTAAGAGGAAGGGGCAGAGGGTAGATACCTTCCTCTGGAATATGATCAACCTCGTGATTGTGGCCAAGAGCGCCCGCGTTTTCGCCCGACGGAGCCGCAGGGAGACCCTGGAGGCACTGGCCTCTATGGAGGGTCAGACAAGAGAGACCTATGGGGAAGAGGGGACGGCTGCTCTCTACTGGGAGTATCGAAATGCGGCCAGACGCTACTTCGCGACAACGGCCAGTAAAGGATACGGCAGAAAGGTTTTTGGCATTATCGCGGCCAATGAGGAAGACCGCAAGAAACGCAGCTGCGCGGATGCCTATGAGATGTCGATCGGACTGGCGCGGCGGCTGGCTTTGGATGAAGAGATGGCCCTGTTTTCTGATGCGGTGAGAGATGAGTATTCCTGCTATGACGCGGCAGCTGCTGAGCGCCTTGAGGACTACGCCGCTTCGCGAAAGGACAAGGATCTCAAGCGAAAGGGTTGAGAGACAATGTCTTGGGATTGTCAGAATTAGTCGAAAAGCCGACCCGGGGGGCCTGTGTTAGAATGAGCGCATTCTCATTTCAGCAGTAGAAAGTGATTGACTTATGTCAGCGACCATTAAGGATATCCGAAAGAAAACAGGTCTTTCTTTGGCTACGATTTCTAAATATCTCAACGGGGGCAATGTCCTCCCCGAGAATCGGGAGAAAATCGGCGGAGCCATCAAGGAACTTCACTATCATGTCAATGACATGGCCAGGAGTCTTGTCACATCGCAAACACGGTCAGTCGGTATGGTTGTCCCCAGTATGGTCAGCCCCTTCCATGGAAGCCTGATCCGCTATATCGAATCTGAGCTCAAGCAGGCTGGCTACTCTCTGATGGTTTGTGACTCGATGGATGACGCGGAGCAGGAGAGGGACAATATTGAGTTTTTGAGCCGCAAAAATGTCGACGGGCTGGTACTGATCCCCACAGGCAGAAAAATTCAGGATATTCTTGATCTGGTTCCCGGAAGGGTTCCGATTATCACACTGGATGTCAAGTGGTCGGGTATATCCGGTGTCACGATTGACAATGTCAGAGCCGGTTATGAGGCGACTTCTTATCTGACGGAGCGGGGTCATCGCAGAATCGGAATTATTTATATTGGAAAACAGTGCACGGGCAGGCAGCGCCTGAAGGGATACTGCAAGGCCCTTGCAAAGAGAGGAATTCAAAGGGAAGAAGCCCTGGAAATGGCAACGGACGGAACAGTAGACGGGGCCTATGAGGCCATGAACCGGCTTCTGTCCCTTGACCGCCGGCCGACAGCGGTCTTCACCTGCAATCACGACATGAATATCGGCGCGGTCATGGCAATGAATGACGCCGGATTCCGCTATCCGACCGACCTCTCGATCATTGGATTTGACGATTTGCTTATTCCCAGCATTCTCAACCCCCGTCTGACGGTTCTGGAACAGCCCATGGAGGAGATGGGCAATGCCGCGGCAAGAATCATTTTGGAGCATATGCGGCACACAGATCCCGCGGACCGAAAGGCAGAACAGCATGTATATCGGGCAATTCTGCACGAGGGGAAGTCTGTGGAGAGGATCGATCCAGAAGAGGCAGAGAAAAACTCCTGACGCAGAGGAAAACTCTTGCAGAAGGGGGGCGATCCTGAGGGAGCCCGGGAAAGCCCTGTCAAAGAGATCAGCCCTGAAAGGGCATGGTAAAACTTCCATAGAAGGAAGTGAGTTCGTCCCCGTCTCTTAAGTGAGAGGTATCACCGGCCACCTGGCAGCGGAAGAGCGCCTGTCCGGGGATACGTTCCTCGGAGGAGAAGATGGTCACGGAGGAGGTGGGGAGGAAGAAGCCCTGCTGCATAACGACGGGCGTGGTATTGATCAGGTGTGAGATCAGGATACTGGCGATGCCCAGATGACAGAAGAAGACAAGAACCGGTTCCTCCACACCCTTTGCTTCCATGGCAGCCTCCTGCTTTTCAATGCGGGATACCGTATGGGCATCGGACTTGATGTTTAAGTCCGTGGGTAGGGCATTCCCCCGGGTGCGGTAGTGAAGGCCGTCCCTATGGTAACCCCACTGGGCTAACACCTGGTCGAAACGACCGCAGACCCATTCATACTCCTGCTGGATGTATGTCTTCCTGGGATCGCGCTTGAAGTACTGCCCGTAAATCGTTCTGACCTCCGGGGTCAGTTCCGCTTCGACTCCGTCCAAGGTAGAGGCATGAACGCTGAAGCTGCGGTAGATCGATGAGGAGAACCAGGCTTTGGGGTCATAGAGCTCCGGATGTTCACTCAGATAATAGGGAGGATAATCCCAGGGAACTCTGGCATTCATGGGATGCATATCGGAGTTGATGGGAATGGAAAATTCTCTGAGCCAGGGATAGACAAGACAGACCTTGGGGTCGGGATCTTTGATGACGTCGGCCGCGGGTGTGGGGTAGTGGCATTCCAGGCGGATGCCGTCTGCTTTTAAGGTTGGAAGCGCCGTATCCTGGGCTCTTCCAAGGGGAGAGACATAGGCCTGGGTGATCTGCCAGTCTCTGGCCCGCTCAGCCAGCAGGGCGGCCTCCCGCTTCCCCTTATCTGTCAGGGTGTCCGTGTCATAGAAGGGTTCTGCATGGCGGACAAATATAATTTTCATGTTCGCTCCTTTTTGATGTATTCTCATCCCCATATCGTAAAAAAGAAAGACTCATCCGCTTTTGGAAATGAGCATCATCTTTTTAAGCTCCCCGATGTCTTGCGGAAAAGACGTATCCGCCTTTGGAAATGAGGCTTGACAGGGATTTGTTCTGCGCTGACAGCATCTTACTCGAATTATATATCAGATACAACTCTTATTTGAATGAAGGCAAACCGGGCTTCATCATCCTTTTATTCCTTTCTCTTTGCATGTCCGGGACTGATAAATATGATAAAATGCTCTTTGAGTTTATCAGGCATGCCAGATAGGAGGATCCCTATGGGACTGAACTATGTTGCGGTCGCCTATGACGCAGGGAAGCCGATTCCCCGTTTTGAGAAGGCGTCCTACTTCAATATCTACTATGTGAAGGCGGGCAAGTACTCACACGGTCAGATGCTCTCAACACTTGATATCCCCGCGGACCAGCTGGTGGATCAGCTGACTGCCATGCGGATCAAGCGGGTGATTGCCAGGGACTTCGCGCCCAAATCCATGGCGCTTTTGCGGAAAGCGGGAATCGAATTCTACGGATTCGGCGGGGGGACAGACGCAGCCATCGCCGCCTATACCAGGGGAGAGCTTTCGCCCCTTTAGGAGCGGCGCATGATATTTCTGAACAGAGCGAGCAGTAAAAGGCAGAGAAGAAAAGGAGTCGTATGAATAAGAAAATACCAGTAACCATTTTTCTGGTGATCCTTGTGGTGCTCATTGTAGCGAGCTTTATGCATCCGGTGGATATGACAGCGCTGGAGGGCTATGTCAGCCCTGTATATGCCAGTCCCCTGGCCCTGCTGCCGCCTGTGATCGCCATTGCCCTGGCTCTGATCACCAAGGAGGTCTACTCCTCCCTGATGCTGGGGATTTTCACAGGCGCCCTCCTCTACTCCAACTTCAATATGGAACTTATGCTCAACACCCTCTTCTTCAATGAGAAGGGAGGAATGATCAGTAAGCTGTCTGACACGGGAAACATGGGAATCCTGGTTTTTCTGGTGATGCTGGGATCTCTGGTGGCGATGATGAACCGTGCCGGCGGATCTGCCGCCTTCGGCAAATGGGCCGCCGGCCGTATTAAGACCCGGGTTGGCGCCCAGCTGGCCACTACGGCATTGGGTGTTCTGATCTTTGTCGATGATTACTTCAACTGCTTGACTGTCGGTTCTGTGATGCGGCCCGTCACGGATTCCCATAGGGTTTCAAGAGCCAAGCTGGCTTACCTGATTGACGCCACGGCGGCGCCAATCTGCATCATCGCCCCTATTTCTTCCTGGGCGGCGGCCGTGACATCTTCTGTGCCGGACGGCAGCGGAATTAACGGATTTGTGACCTTTCTCAACACGATTCCCTTCAATTTTTATGCTCTCCTAACCATCATTACCATGCTCTATCTGTCTATTCGCCGCGTCGATTTTGGCCCTATGCGGGAGCATGAAATGAATGCGCTTTTGCATGGAGACCTCTATACGACACCGGAGCGGGACTACAAAGATGACAATGGGAATTTTGTCAGCCCCAGAGGACGGGTGATTGACCTGGTTCTTCCGGTTGTCGTTTTGATTGCGACCTGTATCGTGGGGATGATTTACACTGGCGGCTTCTTTTCAGGTGTCAACTTTATAGATGCTTTTGCCAATGCGTCCGCTTCCAGGGGCCTTGTCATGGGAGGCTTCGCTGCCCTGGCCTTTACCTTCTTTTTCTATATGTATCGGGATGTTATCAGCTTTACTGAATTTATGAATTGCTTTGTCGAGGGATTCAAGGCAATGATCTCCCCTATCCTGATTCTGACCTTCGCCTGGACTCTGTCCGGCATGACCAATCTCTTGGGGGCTGACCAGTTCGTATCTACCATGGTGGCCGGAAATGCGGCGGCCCTGCAGTCTCTGCTTCCGGCGGTTATTTTCCTGGTGGCCGCGGCTTTAGCCTTCGCGACCGGAACCTCCTGGGGGACCTTCTCTATTCTGATTCCGATTGTGGTCGGCGTTTTCCCAAGCGGCCAGATGATGGTGATATCCATTGCATCCTGTCTGGCGGGCGCGGTTGCCGGTGATCACTGTTCTCCCATTTCCGATACGACGATTATGTCCTCTGCCGGAGCCCAGTGCCACCATGTCAATCATGTCTCTACCCAGCTGCCCTATGCCATTACGGTAGCGGCAGTATCCTTTGTCTCCTATGTGATCAGCGGTTTTGTGAAGAATGTCTTTCTCTGTCTTCCCATTGCGGTGATCCTCATGCTGATTACCCTGCGGGTCATTGAGCAGATCACGGGGGTCGAGCCCATTGAGCATACGGCAGGGAAAGCAGAAAGAGAGAAGGTTTAAAAAGGACCAGGATACAGGGGATGTGTGTTTTACGAGCAGGTTATTGTTATCCTTGTCAAGGAGGCCTGATTTCATGTAAAGGTCTTGCGTGAAGAATCATCTAATCTATTGCATGGAAGCAGACTGCTTCCGGCAGGCCGGATTCGGCTGACTATGACGGATTATAATACTTAGTTATAATGAAAGTTACTTAGTTACGATAGATTTACTTGCTAAGGAGGAATTTTCTTATGTTGCCAGAACAATCAATTGAATTTCGCTATGACACCCAGCTTCTCTTAGACGGTTATGATGAAGATCTGGATGCGGATGATGTGAGAGATTATATCGCGGACCACTTTACGGGGGATGAGCTTCTCTGCGTGGGCGGTGACGGTGACCCGGTCAAGCTGCACTTTCACACCAATGAACCCTGGAAGGTACTGGAGTACTGCAGAAGTCAGGGAGAGATCTATGATATCGTTGTAGAGGATATGGATCGGCAGACCAGAGGACTGCAGGGATAATGATTCCGCTGCATCAGTGGATCGGAAGAGGGGGAATTTCCGCCGGATGATCGAGGGATGCTGTTTCGGATTTGTCAGTGTTCCGATATAATGGTAACAACTTACACAGGAATCATTCACAAACATGAAAAAGGAGAAGTGAAAAAATGGGCGTATTTGATTTTGTCAAGAAAATGGCAACCGGAGCCTCTGATGAGGACAATCGGAAAAACAAGGCGAGAATGCGGGAAATCTTCAATTCTCTTGTCCCAAATGGAGACGACTACAAGTTAATCTACTGCCATATGGAAGACTATCACAATGCCGTTGTTGTGGAGGTCAATGTGCACAGCAATTATATTGTCGGATATAAGCCGGGAGAAGTAGTGGTAATTGCAGTGGAAGCGGATTTGACGAAATATGAAAAGCCGGAGTTTTTCAACAGAGAGAACGGATCTAAGACAGAGGCCTCATGGACAGGCTATTGTGTCGTGAAAAACAGCCAGGCCTCCTATCAGTTTGTACCCGTAACCTATGAGCCGGGTATTAATCGCGGGGCAAAGTACTCTGTCGCCGTGACCCAGTCCTCAGAGGAAGTATCCGCTTTCCGCAAATTCTTTAAGGCAGGTCTCTAAAATACATAGGATCCCTTCTGTTTCAATTTCAGAAGGAATTGGAATCCGATCCAATACCCCAGATAAGAGGGTGATAGGACAGAACCTGCTACATGGCGGCAATGCTCTTATCTGTGGCACAATATTTCATATCTCAGATGACGAAAGCGGCTCTGGCGAGTGCATGCAGCACTACCGGCAGACCGCTTTTATCTATCTCTCGATCAAAAACCCTCTATTCCCGATCGAATCCCCTTCAGCCCTCTGTTTTTCGGAAGATAAAAAATTCCTTCAAAGCCTTTCCAAACAAAAGTGTAATCCCAGTGCGGATACGCAAGAATGCGGAATCCGGAAAAATGAGTCTTGACACTATTGAAATAGTGTACTACTATACTAGTAAACTAGAAAGGAGGAACGATGCAGTTTGATTCTTCGATTCCAATCTATCTGCAAGTGTCTGAGGCTATCAAACAGGACATTGTAGCGGGGCGGAGGCTTCCAGGAGACAAGCTTCCCTCTGGTCGGGAGCTGGCTCTGCTCTACCGAATCAATCCCAATACCGCAGCAAGGGTCTATCAGGTTCTGGAGAGTGAAGGTGTCTGTATCAGCAGGCGGGGCCTTGGAACATTTGTCAGAGAAGACGGGGACTTAGCCGAGCGGATTCGCAGGGAGATGGCAGAGGAGAACATCGACCGTTTTGTCAGCAGCATGCGGGAGATGGGATTTGGTAAGGAAGAGATTCTGGCGATGGTTAAGGAGGCATTATGATTCTTAAGACGCAAAATATCAGCAAGAAATTCGGAGGAAAGCAGGCGCTTTGCGATGTGAGCTTCGATCTGGAACAGGGGCAGGTCTATGCTCTTCTTGGAGAGAACGGAAGCGGCAAGACCACATGGATGAAGATTGTCGCAGGGCTGACTAAGCCGAGCGGAGGAGAGATTCTCTTTGAGGATGGTCCGATCAACTGGATGAGCAGGAGTAAGATCGCCTACATGTCCACAGAGCCCTATTTTTACAGCTGGATGACTGCGGAGGATGTGGGAAATTATTATCAGGACTTCTTTGATGATTTTCGGATGGATCGCTACCTGCAATTGCTTGGGAAAATGGAGCTGGAACACACGACAAAGGTGAGGGCCCTGTCTTCTGGGATGATGGCAAAACTTAAGATCGCGGTTACCATGTCCAGGGAGGCCAGACTCTATCTGCTTGATGAGCCCTTGAATGGGATTGATCTGATTGCGAGGGATAAGATTATGGGGATCATCTTAGAGTCGGTTTCGCCGGATGTCACCCTGGTATTGTCCAGCCACCTGGTAGAGGAAATGGAGGCAGTGGTCAGCAAGGCCATCTTCATTCAGAACGGGCATCTGCTGGAACTGGCTGATGTAGAGGATCTGAGAAGCAGGAAGGGAACATCTCTGGCAGATTACTACCGCAGGCTGATGGCATAGGAGGATAGAATGAGTAAGTTATTGAAATATGAATTGCGTAAGACCTCTTTTGTGAAAGTTTTCTTTCTGCTTTTTACCGGTCTCTTTGAGATCGTCTATCTGCTGTCGCTGATCGATAATTTTCGATCGGAACCCCTGTTTTTGACTGCCGGGGTGGGCTTGTCTATGACCGCGATTTTTGCCTGCCTGATCTGCGGGCTCAGGAGCATAGATCTCTTGTACAGGGAATTAAATTCTAAGCAGAGCTATATGCTCTTCATGACTCCGCGCAGCAGTTATCAGATTCTGGGGGCCAAGGTTCTGGAGAATGGACTGTCTCTCTTGATGGTTTGGGCCTTTTATATGGTTTTGGGAGCTCTGGATCTCTTCCTCGCCCTGGTTAGAAAAGGCGTGCGCTTTGATATAGAAACTATGATGCAGTTTCGATTCGGTTTTGCCGATGTCACAATGATGGCAAAAATGATGACCATCTACCTGATCGCCTGGTTCTCTGTCATTACTGCCGCTTATCTGGCGATTATTGTGCAGGCCACCCTTTTGAACGGGCGCAAGGGGTCCATGCTTATCAGCCTTCTGATTTTCATGGGAATTCTGAGCCTCTTTATCGGAATCAGCAATTGCCTGATCAGGCAACTGGCGCCGAGTGGTCTTTTTGGCCTCTTTCAGGCAGTCTACAGTCTGATCTGTGCCGTCTTATTCTATCTGGCGGGCAGTTATCTGATGGAGAAGAAGCTGAGCGTATAAACAATGGAATATACACCTTACGAATATTCCATTGTCATGAACAAATGAAAAAGAAGGACTTCCGATCCCGCAATTAGGAGATCGGAGGTCCTTCTTTTCACATCGTTGCGTCTGGCTTAATCAGAGATGCGGTGGGAGAGGTCTTTGATCAGCTGGTCGATCAATAGGACAACCGCAATGCCAAGAGCTGTGGCCAGAAGCCGGTGTTCTTCCGGCACCAGGCCAAGGGCAAAGGCGGCGAAGAGGACGACCGACAGGAAGAGAAAGGAGATGATCTGGTAATGATTTTTCAGATATGTCATGGAAAGCTCCTTTCCGGTCCGCGCCCGATCACAGCCTAGCTGATAAAACGAAGTGAAGGGGCAAGGGACGCGACAAAGTCCATATCGGATTCTTTGACTGAGATCTTATAGAGGATCTTATCAGGAAGGTTGCGCATGATGAATGAGGTCCTGGAGCCAAAGAAGCTCTTGTGGCTGACGGCGGAACAGTCCTCATATTTACAGCGGTAGGGAATTCCGTGTTCCGTGAGCGCATCCTCCATTCGGCTGAATTCCTGATAGTTGTATGTTGTGAATACTTCCCTCCAGAGATCCATTGTCGTTCGTCCCCCTTTTTGAAATATCGCAGGAAATGTTTTGATGCTCCTTTCAACCTGTAAATCTATATTAATCAATAGCACTTTTTTTAGGAGATGTGCAGTCTTTAAATTTTGCACAATTCTTCATATAATAGAATAGATAGGACAAAAAATCCCGGGTCAGCTTGAAAGGTCTGCAGAAGAGACAATTCGGCTGCTTCGGGATTTTGTAGAGAAAATCAATGATTCGGTCAGTCCTCATCCACTTCTGGGGCAGGGGGCTGATAGGGATCGACATCAAGAATACCGGGCATCTGATCCGGATATTTATTGACCTGCCCGTTGAGCCAGCAGGTCAGCTCTTCCATGCCTTCCTCAGAGAAATCCGCCCGGTGATGGGTCATCCTGGAGGGGTCGGTCTGAGGGTAGGCATAGGGACCGAGCCAGCTGCAGGCATCCAGGAGCTTGCCGCCATTCTCATTGACCATGGCAATCCGGTAGCACATGCTGCCGCAGCTGCCGGTGAAGGCAGAGCTCTCATAGAAACTCAGATCGAGAAGTTCCCTGCGATGTATCATATGTTCTCCTTATTGTTCTCGCAATTGTGTTCACACCCCTAGATGGAAATACCGGCGAACTGGGCCTGGTAGAGCCTGGTATAAAAGCCATTGGCGGCAATCAGGTCTTCATGTCTTCCCTGCTCGACAATGTGGCCGTCCTTCATCACCAGGATCAGATCAGCATTGCGGACGGTGGATAAGCGGTGGGCCACAATGAAAGAGGTTCGACCGGCCATGAGCTGGTCGAAAGCGGCCTGAATCAGGATCTCTGTGCGGGTGTCAATAGAAGAGGTAGCCTCATCTAAGATCAGCATGGGGGGCATGCAGAGCATGACCCGGCTGATGCAGAGCAGCTGCCTCTGGCCCTGGCTCAGATCATCTTCGTGGACGATGGTATCCAGCTTTCGGGGGAGACGCCGGATGAAGTCCCAGGAATGGGCTTTTTTACAGGCGGCAATGATCTCTTCGTCGCTGGCATCGGCCTTCCCGAGGGCAATATTGTCACGGAGACTGGCGTTTCTCAGCCAGGATTCCTGCAGGACCATGCCGTAGGACCTGCGCAGGGAGTGACGGCTGACGGACCGGATGTCTTTGCCATCCACCATGATGGAGCCGGAGTTGACGTCATAGAAGCGCATGAGCAGGTTGATCAGGGTGGTTTTGCCGCAGCCGGTGGGGCCGACGATGGCGATGGTCTGTCCCGGGCTGACATGCAGGTCAAAATCCTCAATCAGGGGTCTGTCGGGCGAATAAGAGAAGTTCACATGCTCTATGTCCACGCGCCCGGTTGCAGGAGGCAGTTCTTCTCTGACGTCCTCTGATTCCGGTTCGGCCTCTATCAGATAGAAGACGCGGGCGGCACAGGCCATGGCATTCTGCAGCTCCGTGTAGACCATGGAGAGGTCATTGAAGGGCTTGGTGTACTGGTTGGTGTAAGTCAGAAGGATGGTCAGCCCGCCTACCGTCAGCCCTCCCTGCAGGATGGTAAAGGCTCCCACGAGGGCGACAAGGGCATAGTTGATGGCATTGACAGCCCTTGTGCCGGGATTGGCCAAGGAGGAGTAGAAGATCGCTCTGACCGTCGACTGCTGCAAGTCGCGGTTGATGGCATCAAAGCGCCTGGAGGCCCGACTCTGGTAGGCGAAGGCCGATACCAGCTTCTCCCCGCCGATCATCTCTCCCACAAGGGCCGTCTGCTGTCCCCGCACCCTGGTCATCTCGTTGAACATGGCATAGGTATGGGTGGAAATAAAGCGGGCCAGGAAGAAGGAGAGAGGGGTTAAAAGAAGGACCATCAGGGAAATGACCCGGCTCCTGGAGAACATAAAGGCGATGGTGATGACGATCATGATCAGGCCGGAGAAGAATTGGGTAAAGCCCAGGATCAGTCCGTCTGAGATCTGGTCGACGTCCGCGATGACCCGCTGGACCAGGTCGCCCTCGGAGTTGGCGTCTAAAAAGGAGAGAGGAAGTCTCTGAATCTTGCGGATGGCGCGGCTGCGGATCTCCTGAACTGTCCGATAAGCGAGCCGGTTGTTGATGATGTTCATCAACCAGGTGGCGGCGGCGGCAATCGCGGTCAAAAGGAGGATTCGCCCCATAAAGGCGGCGACCATGGCAAAATCCACCCGGTTTTTAGCCGCGATGTAATCGATGGCGTCGCCGAAGAGCATGGGAATATAGAGCTGAAGGATGACGCTGACTGCCGCGAAGAATACGCTTGCGGCAAGGAGCCGCCTTTGGTGGCCGATGACCCGCATGACCTTGCCGAAGCTGGCTGTAAAGGAGACGCTTTGATCGCTCTTATTTGTCTTCATCCGGGGCCTCCTTTCCTTGAGCAGAAGAGATGGAAGCTGTCTCATCGGAGGGCGGGCGGTTCGGTTTTTCCTCCGGGAACTGAGAGTAGTAGATTTCCTGATAGATCTGATTTTTTGCCAGGAGTTCTTCATGATTTCCGCTGCCGACCAGCCTGCCGTCGTCTAAGAGCAGGATCCTGTCTGCGCTGCGAATGGAGGAGGCCCGCTGGGAGACGATGAAAATGGTCAGGCTGCCGGCCATTTTTCGGATCGCCTGCCGCAGGGCTGCATCCGTGGCGAAATCCAGGGCGGAGGCGGAGTCATCCATGATGAGAAGCTCCGGTTTTTTGACCAGGGCTCTGGCGATGGTCAGACGCTGCTTCTGGCCGCCGGAGAGGTTGCGGCCGCCCTGTTCAATGAGAGCATCCAGGCCGCCCTCCTTGCCCTTTACTACTTCCGTGGCCTGGGCGGTGGCGATGGCCTCCCAGAGTTCCTCGTCTGTGGCGTCAGCCTGGCCCCAGAGGAGATTGTCACGGATGCTGCCCTCGAAGAGAAGAGCTTTCTGGGGGACGACGCCGATTTTGGCGATCAGGTCTCCCTTTGGGTATTCCCGGACATCTCTGCCCAAGACATCCACCCGACCCCTGGTCGCGTCATAGAAGCGGGGGATCAGGTTGACCAGGGAGGACTTACCGCTGCCGGTTGACCCGATGATGCCGATGGTCTGTCCGCGCCTGACGGAGAAGGAAATGTCCTCGAGCGCAGTCTCGTCACTGCCGGCGTAGGTCAGGCTGACGTCCATAAAGCGAACAGCGTCCGCGCCGGATCCATCCGGGACTGCAGAGGGTCTGTCCGCGGGGCCGGATGCGTCGGGATTACCAGACGTCATGTCTGTGGAAGCGGACGCGCTGTTGTCCTGGGCTGCGGCGGCAATCGCCGGGGGATATGTCATGGAGGATTGGATATCGAAGACATCTGCAATCCGATCCGCGCAGGCTAAGGACTTGTTGATGGAGACAAGCAGAGAAGCGAACTTGATCAGCTCAATGATGATGGCAGCCATATAGTTGTAGAGGGCGACTACCTGTCCCTGTTCCATGCTCCCGGCATTGACGCGAACGGCGCCCAGCTGGATGAGGAGGATGATGGAGATGTTGACGATCAGGAAGCTGGCGGGGTTCATGAGGGCAGACAGACGGCCTACGAACTCGTTGGTCCTGGTCAGATAGGCATTTCTCTCATCGAATTCCTGAATCTCGGCCTCTTCCTTGCAGAAAGCGCGGATGACCCGGACACCGGACAGGTTTTCGCGGGTGATGCCGAGCAGCCGGTCCAGAGCTCTTTGCGATTTGCGAAAGAGGGGAATCGAGACCAGCATGATGGCGAAGACTACAGCGAAGAGAACAAGAGTCGCCACAAGGAAGATCAAAGCGGACTTGGCGTCGATGGTGAAAGCCATGAGGATGGATCCAAGGACGATGAGGGGACTTCGCAGCAAGAGGCGAAGGGCCATATTGATACCGGCCTGGACCTGGTTGGCATCAGAGGTCATCCGTGTGATGAGGGTATCCGTGCCCAGGGTATCCAGTTCTGTGTAGGAGAGGGACTGGATGTGATCGAAGAGCTCCTGGCGCATCTCTGTGGTAAAGCCCACACTGGACTTGGCGGCGAACCACTGGGCCACGAAGGCGAAGAGCATGCCGGCCACAGCTAAGACGATCAGAAAGATAAAACAGCGGATGATCAGGGACCTGTTGGAGGCGGCAATTCCCTGGTCAATGATACGGGCGACCACCAGGGGAACCAGGAGATTCATAAGGGCCTCAAATAACTTGAAGAGAGGGGCGAGCAGGGTCTCTTTTTTATAGTGGCGGAAAAACCGCAGAAGTCTTGACATAACAACTCCTTCATAAATAAATACCGATCTTCGTCATTTTAGCACAGGTAAAAGGGAATGGAGAGAGGGAGGACTGATGTTAACCCGCAGAAAGGGGGAGAGCAGAAATATTTTAAAAAGAAGGGGAAATGTTGCGCTGACAACTTGCAGTATACCTATACGGGGTATATAGTGATGATACCCGAGAGGGGTATCGTGACAGGAGAGATATAAGAGAGATATGCGGCAGAGGATCTTATGGGATTAAAGAAAACAGGAGCGACTATTATGAAAGGAAAGAGACTTGCAGAGGAAAGACAGACTGATTGCTGCCGCACCAAGGAGCGGGATCCGGAAGAGGACAGAGACCTAATCTGCCGCCTGAACCGGATTGAGGGACAGATCAGAGGACTTAAGCGCATGGTCGAGGAAAAGGCCTATTGTCCCGATATTCTGACCCAGGCCCAGGCGGCCTCCAGCGCGCTGAATGCCTTTCAGCGGGTCCTTCTGGAGAACCATCTAAAGACCTGTGTTGTGGATGATATCAAGGCAGACAAGGAAGGGACCGTGGAGGATTTGACGAATCTTCTACGGAGACTGATGCGCTAGGGCAGACATGTCGGGCTGATACGCCGGACGGGATGCTTTGAAGAGCTGTGTCAGCGTAAAAGTCCTGTCCCGCGACAGTATTCTGCAGAGAGGAGCGAAGCATGAGTAAGGAAAAATACGCGGTTACAGGCATGTCCTGCGCCGCCTGTCAGGCCCGCGTCGAGAAGGCGGTGAATCAGCTGGACCATGTCGACCACGCGGTCGTCAATCTCCTGACCAATTCCATGACGGTTGAGGGAGAGGCCTCTGAGGCGGAAATAGTCGCAGCTGTTGAGAGAGCGGGTTATGGGGCCAGGCGGCTGAGCGGAGGAGATACCGGCGCAGGTTCGGCCGGGGCAGCAGCGGATCAGAAGGGCCGGACGGCTTTGGAAAGCGCCATGAGTCAGGAGGAGGCTCTCCTTAAGGACCTTGAGACCCCCAGGATGATCCGCCGCCTGGTCAGCTCCGTCGGCTTCCTCTTAGTACTCATGTACTTTTCCATGGGGCACATGATGTTCGGCTGGCCCCTTCCCCCCTTTTTCGTCGGCAACCATGTGGCCATGGCTCTGGTGCAGATGCTTTTAGCCATCTGCGTCATGATCATCAACCGCAAATTCTTTGTCAACGGGTTTCGGGCTGTTCTGCACGGGGGCAGTAACATGGATACTCTGGTGGCCATGGGATCCGCGGCTTCGTTCGGCTGGTCCCTCTTCGCCACCTTTATGATGACGGACGCTGTCGTGAAAAATGACAGCGCCGCCGTCATGTACTGGATGGACAATCTCTATTTCGAGGGCGCGGCTATGATCCTGGCCCTGATTACGGTCGGGAAGACGCTGGAGTCCTATTCCAAGGGGCGCACGACCGATGCGCTCAAGAGCCTGATGAAGCTGGCCCCCAAGGAGGCCACTGTCGTCAGAACCGACGCGAACGGCAGAGAAAAAGAGGCTCTTGTCCCTGTCGAGCAGGTGGCTGTCGGCGATATTTTCCTTGTTCGCCCGGGAGAAAATGTTCCTGTGGACGGCCTCGTTCTCGAGGGAACCTCTGCTGTGGATGAGTCCGCTCTGACCGGGGAGTCCATCCCTGTGGACAAAAATGTCGGAGACAGCATCTCTGCGGCCACCATCAACAAGTCCGGCTTCCTCAGGGCGAAGGCCACCCGCGTGGGCGCCGATACAAGCCTGAGTCAGATCATCCAGATGGTCTCCGACGCCTCCGCCTCCAAGGCCCCGATCGCCAAGATCGCGGACAGGGTCTCAGGCGTCTTTGTCCCCCTTGTTATCGCCATCGCCCTGGTCACCCTGATCGTATGGTTTTTGGTCGGCGCCGATTTGGGATACGCTCTCTCCAGAGCGATCGCGGTGCTCGTTATATCCTGTCCCTGCGCCCTGGGTCTGGCAACTCCCGTCGCCATCATGGTCGGCAACGGCAAGGGGGCCAGGTCGGGCATCCTCTTTAAGAACGCGACATCCTTAGAGGAGGCCGGAAGAACTCAGATCGTGGCATTGGATAAGACCGGGACCATCACCCAGGGCAGCCCCCAGGTGACGGATCTGATCCCCGCGGAGGGGGCCGGTGAGGAAGAGCTTCTGACAGCTGCCCTCTCCCTGGAGGCCAAGTCGGAACATCCCCTGGCCAAGGCTGTCGTCGACTACGGCAACAAGCGACATCTGACAGCGCAGGCGGCGGAGGATTTTGAGATTTTACCAGGAAATGGCCTGTCTGCCAGAATCGCCGGGGAACCTGTCTCTGGCGGATCGATCAGCTATATGTCCGGTCAGACAGAGATCAGCGACAGAATTTCCGCGGAGGCAGACGCCCTGGCATCCATGGGGAAAACCCCGCTGGCATTTGCCAAAAAGGGAAAATTTCTGGGTCTGATCGGCGTGGCGGATGTGATCAAGGAGGAATCTCCGGAGGCAATCGCCCAGCTCAAGCGGATGGGAATCCGCGTCGTCATGCTGACCGGGGACAATGCGAAAACGGCGGCGGCCATTGCCGGGCAGGCGGGCCTGGATGACGTCGTAGCAGGCGTTTTGCCCGAGGGCAAGGAGCAGGCCATCCGGTCTCTGCAGACTTTGGGAAAGGTGGCCATGGTCGGCGACGGGATCAACGACGCGCCCGCCTTAACCAAGGCCGACTCCGGCATTGCCATCGGCGCCGGTACGGACGTGGCTATCGACGCGGCCGACCTGGTTTTGATGAACTCCAGGCTGACTGATGTGCCCGCGGCGATTCGCCTGTCCAGAGCGACTCTTCGCAACATTCATGAGAACCTCTTCTGGGCTTTCTTCTACAATGTAATCGGGATCCCCCTGGCGGCGGGCTGCTATGTGGCGGCCTTCGGACTGACCTTAAATCCCATGTTCGGCGCGGCCGCCATGGCTTTTTCCAGTGTCTTCGTCGTGGGAAACGCCCTTCGCCTCAATCTCTTTCAGGTTTATAATACGAAGGGAGACAGAGCCGGCAGGCACGAGGTCAGCCGTCAGGCCCTGCACGGGGTGATTGCGGATATGCTGACGCCTGCGGGACAGAAGAAGACGAAGGAACAGGCAAAGAAAATTGCCGGAGGTCAGAACGCAGGTGTGCAGGCGGAGAAATCTGCCGAGGATCAGAAGACAGATGCTTCGGCGGAAAGAGAAGAGAGCCGGGCAGCAGGCGCTGCCGAGAGAAAGGAAGCTATGATGAAGCAGACAGTAAGAATCAAGGGAATGATGTGTGGGCACTGCGAGGCCACAGTCAAGAAGGCCCTGGAGGCCCTTGACGGTGTTGAGAGCGCCGAGGTCAGTCACGAGGCGGGAACGGCAATTCTGGAGGAGTCCAAGCCGGTTGACGAGGCGGCCATCAAGGCGGCCATCGAGGACAGGGACTACGAGTTCGTGTCACTGGAAGGATAAAAGCATTTTTCAGGGATGGTTTCAGATAAACGGCAGGTCGGGACTTTGCGAAAGGAGAAGGGTATGAAGATCCTTGTATATGGGGTTGGCGTGATCGGATCGTTTCTGATTCACTCGCTTAAAAAAAGCGGGAATGATATCACACTTGTTGCGCGCGGCGAAAAAAAGGAGATTCTGGATCAGAATGGTCTTATTATTCATCACGTTTTTCAGAAGAAGACCAGCACAGACCATTTGAAGACAGTTACAGCTGCGCCAAAAGATCATTTTGATCTGGTTATTTCTGCGATGCAGGGGCAGCAGCAGATTGCCCTGCTTCCCACACTTGCGGGAATCGATGCAGAGCTCTTTGTCCTGGTCGGCAACAATCTGAAAGCAGAAGAGACAAAGGAGCTCTTTTATGAGCTGCGGAAGGAATATTTTCCGGGGACGGACTTGAAAGGAGTATCTCTTCTCTTTGCCTTTCAGGGGACGGCCGGCGTCTGGGAGGACGGACAGGTGGAGTGTGTTCACCTGGGCCATGGATCCATGTCGGTCGGCGGACTGCATCGCAAGCCAGACAGGCGTGAAAAGGAGCTTCTGACAAGAGCCTTCTCGGGCAGCGGATATCAACTTCGCTGGGTTGACGACATGCAGGGCTGGCTCTGGTGTCATGCCGCATTTGTGCTTCCGATCGTGTATGCCAGCTATGCCTGCGGCTGTGACCTTAGAAAAGCGGACAAGGCGCTCAGCGACCGGATGATGGCGGCAATCATCGAGGCCTATCAGCTTCTTGATTTCGCCGGCGTAAAGATCAGGCCTGTGGGAGATCAAAAACTGCTTTTTGGCAAAGCATATGCGGCAGTGATCAAGGCCGCGCTGCGGCTTGTCGCGAAAACAAAGCTGGGAGACCTTCTGGCGACGGATCATTGCGCCAATGCTGTGGCGGAGATGGAGTGGCTGGATCAGGAGTTTGAGGCATTTCGCTCCGAAAATCCATCCTTTCGGATGCCCGCGTGGGAGGCGCTTCGCATGAGTATGCCTTCCTGGGAAGAAGTTCATCAGGCCTATGATAAAGCGGGTGCGGCAAATCCCGGAATCGCTCCCGGCAGGGTGGACTACAGGAACTGGGTGCCCAGGGGCCTGATTTACGGATGTGCTGCCGGAACAGGGGCTCTCGGCGCGGCAGCCTGCGGTCTCTTAAAAGCGGGGAAAAAGGCCAAATGTCCGGTCTTAAAAGCGGCGGCAGCCCTTACCGGCGTGGGTACAGCGGCACTTGGAGGCATGACGATCTGGTGCATCGCGGCGTACAGGCAGTTTTCCTACAGAGGCAAAAGAAAGCTCTCGAAAGACATCGTGGAAGGGATCGCGGAATATGTCACCCTTCCCGAGGGCGGCATCGGCCTGGATGTCGGCTGTGGCAGCGGCGCGCTGACGATTGCTTGCGCAAAGAAAAATCCGCAGGGGAAGATGATGGGCCTAGACCGATGGGGCAAAGAGTACGCTTCCTTCAGCAAGGCGCTCTGTGAACGCAATGCGAGGGCAGAAGGGGCGAAGAACGTCTCATTTACCCAGGGAGACGCGCTGAAGCTGGATTTCGAGGACGAGACCTTTGACGCCGTCACCAGCAACTATGTGTACCACAATATACCGAGCAAAGATCGTCAGTCCATTCTCATGGAAACGCTGCGCGTACTGAAAAAGGGCGGAAGCTTTGCGATTCACGATATTTTCTCCGAAGCCAGATACGGAGACATGCAGTCCTTTGTCCGGAAGTTAAGGGACATGGGCTATGAAAAAGTCGAACTCATCCCTACGGCAAAGGGAATGTTTATGGAGAAATCGGAGTCTGTCTGGATGGGGCTTTCCGAATCGGCGCTTCTTGTCGGGAGGAAATAACCCAGGGACAGGAATGCGGAGTAAGCGAAATTATGGTCTGTACCAGATCTTCGAAAAATATAATGCATTAGAACGATGAAAGCGGGGCTGATGGTGAAAAGGATAAAAAGCTTGCTGGCATCAATTTTGATCTTTTTGATAAATTTTGCTTTGGGATATGCATTCTTCATAGGTATATGTTTAGGAGGACTGCTGCTTATTAATCGCCCAGATGGAATAGAGTATTATGTTCCGCCAGAAGAGCATCTGGCAAATGCCAGCGAGGGGCTTATGTTTATACTAGGGTATGTTATGATATGGATGTTTGGAAATCTCCCCTGTATAATAGCATTTAAGGATCGCGTTGTCTCACGGAGGCGGTTTATAATTTTACTTTCTATTGGTTTTATGCTTGGCTTTTCCTTGTTTATATATCAGCGCTTGTGTTGCTTTTAGGTATTTGGCCTCTCTGAAACAAGCCTCTTGAGGAGATAGGAATATGAAAAAACTGTCAATTTTATTCGCAGACGGCTGTGAAGAAATCGAGGGCTTGACCGTAGTTGATCTGGCCCGCAGGGCCGGCATCGAGATCGACGGCATTTCCATCAAGGAGGAGACCAGGATTCGGGGCTCTCACAAGATCAGCTTCCATGCGGATTTCTGTATGAGTCAGGTGGACTGGGAGGATTATGACGGGATCATCCTGCCCGGCGGTCTGCCCGGCACGACCAATCTGGGAGCAGATGAACGGGTGATCAAGCTGGTGCAGGACTTCGCTGCCGCAGGCAAGCTGGTTGCGGCCATCTGCGCCGCCCCTTCTGTCCTGGCCAAGGCTGGGATTCTGTCCGGCAAAAAGGCGACCTCTAACCCCGGCTTCGCGGACAAGATGGGCGACTGCGACTATTTGACCGACAAGGTGGTTCGTGACGGAAATATCATCACCAGCCGGGCCATGGGAACCGCCTTTGCCTTTGGACTGGCCATTGTGGCCTATATCAGGGGAGAAGAGACGGCCCGCGGGCTGGGAGAGGATGTTCTCTATAAGTGAACATCCTCTCTTCTTTCTGTCGTCAAATTTCCTGCTATTTAACTGGGAATATTCTGCTTTTACAAGGAAATACCACGTCTATCGCAATGAATCCGTCATTTTTTACATAATAACAGTCTTATATGAGATCAAATGGCCTGATTTCTCTTTGGCATCTTCAATTCTGTACTGAGATTTGAAGGTTACAAAAACAAATGATATTAATGAATTAATTTGAATTAAAGATACAAAAGTCAGTCTGCTTTGTCGAGAAAATGTGAAAACTATGTGTTATAATCTCGCTAGGAGTTGCGGGTGTTATGCAATCATATGTTTTACGGATCTGCAGTCATGAGGATAGATCTCAGACAAAACCGATCTATGGTTTGCGGTGTGTGTTCTGGCACTCACGGTTCTTATGTGATTTATTGGCAAGAGTTTATTCCGTTAATTTGTCAGGGAAAATGCTAAAGAAATTTTTTTGGCGAAAGATAACTGATAATTTTCGGGGGGGGTGATTAATAAAGGATAATTTATGAAGTTACGAAAATAAGCCTGATAAATTAACCGCTTTTACCAGTCAAGTGAGGAATATTTTGTCGGGCAAAAGAGAGGAGAATGAATAGGGATGATTAAAAGATTTTTGAGCTTCTTTCTTGCTTTTTTGATGACAGTTTTTTTGTTATATCCGGGCAAGACGGCCTTTGCGGAGACAGGTTCACAAGTCGATGCAAAACTGACAAATGTGAGTATACAGGACAGCGACGGCAACCCCGTAACAGAGGTGCCGGTCGATCAGATTCTGAAATTAGTTATGGACTGGCATGTTGACCAGATTGTTCATGACGGGGATTATTTTGATATCGATATCCCCAAAGAATTGGACATGACAACGTCCGCTACGAATCCTTTGACCTTTGATCTTACGGATCAGAACGGAACGAAGGTTGCAACGGCTGAGATTATCAGCAGGCCAACGGCTACTGCGACGACAGGCGGCGGGAAAATCCGCGTTAAATTTAACCACAATGCCGAGGGACTGCATAATATTACCGGGCAGATGTATGTCTATATGATCTTGAATAAGAAAGGGGTTACGATCAATAAGGTAAACCCCATTGAAATGAAAGTGAACGGCAGAACCGATTTGACACCCCCGCCGACGAAAATCGGTGTCAAGCCGGGAGCCAATACCTCCGATCAGGTGTTCGGTAAATTTGCCAAGGCTTCCGATGCCAGTCATCCCGGGGTGGCCGGCTGGGCTCTGCGAATCAATCAGGCCAAGAAGGATTTAAAGCATGTCGTGATCAGAGATTCCATCACGTCAGGGAACGGTCACTACCTGGATCCCCTGCCGAACGGTGCGAATGAGCAGTTCAAGCTCATGAAGTGTGAGTATGATGCGAGCGGAAATCCGACCAGCTGGGATGGAGAGATCGTAGATCTGACCGGAAAGGTAAAATTCAATGCCGATAAGACTTCATTTGAAATTGATCTGGGAGATATCGGAACGCAGTCTTATTTCCTTTCCTATAAGACAACGGTAGATTACGGAGATCCGGTTCAGACAAATAAGGCCAATATGACGGCGGACATCATTACGCCCGTAGATCAGAAGAGTACCTGGAAAAAGAGATCCGGCGGCGGAAGTATGGCCGGTGACCTCGCCAAGAAGTTGAAACTTCGCAAGGTTGATGCGGAAGATAACACGAAGGCCCTTGCCAATGCCGAATTTGAAGTGACCAAGCCCGATGGAAGTAAGTTCACTTTGACGACAGGGGCAGATGGTACGGTCACTTCCGGCCTTTTGATACCGGGTAAGTATAAAGTCCGGGAGACGAAAGCCCCGCAGGGCTATTTACTGGATTCTACCGAATATACCGTTGATATAGCGAGCGACGTAGGAACGATCCTGACAGTAAAAGATAAATTAAACGCAACGTCAGTGAAGGTGACCAAGCAGTGGGTCGGGACGCCCGCGGCCAGCGTGGAGATCAAGCTCTTTGCCGATG
>ERZ773197.63-NODE-63-length-81973-cov-8.274543_pt1 | contig 81973 bp, 77 predicted proteins | sample MGYA00580999_ERZ773197 | MGnify/ENA primary metagenome ERZ773197 (study PRJEB29015, sample SAMEA2738166) | human oral metagenome | biome: human oral; feature: human-associated habitat; material: saliva | place: China | collected 2185 ...
CAAACGGTGTCTGATTTATACCCCCTCTGTGTCCAGTTTTAGTTTACCACTTCAACATCGAATGGTTCGTGACAACTCTTCTGGTACTCATCCAGATATGGATAACGTACCGAGAGAAAGAACCGAACCCGATGAAGCCAAAAAAGAAGCCGCCCAACCGCAAGAAGCCTAGGAAGCGCAAGCGGTAAGGGCGGGGAAGGCAGGGGCGAAAGCCCCTTGTCTTCTTTAATTATATCATACGAAGGGAAGGACGACAAATGAAACTTACGCGAAGGAAATTGCTCGATGGAGCTTTTGCCTGCACGGTGGCGGCGTTCATCATATTGCTTGATTGGGATTGGGAAAATATGAAGTCCTTTATTTCCGGAGGTGTTGTTGGGGTATGGCTGACCATGAGATTCTACTGAAGTTTACGGACATCATGACGACGCAAGAGGCTGCGGAACGCTGGAAGAAAAGCGCGGTGTCCGTCAAGCATCTCTGCACGGGGATTCAAGGTCGAGCGCCAAGGCTGACGGAAGAGGAGTGCCGCAAGTCGGGTGGCGTATGGCTGGTTACACGCGCCGGAATGGAACGACTGTACGGCAAAGAAATCGACTTGTGAAAAGATTGTGGATAACTTTATCGCCGTTGGAACGGTGCTTTTTACGGGTCATTTACTTCCAACATTCGAGGGAAATCCATGATAAAATGATACTATTGAAAACTGTACACATGAGGGCGACGCACTTGCGTCGTCCTTTTTGTATGGCAGGAAAGGAGGCGCGTCATGCTCACGAGGATATGCCCATCATGCGGGAGGCTGGTGCAGCAGGGCGAGGCTTGCCCGTGCCAAGCGAAGCGTCATAAGGCGTACGACAGGGAACGGCGGGACAAAGACCGGGCGAAGTTCTACCACTCGCGCGAGTGGCGGGCAGTCGCCGCTGCTGTCCGTGCACGCGCGGGCTATGCCGACGAGCTGGCGAAGGCGGGCGGGCGGCTTGTGCCGGGTTCTGTCGTGCATCATATCCATCCTGTTGGCGAGCGTCCTGACCTCAGGCTTTCGCTGGGGAATCTGATTTATGTTTCCGCACGCACGCACAAGGCGATTCATGACGCATACGACAAGAGTCCGCAAGCGAAAAAGGAGATGCAGTCGCGCCTTCTTGCGGCATTGGCGGGAAATGTTGAAGGCGGGGGGAGGGTCAAAAAAGTTTGAGGCGGCCGATATAAGACCGCGATCGGCCTCAACTTCGGAAAAAATGCCAGAAATGAAAAATTTTTGACCTTTGCGGGCGATGTACACGAGAGGAGGACATGAAAGGAGGTGAGGCGATGGGCGGCAGGCCGCGCAAGATTGTCGGCATATCGACGGGAAAAATCGGCAAAGAGAAGAGAATCAATCGGAAAATACAGGAAGAGAAGCTGAGGCTCGACCGCGACCAGCTCGAAGCGGGAGCGCCGCCGTGGCTTTCGCCGCTCGCCCAAGAAGAATATATGCGCGTCGTCCAAGAGGCGGGCAAAATTCGCCTCCTTGACAATCTCGACCTCGCCGTATTGGCGATTTATGCGGACAACTATGACCGCTATGTACAGGCGAGCAGCGCTTTGAAGGAAAACGGGCTGACCGTCGAGGGCAAGAAGGGGGAAATGCCGTCGCCCTACATCAAGATTGCGGGCGAGGCGGCGACGCAGATTCAAAGGTGTTCGACGAAGCTCGGCCTCGCGGCGACCGACCGCTTGAAGCTCATCGTGCCGACGGAGGAAGAGAAGTCGGTCAACAAGTTCCTTCGCTTCTTGAACAAAGGTCGATGATGGGGGTGACGGAATGAAGGATCGAACGACGGAATATGCAAAGCTCATCGTCAGTGGCAAGAAGATTTGCGGGCGGGCGGAATACCAAGCCTGCAAGCGTCATTTGAACGATATGGAGGACAAGGCTTTTCCCTACATCTTCGACGCGAAGGAGGCGGAGTTTCATATCGAGCTTGCCAACCGCATGACGATTGGCGAAGGCACGGCGGCGACGCCACTCAAAACGCGCGGCTTCCAGAACTTCATCCTCGGCAGTCTTTTTGGCTGGCGCAAGAAGCGGACGAAGCTGCGCCGCTTTCGCGAGGCGTACATCCAGATGGCGCGGCAAAACGGCAAATCCTTCCTCGCGGGTGAGCTGTGCAACGACTTCGCGACGTTTTCGGGCTATCAGTATGGCCGTATATTCTGCACGGCGACGAAGCAAGACCAGGCAAACATCGTCTGGAAGGAAATCGAGAAGTTCATCCGCTCGGATCCCGATCTCGACGAGATGTATAAAATACGCGAGTACGATCACAAGATACGCTCTCTTGTGACGAACACGACAATCGAAGCCATCGGCAGAGATACAAAGTCTGCAGATGGCTTTCGCTCTATCCTGGCCGTCGTCGACGAGTACCACGCCCATCCGACGAACCAGATGTACAAGCTCATGCAGGACGGTCAAATTCGCGTGGACAACGCGATGACGCTCGCCATTACGACGGCGGGCTTTGACCTCAACGGCGCTTGCTACAAGCACTATCAGTTCTGCAAGCGCGTCCTTTCGGGCAATGTGCAGAAGGATTCGCTCTTCATCTTCATCGCGGAGATGGACGAGGATGATGATATATGGGAGCCTCGGAACTGGGCAAAGGCGAACCCGCTGAACCTCTGGAACGAGGACGACACGCTCAACGACGAGATGATCGCCCGCATGGCGGAAAAGGCGGTCGAGGCGAAGGAAAAGCAGGACGAGGAGTTGGCAAACTTCCAGACGAAGACGCTCAACTGCTGGGTTGAGTACACGGGCGGCGCTTTTCTCAATCTTGAAGCGTGGCGCATGTGCGGCACGGACGATACGCTCGCCGCGATGCAGGGGCGTGAGTGCTATTTGGGCATCGACCTGTCGAGCGGCGGCGACCTCACGAGCATCGCGCTCATCTTCCCGGACGAGGAGGATGAAGTCTATGTTTGGTCGCACAGCTACATGCCGGAGCGGCGGCTGGCGGAGCATATCCGCACGGACGACGCGCCCTATGGCGTATGGAAGGACGCGGGACTCTTGACGCTCACGAGCGGCATGTACGGCGTCAAGACGGATTACCGTCATATCGTCGCCGACCTCAAGCGGATCATCGAGGCGTATGAGCTTGACGTCGCAGGCTGCGGCTACGACAACCATAATGCGAACACGTTCCTTGCCGACTTGGAGAACATCCTGTCGTGCGACCTGACAGAGGTCAAGCAGGCGGCGCGCTCTCTGAACGAGGCGACGCAGGATTTCAGGCTTTCCGTCGAGGCGGGGAAGGTGCGATACGACAGACAGAATGCGCTCCTCACATGGAGCATGGTCAACGCGGTCATCTCGGCGCCGAATTCCTTCGGCGAGATCAAGATTGACAAGATGACACAAACGCGGCGCATAGATCCGTGCGACGCTGTCATTGATGCCTGGGCGGTGTGGCTCTTGACACGCAATACTCGCAAAGTTGACGCACAGGCAGCGCTCGACGCATGGCTTGAAATCACGGCGGATGCAGAAAGGGGTGATGATGATTGAAATGGTTGAACAGTATCAAGGGATTTTTCAAAAATGCGGCAGATGTGCGCTTTTCTCTTTCGGAGGCGAATGACTTCTTCTTCGGCGGCGGCACAGTCGCCGAAGGCGCGGATATATCGGAAATCACCTACTTTACATGCCTCAAAACCTTGGGAGAATCTTTGGGGAAAATGCCCGTCTATCTGATGGACAGCGACAAGAACCGCGTCATGCAGCACGAGACGACGCGCGTTCTCTCCGTCGAGCCGAACGGCATCATGACGCCGCTGCAATTCTTCACGACACTTGAACGCTATCGCAATCACTGCGGAAACGCCTACGCGATGATCGAGCGTGAGAGGTCGCATCTTCGCGCCCTGCACATCCTTGATCCGCGTCTCGTGCAAGTGTGGCTGAACAACACGGGAAGCTATACGGAGCGGCGCTACTTCTACCGCTACAGCGATCCAAGGACGGGCAAGGAGCATTGGATCGCGCCTGAGGACATGCTGCATGTCCGCGCCTGGCTGACGGACGATACGGGACTTGTCGGAAAGTCCGTGCGGCAGATACTCGCTGAAAACATGGCGGGCAACAAGGCCTCGCAGAAGTTCCTGACGGAGCTTTATCGCAAGGGGCTGACGGCAAATGCCGTTGTAAAGTATGCGAGCGACTTGAACAAGGAAGGTCAGGATTTGCTTCTGCGGCGCATCGAGGCACAGGCGCGACAGGATTCGCGCCGCTTGATTAGTCTGCCGATTGGCACGGACATTGAAACGCTGGACTTGAAGCTGACGGACGCGCAGTTTTACGAACTCAAGCGATACTCCGCGCTGCAAGTCGCCGCCGCCTTCGGCGTCAATCCCGACCATCTGAACGACTACACGAAGTCGAGCTACAACAACAGCGCCATGCAGAACCTGCAATTCTACGTCAACACGCTTCTTTACAACGTCTCGCTCTATGAGCAGGAGATGAACCGAAAGCTCTTGACGGAGGAGGAGCAGGAAGCGGGGCTGGGATTCAAGTTCAACGTCTGGGTGATTCTGCGCGGCGATCCGTCCGAGCAGGCGGACATCCTGCAGAAGATGGTGCAGTCGGCGATCTACAGTCCGAACGAGGCGCGTGCCAAGCTCGACAGTCCGCCGTGCGAGGGTGGCGACATCCACATGGTCAACGGCTCCTATGTGAAGCTCGAAGACATCGGGAAAGCCTACACGATGAAAGGGGGTGAACGAGATGGCAATAGAGATACGGAATGAGACGAGTGACGGCGCGGAACTTTACCTGTCGGGCAACATCATCGACGACGATGCGGGCGGCTTGATGGAAGAGTGGTGCGCGAATACGGCGGGCTATCAGTGGCCGGACAAGATCAAAAGTCAGCTCGAAAGCCTCAAGGGCAAGGCGCTGACCATCTACATCAATTCGGACGGCGGCAGCGTGCCCGCTGGCGTGGCGATGGCGAACATGATCGCGCGTCACGACGCTCCGACGACGGCCATTGTCGACGGCTGGTGCTGCTCGATCGCGACGCAGGTCTTCTTCGCGGCAGACAGAAGGCGGATTCCCGCAAATGCCTACCTGATGATTCACAAGCCCGCCGTCTATGCGGGAGGGGACGCTGACGAGCTGCGAAAGACGGCGGACGTGCTCGACACGATTCAGCGCGGACTTGAAGAGACGTACTTGAAGGCGGCGCGGGCGGGCGTGACGGCGGAGACGCTGCACCAGATGGTCAATGCGGAGACGTGGCTGACGGGCAAGGAGGCGGCAGAGTTCTTCACGGTGGAACTTCTGGAAGCGTCGCAAATGGCGGCATGTGCGGGCAAGGCGAAGTTCATGCAGCATATCCCCGAAGGCGTGCGCCGCGCGGCAGAGGAGAAGCCGCCGCAAGAGAAGCCTGCCGCCGAAGCGGCAGAGGAGCGCTGCCAAAAAGCAGCAAAAGAGGAAAAACGCTGCCAAAAAGCAGCGCAGGAAATGCGGCAGAGGGCACAGATCGCCCTTGCCCTGGCGAAAGGAGCTATGATATGAAAAAGTCGGATGAACTCAAAAAGACGGTGGACGTACTGCGCCGCGAGGTGGAGAACCTGCAGCAGGAGGAAAACGTCGAGGCGGCGGCGGAGCGTGCCAAGGAGCTGACGAACGCCGTCCATCAGTACGAAGCGGCGTTGGCAATGGAGCGGGCGGCTCTGACGGACTTCGCTCACACGGCATCGCCGGTCGAGAAGAACAAAGTCAGCGATGCGGTGATGCGAAACCGCGTGTTCAATAAGCTGGTGCTGGGCAGGACGCTCACGGAGGAGGAGCGCGGCTATGCCAATCAGATTGGCCGCGACTACGTCAATCAAATCGGCTCTCCCGGGCAGGTCGAAGGCACGCCTGCCAAGGGCGGCTATCTCGTGCCCGAAGAGCAGATGCGCCAGATTCGCGAGTACAGGAAGGCGTATACGGCGCTCAAGGACTTCGCGCATGTCCAGCACGCCAACAGCATCTCGGGCAAGATGCCGACGCTCGGCGATGAGACGGGCAAGCTCACGGCGTTCGAGGAACTGAACAGCATCAAGCAGTCGGATTTCGACTTCGGGCAGCTCAAGTACGAGATCAAGGACTATGGCGACATCATTCCCGTCTCGAACCAGCTCCTTGACGACGCCGACGTGAACCTCACGGCGATCATCGGCCAGCGTTTCGCACGCAAGGCGGTCAACACCGAAAACGACGAGATTCTGAAGCTTTTGAAGAAGCTCACGCCGACGGCGGTGACGGATGCCAAGGGATTCATGAAAATCTTGAACGTCAGCCTCGACCCGTCCTACTATGCGAACGCGCGAATCCTCACGAACCAGGACGGCTTCCAGTGGCTTTCCGAGCTGGAGGATGCACAGAAGCGTCCGCTCCTCGTGCCGGATGTCGCAGCACCCGACACCTACCGCTTCCGTGGTAAGCCGATTGTCGTCGTCTCGAACGGCACGCTTCCGACGGAAACGAAGAAGGTGCCGTTCTACGTCGGCAGCATCGCCGACTATGTGGCGTTCTTCGAGCGTGCGGGCGTGGAAATCGCCGTGTCGACGGACTTCCTCTTCGACAAGTACGCGACGGCCTTGCGCTGCGTGGAGCGCTTCGGCGTCGTCGCCGACGATACGGATGCCGTGAAGCTGGCGCAAGTCACGCTGGCCTAAGGGAGGCGGGACGTCATGGCGATCACGCTCGATGAGGTCAAGACGTACCTGCGCATTGACCTTGACATTGAGGACGCTTTCCTGCGCCAGTGCATGAAGGCGGCAGATGCGTACCTCGCCCATGCGGTGGACAACTTTGAGGAGCGCTGCAAAATCGAGGACTTCGGGGCGACAGCGGACATCGTGCGCTTCGCGCTCATCAGCGAGATGTATACGCACAGGGACTGCCGGGGCGATAATCGGCAGTCCTTTCCGTATCATATCCGCTCGATGATCCTGCAGCTGCAGAATTATACAGGAGGTGAACCGCCGTGATTAACGTAGACAAGATGAATCGCCGCGTGACGCTCCTGCGGCCTGAAAGCCCTTTGGATGAAATCAACGGCTGCGATACGACGTACATCGCGACGCGCGAGGTCTGGGCGGAATTCCTAAAGCCCGGCTTCGTCAGCCGTGCCCTCTTCGGCGATGCGGCGGCGGTCGAGGTCACGCAGGGAATACGTCTTCGTCCCGTGGAAATCGTCAAAGGCTGGCGCGTCAAAGAGGGGATGCGCGTGTTCCATGTGGAGCATATCGACGATACGACGCCCGGTGAGCTGATCTTGACGACAAGCGAGGTGCAGCTGTAATGGCAAGAGCGAAGGGATTCTACATCAAGAGCGATTTGACGGATGCAATTAAAAAAGCTGTGGGCGATGTCAGCAAATATGATGGGGAAACACAGCGACGTTTGAAAGGCGTCATACGCAAGGGAACGCAAGACCTTCTTCGAGCATCGAAAAGGAAAGCGAGGGTGGGATCAACAGGAAATCTTGTAAAGGGAATCGAGATGGAGTACGACGAGAAGTACAATCGCGGCTTCGTGAAATCTACGGCAAATCACTCGTTCCTTTTGGAGCATGGCGTCAATCCGTCCTTTGCTTTCCCAAAGAATAAGAAGGTGCTGAAATTCAAGGGAGTATTCGCGCGATATGCGTTTATCCCTGCCCGCAAGCCAAGACCTTTTATGAAGCCCGCGCTCGACGAGGTAGAGCCGAAGATCATTAAGGCGCTCAAGGAGGCGGTGGAGCCGTGAGGAAGAAGCGACTGCCCTTGCAGGCATTGCAGAAAGCTGTGCGCGACCTTTTGACGGCATGTCAGACGACGCCGATTCATGAGCATGTAGACGACAAGGCGAAACTGCCGTTCATCGTCTTCGGCGAAATCAGCGTATCGCCTGATGGTGCCAAGGACGTGGCGCTCTGCACGGCGACAATGGAGCTGGAAATCTACAGTGGCGCGAACAGCCGCACGGAGATCAACGGTATTTTAGACGACGTGGCTACAGTGCTCACGGCGGCGCGGCTCGATATGCAGGCGGCTGGATTTGCTGTCTGCGATCAAGAAATTGCGGAGGTTCGCACGAACCAACGGGAAATCAGAGGCTACAGTGCGACGCTGCGCCTCGAAGTACAGATACAAGATATGGAGGGATAAGAAATGCCAATCAAAGCGGAAAACCTGCCGGTCAACCCGAACATTTCGACGGCGACGGTGGGCAAGGACTACCTGCTCCTGATTAATACGGGCACGTTCGCTTCGCCGACGTGGACGGTCGTCGGCGGGCAGAGAAACAGTAAGTTGACGGAGAAAGCGGATTCTATCGACGTCTCGGACAAGGCGACGGATGGATGGAGTTCTAAGCTCGCGGGCATGAAGTCGTGGAGCATCGACCTTTCGGGGCTTGTCATGCTCAACGATGCGGGTGTGGAAGCGCTCGAAGTCGCGTTTCGCGCGGGCAAGACGGTCGACGTCAAGCTGCAGTACCCGGACAAGAGCTATCAGCGCGGTTGGGCGGCAGTTACGGAGTTCAGCAAGGACGTACCGCATGACGGCGCCGCCACCCTTTCGGGCACGCTTGACGGCAACGGCCCGATCAGCGAGGTCACGAAAGCGAGTGGCGCGGGCGGCGCACAGGGTTCGCCCTGACAGCGACAGGTGAGATGGAGAGGGCCATATTCACAGGCGTTTGTGAATGGCCCTCGTCTTTGACGGAAGGAGAATCACCGAATGAAGAAACAAACGGCATTTAAAATGGCGGATGGCAGACAGGTCATGCTTTGCCTGACGATTCGTGGCATGATGGCTTTGGAACAGGAAATTGGCAGGTCGCTCTTTTCTGTTGTTGAGGAAATGTCGCGTGGTAGTCTGCGATGGATGGATTTGCGGTACACCATCGCCGCTTTACGTTGGGCGCTCCCGAGACTTCAAGAGGAAGACGCTGTGATTCAGCTCATTGAAGAGCATTGTGCAGCGGGCGGCACAATCGACGACATCAATCAGGCGCTTATTGAGACAATGCTTGCGACGGGGGTTTTCACGCGCGGAAAAAACGACGAGACTGCAGCGGAGGATGTGACGGCCAAAAAGAAGTAGAAGTCGCCTCCATGGCGGCATGGGTGGAAGCGACGGAGCCCGTTGCCTACGGTATCCTCGGCATCACGCCTGAAGTATATGAATCCTTGCAAGTGCGGGAATTTTATCTGATGCTGGAAAGCCGCGAGGCAGAGGAGAAGCGTCAAGATTGGAAGCGCGCCTATTTTGTCTCTTGCCTCGTCAGCGTGCAGTGCACAAAGCTGGTATCGGCGATCGACATCCTCGCGCCGCTCTACCCTGAAGAGCGCGAGAAGGAAGCAAAGCGACGAGAAGAGCAGCGCAGGGCAGATGAGGAATATTTGAAGCGGGAATTTGGACTGAGTGAGGCGGTGGAATAATGGCAAAGAGCATCAGCGAGCTGAAAATCAAGATTGGCGCGGATTCATCTGAACTGAAGAAAGAACTGAACGAGACACAGCGCGCCATGCAGACGGCGCTCAATACCAAGCCGATGGAATCCGCTACCGCCGCTCTCGCCGGTGTATCGAAGGAAACGAGCAATCTCATCGGCAAGTTCCAGAGCATGGCGACTACCGCTGCCGGAGCTTTTGGGCTTGCAAGTATCATCGATGGTGCGGTGCAGGCGGGAGACAATATTTACAAGTTGTCCAATCGCTTGAATGTGACGACGGCAGAAGCGGGCAAGCTCTCGCGTATCCTGAAGCTCACGGGCGGTGATGTTGATTCCTTCAGCTCCGCCGTCATGCGCCTCGACAAATCGCTTTTTTCTGACAGTGAGGCGGGTGAAAAGGCGCGTCGCACGCTCGACCTTTTCGGTGTGAGCCTGACGGACGCGAACGGAAAGATTCTGCCGCTCAACGAGCAGTTGGAAAGTCTCGCCAAGGGATACAAACTCGCAAAAGATGCGGGCGTGCAGCAGGAATTCCTTATGACGACGCTCGGCACGAAGGGGCTTGCACTCGCACAGACGCTTGAACAGTATACGGAAGCAGCTGAGACGGCGTCGCGTGTCAAAGGCATCGGTCTCGACGCGAAGGAAATGCATGAACTGGCGCTCAACATGAAAGTCATGCAGATGGAGTCGCAGCAGGTGCAGCTCGCCTTCACGTCGGCACTCGCTCCTGTGGCAGAGAGCGTCTTTCCCGTCATTATTGAGGGCTTGACGAACTCGGCGACATGGCTTGCCGCGAATAAGCAGGAAGTGCGTGATGTCACGGCGGCGGTCGTCAAGTTTGTCGCTGCCTACAAGGGAATCCAGTTTGCAAGCGGTGCATTGAGCACGGTTCGCGCCTTCTGGTTGCAATCGCAGCAGGCGGCGATGGTAGCGGCGGCAACGCAGACAGCGACACAGACGGAAATCACTGCTGCACATGAGCGTGAGATTGCGAAGCGCATCGCTGCCGTAGAGCGCGAATCCCAAAGGCAGCAGAACGCTGTCGTGAAGGCGGCGATGAAAGCGAATCTGTCGGCAGAAGAAACGACGGCACGCATTGTCGAAGAATGCACGAAGATCGAGATCAAGACTGCTGCGACTGCCGAACGGATTGCCGCAGGCATGAGGGCGGCTTTCGCCGCACAGGCGCAGGCGGCTACGGTGGCGGCGGAGGAAACGACGGTCGCCTTGAACGGCACTGCTCTTGCAGCCGAACGAGCGGGCGCGAGCATGACAGCAGCTCATGCAGGCGCGGCACAGTCGGGACAGATCGCGGTAGGCGCGGAGCGTGAACTTGCCCTGGCAACGACAGCGACGGGCAATGCCGCTGTCATAGCGGGCGAAAAGAATGTGGCGGCGAAGACACAGGCGGCGATTGCTACGGCAGGAGTGACGACGGCAACGAATACGCTGACCGTGGCCACAACGGCCACGGGGAACGCAGCAGTCACGACAGGGACGAAGACCGTTGGCGCGATGGCGACAGCAACGACGGCGGTTGGCTCTCTGACGCGCGCTGTATGGACACTGATGGGCGGCTGGCTCGGCGTCGCGGCGGCGACAGGCTACGCGATTTACAAGCTCAGCGAGTACGGGCGGGCGCAAGAGGCGGAGCGGAAAAATCGTACCTATGATATTGATGGCAAGCGATACGTAGAGGAAAATGGTGAGTTTTATAGATATGCGCATACCGCCTCCAGTGTAGAAAAGGAATATACGAACACCTATGGTGCGGATGCCGACAATAAGGAATTAGTGACGGACGCTGCAATAAAAGAGAAATTGAATGATGCGTGGTGGGAGCGCCATAAAGACGATGAGGATTATCAAGCGCAGTTGAAAGCGGAAGCAGAGGCTCAGGAAGCTGAAGAGAAGAATAAGGCGGAAATGGAGCGTTTGCAAAAAGAGATGATGGAAGCCCTGTCTGCAGGTGCAGAAAAATCCGGACGGGCTCCGAAAGAGAAAGCCGCGCCTGCGCCGACGAACTATGATGTAGAGTACCCAATAGGCAGACTGGCAGCGGACATCGCCGCAGGTCATCCGCAAGGCGAACAGTGGATGGGGAACATCACGAATAATCCCGCGATCCAGTGTGACAGCTACACGGCGAACGTATATGCCGAAGCGGGCATCGACAGCATCGGCGGTCAGAGTACCGAGGGCATCATCAATGACGATGCGTTCCGTGCGGCGGGCGCGTACCATACGGCGGGCGGTGGCTACGAGCCGGAAGCGGGCGACCTCGTGGACTTTGCGGGGCATGTCGGCATCTACATGGGCAATGGCATGGTCAACAGCAGGCAATCTTCGGGCGGCGTGCAGACCATCTCTATGGACGAAGCGGAGAGCTGCTTCGGCGCGGTGCAGGGCTATGGCTCTCTTGCCGAGGCGACGGGTGGGCGCACGGTGACGGAAAGGCGGAGCGGCACGCGCGAGGAAGCCGAAGCCGCAAGGCAGGCGCAGGAGGCAGCGAGGAAGTTGGAGCAGGGCAGAAAGGATGCCCTGAACCTTGCTGAAACAATGGCAAAGGGAATCAGTGGCTTTGAAGATACTGCCTATATGCAGAATGTTGAACAGATTAAGCAGGACGTACAGCAGAAACGGCAGCAGATCAACAAGATTCGCGCGTCAGGTGTATCCCAAGAGACAGTTGATAACCTGAACAAGCAGCTCGACGAGTACGCGGAAGCTCTGGGGCGGCAAGCATCGGAAAAACAGCGAGCGGCATTGGCGCAGGTAGCCGACGAGGCGAAGAGCATGAATGCCGAAGTCCTGCACGACTATGAGGCTCTTGCGCAGGCGGAGTATTCGACCACTGTGCGAAAACTCGCTGATGAGCGTAAGGAAAAAGAAAAAGAAGTCATGCGCGACAAGGATGACTGGCAGTCTAAGGCGGCGGTGTCGGAATGGTACTACGCCAAGCTCTCCAAGGCCGAAGAAAAGCGACGCCAAGACTTGAAGAAAGCGCATGAGCAATATATCGAATACCTGCAAACGGAAGGCAAGGTCGCCGAACTCATCGCCCATCTCGGGAGTGCTGAAGGCAAGACGGAAACCGAAGGCACGCTCAACATGGAGGGGCAGGAAAAACTTGCAAGCACCTACGTCAAGATATGGAAGGCAGCGCACGGCAGCATGGCGGGCTACATCGCTGATACTGCTGAGAACATCTACGGTACGCTGTCGGATTCCATGGCGGATTTTATCCGAGGGGCAAAGTCGGCGCAGGAAGTCTTGAAGGACTTCGGCAACAGTGTCCTCTCCATGATTGCGAAAATCGCCGCACAGCGTTTGGCGGCAAGATGGGTGGACAATATCCTCGGAGCATTCAGCGGCGGGCGATCGGTGGGGGCAGGTGTCGCGTCTTTCGGCAGTATGTCGTCCATCGGATACAGAAGCCCCATGGCAGATTTTCACCTCGCGGGTGGCGCACCGAGATTGAAGATGTTCGCAAAGGGCGGTATCGTTACCGCGCCGACGCTCGCCATGATCGGCGAAGCAGGAGAGCATGAAGCTGTCATACCGCTCAATGAGCGCAATTTGAGCGCCATCGGTGGCGGCGGGCAGGGAAAAGCGCCGACCGTTGTCGTCAACATCACGAACAAGACGGATGGCAAAGTCAAGATGGAGAATAAGAGCTTCGACGCTTCCTTGAATCGCATGGTCTTAGATATTGTCGCTGACGGCGCCAATCGAAACGTCGGCGGCTTCGGAACGAACCTAAAAACCGCATTGGGAGGGGTCTAAGTGGCAACTATGCTCAAATTCCCCGACATCGGGCGGCCGAAATTGCCGACAGCATCGAATGGAGGCAGCTCGCACCTCGTGAGTGTGCAGGATAGCACGATCACAACGACAAGCGACGCGAACTACAAGCACACGCGCCCACGTACGACGCGCATGATACGGACGTATACCTTCACATGGAACGCCGTCTCCGAAGAGAATATGAAGAAGCTGCTCGATTTTTACCGCAAGGTTGGTACGTTCCAGTCTTTCTCTTTTACCGACTGGGATATGAACGAGACGCATACGGCACGCTTCGCGGAAACGCTGTCGTACCAATACAGCTATCCCGGCTATCGCTTTACGCTGAAATTCGAAGAGGTGTGACGCATGAATCACTTTTCAAAAATCGCGACACTTGAAAAGAATAAGCTCTCGACGGACGCGCCCTTTTTGATTCTCGTGCAGGTCAATCATGCGGCGCTCGTGACTCCCATCTACCTTGTTCGTAATACGGAAGATACCGTTTGGCGTGACAAGACGTGGACGGCATTTCCCATGGAGCTGGACAACTATGAGGAGGACGGAAAGACACTGCCCGCGCTGAACTTGAAAATCAGCTCAGGCGGTGGACTCTTGACGACGTACCTGCAAAAGTACGATGGGCTTGTCGATGCCAAGGTCAGCATATTTGTCGTGAATGCCAAGCTGTTGGACGTGGCGGAGCCCGAAATCGAACTCGATTTCGTCGTTAATTCTGCGAACTATGACGAGCAGTGGATTTCCTTTACACTGGGCGCGTCGTCGGAAATTGCCGATCGCTTCCCCATGTGGCGTTATCTTACGGATTTCTGCCCGTTCGTCTGCGGGGACATCCGCTGCGGCTATTTGGGGGCGAAGCAGTGCCGGAATAATCTGGAATCCTGTCTCATACCGGAGCGTTTCGGTGGTGAGCCGGGCATACAGGAAGGAAGATGATCGCATGAAATACGAGGATTTGATTGGCACGCCGTTCATCGACGGCGGGCGCGACAAGGGAGTTGGCCTTGACTGCTGGGGTTTGGCGCGTGAGATGTTCCACAGGCAGGGCATCGATGTGCCGGACTATCGCATCAGTGCCATGCGCACCGCTGAGATTGCGCGCGAAATGACCGCAGAAGAGATGGATTGGGAACGCTTGAACGCGCCGGAAGAAGGCTGCCTCGTCCTTCTGCGACTGAGCCCGGAAGTATGGGCAAACCATGTAGGCATTTGCCTTGGCGACGGGAAGTTTATCCATGCGTACAGTGCGACGGGGACCTGCATTGACCGTCTGGCACGCTGGCGCTCACGGATCGTCGGATTCTATAAGCCGAAAGGGGCAGGACAATGATTCAGATTGTGATTGTAGAGAACCCATTCGAGATGAAGAAGGAAGTCCGCTCTGCCTGCTACAATCAGGGAAACATCTGCGCTTATGTGGACGTTGCGGCGAGGGATGTATTCTTGAATGGTGCGATCGTTGAAGACGTCGAGCATACGTATCCGCAGGACGGTTCTCAGCTCATCGTCATGCCGCATATTGAGGGCGGTGCCTTGAAAAGTATCTTGGGATTCGTCGCCATGATCGCGTTGTCTCTCTACGCGGGCAGTATCGCGGGCGGCCTCTGGAAAGGGGCGCTCGGAAGCGCATTTGCGAGCGGAACGGTTGGCGCAACACTGGCATCGGGAGCGGTCATGTTCCTTGGCGGAAAAATCATCAACTCAATCTTTCCGCAGCAGATGCCGAAGATGAGCTGGATGAACGAGCAGGAAACCAGTCGCTCGTATGGTTGGGACATCCCTACGCCGACGACGATCGCAGGGCAGATTGTCGGTGAAACTTATGGCGAATGCTTGCCTGCTGCGCAGCTGCTGGAAGCGCACGTTGAAACGGTCGGGGACAAGCAATATCTGAACCTGCTCTATTGCGGCGGCTATGGCCCTGTCGATTCCATCAATAGCATCCGTATCGACCACACGGATATCAGTGTGTTCAACGGCGTGGAAATGGAGACCCGCTTCGGCACGAACGATCAGAAGCCTATTTCTTTCTTCAAGAATACGCCGCTCGATCAGTCCGTGGGTGTGGAGCTCGTGCAGGGAACATCTGTTGTGAGGACGAGTAACAGCAAGCGCGCGTCTGCCCTTGAGGTCACGTTGGAATGGCCGGGAGGACTGTATCACATCAATGATTCCGGCGGTTACGATAATGCGACGGTCAAATTTATCCTTGAGTATCGCAAGGGAAAAGAGGATTCGTGGCACAACTTCAACCCAAAAAGCAGCGCAGGCTACGCCTACAGCGTGACCATGGCAACGAGTGAGGGCGTGCGCAGGACGTTCTCCGTCGAAGGATTGGAGCCTGGGCAGTATGACGTACAAGTAACACTGACAGATCGCCCGACAACGACACGATATCAGACACTCACGCAATGGACGATCATGACATCCTACGCGGATGGTGTATACAGCCGCCCAAACAAGGTTCTCGTCGCGCTTCGGATTCTTGCGACAAACCAGCTTTCCAGCGGCATCCCGTCGGTCAACTGGAGGCAGAAGAGGAATACCGTCTATGTGTGGGACCCCACCAAGAAAACCTATATCGAAAAGGCGGCGGACAATCCTATATGGGCGGCGTATGACATTCTCCATCACTGTCGCAGACTCAAGAACATCCACACGGATAAATACGAGTTTATTGCGGACGGTGTGGCGAAAGAATCGTTGGCCGCTTATTGGGATGAGTGGGAATCTGCGGCAGCATACGCCGATGAAGAAATTCTCAACCAAGACGGCAAGAAAGAGCCACGTTTCCGCTTTGACGCCATATTCGATACAACGCAGAAGCGTATGAGCGCTGCGCAAAAAGCAGCGAATATCGGACACGCCGTCATTATTCCGCACGGCAGGAATTATGGCATCGTCGTTGACCGACCAGGGGGCATGACGCAGATTTTCGGTGAGGGGCGGACGACTGTCTCGACCGTCAAGGGGACGTTTTCCTCGAAGGAGGACAGGGCGAGGGCCATCGAGGTCACATACAACGACGTCGAAAATGACTTCAAAAACTCGGTCATGACGATCCGCTCGCCGAATTACAACAAGGACAACACTTGGACAGACAATACGGCTCCGCTCTCGCTCTTCGGCGTGAAGCGTCGTTCACAGGCGTACCGCGAGGCAATTACGGCGCTGGCGACAAACGAGCGGCAGGTGCAGACCGTCACGCTCTCAGCGGACATCGATGCGATTGTTGCCGAATACGGTGACATTGTGGGATTCAACCATGCTGTTAGCCGCATTGGCATAGCCTCGGGGCGCATCGTCGCAGCGACAAGCTCAACAGTTACGCTCGATCGTGATGTGGATATCAGTGCAGCGAGGACGTATGAGATTTACATCCAAACAGCGTCGGATCAACTCATCAGGCGGAAGGTCGCAGCGCGTGATTACAAGGGCGATACGCTGCTCTTGGAGACCCCGTTTGATGACGGTAATATTCCAGAGCTGCATGATAACTACGCATTTGGCGAGACGAATAAAGCAGTCAAGCCATTTCGCATCGTTTCCGCCGCAAGAAACGGCGATATGCTCGTCGACTTGACGCTTGCAGAATACGATGAAGCCATGTATGCGACGGAACTCGACTACGCAAAATACCCGATGGTCGACTATACGGATAACTCGACGACGGCGGCGGTGCTTGCCGTAGTTGCGACCGAAAAGAGTTATGAGGTCGGCGATGCCGTTGTGGTGGATATCCTCGTCGAGTGGACGATGCGCAGATCCGGCAGAAAGCCGGATGGCTACATGGTGGAGCTTTCTGGACGAAGTGGCGACTACAGCAATCAGGCGCGGACGGAAAAGATGAGCTGCACATTTCACAACGTCAAGCCCGGCGAGACGTATGATATCGCTGTGAAATGCGTATTTGGTGAAATCACGATCGGCAGTGCGACGACCGTGATCAAGGTCAGTGCCAGTACGAAAATGCCGACAGTAAAGCCCGATAAGCCGCAAAAGCTGAATATCGTCATAGCGCGACACTCGGTCAAGGCGTTTTGGAATGAAGTAACCAATACCTACATCGCTTGTTATGAACTGCGAACGAACACTGCCGCAGGCACACCAGACGGACTGATCTTTCAGACGAAGGACGTACAGGCGACACTAGAACTGAACGAGCGGAAAGGCACGATCTACCTGTTCGCGAAGAACCGCATCGGGCAGTACAGCGATCCAGCAGAAATCGCCTATGAAAAGCCTGCGCCGCCCGCGCCGAAGTGGGTGAACGCTGTAGCCAGGATAGGTGAAATCGCCATCACAACAGAATCCATACCGAGCGACTGCCTCGGTGTCGTAGTGAGGGCGAAAGGAGCGAAAACAGAGGAAAAAGTCATCAAGTCGGAATCGCCGGATATACTGATTGCGGCGGAAGCGGACATCTACGCCGTAAGGGTTACTTTTTATGATCAATTCGGCGAGGGTGCGGAAGCCTTTGCACCGCGCGAAGTGGCAGTCAAGGATAAGATTGACAAGGACGCTATCGAGAACTTGACCGTCACACAAAATGACCTCGACACGGCACTCAAAAAGCAGTTGTCGGACATGCAGACAACCGCGAACGCTGCCAACACAGCGGCGGGGGATGCCGCAAATGCAGCAGGTGCAGCACAGACGATGGCGAGCAATGCCGTTGCACGGGTGCAGCAAGCGCAGGACAGCATCTCGTCGATTGTTGCGCGTCTTTCTGGCAATCCGCAAAGCTCAGGTTACAGTGCCATCACGCAGCTCTACAACGGATTGCAGCTCAAAGTCAATCAGGGCGATGTTGCCTCTGCGATCAACGTAGCGCCTCAGGGCGTGCGTATCGACGGTAGGCTCCTGCACGTCACGGGAGAGACGCAGTTCGATGGCAACGTTATTGCCAATCACATGCTGCAAGCGATGGCAGTGACTGCGGATAAGCTCAATGTTGGCAGTCTGTCAGCGATCTCCGCAAACATCGGATTGCTGAGAACGCGTGCAAGCGGTGAGCGTGTCGAAATGGAGAATAACCAGATACGTGTGTACGATGCGAATAATCGCCTGCGTGTGCGAATGGGGGTGTGGTGAAATGAGTATGGGACTTCAGATATTTGGAGCGAATGGGGAGCTGCTGCTAGATGTGTCGGATCGACTTTGTAGATATTTGGGGGAATTTATGATAGGACCGAATGCTGGGAGCTTTAATATCCAAGTAGGAAAAGGAAGACGGATATGGTTCTATGTTAACAAAAATACACGCTATTATGAGGGTAGCGAGCCGATAGGAGTTACTTTATCAGGAAATACTATCATGTGGGAAAAGCAAGAATATGATTTCTTTAGCGTTGTATACGGTGATTGCTGAAAGCTAGGAGACATTTATGTTTGAAATTATCGATGACAGCGGCGGAACACTTCTTAACGAGAATACAACACAGTATTCTTTCTTGACTAAGCATAAATTCCAAAAAGTAGAGGAATATTATAATGATATTTGGGATCGGGAACCGAAAGTCGTAATCGTACAAAATGTATACGGTGGAGCAAGGTTTCCTAAAGGGGAGTTCCATGAAAAAGAGATTGTAGTTTTTCTGAAAAAATCAAACCATAAGGATTTATATGCAATTCATTGCAGCATACCTGGTGTTTTGATTAATGGGGAAAATGATTATGAATCAGTAAGATTCAAGGTACTTATTCCAAAAGGAATAACAGATTTTGATTTTGTGGTGAAATCCTTAACGGTGTTCCAGTTTACGCTACAGATTGTTACTGCCGAAAATTTAGGGATTCAAATATTTGATGGTAGTGGCAGGATCAAGTTTTGTTCTAGTACAGCAACCATGCGCATTTTGGATCAGGAGATGATCTACAAGGTGGGTGTGACAACTCCAAAGCCGAGAGAACATTATCAATATGATAAGGATATTGCTGTAGTGTGCTTCCGTGGTGAGGCAGAAATGTATCAACTATATATTGAAGATGATGGTGAACCTACAGGATTTCAACCTTTTGGAATGTTGTTTTATATAAATTTTCCTGCCAAAGGTAGAATTAATATTAGGGGCATTGGATATGGAGATGAAGACATGCCTGGTTCAGAATATGTGATTTGGTATGGAAAGATGCAAACTTCTATAGCGTATATGCTCGTGGATGTTACGGGATTATAAAGGAGACCAAAAAATGCAGAAAAAGTATGTTGTCAATGGGAAGATTACTTACAAGCAGGGCGAAGGAGCTATCACGAACTTCACGTTCACGAACACGGAGACGGGCGAGATGTTCAATTTGGCAACCACTGACGAGTCTGAGGCAGGTGAAATCACCTATGGCGATCATGTTGTCATCGAGGTGCGAAAGGATGTCGCACTTACTCAGGAGAACGGCAGAAATCCGACGCTGTAAAGGAGGTGAGGGGAAATGACGAAATGGACATACATAATCCCATACGCATACCTCGTTCATGCGGGCTCGTAGGTAATCAGAAAGGGGACGCATCGGGCAGATGTCGCTGAATATCTCGCGAAACGTGCGGCAAAGTGAAAGGAACGAAATGCAAGGGGAAATGACGGCGCAAATTTTGCTGACGCTCGTATCGGTAGGCGCATCGACGATATGCGCCTACCTGCTCTACGCGCTGCAAGCAAGGGACAAGCGCAGGGCAGAGGAAGCGAAGGAACGCGAGCGGTCAGAAATGGCGCGGGAAGAAGCGCGTGAGAAGGAACGGCGCGAACGGGCCTCTAAGCAGGAGCGCGAGTACGGGGCACTCCGAAAGGGCGTGCTCGCTGTGCTAAGGGATCGCATCGTGCAGTCCGCGATCCACTTCCACGTGCAGGGCTGCGCCAATGCAGCGCAGAAGGACAACATCAGCAAGATGTACGAGGCGTACCACGAACTCGGCGGGAACGGCACGGCGACGCACGCACTGAAGGAAGTGCTCGACCTGCCGTTTGAAAAGGAAGGAAGGTGAGCGGATTGCAAGGCGTGCTGAACGCCGAGACCATCGTGAGCATCGGGCTGGTCATTGCCCTCTTGCTTGCGATCTGCAACGGCACGAACGAACTTAGCATGAGCATCGCGTCCGGGCTGATCGGCTACATCGGGCGCGGGAAACTCGCAGAGACAAGAAAGGAAGGATCGAAATGAACGTATTCCTGAACCCCGGCCATGCGCCGGACGGGAACCCGGATCCCGGCGCGGTGAACGCCGAAACGGGGCTGCGGGAGTGCGACGTGGCAAAGGCCGTCGCAGACCTTGCAGAAGGCTACCTAAAGGCGGCAGGCGTCACGGTCGTCGGCAACTTGCAGGACGACAGCCTTGCCGCTGTCACGGACGCGGCGAACGAGAGCGGCGCGGACGTGTTTGTCAGCATCCATTGCAACGCCGCAAGCCCCGCCGCGCAGGGGACAGAAGTCTGCATCTACCCCGGATCGGCGGAGGGCGAAAAGCTCGGCGGCTGCATCCTCGCACAGATCACCGATGCACTCGGCACGGCAAACCGCGGGCTAAAGGTGCGGACACCCGGCGTGAACGGGCTCTACGTGCTGAACCATACGGACATGCCCGCCGTCCTCGTCGAGCTTGCCTTTATCAGCAACGAGGAGGATGCGGAGCTGCTGAGCGGCAGGCAGGACGGCTTCGCCCGTGCCATCGCGCGAGGCGTGACGGACTACGAGCAGATGCTGTGAGGCGACGGGCGAAAAAGGATGCACGAGAGCCGCCCGAGCAAACGGAGTGGCACAACCTCGTGCGGCTGGGAAATGGATGCGCATGCAGAAGGAGAGCTGCTGCGGGCGCATCGGTATGGGCGATGCATTGTCGTCGCATGGGACGAGCGCAGAGGAGCGACGGTCTGCCCAAGGGCAGTCATGGCGCTCTGGTATGCGTTTGTATTTGATATGTCGTTTAGCGATTAAAGGAGGACATCATTATGAGCAAGTGGACGGACATCAGGGACAACATTGTGCGTGAGCTGCATATTGACAATGTGACGGAGGAGATCAAGCAGCGCGTGTCGGCGAGCATCGTGAGCGAGGTGCTGCCGCCGATCGAGGATGCGGTCAATAAGTTCGCCGCAACGATCCAGGCGCAGGCCAAAGAGGAGCGCGGCTGGTGCTACTGGCGCGATGCCATTGTGCTGCCGACGGTCATGCAGGGCGCGGTGTGGCTGGTCAAGATGGTGCTGACCAAGACGCTCGCGCCGACGGAACAGGCGTAAAAAGATAATGCTTGATACAGCCCTGGGGCTTCGGCTTCGGGGCTGTATTTTTTGTGCGCAAAAGGTGGGCTATCGCTCTCTATTTGATGGTGCGGATTAGGATAACGAAATGTTGCCCAACAAAAGGGTGGAAACACCCCGGCAGGTGGAATCACCAGCAAAGATGGAGGGTTCTTCTAAGGGAGTGACTGAAATGATAGAAATTGTTGTACATTACGGCGCATGTAACGAGGGATGGAACGAATCCTTCCATTCTATTGAGAAAGCCGTGGAGTTTGCGAGAGATGTGGCACCGGAGCATGAGTGGTGCTGGATCGATTTTCACGGTGGGTTTGAGGGGCTGCTTCGGCTGCCCGGGTATCATCTTTGTGAGGCAAGCAAGACGGGCGGGAAATGGTATATCGGCGAGGCGCCGGCAACAGAAGTCGACGCGAAGGCTTTCCTTGAAGAATATATAGCCATTGGACAGGCTAGGGAAAAGCGAGTACGTGAGGTGATTGAGGAGGCGAAAAAGGATCTCCCGAATACTGGGGATCCTTTGTACGACGCTTTTTTCAATCTTCCGGAAATCGACATCCCTTTGACGGAAGACGAAGCTCGGATGCAGGGAAAAATCCGCGCGCTTTGCAAAGAAATGGAAGCAAATAAATGAAGATAAGCCCTGATAGCTCACTACAAGCTATCAGGGCTTATCTTATTTTGCCGCCATTTTGCCGCCGCAAGTCTAAAAACAAGCATAAATAACCATAAACAAGCATGAACATAAAAATCGAAGAATGTACCGATAATGCCGCGTCGTTACTTGTGTTATAATACAAACATAGACAAAGATATACAAAATTACCATAAGTTCCGATAAGTATAAATTATCGGAAGTAGATAAATGCTTGCAGAATCTTGACATTTATCAATGAAGTGTTTCTCAAGTTCGCTTCATGATCCATGGTGAAAATACAGCGCATCTGTTATAATGAAAGAAGTGAACTGATTTTCTGTATTTTGGTTACAGGTGATTGAAATGAAAAGGCGTCATACTTCTGCCGAGTGGCAGCAAACAATTTTCTCCTATATCAAAGAGTTTCTAGTCAAAAAAGGCTATCCGCCATCTGTGCGTGAAATCGGTGATGCTGTGGGTTTGAAATCTAGTTCCACGGTTCACAGCTATCTCGCAAAAATGGAAGAGGCCGGTATGATCAAGCGGGATCCGGCAAAGCCCAGAGCTATCGATATTCTTGAAGACAAGCCTTGGGAGCGCAATGTTTCTGTTCCCTTGGTCGGTGTTGTAACCGCCGGCCTCCCCATCTTGGCGGAAGAAAATATTGAAGATGTATTCTCTGTTCCACAAGGACTCCTCGGTACGCGCAGCAAGGTATTTGTTTTGCGCGTGAAGGGATGCAGCATGATCAATGCGGGGATTTATGATGGCGATTTCGTTTTTGTCAAGCAGCAGGAAACGGCAGACAACAATGATATCGTCGTCGCTCTGGTCGACGATGGCAGCGCCACTGTCAAACGCTTTTTCAAAGAAAAAGATTGCATACGACTGCAGCCGGAAAATGATGAGATGGAGCCGTTTTATGAAACGAATGTCAGGATTCTTGGAAAAGTAATCGGTGCATATCGTCGCTTTTAAAAAATGCCATGCAGGAAGCTTTTCTGCATGGCATTTTTCTATTCTGTCACGAATGAGCAAGGAGAAGATTGGAAGGTCATAGTGTCCTCTTCCCCGCCAGAGCGACACACAGGTGGATGTTTTGCGGATGTTTTATAGACGTTTTACAGTTGGGACGCGGAGAGTTTTTCGATTTCTTCAGCAGCACCCAGGATACCGAACATGATTTGTTCAAAGGTCAATCCACCTTGCAAATAGACGTTGTAAGGCGGCCTGAGAGGACCATCTGCGCTGAATTCGATGGATGCTCCCTGCACGAATGTTCCTGCTGCCATGACGATCTGATCTGCATAACCTGGCATATCCCATGGCTCTGGTTTTACGAAAGAGTCGACAGGCGAATATTTCTGAATCCCTCCACAAAAGGCCACAAGTTTTTCTGCAGAGCCAAGTTCAATCGCCTGAATGATATCGCCCCTCTTTTCGCTTGTTTTTGGGTAGGTTGCATACCCAAGTTTCTCAAAGAGACTAGCAGCAAACAATGCTCCTTTGATTGCCTGCGATACTACATGAGGTGCGAGAAAAAGTCCTTGAAAAAACAGACGATTGTTGACGAGCGAAGCACCGAGCTCTGCCCCCATGCCTGGTGCTGTCAAGCGATAGGAGGCAAGATCTACGAGATCTTCTCTGCCGATGACATATCCGCCCGTCGGTGCGAGCCCCCCTCCCGGATTTTTGATCAGGGAGCCTGCCATGATGTCAGCGCCTGCCTGCGTCGGTTCGAAAGTTTCCACGAATTCGCCGTAACAGTTGTCAATGAAGCAGATACAGTCAGGCTTGAGGCGATGAACCTCGCTGCAGAGTTCTCGAATATCTTCAATGAGCAGTGTAGGGCGCTTGCTGTAACCGCGTGAGCGTTGGATCAAGACCATCTTGGTTGTTTCATCAAGAGTTTCAGATATTTTTTCTATATCTACGCGCCCATTTTTCAGTGGAAGTTCATCGTAAAGAATACCATATTCTTTCAAAGACCCAGGACTTGGTATTGTATAGCCGATGACTGTTTGCATTGTATCATAAGGAGCACCTGCCAGCGACACAAGTTTATCTCCAGGACGTAAGAGGCCGAATAGAACTGTAGCCAGAGCATGCGTGCCAGAAACAAATTGTGTGCGCACCAAAGCTTTCTCTGCTCCGAAGACCTTGGCGTAAAGCTCTTCCAATTTGTTTCTGCCAACGTCATCATAGGCGTATCCAGATGTTATGTTGAAATGTATATCCGATACTCTGCATTCACGCATTGCATCCAAAACTTTCTGTGTGTTCTCTTCGCTAATCTGTTCGATTGCTCGGAAAGAAGAGGCCGATTCGTCTAAGATCTGCTCTTTCAATGCAAGAAGTTTTTTTGAAAACGACATAAAATCAACCCCTTTTATTGTCTTTGCTTCATAGATTTCTGTCGAATATCCTGCAGTCGTGAAACGAGATGATGTTTCAACTTGATAGCAAGTTCCGCGAGATCATGTGAGTCGAAAAGATAATTGATTTCTGGGATACCGTGCACTCTGGCCTCACCAAAAAATTCATCACGAAAAATATTGTAATAGATGACGAAGTTGCTGGCAATGGAAAAATCGGAGTAATCCAAGATGATATAGGAACCATTTGTGATTTTCAGCGGTTTTTCAGGAGAAATGAAGAGTTCGAAACCTTCCAGTTCGACAGGAAGACTCTTCCCATAATCCCATTCCATGATTTTTTTCTTGCGCATGATACTGCTGACTGTTGTCGGCTCGAATGTGGTCAATTCCACGAGCAGTTTTTTCAAGTGTTCAGTCAGCCGCTTTTCAAAAATCTCGATATCGGGGGCGATAAATTCGATACGGCAGAAGTTGGTCAAACCGACCTGTACGCTTAGCTTGTATTCCTTTGTTTCTTCATGATAATATGCTGTCGCTGCGCGATGCATGGACGTGTTTTCATAGGAAAATAGCGCGTATATATCCTCCTCGACACGCATGTCCTTTCGAAATGAAAAGCCCTCCAGGATTGGAGAAAGTTGCTGACAATATGTCCAATCACAAATATCCTTTTCAACCCGTTGAATAGTTTCGTCTTTCAAAGCTGTCTCCTAAATATACATACGAGAAGAAGACAGGAGGCATCATCGCCGCTCCTGTCTTCCATGATCGCCGTTATTTTCCTGTTCTGCCACGTTTTGTCAGCGGCATTCCTTTTTTGCAGAGTGGGCATTCTTCTGGTGCATAAGTTTCGACATCCATGTGCAGGAGCGCCGAGCATGGCACCTCATCAAAGCTCACCTTGCCGTTGCTGCGATCCACGAGCATGGCTACAGCCACAGGAATTCCGCCAAACTCGCGCACCACATCGATGACTTCTTTGATGGACCCGCCAGTTGTGACGATATCTTCGACGATCAGGACGCGCTCCCCTTTTTCCAGCGAAAAACCGCGTCGAAATGTCATTTTTCCATTCTCGCGTTCGGTAAAGATGGCTCTTGTACCGAGCGCCTTTCCTGTTTCGTGCGCGAGAAGGATTCCGCCCGTCACAGGCCCTACAACAGTATCGATGTTCTCGTCCTTGAACTTCTCAGCCATCGCCTTGCACAGGATTTCTGTATACTCAGGATGCTGCAATACGTTGAATTTTTCCACATAATGCGGACTGTGCAGTCCCGAGGTCAGGAGGAAGTGTCCGTGCATGATGGCGTTGGTTTTTGTCAGCAGGTCTCGAACCTCGACTTCCGTCATGACTTCACGCCCTCCATTTCCTTCAAAATACTTTCTGCAGCGTTTTTCGGATTGAACGCTGAGCGGATGGGGCGTCCGACAACGAGATGAGTGGCTCCGCTGCCCAAGGCGATTGCTGGCGTCGTGATACGGCTTTGATCGTTGATGGCGGTACCAGCAGGACGAACGCCAGGCGTGACAATCAAAAAGTCATGTCCACATGCTTGGCGAATGGTTTCGGCCTCCATCGGTGAAGACACGACACCGTCAAGTCCTGCTTCCTGCACGATTTTCGCCAAATGGACGGCTTGGTCGTCTAGATCCATATCCGGCCACATCCTGCTCCAATCTTTCAGGCTGATGCTGCTCAGGATCGTTACAGCAACGAGCTTCGGCCGTTTGATGCCAAGCTTTTCTGACTCATCCTTGACTGCATCGAGTGCTTTCTGCATCATGACAAGACCGCCCGTAGCATGGACGTTGATCATGTCAACATCCAGTCGTGTCAACACACGCAGAGAATTGGCGACGGTATTGGGAATGTCGTGGAGTTTTAGGTCGAGAAACACCTTCTTCTGCTTGTCCTTGAGGTATTCGATCACCTCATGTCCCATGCTGTAAAAAAGTTCCATACCAACTTTGTAGAATCCTACACTGTCGCCCAGTGTTTCGACAAGGTTGTGAACCTCATCCATGGAATGAACATCCAAAGCTACGATCAACCGCTCATCTGTCATTTTCCATCCCCCCTATTCCTCTCATTGTACTATAAAACTGTGTTGTCGACAAGCTAACTTACGCGAGATCGTCACCACCACCGACATAATCTTGCAATGCCAATGCATAGACAAGGCGACGCTGCTGCATGAAGGAAAGAACGCGAAGCACTTCCCATGCCGTATCTAAAGAGGTAAGGCAAACGATGCCGTGCTCTACAGTAGCACGGCGGATTTTGAAGCCATCGCGTGCCGATCCCTTGCCTTGCGTCAGCGTATTGACTACCATTTGAATCTGACCCGTCTTAATCATCTGGATGATGTCCGTGCTGCGCTCATGCACCTTTCCTACAATGTCCGAGTCAATTCCAACGGATTGTATGGCTCGTGCGGTTCCCTCTGTTGCAGCAATCTGAAAGCCGAGTTCATAGAAAGCCTTTGCCAGTTGCTTCAGCTCTTCCTTGTCCTTGTCCGCTACAGTGAAGAGGATGCGGCCGTTCTTCGGCATGTTCATGCCAGCGCCTGCGATTGCCTTGTAAAGCGCCCGTGAATAGTGATAGTCGATACCCATGACCTCGCCCGTAGATTTCATTTCAGGGCCCAAGGAGATGTCTACATCCTGCATCTTGGCAAAGGAAAAGACGGGAGCTTTGACGGCGACATAGGGTCTCGGGGGGACAAGTCCTGAGAAATGGCCCATTTCTTCCAATGTTTGCCCCATTGCCACTCGTGTCGCAAGATTGACCATCTTGACATCTGTGACCTTGCTTAAAAAAGGAACGGTGCGGCTGGAACGCGGATTTACCTCAATGACGAAGACTTCATCATTGACTACGACGTATTGGATATTGAGCAGTCCTTTGACATGAAGGTTCAAAGCGAGCCGCTTCGTATAGTCGATGATGGTGTAAAGCACGCGTGCGGGAAGTGTCTGCGGCGGGTAGACGGCGATGCTGTCACCCGAGTGAACGCCAGCACGCTCGATATGCTCCATGATGCCAGGAATGACGACTGTCACGCCATCGCATATACCGTCAACCTCGACCTCCGTCCCTTGCATATAGCGGTCGACGAGTACAGGATGATCAGGCGTGACCTTGACCGCACGATTCAAGTAGTCGCGCAGTTCCTCCTCCTTATAAACGATTTCCATGGCTCTGCCGCCAAGCACGTAAGATGGACGCACCATGACCGGATAGCCGATGGAGGCGGCGCCTTCGACTGCAGCTTCTACATCGGTGACGCTGAGACCTTTGGGGCAAGGAATGTTCGTTTGGCGCAGCACTTCCTCGAAGCGCTCACGATCTTCTGCACGATCGATATCGTCCACGGAAGTGCCGAAGATATGTACGCCAGCTTTTTGCAGTGAAGCGGCCAGATTGATGGCAGTCTGCCCGCCAAATTGAACGATAACACCTTCGGGCTGTTCTTTGTCAACGATATTCAAGACATCTTCCACTGTCAAAGGCTCAAAATACAGACGGTCGGATATGTCGAAGTCCGTGCTGACCGTCTCCGGATTATTGTTGATGATGATGGCTTCATAGCCCATTTCACGCAGCGCCCAAACGGAGTGAACCGAGCAGTAGTCAAATTCAACCCCTTGCCCGATACGGATCGGGCCAGAGCCGAGCACGATGATTTTCCTTTTCGTCGTCTCCGTCTGCACCTCGTCTTCCTGTGCATGGAAGGTCGAGTAATAATACGGCGTCATCGCTTCGAATTCTGCTGCACATGTATCGACCATCTTATAGCAAGGCAGAATCTTCAGTGCTTTGCGCATCGTGCGGATTTCATCCATCGTCTTGTTGGAAAGCTCCGCAATGGATGCGTCAGAAAGCCCAACCTTTTTCGCTTCCAAGAGATGTTTGGGCGTGATCTCTTCCTGCATAAGTCTGATCTCTACATCGGTGATGCGCTTGATCTTGCGCAGGAACCATCGGTCGATTTTCGTGATATCATATACCTCGTCCACATCGGCTAGGCCTCTGCGGAATGTCTCGGCTATCGTGAAGATGCGCTCATCGTTGATCTTCTCCAGTGATTTTTTGAGCTTCTCGTCGCTCCAATCGTCCATCTCTGGCATGTGCAGTCGTTTCACGCCGATTTCCAGTGAGCGAACCGCCTTCAAGATGGCGCCTTCGAAATTGCGGTCGATGGCCATGACCTCGCCCGTCGCTTTCATCTGCGTGCCGAGCGTGTGATCAGCAAAGATAAATTTGTCGAACGGCCAACGTGGAAATTTGACGACGCAGTAGTCGATCGATGGTTCGAAGCAGGCCTTTGTCTTCTGCGTTACGGCATTCGTGATTTCATCAAGCGAATAGCCGATGGCGATCTTGGCGGAGACCTTAGCAATCGGATATCCCGTTGCTTTTGAGGCTAAGGCAGAGGAGCGACTGACACGTGGATTGACCTCGATGACATAGTAACGATCGCTGTTGGGATCGAGTGCATACTGCGCGTTGCAGCCTCCTTCGATGTTTAGCTCACGGATGATGCGTAACGACGCACTGCGCAGCATCTGATAGTCGTGATCAGAAAGCGTCTGCGATGGTGCGACTACGATGCTGTCACCCGTATGGACACCGACGGGGTCGAAATTTTCCATGTTGCAGACCGTGATGCAGTTGTCGTTGCCATCGCGCATGACTTCGTACTCGATTTCCTTCCAGCCTGCGACACTGCGCTCGATGAGTACCTGACCGATCATGCTGTATTTGAGCCCCTTGATGACCGTCTCGATAAGTTCCTCTTCGTTTTCGGCGATGCCGCCGCCCGTGCCGCCCATCGTGTAGGCAGGACGCACGATCAGCGGATACCCTATCTCATTGGCGAACCCGACAGCCGACTCCACATCGTCGACGATCGTGCTCTCTGGGATGGGTTCTCCGAGTTTCTGCATCGTCTCCTTGAAAAGCTCACGATCTTCTGCCTTCTTGATAGCTTCGAGGCTAGTCCCCAGAAGCTCGACATGATATTTTTCCAGAATTCCTTTTTCTGAGAGATTGACAGCAAGATTCAAGCCCGCTTGTCCACCGAGTGTGGCCAAAAGACCGTCGGGCTGCTCTTTTGCGATGATTTCTTCAAGGAAATCTACAGTCAGAGGCTCGATATAGACGCGGTCGGCGATATGCGTATCCGTCATGATCGTTGCGGGATTGCTGTTGACGAGAACGACTTCGAGGCCTTCCTCCTTCAAGGAGCGGCAAGCCTGGGAGCCTGCGTAGTCAAATTCTGCCGCCTGCCCTATGATGATTGGACCAGAGCCGATGACCATGACCTTTTTCAAATAATCTTTTTTCGGCATGGTTATTTTTCCTCCTTGAGAAGTGTGCGGAACTGCTCGAACAAGTAGCGGTTGTCCGCTGGTCCTGGGGATGCCTCGGGATGGTACTGCACCGTGAATATAGGAAGCTCTGTATGGCGCAAACCTTCTATGGTATTGTCGTTTACGGCGCGGTGCGTAACTTCGAGCGGCAAATTCTTCAAAGAATCTTCATCCACAGCGAAGCCGTGGTTCTGCGATGAAATGTGCACGCGGTTCATCGCTAGATTCTTGACTGGTTGATTGGAGCCACGATGACCGAATTTCAGCTTATATGTATCAGCGCCCATGGCGAGTGCGAAAAGCTGATGGCCAAGGCAAATGCCAAAGATGGGCTTTTTCCCGATGAGTTTCCTGAGCTCATGGATGATGTCGGGAACATCTTTGGGATTGCCTGGCCCGTTGGACAGAAAAATACCGTCGGGATTCATTGTGAGAATCTCTTCTGCCGACGTATGTGCGGGAACGACTGTGAGCGCAAAGCCGAATTCGTGCAAGGAGCGCAGGATGTTTTGCTTGATGCCGAAATCCATGACGACCACTCGAGGTGCTTCAGCCTTGTCGGCATCCATGACATACGTTTCTTTCGTCGTTACCGTCGCTACGACATCTTTTGGGATTGTCTGTGCAAGAAGCCTGTCGATTTCCTCTTTTGCGGTGTTTTCCGGCACGATGATTCCCTTCATCGCGCCAGCAGAGCGAATATGACGTGTTACGGCGCGCGTATCGACACCATGGAGACAAGGAACGCCTTGCTCACGAAGGAACTCTGTGAGATTTCCTTCCAACTGCCAATTGCTGCCGACATCACAAATTTCAGCGATGACGAAACCATTGACAAACGCCTTGCGTGATTCCATGAAACTTTTCGCCACACCATAGTTGCCGACCAAGGGATATGTCAAGGTCACAATCTGACTGCAGTACGATGGATCGGTCAAAACCTCTTGATAGCCTGTCATGCCCGTATTGAATACGACTTCGCCGAATGCTTTCGTTTCATCCAACAATTCGCCGGAAAAAGCACTGCCATCCTCTAAGATCAGATTCCCCTTCATTCGACATTCTCCTTTTCCGAGGCAAAGACTTTTCCATCTTGCATCACAATACGTCCATCCACTACAGTCATCACGGCCTTTCCCTTCAATCGATGTCCGACGTAGGGCGAATGTGTGCCGCGCGTATAGAATTCGTCGCTAGCCACGATCCATTCTTTATCGAGATCGATGACCGTGATGTCTGCTGGCATCCCTGCCTCCAAGCTTCCCGCATTCAGGTGAAATAATGCAGCAGGCGCTGAAGTCATTTTGGCGATGAGTTCGGCCAATCCCATCTTGCCCTTGTGGTAAAGCTCCGTCAAGAGAAGTCCCAGTGTCGTTTCAAGACCAGGAAAGCCGCTTGGTGCATACATGTATTCTCGGTCTTTTTCCTCCTCGGCATGAGGGGAGTGATCGGAAACAATGATGTCGATCGTGCCGTCTTTGAGTGCTTCAAGCATAGCTTCGATATCCTTTTTTCCACGCAGAGGAGGATTGACCTTGGTGGAAGAATCCAGCGGATTGACGCAGGCATCCGTCAAGATGAGGTGATGCGGCGTAACTTCCGCCGTTACCTTGACGCCGCGTCTTTTTCCTTCACGCACAAGCTCGGCGGAACGTGCCGAACTGATATGTGCGACATGCACAGGCGAATCGACGTATTCGGCGAGCAGGATGTCGCGCGCTACGGCGATGTCTTCTGCTACAGTCGGACGCCCCTTCATGCCGAGCATGGCGCTTCGATGGCTCTCGTTCATGATGCCTTCTTCAACAAGAGAAGGATCTTCATCATGGTCAATGATGATTTTGTCAAAATTTTTTAGATAATCCATCCCATTCAGCATGACCTTGGAGGATTTCACATAATGTCCGTCATCGGAGAATGCTACAGCGCCAGCAAGGCTCATATCGCCTACTTCTGCAAGTTCTTCTCCGTTTTGGCCCTTCGTCAGCGCACCGATGATCTCGATGTGAACGATGCCGACTTCTTTCGCGCGTGCCTGCAAGCTGCGCACCAAAGCGGCGGTATCGACGACAGGCCTTGTGTTCGGCATGGTGGCGACTGTTGTGAAGCCGCCTGCAGCAGCTGCCTTCGAACCAGAAAGAAAGTCTTCTTTTGCTTCCTGCCCTGGCTCGCGCAGATGTGTATGCATATCGATGAGACCTGGAACGAGAATCTTGCCACGAACATCGATGATTTCTGCTTCCTCACAGATGATATTCTTGGCGACCTTTTGAACGATGCCGTCTTCGACGAGGATGTCCAGTTCTCCATCCAAGTCATTCTTTGGATCTATGACGCGGCCGCCCTTAAATATCTGCTTCATTCTGCCTTCCTCCCATCAATGTCAGAGCCAAGAGTGCCATACGGACAGCAACACCGTTCTGTACCTGTTCCTGTATAGCGGAATTGCTGCTGTAGGCTATGCGCGGTGAAATCTCCAGTCCCTTGTTCATTGGACCTGGATGCAGGACGAGCACATTTTCCTTCGCAAGCTTCAATCGCTCTTCATTCAAGCCGAAAATACGTGCATATTCACGCATGGAGGGAAAAAGCCCCGCCTTTTGCCTTTCGAGCTGTATGCGCAGTACATTGATGACATCGGCGTCACGGACAGCGTCTTCCACACAATCGTGCACGAAAATCCCAGGCTCTTTCTCAAGAAAACGCGGCAGCAATGTCCTCGGCCCAGCCAGGTGAACCTCCATACCCATTTTCCGCATCCCCCACAGGTCTGAACGCGCCACTCGGCTGTGCGAGATATCGCCGATGATGGCAACTTTCAGTCCCTGCAAGGTCTTCTTATACTGCAAGATCGTGAACAAATCCAACAGTCCTTGTGATGGATGTGCATGAGCGCCATCGCCTGCATTGATGATCACAGGTGAAACTACCTTCGTTGCATAGGCCGCTGCACCTTCAGCCTTGTGGCGCATGACGATGGCGTCGACTCCCATCGCTTCAACCGTCAGCAGAGTATCGCGCAGACTTTCTCCTTTGACGATGCTGCTCGTTCCAGCCGTGATGTTGACGACATCGGCACCGAGATACTTTCCAGCCAGTTCGAAGGAAGAGCGCGTCCTTGTACTCGGTTCATAAAACAGCGTGACGATTGATTTTCCTCGCAATGTCGGAAGTTTCTTGATATCCCTGTGGATCACATTCTTCATGCCCTTGGCCGAATCAAGAACAAGCTGGATTTCTTCTGGCGAAAGATCTTCCAGACCCAAAATGTTTTTGCCACGTAAGGAAACAGGATTTTTGTTCAAGCGAATCACTCCCTAAATGCTCGTACAACGAAAAAGCTTTCTTATGCAAGGCATAAGAAAGCTTTTCTGCATGGCAACAATGCGGCTCTGCAGGCCTGCATCTTTCCAGCTCCCTTTATCAGCCTCACAGGACCAATTTCAAAGGACATCTCTATGTACTCTATCTGACACGAATCTTATCACATGTCTTCTGTGCTGTCAATGAAAACCAATCAAAGATTGAATATCGCAAAAAGCTTCTTCATATAGTTCCAACCCTTTTGTACAGTGCGAATGACGACCTCCATCTGCTGTGGATTTTGCACAACATATTGCAAGAGACGACGTCTTTGTTGGCGATAGGTGGAGTCGAGCGTGCGCAGGAAGTCCTCCATCTCTTTTTCCACAGAGACTTCCGGCAAGTGAGACTCATGGATCTCATGATTGCGTCCTGTCATGAGGACGCAATCGCCAAAAAACGGAATGTACGTCTTGAGCTTGAATCGCTTTCTAATCTGCTCGGCAAGTGATTCCGAGGCTGATGGCTCCCCGTGAACGATGAATACGCGCGCAGGATTCGGTTCCTGTATTGGCGAGATCCAATCGAGAATCTGATTCATATCGGCGTGAGCAGAAAACCCCTCGAGCATCTGGATGTTGGCCTTGACCGCGATTTCCTCTCCCATGACTTTGACACGCTTCACACCGTCGATCAAGCGGCGGCCCAGACTTCCTTCCGCTTGATAGCCAACAAAGAGGATCGTCGACTCTGGACGCCAGAGATTATGCTTGAGATGATGAAGGATGCGCCCGGCATCCGCCATGCCGCTTGCCGAAATGATGACAGCGGAACTTGCCTGAGAGTTCAATGCCCTTGATTCTTCTGCCGTTTCGCAAATGCGCAGATGCGGCATTTGCGGCAATCCGCCGCCATGCTTCTCAAAAAGCTCAATGGTCGTTTCATCGAATTCTTGCATATTCTCCATGAATACGCGCGTCGCAGCAATGGCCATAGGGCTGTCAAGGATGATGGGCACATCCTCCATGCGCCCTTCCTTCCAGAGTTTGTAGAAGTAATACAGCAAGGTTTGCGTGCGCCCGACGGCAAAGGCAGGAATGATGAGATTGCCCCCGCGCTCCATCGTATCCTGCACGGCTTCTAAAAGCGCTGTTTCCTTATCATAGAATTGGTGCAGACGATCGCCATATGTCGATTCCATCAACAGATAATCTGCTCCTTCGATGATTGTGGGATCTTTGATGATGGGCTGGTCAGGTTGTCCCAGATCTCCGGAGAATACGAGCTTTATCTTTTCACCGTCCTCTTCTACATACATTTCTACGATGGCAGAACCGATGATATGTCCAGCATCGCGAAAGCGCACTTCGATATTGCTCTCCACACGAAACAGCTCATTGTAGGATTTTGGTACGAAGTGTTTCAACGAGGCCTCTGCATCCTCCATCGCATAGAGCGGTGGGATCAAAGTATCGCCGCTTCGTTGAATCTTGCGGTTCAACACATCGGAATCATGTTCCTGAATATGCGCTGAATCCGGCAGCATGATATGTGCCAGCTCGCAAGTCACCTTGGTTGCATATACAGGCCCCTTGAAGCCCTCTTTATAAAGTTTCGGCACAAGGCCGCAATGGTCGATATGTGCATGTGTCAAAACGACACAGTCAAGCTCTGCCGGATTGAAGCAAAACTCCTTATAGTTCAATTCGCGTATACGGCGTCCACCCTGGAACATGCCGCAGTCCACCAAGACTTTCCGCTCTGCGCTTTCTAATAAGTAACAAGAGCCTGTAACTGTGTGGGCGGCACCCAAAAAGGTCAGCTTCACTTTGCTTCACTCCTCTGTTTCATTCTCTGAAAGCCCCTGCCAGCAGCGATACTCCTTTGATATAAGCCCGAAAGGCGCAAGCAGTCTGGCAGCCACTTGCTGCAGCATCTCTTCTAGGGTTCTTGGATGGTTGTAGAACACCATCATGGGCGGTACGATATGAACGGTCGGAAGGAGCGACAACTCATGCATATTGCGCAAATGTATGGCACTCAATGGCGATTCGCGAACGGCGAGAACAAGCGGACGCTTCTCCTTGAGCATCACATCAGCAGCTCTCAAAAGAAGATTGTCGGCATATCCACTGCATATGCCGGCAAGCGTTTTCATCGAGCAAGGCACGATGAGCATGCCAGTTGCATGATACGAACCGCTGGCAGGACCTGCACCGATTTCATCAATCCCAAAAGTTTCATCAGCCAATCCAGCAGCCTCTGACGCTTTCATATCCGATTCATGTTGAAGTGTAAGTTTTGCACTGCGAGTCATCAGCAAGATGGAAGAAAATCCTTCTGCCCTGCGAATGAGTTTCAGGCATTCGATCAGGAGCGGCAAGCCGCTAGCCCCCGTGGCGCCAACAATGATTTTTTTCTTTTCCATAGGCAGTTTTCCTCATTGCAGTATGGATATAGATCTGCTGCATTTTTGCTGTTTCATAACGACCTTCTGGCAAGATATCCATGCAGTTTTTCAAGAATACGAATCTGTGTGTAGATATTCCCTCTCGACGATTTGGCCGTTGGTACTGTAAATGCGATATACCGATGGCTTCCTATAAGATCCGACCGTTTCAATAGAGATATTCTTTCCTTGCAAATCCGCCTGCGTGCCAAGCACTTGCACCGTAACCTTCCTGCCATCCGCACTTGCCAGAATGTAGACATTATGAGGCAAGGGATTCATGAATTGGAAATCGATCAAATCATCGGCTACTGTGGCATCAAGGCCTGGCGGACAATAGGATGACGGCATGAAGTGTGAAAAACGTTCCGTCGGGTTAAGCCCTGCCAAGAGAATCGCATTATAAAGCGTGGAGCTGACTTGACAGACGCCGCCGCCGATGCCAGGAACCGATTTTCCATTGACAAGGACGGCGGCATTTTTATAGCCAGCATTTGCCGTGCGCGTCCCTACGATGCTATTGAATGAAAAGGTTGCTCCACTACGAATCAAGACACCGTTAAGTTGTTGTGTCGCCAAGGCTATGTTGTCCCCTCGAGCACCATGGCGGTAATAGGTCGTGTAGCTTCCCAGAACAGCATTGACATGGGCGATATCTTCCGTGCGGACAAAGGGGGGATTTTCTGCTATGGGAAGCTCGATGCTTGCGGCCTGCATTTCTTTCAGCGGCTGATCCAGAATCTTCAATGATGCAGCTATATCAAGTTTTTTCCCGGATCTTCCTGGAATGTGGCGAACCGAACCGTTGGCACCGATCTCACATGTCGCATTGACGGGTTGTACGAGAAGCGATTCCGCTATTTTTTCCAGTTTTGCCTGCAAGAGAGATTCATCATAACTTGCCGTGAATGGAATGTTGCATCCATTTGCGGCATTCCGAATCTGCACTACGACTTGCTGTACGAAGGAGCCTTTGCGTCCGGCATTGTACGCTTCCTCTGCCGCCGCGGCAGCTGCAGGCTGTAGCGCCACTTCTTGTGGTTGTACTTTCCATACTGCTCCGTTGCTTCGCAAAGAGATGGTCTGTCCAGCAAGTTTTTTCTTCCCCAGTTGAATGAAGTACTGCTCTGCTTCCTCTTGTGTCATGCCAAAGAGAGAATGTCCTTCGTTTTGTACGCCGTATAGAATACGTCCGCGGCAAGAAGACTGGTATGCAAACACACCACTCGCCAACAATGTAAACAAGACAAGCAAGGATACTGCAAGGATGAAATTCAGTTTAGGAAATCTCATCGTTCGTTGTCGCTCCTTTAAATACCCTCAAATATGATCATAAATACACTCTACTATCTTCGGGATCGATTCGATTATTCCTGCCACGAAATCGAGACGATGATGATAAATTTCGCACATTATCTTGACCGGCTTTTTATGCTCGCGTCCGACAAGCATGGATAAGATTTGCGTCAATGTGCTATAATAAGCATATCGTTTTTTGAGGTTCAGTAAAGGATGTGCCATCTCTTGGATAATCCGGATTTACCACTATTCATAGTCTTGATCGTGCTCCTCGTATCGGCAAGCGGTTTTTTTGCGTTGATGGAAACCGCGCTCACCGAAAGTCACAAAAGTCGTCTGGAAAAACTTGCAGATGACGGCGATGCAGCTGCTGTTGCTGCTTTGAGGATTCTTGAAGCACCAGAGAACATTCTTCCTGTCGTGCAAATTGGCATTACTTTCACGAGTATACTCCTTGGCATCGTCATCGGCAGTGCCGTTGCACCGTTCTTGGCAGAAGTGTTTCATTTCTTGCCCTATTCCCATACTCTGGCACTCATCTTGAGCACTGTTGCCATCGCTTATTTCAGCCTTCTGCTGGGAGAGTTCCTGCCAAAAAAAATCGTCTGGCAGAATCCAGAGAAGTATTTACGGCGCTTTCATCTTTGGCTGTATATTCTTGAACGTCTCATGCACCCTGCCGTATCCTTCCTCTCATCTTCAGCAAATTTTTTTCTGCTTCTTTTTGGGTTCAATCCACATGTGAAAGAGGCTGTGACAGAAGATGAGGTCAAGGACCTTATCGAGCAGGGGACAGAAGACGGCACGTTCGAAAAAGCAGAACAGACAATGGTCGACAATATTTTCCACATGAGCGACCAGACAGCCTATGCTTTGATGACGCCGCGCACACAGATGTTCTGGATCGATCTCGAAGACTCCTTAGAGCATAATCTGCAGCTCATCAAAGAAAAACCTGATACAGTTATTCCAGTAGGACGCAATAGTTTAGATGAATTTTGTGGCATCCTCTATGCAAAAGATCTTCTTGATGCCTGCTTGGATAAAAAAAGTCTTGAACTATCAACTTTCATTCGTCAGCCCATGTTCGTGCCGCGCTCCATGGAAACATTTCGTGTTCTGGAAAAATTCCGCGAAACAGGAGTACATGAAGCCGTTGTGTTGGATGAATACGGCGGTGTCATCGGTTTTCTTACTTTGACGGACATCATGAGCGAAATCGTTGGTGAATCATTCAATTCGGATGAACTGGACGTTCCGCAGATGATTCCACGCGGCAAAGATGCTTGGTATATGGATGGATTGTTCTCCATCGATGATTTCAAGGAAAAATTTGATATCGATACTCCTTTACCTGACGAAGATAAGGCGCATTTCCAAACCATGGGAGGTTTCCTGACCTCGTATTTCGGTTACATCCCCAAAGAGGCAGAGTTTTGTCAATGGAATAATTTTACTTTTGAAATTGTTGATATGGATCGCGCTCGCATTGACAAAATTCTTGTAACGCATCGAGCAAGACCAGAGAAAAACAACGAGACAAAAAAGGATTCTTTATAAAAGAATCCTTCATCAGAAAAAGCGATGTCGTTTCAAATGACATCGCTTTTTCTGTATGATAAAATGCAAACGCTGCCAGTCAGTGACGTGGCATCTTACGAACGATTTGAATCGCCTTGGCGATTTCTTGAATGATGAAGGCCTTATCCACTGGATCCATCGCTGCTATTCTGGCAAACAGATCGCCCTTATGCGTAGAAACATACTTTGGTGGAAGATGATTAAGCGCAAGCGCCATGATGTCCTCTTTGCACTTCTCGCAGGTACAGCAATCGGGACACATGCGCAAAACATCATCGATGTTCTGCTTGACGAATTCTTCCATGGTGTTCTTGATCGGCATATTCCACACATCCCCAATACGCTAAATATCCTCTAATCAAATTATACACCAAGTAAAGCACATTGTCACTCTTTATAGATGTTTTTTCGACTTTCAGGACGGATGCTCTGGAGAAATACCAACTAAAGGCTTATTTATGCTGCCAACGACAGATCCTCATCTCGATAAAATCGAGAAAAGAAAAAAGCGACAATCCGAGGAGGCTGAGAACAATGATCCCTGCATACATCTCTAAATAATTGACACGAAGCCATGCGTCCATGATGAAGTATCCCAAACCATATTGTGCACCAAATGTCTCCGTAAAAAATAATACAGAAATCGCCGTTGCCATGGCAACGCGCACCGCAGTAATAAATTTGGGTAAAGATGCTGGACAAAGAACATGCCTGAAAACAGAAAAAGGTGATGCCCCCAAGGAAAGAAGCGGAACGTATGTCTCCTGAGGAATCGAACGCACAGCATCGCGCACGGCGATGACGACCTGGAAAACAATGATGAGGAAGATCATCAAAACCTTTGACATCTCCCCCACACCGACGAGCAACATGAGGATAGGCAGCATGGCGATCTTCGGTACAGGATAAAGCAGATAGACGAAGGGAGAAAAAATGCGATCGACTCTTACGAGATGACCCATAAAAATGCCGACGGGATACCCTATGCCGACGGCAAGAAGAAGTCCGAGCGTGATCCTGCCCAAGCTGTACAGTGCATGAACAGCAATCGATGAAAGAAAGATCTGCTGCAATCGTTCCAGAACTTTCCATGGCGCAGGTACGATCGGCAAGTTCAAAAACGAAGAAATGAGCCACCACAAGAAAAAAAGTGCGACGGCGGCACCAAGGCAGCCGAAAAAATTATGTTTCATGCCTGGCGCCAATCCTTCCTGATTCGTTCGCGCAAATAACGGCTCATACTGAAAAATTCCGTCTTGCTGCGGCTGTCGATGCAGCCGAAAAGAGGATTGTCCAACACTTCAGCAATCCGTCCAGGCGCATTGGCAAATATGACGATCTTCTGGCCAAGGTACAGCGCTTCTTCCACATAATGAGTGACCAAAATTGTGGTCACATGCTGTTCCTGCCAAAGAGAAAGAAAGACTTCCTGCATTTCCTCGCGCGTGATGGCATCCAGTGCGGAAAATGGTTCATCCATCAAAAGCACATCGGGGCGAAGCAGAAAAGCGCGCGCAAGTCCTACGCGCTGCTGTTGTCCGCCAGACAGTTCGAGGGGGTATCGCTCACTGAATGCAGAAATACCCAAATGCTGCATCATAGACACGACTTCTTCTGTCTGCACTGTTTCATGGCGTATCTTTTTGCCGAGTTCGATATTTTCACGCACAGTTTTCCATGGCAAGAGTCCGTAATTTTGCGGCATGAAGCCGATGCGCTGCTGGGCCGGGCAGATGGGTTTTCCGTCGATCGTTGCTGTTCCATCATAATCGTGCAAGATGCCCGCAATAATCTTCAAGAGTGTCGACTTGCCGCACCCAGAGGGACCTATGACGGAGCACACGCCCCCCTTCTGCACACGCATATTGATGTCATCCAGCACCCGCACACATCGTCCATCGACGACATAGGTGTAGGATAGGTGCTGCAAATCAATCATGGCTGCAGCATATTGAGCACAAGATCGGCATATTCATAGGAATCCTTGATAAGCCCCTTGTTCTTGAGCCAAGCAATGCAGTCTGCAACATCCTGCTCTTTCGGCAGACTGGCTTCGTGATAAACGGGCAGGACGAGAGATTCCTTTGCTGCTGGTGGAAAACCGCTTTTTTCCACTACGAGATCGATATACTCGTTGCGATCCGTATTGTTGAGATATGAAACCGCCTTGTTGTACGCGCGGTATAGTGCCTTGATTTCTTTTTGCTTGTCCTTCGTGCTTTCCCCTGTAAACAGTATGACTCCGGGATTGATGCCGAGTTCGTCGGAACCCGTGATGAAGCGGCAACCATTGTAAACGGCAATGCTTGCCATCGGCTCAGGCAGCGTTGCCGCAGACAATTTTCCGCTTTGCAGAAGTTCAAGGCGTGTTGGTATCTGTGGAATGACGACCTTTTTTATATCGTCGCCAGACATTCCGTTGTGTTCAAGAATGTTATCTGTCACATATTCGATGATCGTATTACGTGAAACTGCTACCTCCTTGCCAGCAAGGTCTTTGACGGTTGGTGTTTTTGTTCCAGGCGCTGCAATAAGTTTGTAACTGCCATCCGTCATGGACGTGACCTTGACATCGAAGCCACCATCTCTAGCAAAGGCAACGGCAAGCAAATCGGAAACAGCGCCGTCAAGATTACCGCTTTGCAAAGCAGAATCTCGATCCATGGCACTTTTGAAGGGCTCAAGTTTCACCGTTAAGCCCTCCGCTGCAAAGTATCCTTTTTCTTGCGCTATGATAAAGGGAACGGAATCCGTATCAGGCATCAGGCCAATCCTCAAAGGATCAAGTTCCTGCTTGCTTTCTCCGCTGCATCCAGATGCGAGAAAAAGAATCGGCAAAAACAATAAGGCAAAAAGCTTCTTCACGTTCATACTCCTCTCCCGTTTCGCAAAAGTTATTCAGCGAAGGCTATTGCGCAGCAAATCAACGCCCTCGTTCAAATGTTGGAGGATATTGTTGATTGTGCCTTCGTTTTTCGCATAGGTATCTTCTGCAGCCGTTTTCAGTCGATCCGCTTGCCTCTTCATTTCATTGACGTTATCGATCTGGTTGTCCACTTCGTCGAGGATGGCTTGCGCCTCTTTGATGGATTGCTGCACCGAAGCGATGTCCAGATTTGCTTGCTGGATTTCAGCAGCATTTTTCTCATTTGCCTCCTTGCGCTCTTTTTCCTTGCCAGTGACCTTGTCCATCCAACTGTCTACGGTTGAACCATGGCTCTTTTCCTGCGCAATACGCTCCGTGCGTCCTGCAGCACGCTGGACTTTTCGTTCAAGCTCCATCTCTCGTTCTTCCAGTGCTCGTTTCTGCTCAGCTATGCTCGTGCGCTGTTTTTTTAGAGAATCCTCACGTGCAGCAAGCTCTTGTTGTCGTGTTTCGATTTGTTGTGCTTCCTTGCGGTTGTCCTTAAGTGCTCGTTCATGATCGCGGAACATGCCAGACAGCCAAAAGCCGCAAAAAAGAGCTAAGGCAAAACAGACAACAATAGTCAGAATCCAACGCCCCTTTTTTCGCCATCTGCTCCCAACACGTGCAGGATTCTCTATCCACTTCGTAGTTTCCGTCGAGAGTGGTGAAAGCTCACGCACCGTTCCCTTTTTCGGAAAAGCAGGGGAAGCGTCCGATGGCAAGGGTGGCAATTCTTGTGTATTGTCAAAACTCCTGTCGGTTGCTGTTTTCTTTTCATATCGCGAAAGGACGTTTGTCCGATCAAGATCATTATGATTCATTCCGAGTTTTTGTCCTTTTCCACCATATAAGCATGTTCCTTGTACATGGTTTTGCATAGACGTCCGAGTGTCCAATGCAGATTAAACGGTGTTGTCACTGCCTTAAAGTTTATATGCGCAATGCCGGCATCCTGTAAAGCCTGGAGCACTTGATCGAGACGTTTGCCTTTGATTTTATGAAAGATTGCCGTCTCATGAGAAAAACTGAAAACTTCCTCTGCTGCTGTGCTCTGAGAGAATCCCTTCAATGCAAGGAGAAAGCCTATGCGCTGATTCCAATCCTCCCGTTTCAAAATTCTGGTTTGAATGCCCGATTTACGCAGGATGTCTTGGATGGCAGATGCGATTTCATCAGAAAATTGATAAAGCAGAACTTTTTCCTCTTGTTTTTTCATAACCCGTTCCTCATCAATCGTTCAAACCACGCATCAAGAGATATGTTACAAGCTGTTCCATCTCGACATTTTCATGCCGTTTTCTTTTTTGCAGTTTATCGAAAAGAGACTTGGGCAGACGTACTTGCAAAACATTCTTCCCGGCAACAGAAGGCTGCGAGAAAGTATCCTTATCCACGTTCTCGTGATTTTTCTTCGCTTGCTTCTTTTGCTGCTTTTTTTCGGCTTTGCTTCCTGCTTTTTGCTTATCCTTTTCTTCCACCGCTTCTCGCTCCTGCGGTTTCACTTTTTTCTTTTTTGCAGGAGGATAACAATAGAACTCGTCATACGCATTGCGCAGAGATTGGCTTGCTTGCTCCGTTCCCACACCGATGATATGGCACGGCGGGTCGCTCTCGCGCAGCATTTGAGCAATCGTTACGAAATCTGAATCTGTCGTCACGATGAGAAAGCGGCGTACACCCTCATCACGCAGAATCTTTGCCATATCGAACAAAGCGTAATCCAAGGAGTTTTTGCCGTCAATTTTTCGATCGATCTGACGAAAAGTAAAGCCCTTGCGCACCATCAATCGATTCCAACGCTTCTGTTCAGGATGCTTTTCCCAGTCAGAAACGACGATCATACGGCATGGAAAAAACTTCCTTGCTTTGCCCAAAGTAAAATCAAGCATTTCAAAAGGGGCATTTTCTATATCGTAAAGAACAGCCACCGTCTCTGTACTTGAATCAAATGTCATCAAGAATAAAACCTCGCAATTTCATAAGATAAACGCTCAACGAAGCTCCATAAAGGAGTTTCAGTTCCCAAATCCTATCTATTCTAACATATCTTCGCATGAATTTCCATGAAATCTTGTCGGGCGAAGAAACGTAAATTCCTGGCATAAATTCCTGGGGTAAATTTCCAAAGTAGACCCTCTATAACAACTGCTTACAGAGATTTACTCCAAGAAGAATTTACGGCTGAATTTACGAAGGGAAGAAACGCTTCGTCATTCGATTCGTCATGTTTGCTCATTATACTGAGGTAAAATCTTGTTAAGTTTTACGCCAAGGAACGCAGCTAGGATAACTTTCAGTACATCGCCTGGAATAAACGGGAACACTGCCATGATGAGCGCCTGCCAAAGATTAATGTCCATCAAAAGCATCATGGAAATCAATCCACCGATATATGTGATCGGTATACCGACAAAAACGGCTATAAGCGTGAAGCGTTTGAACGAATTGCCTGCGCCCTTCAAAGAGCTAACGACTGGATAAGCGATCATGAAGGCGATGATGAAGCCTCCTGTAGGTCCTAGAAGTCTTCCTAGGCCTGCCGTGCCGCCGACAAAGACGGGCAAGCCGATGCATCCGAGAAGTGTGTATGCAAAAAGCACGATAAAAGTTTCTCGCGGCCCCAGAATGAATGCCGTGAGATTCATTGCAAGAGTTAAAGCTGTAATCATCGCTGCAGTGAATGGCAATGGTATGGAAATATATGCTGCAATACAACAAAGCGCCACGCAAAGCGCCATCTTCGTCATCATCTGCACAGAACCAACACGGTTTTGTTTCATGCTTTTTCAACTCCGCTTCTTTTTTCAATTCCAATCATCAGAAAAATCGTCTCCATCTTGCTTTAATGCGCTTTTGTAGAAATTCGTTCCTTTTTAAAGACGATGAATGAAGACTTCCGTCAACCTTTGCTGGGTTTTGGTTGACGAAGGAGGCATAAAAGAGCCGCCAGTCTCGGCGGCTTTTTTATGTAGTTTCATTGCACTTCCGGCACGCTTTCCTGCGACTCGTTTTTCGTTTGATCTTGCATCGCTTGTGGAACACCAGTCGGTTGTCCCGACATATGACGTGCAAGTGCTGCGGCTTCGGTTTCCAGTGTCTTGGCTTGTTTCAATTTCGCCTGTGCGTCTCGAATTGTCGCCGCCTTCTTGTCATCCATCCATGCCGCATAGCCAAGTGCATAGGCAATGCGCATGTCGCAGCTGCGCAGACGAAGATGATGCAGCGTATCCGCCATGGGTGGCACCGTGAGTGCAGAAAGCTCGTCTTTACGCTGCGTCCAGTCTGTCACCACTTTCTCCGTCATGATGGTCTTCAACGCCTTGCGTGTTTCATCATTGCCGAGAGAACCGCTTTGCAGGGTGCTGCTAAATTCCTGCTCGATCGCCTGCAGTGATTTCGCATGAGAATCCATGATTGCCTGTGATTTGGTAAGATAATCCGCTAGAATCTCATCGTGTGCTTTAGCGATCAGTGCGATGAAATCGTGAAGATTTTGTATCTCTGTCACACGCCAAATGCCGTCTGCTCCTTGTGTAAGTTTCATCTCAAAAATAAATTCTTCACCAATATCTGACTGATAAACGCGCACGCCAGCACGAGCCGTTCCCATCGCACGATCCGTTGCAACGTAATCGATATTGCGGAACTGGATGGCCTTCAATCCGATTCGCGTAAGCACCATATCGAGACTCATCGGATCTTGTGTCTCCGATGATATCGTACGGCTTTTCCACTCCCCCTTCTCGATGTAGTACTGCACTTCCGTGCGAAGCGTCAATGCCAAAGGTGCCTTGAACATCTGCACAAAGCTGCTCATAGCCGCTTTGGCATCGCCAGACATAGGAGGCTCCGTATCAATCATAGCTTGAATCAAAGTCTCCGTAGAGTTTTCCAGCAAGGTATCCACATCCACATATTTCTCGAAAGTCTGCCAATCATGCTTTTCGAAGGACGTTTGAATTTTTCCCAACCCATATTCTGGTGTTTTCGTATAATAGAAAAAATACCATGCACCACAGCCGCATATTGCTGAAATCAGCAAGAATACCGCAAAAAACAAACGAATTTTCTGCGGCTTAGAAAGCATCGCCATATATTCTCCCTCCCCTTGTTGCCATTTGATGGATCTTTCTCCCTATTATGCAACAAGAACGACATTTTCGCAAGAAAAACTCGTAAAATATCAAACGCACATCGTTCATCCTCTCGATTCGATCGTTGCACCGCCCAAGAGACGGTCTCCTGAATAAAAGACAACGGACTGACCTGGCGTAACGGCTCGTTGGTCTTCATCGAAAGAAATCTTGACAGTTTCGGCGGGCAAAGGCAGGACACTTGCCTGCACCTCACGGCTGCCATAACGTATTTTAGCACGAACAGAAATTTCTCGGATCGGTTCTTCCATCAGCCAATTCACATTTTTAGCTATGAGAGATGACGCATAAAGTGCCTCGTCTTTCCCCACGACAACGCGATTGTTGATCTTGTCCAACGCGATGACATAGAGTGGATGTGCAGCTGCAATGCCAAGTCCCTTTCGTTGTCCGATCGTATAGAAAGGCAGCCCTCGGTGCTGCCCAAGAACATTTCCTTGCTCATCAACGATATCGCCTGCGTAAAAACTGTGCGGTCTATGCTGTAACAGATATGCCCTGTAGTTATCTTCTGGCACAAAGCATATTTCCTGGCTTTCTGGTTTATCAGCTACGGGAAGAGCGAGTTTTTGAGCAATCGTTCGCGTTTCCTCTTTCCTATAATTTCCTAGCGGAAAGAGGACGTGCGGCAGAATTTCGCGAGGAAGACGATAAAGGACATACGATTGATCCTTTTTTTCATCGCGGCCTTTTTTCAAGGTAAAAGATCCATCTGCTTCTTTTGTTATACGAACATAATGCCCCGTAGCAAGAAAGTCTGCTCCTTTTTCTTGTGCAAAAGAAAGGAGCTCTCCAAATTTCAAGAAGCGATTGCAAACTACACAAGGATTCGGTGTGCGAGCTGCTAGATATTCTGCAAAAAAATAATCAATGACCTTCTCAGAAAAGAGAGGACGAAAATCTGCAGTCACATGTTCTATGCCAAGAAAATCTGCCATGTGTTTCGCGTCTGTCACAGCACTGGAAATACCGTTTTCTTCACGGCTGTCATCGGAAAGCAGCATGGTTATGCCGAACACATCATACCCCTGCTCTTTCAAAAGAGCCGCACAAAGCGAGCTGTCGACGCCTCCGCTCATCGCTACTGCAACCTTTTTTTTCATCTTGCATCTCCTATTATGGGCATAATGCTCCGCCTTATGGAAACCTAGCCGCTTGGTCAGCGCCTTCGGCTTGACCTCTCAGGGTTTCATGATAAACTGAAGGAAGAAACTTAGGGAGGGTTGCTTCCATGAATACGATCGGCATCATTGCAGAGTACAATCCGTTTCATAATGGTCATATCTATCAACTCAAATGCATACGCAGACAATATCCGAAAGCTCGCATCCTAGCGCTTATGAGCGGCAGCTTCACACAGCGGGGTTGTCCTGCCGTTCTCGACAAATGGCAACGTGCAGAGCATGCCATTCTTGGAGGTGTAGATCTCGTGCTTGAACTGCCCACAGCTTTTGCTGTGCGCAGTGCGCAGGATTTTGCACGCGGAGGTGTATCCCTGCTCGCACGTCTCGGTATTGCCGATGGGCTTGCCTTCGGTGCAGAAAGCAGTCTATCCTTGCTCCATCGTGTTGCAGTCTTGATGGATACGAAGGAGGTTCAGGAAAACCTCCATTCCTCCATCCGCAATGGAATGTCCTATGCTGCTGCAATGAGTCGTGCGATTGCAGCTGTTAGCGGCGTAGAAGAGAGATTGCTCAAGAAACCGAACAACATCCTTGCCCTCGAGTACCTGCGAACCTTGTACCACGGTAATTCTGGGATCAAAGCATTGATTCTGAAAAGGATGGGGGCGGATCATCACGACGCGGAACTTCATGAAAACTATGCCAGTGCCAGTGCTGTTCGTCAGGAAATCTATTCTTCTCTGCCTGACAGAGAAAATCTTGCCAAAGTTCTACCTGCAAGCACCTTGAGTTCCTTGTTTGAAGCTCGAAGCGAAGGTCGACTGCCCGACATCTCGTTGCTCTTGCGCCCTCTTCTCGTTCAACTGGAGTGTTGCAATGCGGAGGAATTGAAGGCGTTCTACGGCATCAACGAAGGCTTGGAAAACCGGATAATGCGGGCTGCTTTCCATTGCCGCACACTGGATGAGCTGATCGTTGAATGCTGCAGCTGTCGTTACCCCAAAAGCCGTATCCAACGTGTTCTCATCCACTGCCTGCTGCGCCTTCATAGAGAGAAGGTTCATATGTTTGACCAGGCAGGCCCGCTCTACGCACGCATACTTGCGTTCAATCGCACGGGCAAAGGTTTGCTGCATGAAATCAAGAAGAACAGCGCGCTTCCCCTTGTGAGCAAGACGAGTCACTTTTTGAAAGACGCTGCATTAAAACGTTTGCCAAAAGAGCGCACATTGCTAGAGAATATGCTCGCGCTTGATATTCGTGCCACTGAGCTGCGGCGTCTTTGTTTGCCGGCGCTTTCCGCACATGGTGAAGATCTCCGCAAGTCTCCCGTTTTCATTTCTGCAACTCCGTAACCGCGCCATATTCAACTTCCGACAGCACGATCAGAGATTCAATCATCCTCCTGCGATTCCATTTGACGATGTAGAAAATCTTTGCCAAATACTTTGAGCGTGTAGTAGAAGCCGATGAAGAAAGGAATGTACTCGGCGATGAGCCGCCAACAGACGGCGAGGATGCCGACGGTGCCTGCGGGCACCGAATCGGCGAAAAGCAGCACAAAGCCGCCTTCTGCGATGCCTGAACCTCCTGGTGTCGGCGTGAAGTAGAGCAGCATGTTGAGGAAGATCATACGTCCCATGACTGTGTACCAATCGGCAGTTGTCACGCCGAGTCCCAGGAGGAGGCATGGAACGATGGCATAGATGAACATGAGGCTCAGGCCGGACTCAAAGAAGATGCGCACCATGCTCTTGGGTGATGAGGCGAGGAGATGGACGCCTGTTTTGAGGTCGCGGTAGAACGCGAGAAGCTTCTTGCTGCGTTTTGTGCTCAGACGCTTTGTCAAACGCAAAACGAAATAATCCAGGGTATTTGCACGAAATGCCATGACAATTAACGCGATGACGACGAAGGTGATGACCGAGATGAGCATGAGTGTACGATTGTCTATACCAGGCAAGATTCCTGCATCATGCAGGAAAATGAACGGCATGCAGCAAATGAGGAAGAGGATGGAAACCAAGGTACGGACGATGACGAGCACTGTGGCCTTTCCAGCAGGTACTCCGGCACGGCGCAGAAACATGAGCTGTGCCACAGCGCCTCCCGTCGCGCCTGGGGTCAAGAGGGCTAGAAAGTAGTTGCCAAAGACGACTTGCACCGCTTGTCCTAACGTGATATGCTCGCCCGAAATCTTTACAAGATGCATGAGGCGCGTGCCGTCAAGCGTCAGTCCTAAGCTCACGCAAAGGAGTGCAAGAGCGATGGACCACGGTTGGAACGATGTGAGATTTTTCAATGTATGGATGTCGACCGTTGAGTAAATAACGGCTCCCGAGATGATGAAAACGAGCAGCAGTGGAACGACGAAACGCTTACAAAACATCTTCATTCGGCACCTCCTTGCGACGATTTCGAGGCAGCTGTTTCAATCTGTTCGTTCTTTGTGTATCGTCAAGGCTTCGTCATGTACGTATTCTTCATGGCTCGCATAGGCACTGTGGTTGTGTATGGATTCGAAATTTTCACAGGCGAGAGAAAACCAGAAGAGTCCGGGAAGAGGTCTCAAAGCGAGCACGAGATCACGCAGGATGTCTTCAACGAATTTCGGCCGCTCGTATGCTTTTTCCGTCACATACTTCTCATCTTCGCGTTTCAACAGAGGATAAATTGGGCACGATGCCTGCTCCTCTATCAATGTGGAAAGCTCTTCGATGAAGATGCACGGGACGGACGGCTTGAATTCGACGACGGCTTGCAGAAGACTTCTCTGATTGTGCGCACCATAGCGGGAAATCGCCTTGCTGCACGGACAGAGGGATGTCGCGGGAACGGTCACGCCAAGGCGGAAAGCCATGGGGGTTCCTGCACTTTTTTCTCCTTCGAAGAAGCAATCCAGATCAAGCACAGATTTCCTGCCGCTTTCAGGCGCTTTTTTTTCGACGAAATATTTGAAGGAGAGGCGCAGTTTCGCCGTTTTTGCTTCCAGATGGTGAAGCGCGTCTTGCAGCATAGCTTCCATTTCTTCTTCCGCCACGGGTTTATCGCACCATTGCTGCAAAATCTCCAAAAAGCGGCTCATGTGCGTGCCCTTGTATTCTTTAGGTAAAGAAACCGTGAAGCGGATGCATGCCACGACCTGTTGGAAGTCCCCTGCTTTCGTCTTGATGAGAAACGGTAGATGGGCGTCCTTGATGCCGACGTGCTGTATGTCTATTCCTCGCAGATCTGTACTTTTCTGTATATCCTTCATTATCTTTCTGGTGCCCTTCATCATCTTTCATACTCGATGGGGTCTTTCCTGCCTGCGGCAGCAAAGCCTTGCAGGCGCAGTTTGCAACTGTCGCAGATGCCGCACGCTCTTTCGCCGCCGTTGTAGCAGCTGTGCGTAAGCTCCAAGGGTACCGCCAGGCGTACCGCTAGGCGGACGATCTCTGCTTTTGATAAGTTCTGCAGGGGCGTTACGATTTCAATGCGCTTTCCCGTGCAGGCCGCTTCCGTTGAGTAATCCGCTACAGCTTGAAAGTGTTGGATGAATTCTGGACGGCAATCGGGATAGCCTGAATAGTCGACATTGTTGACGCCGATGTAGACGTAGCGTGCGCCGATCGTTTCAGCGTAACCGAGAGCATAACTCAAAAAAATCAGATTCCGCGCAGGCACATATGTCACGGGAACGGAGGCGCGTGAAACAGTTCCTTCCGGTACGGCGATCTTGTTGTCTGTCAACGCTGAGCCCCCGATAGCATCCATGTTCGTTTCGATGATCAGATGCTTCTCTACCTTGTAAAAAGCTGCAATCTTTTTTGCGCCCTCTAGCTCGATGCTGTGCCGTTGGTGATAATTGAAGCTGATGGGATAAGGCTCTCTTCCCTGCTCCTTTGCAACAGCCATGCAGGTTGTCGAATCGAGTCCGCCCGAAAGCAGCACTACTGCCTTTTCCATTCGTATCCCTTCCTTAACCGCGAATCTTCCGAATAGCGTTTTCTATATTGTTTGCACCATAGATGGCAGAGCCAGCGACGAGAATATCCGCCCCTGCTTCTCTTACGAGCGAAGCCGTTTCCTCATTGATGCCGCCATCGACCTCGATCTTGAGGGAAAAGTCATTTTCTTCTATGGTATGTCGCAGGAGTGCGATCTTTTCCAGCATGGACGGAATGAATTTCTGTCCACCAAAGCCGGGGTTGACTGTCATGATGAGAACCATGTCGATATCTCCCAGGAGTTCTTCAAGCATGACGAGTGGCGTTGCTGGATTGAGTGCAATGCCAGCCTTGCAGCCGAGCGTCTTGATTTCCTGCACGAGGCGATGCGCATGACGCACCGCCTCAATATGGAATGTGATAATGTCTGCTCCTGCTTCGGCAAAGGCGACGAGCTGTGTTTCAGGATGCTCTATCATCAGGTGTACATCAAAGACAGCGTTTGAGCATGGACGAAGCGATTTTACCACGGGCGAACCCAGCGTGATGTTCGGAACAAATGTGCCGTCCATGACGTCGATATGGACGTACTCTGCTCCCGCATCTTCGATTCGCCGCACCTCATTGGCAAGATGCGCGAAATCTGCGGAAAGAATCGATGGCGCTACTTTTATCATCGGTATCCCTTCTTTCTCTTTGCACTCTGTTCGAACATTTCTAAATAAGAAGCATAACGAAACTTTTCGATTCTTCCCGTCTGTACGGCTTCCTTGACAGCGCAATCCGGCTCGTGGCTGTGCGTACAGGGTTGAAATCGGCACGCGCTCAAAAAAGGTTGAAATTCGGGGAAAAATCCAGCAAGTGCACTAGGCTCGATTCCAGCAAGTTCTGTGGCGCTGAAACCAGGTGTATCTACAAGGAAGCCTCCAGCGAAAGGCAGAAGCTGCGCCGTTCGTGTCGTATGTCTGCCGCGCTTGATCTTCTCGCTGACAGCGCCTGTTGAAAGGGCGATTCCAGGAGAAAGACAGTTCAAGAGAGAAGATTTTCCCACACCAGATGACCCAGCAAAAACGCTTGTCCGACCTTTGACGAAAGCTTGCAGCCCTGCCACACCTTTACCTGTAACCGTGGAGATGAGGTGAACCAGATAGCCGATTTCGCGATAGCGTGCGGCAAGTGCAAAGATTTCCTTTTCTTCCCCGTTCAATAAATCCATCTTGTTGATGCAGAGAACGATGTGCTCGATCTTTGACCATTCGGCAAGGACGAGGAAACGGTCGATGAGGACGGGATTGATGTTCGGCTCACGCGCTGCAAAAACGAGGACGACCTGATCGATGTTCGCCACCGTCGGACGTCGCAGCAGGTTTTTACGCGCGCTGCGATGCTCGATGATGCCTGTGCCGTCTTCTAGGAGTTCAAGCTCCACTTCGTCTCCTGGCACGACAGCAATGCGTGCCTTTTTCAATCGTCCGCGCAGCTTTGCTTCTACAATGCCTTGTGGTGTTTCTACATAGAAAAAACTGTTCTGCGCTCTGAGCACTTTTCCTTGCAACAAACTGTCCTCCTCATCATCTCTCTAGCGATTTGTCTTGCCGCCAGCAGCATCCTTGCTCGGCGCCTTATTGTCTGCATTGTCATCCGATGTACGAGACTTTGTATTCGAAGCCTTTTTTTCTGTCTCGACCGCAAGCACGAGATCAACCGTTGCGCCCTCCTCTACTTCACTGCCTGCTGCTGGACTTTGACGCACGACTGTGCCGGCCGCTTGCGAACTCTCTTCTTTCGTGACGGAACCTAGATGAAGTCCGCGATTCTTGATCGCTTCCTTGGCAGCTGACTCCGCACCGCCGACAACGCTAGGAACAGCGACCTTACGCGGACGCTCTCCCTTGCTGATCACAAGGTCGACGACCTGCCCCTTGCTGATCTTCGTTCCAGCACGAGGATCTTGCCCGATGATAGTCCCCACTGGCTGCGATGAGAATTCTTCCGTTACGACGCCGAGCTTCAAGCCTACATCAATAAGTTTGCTCTCTGCCACCGATTTTTGCATTCCCTTAAGCTCAGGCATACTGACTTCCTCACCACCCTTGCTCACATAAATGGTCACAAGGCGTTCTTCCTTGACTTTCGATCCTCCCTCGGGATCCTGCTTGACGACTTGTCCTGTCGGTATATTGGAATCGTACATCTCAGCTATATCCACGCGCAGTTTCTTGTCCTCGAGCTTCTGTTTGGCAACAGCCAATGTTTGCCCCGTTACATCGGGAACAACGACTTCTGCACCGCTCCAGAATTTTCCATAGGAAAGAAACGCACCAGCAAAAAAGCCGAAAAATAATACAAGAAAGAGAACGAAAAGGAATATCTTTGAGCGATAGGCTTTCTTGGGTTTCCTGTCTTCTCCAGTGGTTTGAGGATGGGGAGATGGCTGATCTTCCAGCGTCGGTCTTTCCAAAAGCGACGGATCGACTTCGGCTTCTCGCACGCGCGGCAATACCTGCGTCGCATAAGGATCGAGCATGGGTGACGCGGACACTCCGAGCATTGCTTCATCCTGTGCGATTTGTCGCACGACGGTTTCGCTGTCGGGGCGTTGATTCGGATCTTTCGCCATCAATTCGGTAACGAGGGCTTCGACGAATGGCGGAATCGACGGGTCGATTACACAAATGGAAAGCGGCTCTTCCTGTAGATGCTTTAAAGCGATGCCGACGGGCGTTTCGCCGGTAAAAGGGAGTTCTCCCGTGAGCATTTCATAGAGAACGACGCCGAGAGAATAGATATCCGACTTGGGCGTAATCGAAGCACCTTTGGCCTGTTCCGGTGAAAAATAGTGCACGGAGCCGACGATGTTGCCTGTATACGTCGATGTGACTGAACTCACGGCACAGGCGATGCCGAAGTCGGCGACCTTGATGCGACCGTCTTCCATCACGAGGATGTTGTGCGGTTTGATATCGCAATGGACAAGCCCGTTCTTGTGGGCGTGGCACAAGGCTTCGGCAATCTGACGCGCGATGGTGAGTGCCGTGGCAACGGGCAGGCGACCGCCTGCATCAAGCTCTTCCCTCAAGGTCTGACCAGAAACGTATTCCATGACGATGTAATGAGAATTCTCTTCCTGCCCGACATCATAGATATTGACGATGTTGGGATGCGACATTTTTGCCGCTCCCTTTGCTTCGCTTTGGAAGCGCGCCACAAATTCCGCATCGCTTGCGAATTGGGCGTGAAGCACTTTGACCGCCACTATACGATCTAAGAGTTTGTCATGTGCTTTATATACATCTGCCATGCCGCCGCTTCCAACGAGCTCCAGAAGTTCATAGCGATTGGCTAAAGTGCGCTGTTCCATGGCATTGCCTCCTAATCATCCTGCAACTTTTCTATCAGCTTCCTTGCGATTGGCGCAGCTTCCGTACCGCCTCCACCGCTGTTTTCAACAAGGACAGCGAATGCCACCTTGCGGCCCTTTGTTTCTGCCGAACCGATGAACCACGCATGATCCTCGCCTGGATTTTCCGCTGTGCCCGTCTTGCCTGCTACATGTACGCCTCGAATGGCCGCCGCCGTGCCTGTACCTTCTTGCACAACTTCCTCCATGAAGCCGCGAATCAAGGAGGCGCGAGTCGATGTCGTAGCCTCAAACCACTTTTCACTTCGATGTTGTTCTAGTGTAATGCCGCTTGGCGTCACGACGCGATCTATCATATAAGGCTTCATGACGATGCCGTCATTTGCAAATGCTGCAGCGAGCAGCGCCATATGAAGTGGCGTGACGAGAAGTGTGCTCTGCCCTATGCCAACTTGTGCCGTATCTCCTTGACCGATTTCTTCGAAGTCTGGAAGATGCGCGGCCGCTTCTTGCAAATCACCTTGTGCTGATTCCTCGAAGCCGAAGCGTCGGAAGGCCTTCGCTAACTTTTTGCCGCCCAGACGCAATGCGAGTGTGCCGAATGTCGTATTGCAAGATTCGATCAGGGCGTGTTCTATATCGAGTCTGCCATGCACTGCACCGTGACTTTCATGGATGATCGAGTCCCCCACTTCGAGTTTTCCCGTGCAGTCGAAAATCTCCTTGGTGTCTGTAACGCCGTTCTCAAGAGCTGCATCGAGAATCAAAGGTTTGATGGTCGACCCTGGCGGATAAAGACCTTGCAGTGCACGATTGAGGAGAGGGCTATCCTCATCCTGGCGCAAACTGTTCCATCGTGCTTGAATATCGGAAGGATCGAACGAAGGGCGCGATGCGAGCACGAGGATCGCACCGCTTGCCGCATCGAGCATGACGACAGCCCCGCGCCTTTCCCCCAGAGCCTCGTATGCTGTTTTCTGCAATGCGGCGTCGATTGTAAGATGAACATCGTCGCCATGCGCAGAAGAGAAAAGCTGCGCGATGGGACCCAATCGTCCCAAGAGACGACTGTGTCCGGAAAGTTCAGGACCCTTATAAGCCTCGACGCCTGTGCTGCCGATCGTGTCATCAAGATAACCCGTGACCGGCGCCATGATTCTTCCGTAAGGATAGCGCCTTTCTCCTGCAGCTGGACTGAGTGCGAGGACTTCGCCATTGCAATCGAGGATGCTGCCGCGTAGGATGCTGTTCTCAGCGATTGCTGCACGGCGATTCATCGGATGCTCGGCAAGCCAATCCGCTTTCCAAACTTGCAAATAAACGATATAAAGAGCCAAGCAGGAAAACGACAAAAGGAGAACGATGGCTGTGTGAAGAATATACTTCATGTTATTTCGCTCCATCATGTCGATTCTCCTTTCTGGAAAGCACGGTTAAAATGCCGAGCAGCATGAAGCTGGCAATCATGGAGCTGCCGCCATAACTGACAAAAGGAAGAGTGATGCCCGTCAGCGGCAAGAATTTTGTCACTCCTGCGATGATGATGAAGGTTTGCAGGAAGAAAACTACAGCGATGCCAGCTGCAAACAACATATGTTTTTCCTCCTGGCACGCGAGTGCGATGCGTATGCTGCGGTAAAAAAACAGGGCAAAGATGAGCATGATTCCCATGGCGCCGAGCAGACCCAGCTCCTCCGCGATGGCAGCGAAAATGAAATCCGTATGCACCTCAGGAATCAGATTGGGATGGCCATGAGAGAAGCCTGTGCCCCAGATGCCGCCCGAGCCGAGCGCAAAAAGCGACTGCACGACTTGGTAAGCGCTGCCCGAGGGATCAGTCCAAGGATCGAGCCAGATATTGAAGCGCACGCGCACATGCGAAAAAAGGAAATAACTGAGTACGGCAGCACCCGAAAAAAAGGCAAGAGCAAGAACTACATAAGACTTTCGCCCTGTAGCCATATACGTCATGGAGACAGCTATGCCGAAAAAGAGCAAGGCTGATCCGAGATCACGCTGAACGACAAACATCAAGATGGCAATGCCCCAGATCAGGAGGAGCGGAGCAATGAAACGCAGCACGGGAAGTTTCAGCCAAAGAAGCTTGTGCCTCGGCAGACAAAGAACCTCCCGATGCTCTGTAAGGTAAGCTGCCAGAAACATGATGATGACGATCTTGCCGAACTCCGAGGGCTGCACAGCGAAAGGTCCGAAAACGATCCAGTTGCGGCTTCCACCGATCTCCGTGCCGAAAAAGAGCGCCGAGCAAAGCAACAGCAGACAAAAGATACCCAGGAGATACGGATAGGAAAGGAATCGAAGAAGCTTTTCTCCAAGAAAAATGATGACCAGATAGACGATGATACCGAGAAGCAACCACCGCATCTGCGTCAAAAAGAGAGCGGGTTTTAGACGGCCGATCATGATGATGCCGAGGCTTGCAAGCAGCATTGCCACAGGAAAAAGTGTCGAATCCATTTTAGGATAACGCTTGTCCAAAAGGAATTGCACGAAGAATGCGCCGCTGACGATGGCAGCAACCCACGGCAGAAAGACGCTATCCGCTGTCAGATGATGCCCGAGAAGGAGCGTTCCCATACCCAGCAGCAGGATGCCGAGAGGGAGCAGGAGCAGATGGAATCTACTTTTCATCGCATTCCACAACGATGGCTGTAATATTGTCGAGTCCGCCTGCCAGAAGTGCCAGATTGACGAGATGCTGTGCCTTGTCTGAGGACTCTCCCTGCAGAGTCTCGCAAATGGCGGTCTCTCCCACCATGTTTGTCAAACCATCTGAGCAGAGCAGAAAAATGTCGCCTGCCTTGATTGTGGATGTTCCTGTATCGACGATGAGGTTTTCCGCTACGCCTACTGCGCGTGTCAACAGATTTTTTTTCGGATGCTGCCGTGCCTCTTCCTCCGTAATGGTTCCTTGTTCAACGAGATCTTGTACGAAAGAATGGTCACGTGTGAGCAGCTTGAGCGCGCCCGCTCGCAAGAGATAGAGCCGACTGTCTCCTACGTGCGCCCAATACGCTGTGGTTTCGGTATGCTGCAAGGCGACGACCGTCGTTCCCATGCCCTTTCGAGCTTCATTCGATGCCGCCGCATGCAAGATCTTGCTGTTCGCTGCCTGTATGGCACGAAGCAAGACCGTTTCGCCATGTTCATGCACTGCATCGGAAAACATCCCACGGAACGCATCGACGAGCATAGCGCTTGCCACCTCACCTGCGGCATAGCCGCCCATGCCGTCCGCCACGACATATAGATCGGGCGGTATAAAGGCGCATGAATCCTCGTTGATCTCTCGCACCTTTCCTCTGTCTGTCGCTGCAAAGACTTTCAAAAAAATCACCTCTCAAACTTCAGTGTAGCAAATCCGATGCGTATGAGATCCCCTGGTTTCAAATAGGCCTTTCCCTGTAAGATCGCATCATTCAGATATGTATGGTTCATGCTGCCCATATCTTCAATGACATATTGATTGTTCACAAGGTACACGGCAGCGTGACGATGCGATACGAAGGAATCAGGAATGCGGATGTCATTATCAGCGCTTCGCCCGATCGTTATCCCTTGTGTAAAGGCAAAGCGCTTGCCAGCAAGCGCTTCATCGCCCGCTTCCACCACACTGAGCACAGCTTCGTCAGGCAGTATCTCGCGCGGCTTGATTTCCTGCTGTAGATTCTTGGCGTCTTTCAGCATCGCCCGTGCAAGACGTGCGATAAAGCGAAATAACAGCAGCAGTATGCCGTATTGAAAAGATACGCTCAAAATGCGCAGGAAAAAATCTGAACCAGGCAATCATATCACCTCATAACGCAAGATGGAATTTCCGATATGAATTTCATCGCCATGTTGCAGGCAAGCCTCAAGGACAGGAGATCCGTTGAGAAGAGTGCCGTTCGTGCTGTTTTCATCCTGAAGGAAATGACGGTGGCGTTCATAGCGGATGGAAGCATGAACACGCGAAGCATTGGGATCAGTCAATATGAAGTCGCTGCGTTCACGTCTGCCAAGAAAGATTTTTTTCTCACCGAAAGCAAGGTAGGATTCGAGATCGGCACCCTTCACAACCGTGAGAGAGGCGATCTTGTACTCCGTCGGCAGATTAAGTGGTGGTTGAAAGGAAGGTCGCTGCAAGACAATCGTGTGCTGTTCCTTCACCGCTTGCGCCACCCGCTGCACCAGATCAGAGAAAGTTCCTTTGATGCGGCATACGCCAAGAGAAAGCGTGGCATCTTTCTGAATGGTGATGGCAAGTTTTCCGTCCATAAAGGCATCAAGCAGGATGACCTTTTTTTCTGCTAAGATATGAAGATCATCGAGGAAGCGTTGGGACGAAAGATGGTGACAGTCTTCCTCGTTCATGAAGATTGTATAAGCATTGGGCAGAACCCATTCCTTCGAGCCTTTCTTATCGCGTCTTTTTCCATTCGCGATCTCCTTTTCAAGTTTTTTCTCTACCTCGATAGGCTCAAGGGCGCTGCCGAATTTTTTATTGAAGAATCCTTCGATATGATTTTCCAAAAATGTTTCCCATCTGGTAAAAGCCATGGAATCCCTCACAATCTATTGCAATGCTTAAGGATGAACTGGTCCGGTCCTCTTTGATTTTCGGATATATGACGGTTGCGCAGCTGTCCGCAGGCTGCTTGTATGTCGCTGCCCATCTCGCGGCGCACCGTAGCCGTTATGTGATGATGCGTGAGTATGCGACAGAAAGAGGCCGTGCTTTCCGCTGAAGGACGTTCGAAGCCACGCTCCTTCACGGGGTTGATGGGAATGAGGTTGACGCTTGCAAGCTGTCCTTTGAGAAGTTCCGCCAAGTCCTTAGCTTCGCGCTCGCTATCATTCACATCGCGGATCAGGATGTATTCGTATGTGATGCGCCGTCCCGTTTTTTCGGCGTAACTCTTTCCAGCTGCGACGACATCCGCCAATGGGTACTTGCGATTGATGGGCATGAGTTTGGAGCGCAGTTCCTCACGCGGCGCATGGAGCGAGATGGAGAGCGTGATTGGCATGCTCTCGCTGGCAAGCCTGTTCATGGCAGGAACGATGCCGGAAGTGGACAGCGTGATGTTGCGATAGCTCATATTCATCACATATTCTTCATGCAACAGGCGAAGGAAATGCACGACATTCGCATAGTTCATCAAGGGTTCTCCCGAGCCCATCAAAACCATGGTGTCGATCTTTTCGTCCTCCTTCTCCAACAATTCCTCGATGAAGAGAACTTCGGCGAGCATCTCTCCCGGTGTCAGGTCACGTGCCAGCCCATGCAAGGTCGAGGCGCAGAAGGAGCAGCCCATACTACAACCAACCTGCGTCGATATGCATATGCTGTTGCCGTAAGGCTGGCGCATGAGTACGGCTTCCACTGCCGCACCGTCGGAAAAAGCGAGCAGGAACTTGCTCGTCCTGCCATCAGTGGCATCGAGTCTCGTGCGCAAGGAAGGAACGTCGATTCTGTACTTCATTGAAAGCTCCGCACGCAAAGTCTTAGGAAGGTTCGTCATGTCCGAAAAATGCTTGGCATATTTCTTGTAGAGCCATTCCGTCACCTGTTTGGCGCGATATTTTTCCAATGGCAGAGCAGCGAATTCCTCCTGCATCGTTTCAAGCGTCATGCCAAAAATATTCTTCATGTGCTCACCTTCTCCGCATACGGGCGATGAAGAAGCCGTCTGTACCGTCGCGCTGCGGATACAGCTGCAGCATCTTCTCCGTGCGTTTCTTCAATGGCAGCAGTTCTCCGACATTCTCCAAAGTGAAATCTTCGTTTTGCGAGAGAAACTCTTCGACGACATCTTCATTCTCTGCTCGCTCGATCGTGCATGTGCTGTAGACGAGGATTCCGTTAGGTTTCACGGCTTTTCCAGCGGATTGGAGTATCTCCCTTTGCAGGCGAGCGAGAACGACAAGATCTTCCGGCATTCTGCGCCAGCGAGCATCAGGTTTTCGCCTGAGGACGCCGAGTCCGGAACACGGTGCATCGACGAGCACGCGATCCGCTTGACGAGAAAAGCGTGCTCCCGTCTCACGCGCGTCGAGAAGCAGCGGTTCGACCGATTTTATGCCGAGCCGCGCACAGTTTTCTTCAATGCGGCGCATCTTGTGCTCGTGTACGTCGAGTGCAACGATGCGTCCTCGGTCTTTCATGTGCGCAGCGATATGCGTTGTCTTGCCGCCCGGCGCACTGCAAACATCGAGTACGAATTCTCCAGTCTCGGGCGCGAGAACATGCACGACGAGCATCGAGCTCTCGTCCTGCACTTGAAAAAAACCTTGTTCCAAGGAGGGTGAAAGATCGAGAGAGCCGTGAGAATGACACAAGATTCCTTCGGGTGTCCAGCAGGAAGGCTCGACTGTCATGCCTTCTTCCCGCAATCTCTCCATAAGCGCATCTCGCGTGATCTTCAGCGTGTTTGTGCGCAAAGAAAGGGCTGCCTGAGCGTTGTCGAATTCGCAGAGCATTTTTGCTTCCTTATAGCCGAATTGTTCAATCCAACGACGAACCAGCCACATGGGATGCTGCAGCGACAGAGCGAGATTCTCTGTCTCGTGTGCCTTGTCCGTTGGAAAGGCAGCCCTTTCTGGCTCACGCGCCGCCGTTCGTAGGACGGCGTTGACAAACTTCACCGTGCCCGCGTGGCTGTGACGCTTCGTCATCTCGACTGCCGTGTTGCAAGCAGCAGATGCGGGAACGCGCTCAAGGAAGAACAGCTGGTAGATGCCCAAGCGCAAAATATCCCGCACCACGGGCGGGATTTTGGAAAGCGGACGGTTCACATAGTGCCGCAGCATCCAATCGAGCGTATCGCCCGCCTTTACCGCGCCGTAGACGAGTTCCGTCGCAAAGCGACGATCCACATCAGAAAGTTTCGCGATGCGCAAAGACTGCGCCAATGCCACATTGGCATAGGCACCTTTTTCATTCACTGCATGAAGCGCCTTGAGCGCCGTCTCTCGCGCCTTGTCCATGGCTCCTCCTTCTCATCCTAGTGCTTTCGATCTCCCAGCGTATCTTTTCTCTTCTCCTCGGCCTCGTCTTTGATCAGGAACTTCTCGATTTCCTCGCGCACCTTTTCGATATCGACGTGCGTATTGAAACAGGGGCCGTTCGGGCGGATGTTCAGCACACCGACTGCTGGAAGCGGATAGACATCTTGTATGCCGCTCGTCAAATCACGTTCACAGGCGATCGCCATCACTGCCTTCGGGCGGATATTCTTGACCGTCTGACGTGCGAGCGTGCCGCCTGTCACGATGAAGAAATGGAATCCCATCTCATCGGCGAGATTCACGAGGGCGCCGACGTCGCAGCCGCCACAGCGCTTGCAGTTGTGCGGGTCGCGCGTGATTTTGTGCGGACATGTAGCAAGCTGCAGACAATGTGGCGTCACGACGAGAAGTTCATTCGCGTGCACTTTGATGCCGCGGTGATGGATGATTTGGTTGCTGACCTCGATGAAAGAACGTTCAATGCGCCGTCGATTGAAGCCGAACACTTTGCCAATCATGATGGCAACAGGAAACAGCAGATTGATCAATGTGTACGATTGCTTCTGAAAAATATGAAGAAACGGCAGACCGAGGATTGCTCCGACCATGCTCAAGATTCCGAAGCCTGTGAGGAAAACGACGCTCGCAAAAAAGATGCCGAGCACGAGGGGGAGATAGGCGTTGATTTCGAGCAGTCCAAGGTAGCTCACGCGCCAGACAGCATAGACAAGAAAGGTCATGCAAAGAAAACTGAGAGACAGGAGCGCCATGAAGAGCCTTTTATGCGGACGTTCAAGTCCTGGTATCACAGCTGTCAAAACAACCCCCTCCTTTCTGGCATGTTGATTTTATGGAGATTGTGCACCGAGCCTGCATGAAATCATCGTCATGCATCGAAACGTGCAGGCAGATGAAGTCCATGACCGCGAACATAGTCGCTTGCCTTCATCTTTTTTTTGTTCGGTGCCTGCAGCTCCAAGATTTCCAGCATTCCTTTGCCCGTACCGACGAGAAGGCCCTGCGGTGTCACAGAAACAATTTCGCCAGGGTTTGCCGTTCCTTCGGCTGGACGAGTGCGCCAGATTTTGAACTTCTGTCCGTTCAAAATGCTGTACGCTCCTGGCCATGAATTCAGTCCGCGCACGAGATCATGAATCTCCCGCGCGTTTTTTTGCCAGTCGATGCATCCCGTCTCTTTACTGAGAAGCGGTGCATAGGTGGAATGCGTTTCATCCTGCGGTATGCGTTCGAGCGTCCCTGCAGCAAGGGACAAGATCGTTTTTTCCAAGACATCTGCGCCGAGCTGCATCATCGCATCGTGCAGTTCGGCAGTCGTCATCGTCTGTGAGATTGGCAGTTTTTCCTGCAAGAGCATATCGCCCGTATCGAGACCTTCATCCATGAACATCGTCGTGATTCCCGTTTCTGTTTCACCGCGCACGATCGCCCACTGCATCGGCGCCGCACCGCGATAGCGCGGCAGGAGCGATGCATGGACATTGACGCAGCCCAAAGGAGGAAGAGAGAGAATGTCTTTCGACAAGATCTGCCCGAAAGCGACAACGACGATGAGATCGGGAGCCAGTTCCTGCAAGATGTTGACAAAATCCGGCATCTTCACGCGCTCCGGTTGGTAGACTTCGATGCCATGCGCCTCGGCAAATATCTTTACAGGCGGCGGAAGAAGCTTCTGCCCTCGACCCTTCGGTTTATCTGGCTGCGTCACGACGCCGATGACATTGGAAATATCCAAAAGCCGCGCCAAGCACGGCACAGCAAAATCGGGAGTCCCCATAAAGATCACACGAAAACGTTTCATGATGTCTGTTCCTCTTCCTTACGCAGACTTGTTGCTACATCGATGAAGAGCACGCCTTCGAGATGGTCGAGTTCGTGCTGGATGCAACGCGCCAAAAGCCCTTTCGCCGTGATGTGCTTGCGCTTGCCGCGTCGGTCGAGAAATTCCACTTTGACCTTTGACGCGCGCTCGACCTCGCCGAAAATTCCCGGCACGCTCAAGCAGCCTTCGGAATCCGTTTCGCTTCCTTCACGGAAAGTGATCTTAGGATTGACAAGCTCGATGAGTCCATCGCCTATATCGATGACGACCATGCGCACAGCCTCGCCCACTTGTGGCGCAGCGATGCCGATGCCGTTTGCCTCATACATCGTTTCTGCCATATTGTCAAGCAAGTCTTTCAGTTTTGCATCGACACGTTCCACGGGAGCGCAGATTTCCTTCAATACGGGCGCTCCTGCCTTCTTTATCTCCAACAACGACATGGCTCATTTCCTCCAACTGCTATTATTCTGAAAACATCAGCTGTCCCAGCTCACGACAGGCCGAGTCCGTAGATGCGGTTTGCGGCAGAGAAAAAGACTTTCTCCCACGCCTCTTCAGGAACGATTTCTTTCATGAATCGGATATAATCCTCAAGATTTGCCAAGGGCCAATCCGTGCCGAACATGATGCGCTCATAGCTGTCGAGGTATTCCAACCAATCCGTCAACATGCGCATATAACCGTGCTTCTTCTTATGGAATCGCTTAACGTCAAGGATTCTTCCCTCCAACAGCCCCGAGAAATCCACCGCAATATTGGGATTTTTCTCCACGACGCCTACGGCGTCGGAAAGCCATGGATTGCCGAAATGGCACATGACAAATTGAACGCGCGGCCAGCGCACAGCGGCTTCATCGAGTACGAACGGATGACTGTATTTCAACAGTCCATCAGCTGACGCCGTAAGCCCCGTATGGATGGCAACGGGCTTGTCGTACTTTTCCGCCAGTGCGTAGAACGGCGCGAGCGTTTTCTCGTAAATGTAAAAATGTTTGTATCCTGGATAAAGCTTGATGCCGACGCATTGCCTGCGCTTGAGATTTTCCTCGACGAGCGCGACCTGCTTCTCCATCGGACGTTCTTCGCCCAAGGTATCGAGGCCGATGCAATAGCTTAGAAAATCTGGATAGTTATGCTCTGTTGGTTCCAAGCTCTTGTTTCCCATGATGACGCCATGCACGATGCCGAGGCGTCGATATTCCTGCGCCAAATGCTGTGCGGTATTCTCATGCCCCGCTGCAAGGGCGATTTCATCAAAGTAATCTTCCTTGCAAAAATGCAGATGCGCATCAATTATTTTCATAAGCGGCTTCCTTTCACACTGTGAGAACTGTCCGTCTTGCTGACAGCTCCCCCCTATCATAGCACAAGAAGCGCGAGAAGAAAAGAAACGGAAGTTGAGCGGCTGGATGAATCAATGAATCCATTGATTCCTATACATCTAGCACGCCGTAACGGACGGGACTGTATTTTCCTCCTGCCGTTTTTGAAAAGCCCAAACGAGCAAATTCCAGACTGCGACTGTTCTCCTTCAAGACGACGCGCTTTCGCGCCACACGACACGCCTCGGCGATAGCGGCATGGGAAACAGGTGCGGGTTCCGCCAACAAGCGCAGCGGAGCGAGTTGCACGCTGTCTTTCAATGGATGACGAAACATTGGGTCGAAATACACAACATCGTAGAAATCATCGGGAAGATTTCGTAAAAAATCCTCATAATCTGCGTGTTTTGCCTCAACCCTGCGCATAGCGGAGTGCAATTCGTAATTTCCTGCTGAGAAGTGCGCAAGTCCATGGCGTACAATCTCATAGATCAGCGAGCTTTTCTCAAGTGCCGTCACATTGCCGCGCTCCCCCACGATAAAGCTTGCGGTAATGGAGTCGGCTCCAAGGCCGAGCGTGCAGTCAAGCACGCTGTCCCCTGCCTTGATTCCCATAGCTTCCACCATGTGATCTGTCTGCCCACGTCCCAGTTCTCTGATGCGGACGTGGGCCATGTTGGGGTGGAAGAACAACTCGCCATCAGGCGTTTCCAAGCGCAGACCGCCCTTCTTCACCACGAGCAGGAAGGATGCGCCATATTGTGTCCGAATATTCTCGTAAGATGCATGCTTGCGTCTTACGCATGGGATGCCAAGGCGCTTTGCGACCTGGTCGGCGAGCAGGCAGTCGGCTGGACGACTCTTGTAGCCCGTCGTAGCGATCACGAAGTTTTTTCCCTCCATCATGCACCTCACGTCCGCTTGAACATCTTCGCCAGTTCTTCGCTGCTGAATTTCAAAATGGTAGGGCGTCCATGCGGGCAGGTATAGGGGCGAGCCGTCTGTGAAAGCTCTTCCAAGACGATCTGCATCTGTCGGAAATTCAGCTCGTCTCCCGCCTTGATGGCGGCGCGGCACGCCATTGTGGCGAGACAGGCATGGCGAATCTCCTGCGCCGTCGTCTCATGCATATCGTAAAGCCTGGCAAGAATCTCGCGAACCATATCCTCCGCTTCCGATACAGGGATATCTGAAGGAACTTCCTTCAATCGGAAATCTCTTTCTCCGCATGCTTCCATATCAAACCCCAGATGCCGAAACAAGTCTTGATTTTCCGAAACAAGCGACGCTTCTCTCGCATCGAACGACAAAATCGGATGAACGAGAAGCTGCTGTGATGGGATGCGTTCCGCCATGGCGGAAAATTTGTCGTAGAGGATGCGTTCATGTGCCGCATGTTGATCGACGATGTAGAGCGCATTCTTGCCTTTGGCAATGATATAGCAAAGATCGACCTGTCCGATCGGTGCGATGTTTTCCTGAGAAATACCCGTTTCCGACAACTCCGGAAGCGGTCTGGCTGTTGCTGCACCTTGTTCTGCATATGCCGAAGCCTGCGCCTCGCGCACGAACGTGTCTTTTGCAGCAGAGGCATCATGATACGCCGCACTTTCACCCTTGAGGACGTTCTGTGCTTCGATAAAACTCATTGTCGGGGGCGCGGATACCGTCGAGGAACGATTTTCCATCTCCGTGATACCGAAAGGCATCTGCACGGAATCGTTTCCTGCGCAGTGACCGTCTCTTGGTGATTGACTGGACGCGATGAATTGCATCGGCTCCATCGTATAGCGGCGCTCAACATTCTGCACGGAAGCAGCTACATTCTCCAGAGTCTGTCCGACAGGACGTATAGCGTCGATCACTGCCTTGTAGACGGCCTTGAATATGCGTCCCTCGTCCTCGAACTTCATCTCGCTCTTCTGCGGATGCACATTGACGTCGATGGAACACTGTGGTACAGCGATGTTCAGAACGACCATGGGGAAGCCCGCTTTCGGCAAAAGCGAGTGGTAGGCATTGTCGATCGCCTTGGCAATCGCCTTGTTCGATATGATGCGGCCGTTTACAATGAAGGTTTGCCAAGCACGGCTGCTTTTGAGCATCGAAGGCTTCGTGATATAACCCGTGATCTTTACATCTTCATCTTCAAAAGCAAGAGCTAAAAGGGCATTAGCGACCTGTGAACCGTAAACGCTGCGAATGGTATCAAAGAGTGCACCGTTTCCTGGAGTCATCATTGTCGCCTTGTTGTTGCTGATGAGGCGAAATGCTATGTCAGGGCGGGAAAGCGCCAACTTCGTGATGAAGTCGCTGATGCGCCCTCCTTCCGTATGATTGGTCTTGAGAAATTTCTTGCGTGCGGGAGTATTGAAGAAAAGATCTTCGACCTGGATCGTCGTTCCCAAACTGCAGCCTGTTTCGCCGATGTCATGTGTGATGCCACCAATGACGATCACGTCCGTGCCAAGTTCGTCACCTTTTTTTCGCGTGCGCATACGGAAGCGGGAAACGGCGGCTATCGTTGGTAATGCCTCACCGCGAAATCCGAGAGTTCCCAGAGAATAGAGGTCGCTTACCTCCTTGATCTTGCTCGTCGCATGGCGTTCGATGGCAAGCTTCGCATCCTCCATGCTCATGCCGGAACCGTTGTCCGTCACACGCATGAGGCTCGTGCCGCCCGCCATGATTTCCACTTCAATCTTCGTAGCCCCCGCATCGATGGAATTTTCCACGAGTTCCTTGACGACGGAGGCGGGGCGTTCCACGACTTCACCCGCTGCAATTTTATTGATCGTATTGTCGTCGAGTACATGAATCCGGCTCATCGTTTCCCCTCCTCCCCTTTCACCTGCTGCTGTAAACGATAGAGTTCATTCAAGGCTTCCAACGGCGTCATCGCCATGACATCAAAGGACAGGATCGCCTCACGCAAGGATGGAGCGAAGAGCGATCCCATCAAGGAGGTCTCTTCTTGTAGTGCTGTTTCTTTCGATGATTTCGGTAGGGCAACAGTTCCTGTACATTGTTCGATTTCGTCGAGGATTTCCTGCGCCCTTTGCGTTACATTCTTCGGAAGCCCCGCCAAACGTGCTACATGGATGCCATAGGACTTGTCCGCGCTGCCTCGGATGATGCGGCGCAGAAAGGCAACCTTCGTGCCGTGTTCTTTGACCGCGATACAATAATTCTTTACAAGCGCATCTTCCATATCCGTCAATTCATGATAATGCGTGGCAAACAACGTTTTGGCATGAATCCTGCTGCGCATGTGTTCGACAACTGCGCGTGCGATGCTCATGCCGTCAAACGTGCTCGTTCCCCTGCCGATCTCGTCTAAAATCACAAGACTGTCTTTCGTGGCGTATTTCAATATCTGTGCCACTTCGTTCATCTCGACCATGAAGGTGCTTTGCCCGCTGACGAGATCATCGCTGGCTCCGATGCGCGTGAAGATACGGTCGACAGGGGAAAATGTCATCTCTTTCGCGGGTACGAAACTGCCGCTTTGCGCCATGAGCGTTAGCAAAGCGACTTGGCGCATGTAGGTTGACTTTCCTGCCATGTTCGGACCCGTGATGAGCATGATTTCACAATTGCTATGGTTCAGTTCGGTATCATTTGGCACAAAAAGATCATTTGTGAGAATGCGCTCCACCAATGGATGCCTGCCATCTCGTATGGAAATCGCTCCATTTCCTGCAAGATTTGGGCGCACATAGTTATATCTGTTTGCCGCTTCGGCAAGGCTCGTGAGCACATCCAAGATAGCAATGTGCTTCGCCGTCTGCTGGATGCGGCTCAGATCTTTTTTGATGATTTCACGGATTTCTGTGAAAAGACGGTACTCGATCTGGATGATTTTTTCCTGTGCACCTAAAATCTTCGTTTCAAACTCCTTGAGTTCTTCTGTGATGTAACGTTCGGCATTGGCCAGTGTCTGTTTCCTTATATAACGTTCGGGCACGAGATCTGCGCCGCTTCGGCGCACTTCGATGTAGTAGCCAAAAACTTTGTTGTAGCCAATTTTGAGCGTCTTGATGCCTGTGAGCTCTTTTTCACGTTCCTCCATCTGTTGGAGCATCTTCTTGCTGTCATGCGAGATATAGCGGTATTCGTCAAGTTCCTCATCATAGCCTGCCTTGATGATGCCACCTTCTCTGAGGGAGATGCCCGGCTCTTCCACGATCGCGTGTTCCAACAATGATACGAGTTCGTCAAAAAGCTCGATTCCGCCTTCAGACTCACGCAAAAGCGGCGATACGACTGCGGAAATTTTCATTTTCAATGGCGGCAAAGCATGGAGCGAAAGCTTCAGCGCAACGAGGTCTCGTGCATTTGCCGTCCCCACTTCGATGCGTGTCAGGAGGCGTTCGAAATCAAAGATTTCCTTGCAATGCGCCTGCACATCTTCGCGCAGAGAAAAATCTGCAGCAAACTCTGCTACGCCGTCCAAGCGTCGTTCAATCTTCTCGGAAGAGAGCAGCGGATATTCCAGCCATTTGCGTAAAAGGCGGCTGCCCATCGCCGTTTTCGTGAAATCAAGGACATCAAGCAAGGTGTCCTTTTTGCTGCCATCGCGCAGATTGCGGATGATTTCCAAATTGCGCAACGTATAGGTGTCGAGGATGAGGTTCGTGCTTGTATCAAGATATGTCAAGCGGTTGATGTGCGAAAGATCCGTCTTGACCGTTTCGTGCAGATAGTCGAGAAGGACGGCAACCGCCTTTTGGGCAAATTCATGCCTTGGTAAAGAATCCTTATCAAAATGTTGCGTCAAGCGCAGCTTTCCGTTGGAAGAAGGTTCCTTGCATTGTGTCAAGGCGCACTTCGGCATTCGAAGCACAAGGAATTCGTCAAGCTCTTTCCTGAAGGATATCTCGCCCATCAAAATAAGTTCGGGCATCATCAAGCGATAAAGTTCATCGAAGAGCATCTGCTGAGCCGCTTTCCCTTTGTAGATGCCGTAGAAACACTCGCCAGTCGATACATCGGCAGCGGTAAGCACAAGCCGTTCTTCGTCTTCACAAATCAGTGCTATATAATTGTTCTGCGCGTCATGCAGTGAGGATTCCGTGAGAACCGTGCCAGGTGTGATGATCTTTATGACCTCGCGCTTCGTAAGGCCTTTCGCTTTCGGGTCGCCGATTTGCTCGGCAATGGCAACCTTGTAACCCTTGTTGATGAGCTTTGTGATGTAGCTTTCGGCCGCGTGGTATGGAACGCCGCACATCGGCGTTTTCTCCTTGTTGCCGCTGCGGCTTGTCAGCGTCAGTCCTAGTTCGCGAGAAACGAGTCTGGCATCATCGAAGAACATCTCATAAAAGTCGCCAAGACGAAAGAACAATATCTCGTCAGGATGCTGGTTCTTCGTTTCCAAATACTGCTGCATCATCGGTGTGAGTTCCATAAACCCTCCTAAAGAGAAAAGGGCAGCCTACGCCGCCCCCACCCTACTGCAATTCACCTTTGAGCACCCATGTCTGTGGCTGCGTGATGCGCACGTGCACAAGGTCGCCCTCAGTTTCATGACCTTTTTTTTGCCACAGGACGATCTTGTTCGTCCCCGTCCTTCCCGTCCATACATCCTCATCCGTGCGGCTCGGTCCTTCTGCGAGGACTTCCTGGAGCGTGCCTAGAAGTGCCGCGTTTTTCTCGAAACTGATTTCGTTCTGCACATCCATGAGACGGTGCAAACGCTCTTTCTTGACGGCATCCTCCACCTGTTCGGTCATCGTCGCAGCTGGCGTACCCGAACGCTTCGAATAGAGGAACGTATATGCTGCATCGTAGCGGATCTCTCGCAAAAAGTCGAGCAGTTCCGCAAAATCGTCTTCCGTTTCCCCTGGAAAACCGACGATGAGATCCGTAGTAAGACTTGCTGTAGGTACAGATTCGCGAATCTGTGCAACGAGAGCACGATAAGCGTCTTTTCGATAGACGCGGTTCATTGCCTTCAAGATCCTATCGGAACCATGCTGCACAGGCAAATGGAAATGGGGGCAGATATGCCTGCCCTGCTGGACTGCAGAGATAACAGCAAGGCTGAGGTCTTTAGGATGCGAGGTCATGTAGCGTACGCGCTCGATTCCTTTGACTGCATCAACCATCAATAAAAGCTCGGCAAAGTCTGCACGTTTGTGATCTTTGCCGTAGGAGTTGACATTCTGCCCCAAGAGTGTGATTTCTTTGAATCCCTGTGCCGCCGCTTCCTCCACTTCGCGCACTATATCTTCAGGCTGACGGCTGTGCTCACGGCCACGCACATAAGGAACGATGCAGTAGGTACAAAAATTATTGCAGCCATACATGATAGGCACCCAAGCGGAAAGACGTCCCGCACGTTCGATTGGCACATTCTCGGGCAATGGTGCATCACTCAAGATTACATCGACGATATGGCCGCGCCTTTTTGATTCGAGTTCCTGCACAGTTGCTTTGAGTTCATGCACCTTGTTCGTGCCAAGAACAAAGTCGATGTGCGGTGCACGACGGATCAAGGCATCTCCTTCCTTCTGTGCCATACAACCCGTGAGCCCAAAGATAAGCGTAGGCTTCGCACGCTTTATGTGCTTGACCTCGCCGATCTTTCCATAAACCTTGTCTTCCGCCGTTTTCCGCACACAGCACGTATTTAGAAGAATGAGATCGGCATCTGCCATATCCTCTGTACGCTCATAGCCAAGCGCTGCAAGCTGGCCTTCCATTCTTTCTGCATCGGAAATGTTCATCTGGCAGCCATAAATGCCGATAAACGCTCTCTTCTTCTGCAAGATACCATTCACCATGAAAAATCGTCGTGCTCCTTACATGAACTGAAACCTAGACTTCATTATATAGTATTTTCCTGCAAATGTCATATTATTTTTTCACAAGATGTTGATATTTTGGAAATGGTAAACATCTTCGCTTTGCGCATTTCGTATGGCTACATGAAAAGTTCCATCTGGTCGCTCGCATCCAGATCGGCAAGACAACCGTGCGCCTGCAGTGCCTCGATGCATGTCTTCGATATGCCTGTGCGTTTCTTGATGTCCTCGATCGATGTGAATAGCCCATCCTTTCGCGCCTCAACGATACTGCGAGCAGCAGAAATGCCGACGCCGCCCAAGGAAGCGAGCGGGGGCAGAAGCGACTTTTCATGAAGGACGAAGCGTTCCGCTTCAGAGGCGTAAATATCGACGTGCTCCATGGAAAAGCCGCGAAGATACATCTCCCAAGCAAGCTGCAGGACGATGATTGTCGCTTTTTCCTTGATGTCTGGCACTTCTTTCGCTTCTAATGTATCGAGCTGTTTCTTCACATGATCCTTGCCGCGCGCTACGACGTCGGCATCAAATTCAGCGGCACGAATGGAGAAGTATGCTGCGTAGAAGGCAAGCGGATAATGCACCTTGCAGTAAGCGATGCGCCAAGCCATCATGACGTAAGCGGTCGCATGAGCGCGCGGGAACATGTACTTGATCTTCTGGCATGCCTCGATGTACCACTCGGGAATGCCGCCTTCGCGCAGGATTTTTACTGTTTCTTCTTTGATGCCTTTTCCTTTTCTGACCGATTCCATCGTTTGGAAGGAGAGAAGCGGATCGATACCGTTGTGAATCAAGTACATCATGATGTCATCGCGCGCCGATATGGCTTCGCGCAGAGTACATTGACCGTTGCGGATGAGATCTTGAGCGTTGCCGAGCCAAACGTCCGTGCCATGAGAAAAGCCAGAAATTCGCACGAGATCGCTGAAACATGAAGGATGCGTATCGTCGATCATCTGGCGTGTGAATCCCGTGCGAAATTCTGGGATGCCGAAGGTTCCCGAGTTCGCACCAAGCTCCTTGGGATCGAGTCCCAGAGCCTTCGTCGAAGAGAAGATGCTCAAGGTTGCAGGATCATCGAACGGTATCGTCTTGGGATCGCGATGCGTGAGATCTTCGAGCATTTTGATGACGGTTGGGTCATCGTGCCCGAGGATATCGAGTTTGACGAGACGGCTGCTGATTGAATGGTAATCGAAATGTGTCGTAATCGTCGTCGTATTCTTGTCGTCGGCTGGTCGTTGTATCGGTGTGAAAAAGTGCACATCCATATTGCGCGGCACAACCATGATGCCAGCGGGATGCTGCCCTGTCGTGCGCTTGACTCCCATGCAGCCGGCAGCAAGATTCGCGATATAGGCATTATGCTTCTTGATGCCCTTTTCTTCAAAAAACTTCTTCACATAGCCGAAAGCCGTCTTGTCTGCAACTGTAGCGATCGTGCCTGCGCGATAGACATTGTCCTTGCCAAAAAGTTCTTCCGTATACTTGTGTGCCACTGGCTGATAGTCGCCTGAGAAATTCAAATCGATATCAGGAACCTTGTCGCCGTCAAAACCAAGGAAAACAGCGAAGGGGATGTCATGTCCATCTTTCAATAAATCCGTGCCGCAGACAGGACATTTCCTGCTTGGCAGATCGTAGCCGCAGCCGACAGAGCCATCTTCGACGAATTCGCTGAATTTGCAGTGCGGACAACGCCAATGCGGCGGCAGAGGATTGACCTCCGTGATGTCAGTCATCGTCGCTACGAAGGAAGAACCGACCGAGCCGCGGGAGCCGACGAGGTAGCCATCGTCGTTCGATTTCTTGACGAGACGTTGTGAGATGAGATAAAGCACGGAGAAACCATGCCCGATGATCGGTGTAAGCTCTTGCTTCAAGCGATCTTCGACGACTTTCGGCAGATTATCTCCGTAGAGGGCACGTGCCTTACGGTACGACATATCGCGAATCTCATCTGCTGCTCCTGGAATCATCGGTGAATAAAGTTCGTCAGGAATGGGTTTGATTTTCTCGATCATATCGCTGATTTTACGTGGATTCGTTACAACTGCTTCATACGCAGCCTCTTCCCCCAAATAGGAGAACTCGGCAAGCATCTCCTCCGTCGTACGTAAAAAGAGCGGGGGCTGCAGTTCTGCATCCTCGAACCCTTTTCCCTTCATGAGAATAGCACGATAAATAGCATCTTCAGGATTGAGGAAATGAACATCGCATGTCGCTATAAGCATTTTCCCGAGTCTTTGAGCCAGTTCCGCTACTTTGAGATTGATGCGTCTCAGATCCTCATCATCCTTGATATGCGGAAACTTATCGCTGCGCACGAGAAATTCATTGTTGCCGATCGGTTGAATTTCCAAATAGTCATAGAAACGCGCGATTTCCAGCAGCTCTTCCTCTGACTTCTGCGCAACGATGGCGCGGATGAGCTCGCCTGCTTCACAAGCAGAACCAATGATAATGTCCTCGCGATACTCTTCGATGATATGCTTGGGAAGGCGTGGTTGACGATGCAGATATTTCAGGTGCGAAAGCGAAACCATCTGATAGAGGTTTCGCAGGCCGTTCGAGTTCTTCGCAAGAAAGATGATATGGTTTGCGTGCTTCTGCTCAAAGTCTTCTTCGACGAGATATCCTTCCATGCCGTAAATAATCTTGATGTCAAGTTTGGATGCAGCCTTCGCCGCATCAGGAAATGCCTGCACAACACCGTGATCGGTGATGGCGATGGCAGGCCAGCCCCAAGAAGCCGCTGTCTTGATCAGCGTTTCCGCTGAAACCACGGCATCCATGTTGCTCATCTGCGTATGTGCATGAAGCTCGACCCGCTTGACTTCGGCCTTGTCTTCGCGTTTTTGCTTTTCGATTTTTTGCATAGAATCCACAAAGAGCATGAATTCGTTTTGGAATGTGTCGAAACGAATCGTTCCCCTGACCCGTACGAGCATGCCTTCCTTCACAGAAGAGAGTGCCTTCTCGTAGGCCTCCTGTTCTTTTTCCTTGAAGAATTTCTTGCAACTGATACCATTCGTAGTGTCGGCAAGATCGAAGAGCAGGAGCTTCGTGTTTGTCTTGAACTCTCTTGAACTGACGCGCCCGATCGTGCCTGTCAAAACGATATTTTTCATCTCGCCATCAGTATCATCGATGGAAATTGCTTCCCCCGTGAAGTTCTTGCCAAAGATCAAGCTTGAGTCATGCCTCGTAGCTCGTGGTGCGTGCAAAGAAGCGGAGGAAGTCACAGCAGCCTTTTTCGGCTGTTGTGTTGGTGGAGCTGCAGCGGACATGTCTTTTTTTTGCCGCAGATTTTCTTGATAGATACGATCTTGGAAAATATCAAGATCCTCTTCAAGAATGCAGGATTCCTCGTCGATGGCCTTGCAAGAAACAGTGCAGCGAATGGACAGCATCTTTTCGATAGATTTCTGCAAGAGGTTTGCTACATCATGCGCGCGCAGAATCTCACCCGAAAGCTCGCCTTTCACCTCCAGCAGCAGATTGCTTCCATCGAAGATGCGCTTCGCATTCTTAAGCAGATGGAGTACCGTGGGATTGCCATTAGCAGCAACAAGGCAAAGCTCTTTCCATGTGCGTTCGATTGAGGCCTCGATATCCAAAACATCTTGGTAAAAAGCAAGATGCTCAATCTGCACGCGCTTCTTGATGTATGCCCCCACATGATCAAGGAGGCTCGTGCGTATGAACTCTTGTGTCTGAAGCAAGATTTCCCAAGAGTTTCCCATCAAGGAAACCTCCACATGCTTGATGACAGCGGAAAAAAAGGCCTGTTGCTCCGCTTGTGTAAGCTCGATGCCTTGTGTAAGTTCTCGCAGAATATTTCTTTTTTCTGGAACAATGCATAGCTTCTTCTGCATCATATACCCTCTTGTTTTTCTTTATCGTCGTAAAGCTCCAGATACTTCTTACGATTCTTCAGGACACTAGCCACATAGGCGCGTGTTTCTTCGTAAGGTATGGCGGAAACCTCGTTGAAATTCATATCCCAATGTCTTTCTTCCATCCAATCGTGCACGTTTCCGCGTCCAGCATTATATGCTGCCAGAGCCAGAACATCGTTGCCTTCGAATTCTTCTTCCAAGGAAGCGATGTACCAAGTGCCATATTCTATGTTCTTTTGCGGCTCACGCAGCTCGCTCAATTCATACTCCTTGTCGTCGAGCTGCTCGGAAATCCACATTGCCGTTTCCGGCATCAACTGCATCAGACCGATAGCACCGCGATGCGATTTCGCCTCATTGCGGAATTTGCTCTCTGATAGAATCATTCCTGCCACGAGAGAGCTGTCCACCTTGTACTTTGCGGCATAATGCTCGACAACAGAGCGATAGGGATAAGGATAGAGATACTGGCGCTGCATGGATTCTGACTGCATGATGAAAAAAAAGGAAAATGCCATGCACAGTATGAGTATGCCAAGGGAAAAAGCCGCGAAGCGGCGATTCGTCTCTTGCCGTTTCTGCTTGATGCGTCTATGAAAATCATGCTCCAGTTTGTCCTGCAACATAGCACCTCCCCGCTGCGGCACTGAGCCTACTGCAAACTCTTCCAAGCTTTTATTACCTGTGCGAGCGTTTCTTTCCAAGTGCCGTCATTTTCAATTATGCAGTCCGCGCGTTCTTTCTTTTCTTCCAGTGAAAGCTGCGCGTCTATCCTGGCCATTGCTTCTTCCTGCGTATAGCCATTGCGCTTCATCAAGCGAGCGAGCTGGGTATCTTTCGATACATGAACGAGCCAGATCAAATCTACCATGCGATTCCATCCTGCCTCAAAAAGCAACGGTACATCAAGAAAGATGATTTTCACGCCTTTTCTCTCAAGAGTGGCGATCTTCTTTCTTACACTGGCAGCGATCAATGGATGGGCCGTCCCATCGATCCAGCGTCTTTCCTCTGGATCAGAAAACACACGCTTCGCGATCTTTTCACGACACAGACAATGATTTTCATCCAAGATGCCTTCACCGAAATGTTTCCGATAAATTTCCCAAAGAGGTTTGTGCGGTTTTGCCAACGCATGCGCAATCTTATCCGTATCTATGACATGAGCACCGAGTTCCATGAGCTGGCGGCTGACCGTGCTCTTGCCGCTCGCTATGCCTCCCGTCAATCCGATCAATTTCGACTTGCCCTCACGCAGCGGCTGACAATGTGGACAGAAGCGCGTACCGCGCCCGCCCACACGGATCTTCTCGATTTCTTTGCCGCAGACAAGGCAAAGTTCACCTTCACGATGGTAGACGCACAATTTTTGCTGATGGAAGCCCTCCTTGCCTTCGCCATCGATATAGTCGCGAAAGGTCGTGCCGCCGTCTTCGATTCCTTCAGCAATGACCTTGTTGATCGCCTGATGCAGACGAAAAACCTCATCAAGATTCAGCGTATTTGCTCTTCGCAAAGGATGGATGCCTGCAAGAAACAAAGCTTCATCGACATAGATGTTGCCAAGGCCGGCCACTTTTTCCTGATCAAGCAAGACACTTTTGATGAACTGTCGGCTTGACTTCAAGGCATCACGCAAATATCGCGCATGGAATTCTCTCGTCAGCGGTTCCGGCCCCATGCGCAAGAGAGCAGGAAAATCTTTCTGCTCCTGTGGACGCAGCAAGCGGATTTCTCCAAATGTCCGAACATCCTCGAAAAGAAGATATGCACCATCGTCGAGCTCAAAAAGAATGCGCACATGCCGACTCAGAGGAGCACACGGTTCGCGTCGATAGAGGCGACCCGTCATGCGAAGGTGAAGAAGGAGTGTATCACCGCTCGCCAAGCGAAGCATCAGATATTTGCCGCGCCGATCCAAGCGAAGGATTTTCTGCCCGCGCACACGGGAGCAGAACTCCGCGACATCTGGAAATTTGATCGTCTTGTGCAGGAGAACATTGACATCTGCAATCTTGCGCCCTGTTATATGTTTCACCAGAGAACGCCGTATGGTTTCGACTTCGGGAAGTTCCGGCATTCTTCTCATCCCCTTACTTCGCTGCGGCCCAATTTTTGCCCGTATGGATATCGATGAAAAGTGGTACGGAAAGCTGCACAACATTTTCCATGGCATGGCGCACAAGCTCTGCAACCTGAGCTTCCTCTTCCTTCACGGTCTCAAGAACTAGTTCGTCGTGCACCTGTAGGAGGATGCGGCTTTTGAGACTGTGCTCATTGAGCGCATGATGCGTCTTGATCATTGCCAGTTTTATGATGTCAGCCGCCGACCCTTGGATTGGTGTATTCATCGCCATGCGTTCTGCCAAGGTTCTTTGATTGTAGTTCGAGCTTTTGATAGCGGGAAGATCGCGCCGTCTGCCAAAAATCGTTGTGACGAAGCCGTCGTCATGCGCTTTTTCTACGATTTTATCAAGAAAATTTTTGACGCCGCTGCACTTTTCAAAATAACTTGCAATGTAGTCGGCAGCTTCCTGTCTTGAGATATGAAGATCTTTGGAAAGACCGTAGTCACTGATGCCGTAGACGATGCCAAAGTTCACGGCCTTCGCCTTGCGGCGCAAGTCTGCTGTGACCTGTTCCATAGGCACATCGAAGACTTCGGATGCTGTACGTGCATGAATATCCTGTCCATGCAGGAAGGCTTCCAAGAAATTCTTGTCTTGTGAAAGATGCGCCAATATACGTAGTTCGATCTGTGAGTAGTCGGCGGACATCAAGGCGTCATAGCCATCACTCGGTTCGAAAAGAGCTCGAATCTGCCGTCCCTCTTCCGTGCGCACGGGGATGTTCTGCAAGTTTGGTTCTGAGCTGCTTAAGCGCCCCGTTGCCGTGACCGTCTGATTGAAACGTGTATGGATGCGCTGCGTGCGTGGGGAAATCAATTCCTCCATGCTGTCAAGATACGTCGACTGAAGCTTCATCCAAAAGCGATACGAGAGGATTTTCTCAAGAATCGGATGTGCGAAGCGCATGGTCTCAAGCACCTCGGCATTCGTGGAATATCCTGTTTTCGTCTTCTTCGTTCCCATGGGCGGCTGTAATTCGAGACGCTCGAAAAGAACGGAAGACAGCTGCTTGGGTGAATTGATATTGAACTCGCCCCTCGCCAGATCGTAGATTTCAGCCGTCAAAGCATTGATGTGTGCAGAAATTTCTCGGGATTTTTCATGGAGAGCAGTTCGGTTGATATAGATGCCTGCCTTTTCCATTGCAGCAAGCACTTCCACGAGCGGCAACTCCATCGTTTCATACAACGAAAGGAGACGCTGCCTTTCCAAACTTTTTTTCAGCACAGGATAAAGCTTTTCCAGCAACATTGCGTGCCAGACCGTTTCTTCAGTCCCTTCCTTTGTCGCTTCCGAAGCGGTCATGGAAGGAAGATATCTGCTTGCAAGACTTGACAGATCGTACTGCGCGGTGCCAGGATTCAACAGGTATGCGGTGAGAGAAACATCGAAGCAGGCAGATGAGAAATTTATGCCGCAATGGAGAAAAGGCTTGTAGTCATGAACGACCTTTTGGAGCGTTTCGTTTTCAAATAAAGGAGAAAAAAAGGGAAGATCTGCCTCTTCGGCGAGCAGGACCTCGCCTCCGGCACATAAGGCAAAATGCGCTGCTTTCACGTCGGGCACCCTCCCGGAAAAGGAAGCGGCGATCGAAAAGAAGCCTTGCGCGTTCGCTTTTTCCACAAAAGATTTTTTTGCTGCTTCATCTTTCATCGTCTGCACGACAAGTTGCGGTGCATCTTGCTTCTGTGCCATGTCTGTCCCGCTAAAGGCAGAAAAAGATACCGCCAAAGATTTCATATCGTATCGTTGGAAAAAAGCCCGTAAATCATCGCCCTTGGTATGCATCACATATGAGTCTGGCGCAAACTCCAAGGTCATATCGCAGCGAATCGTGGCCAAATCCTTGGACAAGAATGCGCGTTCCTTGTTTTCCAAGAGATTTTCTTTGAGTTTCTTGCCCGTGATCCCTGCCGTGTGCTCATAAACCCCTTCCAAAGATCCATAGTCTATGAGAAGCTTCTTGGCTGTCTTTGGACCGATGCCAGGAACGCCTGGAATGTTGTCGGAAGCATCTCCCATCAGTCCCTTCATATCAACGAGGAGCTTCGGAGGGAAACCGTACTCTTCCAAAAAGCGCTTTTCATCATAGAGTAAAAGATCCGTCATGCCCTTGCGTGTAAAAAGAATGCGGATATTTTTCTGCACGAGCTGCAAGGCGTCGCGGTCGCCCGTTACGACGAGGACGTCCACCCCCACTTGGGCCGCTTTTATTGAAAGAGTCCCCAATATATCGTCAGCTTCGTATCCTTGCTTTTCAATCAGCGGTACGCCCAGTGCAGCAAGAAACTCATGCAGCAGGGGAATCTGGCTTGAAAGCTCCGGCGGCGTAGGCTTGCGCGTCCCTTTGTATTGTGCAAACATTTCATTGCGAAAGGTTTTCTTCCCTTTGTCAAAGGCGACAGCAAGGTAGTCGGGCGCATATTCCTGCAGCAGCTTTTGCAGCATGGAAGCAAAGCCATAGACCGCATTTGTGTATGAGCCGTTCGTCGCCTGCAAGAGGGGAAGTGCGTAAAAGGCACGATATAAAAGGCTGCTGCCATCGACAAGGATAAATCGTTTGCTCATCAATGCTCACCTCATTGCAAATCAGACGAAAAAATCGCGATGTTCACATATTCATGTGCAGATTTTTGTTCATTGTGCAGTGAACCTTATTTTTTTGCAGAATTCGCTGCTCCTGTTTGTCCTTCACGATAGATTCTCGTCGTCCTTGCAGCGACGGGATGGCGATCCTGTGGCTTGATGCTTTCGGATGTCTCCTTGCTGCTTTTCGCCTGACTTTCTTCGACGGTCATCGTTGTCGACTTTTCTCCGCTGTCGTTCTTCATCTCCGACAATTCTTCCGTTGTCGGTGCTGCAGAAATCTCTTCCATCGAGGTCAGTTCGTAAGCGCCTCGCTTGCTCAAACCACCCTGCAAGTGGAAGAGCACGCCGACATCCTCCGCATTGAAAAAGAGAGCCCCTTTCTTCTCATAGCCGATTGCCTTGCCATACTTCGTTCCCAAGGTGGCAGATTTTGAGTCCCAAGTCACGAGTACCTTGAGCTGTTCGGCAATCTTATCCGCCGGAAGATACACGATGTCGTCCTTGATCAGAGCTTTGTCGTTCATGGATTTTCCATTGACGGACAAGTTGTACACCCTTGCGACGTATGTTGGCTGCCCATCCGAAAGCTCGATTTTCCTCGCTATATTATCGTCGGATTCAAACTTTTCCACGCCGTAGCCCGAAAGCCACTTCGCCACCGTTTCAACATCAAGCGGCTGATAGCCGTAGCCGTCAGGGTAAATGTAATAAACAATCGTATTATCCTTGATCTTGTCGATGACAATGCGTTGGTACATGATCTCCACGGGAGTACCGACGCTCACATAATCATAGACTTCTTCAACATCAGCTTCTTTCATGCGAATGCAGCCGTTGGAAACATAGCTGCCGATGGATTCGGGATGATTCGTACCATGGATGCCGTAGTTGCCCCAGACCTGCATCCAGCGATAACCCAGAGGATTGCTCTCACCCGAAGGAATCGTATTTCCGGAATCTCCAGGATCAACCCATGTAGGATTCTCTTCCTTTGTCAAAACGGAAAAATAACCGACAGGTGTTGGCGTAGAGATTTTTCCCAATCCCACAGGATAAAGGCGCATCTTTTCGTTGTTTTTATAAACGCCTAAAGAGCGTGCAGCGACATTGATGATGATCTTGTAAGGATCTTCCGTTTTTTCAGGTGCGGCAGTTTTCGTCTTCTGAATCTTCTTTTCCTCATGCACTGCACTCTCTGAAGTGATGTCCTTGACCCATGCACCGTAGGAGGCTCCATGCTCCTTTTCTGTCGCTTCCCCCCATCCAGATACGCCGCCCAAAAAAGACAGACAGACAAAAAAAGCTGTGATTTGTTTTAACATCATTGCATCGTCCTCTTCTTCAAAAGTATTTCTATAAAGGTGTTTCCATTATAGCACAACCTTTGCAAGTTTACCATGAACCCCCAAGAGATCAAGCCGAAGTGCGGACCGATCAGTCAGGCCCGAAGAACGAAGAAATATAATTTTTCTTGTTTTGTAAGAAATGATACCGCTTTTTTCTTCTGCAAATGGTGTAGTATGTAGTATAATAATACTGTACATTTTTTACGGAGGTATGATGTATGAGTGCATTTTTAGGACCGATCCATTTCCGCATGTATCAAAAGATCCAATCACAGGAACGCTTGACGAAGGCGATGGCCGATCTCGCCGTCAAAAAAAACTGGTTGGATGAAGATGCAGCGGCAGCTTATGTGAAAGAGGATTCACGACCGCTCGAAACAATCATAGATTTATCAAATATTCATGGCTGGCTGCTGGACGCGATCGAGGATGCAGAATCTCGCTATGCCGCTCTTGTAACGAAACTTTTGACACAGGATGCAGACCGCTTGGAGGATCTGAAGAAAGCAGCGTTCGCCTTCGGGGCGGAACACGCTGTGGAGGAATCGCGTCCGAGCATCTTGTTCAACGCTATGGATTTTCTTAAACTCGATGGCATGCCCTGCGACGGAGCCTGCATCGTGACGGATTCTTCCGACGAGGATTTCACGTGGGAACTGCGCCTCGATGTGCACCGTGCTTTCTGGAAGGAGGTTCGCGGCCTGCCCGCCCATTATTACACATTACGCAGTGAGGTATTTGCCGGCTTCTTATCTAGATCGGATAAGTGCATTACGACGAAAGATGGACGTGTCTATCATTTCGCTGCGAAGTGAATCGACTCTCCCCCAGTACTGTTTCGGGCAATGCTTCGATTGTTTGTGTGTTGGTGTGAAGAATCGATCCGCTTTCCTTTACAATCAATCAAAATGATGTATAATATATGATATAATTATAGAAAGAGGTGACTTATTTTGACAGAGCAGGAACTGGAGAAGCTGG
>ERZ773197.65-NODE-65-length-81205-cov-5.448466_pt1 | contig 81205 bp, 86 predicted proteins | sample MGYA00580999_ERZ773197 | MGnify/ENA primary metagenome ERZ773197 (study PRJEB29015, sample SAMEA2738166) | human oral metagenome | biome: human oral; feature: human-associated habitat; material: saliva | place: China | collected 2185 ...
AAAGTTAGTTGAATTAAGAGACTATAACTCAGTTAAACTAGAACTTGGTAAACGTGTCTCGCTTATCAAACAAAGGAACCTAAGACGAAAGATAATTGCTAAGAAGTCCAAGCTAAATAGGATGAAACAAAAACTTAGCAATCTAACTTACCAGTTAGAATCAGGTAGACTAAAACTCTGTTTTGGTACAAAGAAACTATTACAACAAGATTATGAACACTTCATAGCTCAACGAGACAGTCAAATGACTTTTATTGGGGCAAGAGAAGAAACGACCTGCAATACGATGTTACAGTTAGAGTACAACCGTAAAGATAATCAGTTTGGAGTTAAGTTACGTAAGGATTTCGGCGGATATAAATCAGCGAGAGGTAAGTATGTTTATGGTAAAGTTTATTTTAATCACCATAAGAAACATCTAATATCCATCTTAAGGTCTAAGTCAAGCCCTCTATCTTACAAAATCATAAAGAGGAATGGGAGATATTATCTCTATTGTACCTTTGAAATTCACGTAGACGATTTTGTCACTCGCTCTTATAACGGAACTATTGGTCTAGACTTTAATAAAGGTTTTGTTACTCTAGCTGAAACTAACAAGTATGGTCATTTGGTGAAAACGCAGGTACTACCTTATCGTTTCAAATCAGGAGATAAAACTAAGACTGAGTTGCAAGGTGTTGCTAATATTATAGTGAAGTTGGCACTCCAAACAGGTAAAGATGTTAGTATTGAAGACTTAGACTTCAAAACTAAAAAGTCTAAGACCGAAACGAAACAGAACAAGAAGTATAATGAGATGATACACTCACTAGCGTATCGTCAGTTTGGTGATATAGTCGAAAGTGTTACCTATAAAAATAAAGTAAATCTAATCAAAGTCAACCCAGCTTGGACATCTTGGTTGGCCAAAGAGAAATACTGCGGGGCTATGAAGCTTAACGTCCACGTCGGAGCTTCATATGTAATTGCTAGACAAGGACAAGGTTATAAAGACACCTTCAAATAGTCTTTAAAGTGCAACCTTATAAAGATGTATTGACGCAAGACAGTCAAGCATTTCCCTTTAGGGTGGTGTTTAGTTAGAAGTATAAGCGACAAGTCTTATTGTGTGGCTACAAGTCGAAATAAGATGAGTTTATATGGAATAGGTTAACCGTAAGACCTTGAGTTGAAATACTCCAAAATTAATCTAGAAATGGTGAATTTCTCAATTTTCCTAATTTCTAGTTACGGTCAAAGACTTGTTATTATTAATTATTATGCAGATTATCCTAGGAATTCTATCTACTTCCATTGGTCTGGATACACAGACAGAGCGATATTCGAGTTAAAAGAATTTACAAGGTACATCCAAGAAAACTTAGACAAAATCAAAGACGTCGAAACCTTCACAAGTTATTGTAAACAGTACGAATCAATCAGAGCGTGTGTAGTTCACACTACTCGAGAAGGGATAGATAAACACGAAGCTATCGCTGAGGCTACAATACCCGTACATTGGGACGATGATTTCCGTAATGCAACATATACGTTGTGGGATGCAGTCATGGCTCAAAATGCTGACGAGTGGTTAGTAGACCACCCCGACGAGGTTTTACCAACTCCACGAGATATTCTTTTACAATCTCTTCTTCTAGAAGATATCGAATGGTGTGAGTCAGACCTACCATCAATATGGTGCGACAAAGACGAACATTTAGTCTACGAAAAAATCGTTCAACTATTGCATTTCGCACAACTATATGATATAATTGAATTGAGAACCTATAATCCACGCACGGTGCAAAAGTGGGTTCGAATCCCGCTGTGGAATTAACAAAGACATGAAAGGACTTATTTATGACTGACACTATATTATTACTATCTGACATTGACCAAATACGTGAACGTCCAGGGACGTTTATAGGTGATAATGGTGAATGCGGATTAGCGACAATAATTCGTGAAATTATCGATAACGCAATTGACGAATACCCAAATTATCCAGATAAAACTAAACCAGTAACTGTAACACTAAAAGATGACGACTCTATCGTTGTACGAGACCATGGTCGCGGAATTTCCCCATATGAAAGTAAGGCGAATCCAGGCGAAATCGAAGAGCGATTAGTATATACACGTATGGGTTCTGGAGGTAAATTCCAAGCCAATCGTGAGCAAAATGCCAACAGATTCTCTGGAGGGCTAAACGGTATTGGTGGATGTGCTACTAATGCTATGAGTGATTTCCTTGACATAACAATCTACAAAGACGGATACATATTCCATGACCGCTTTGAAGACGGTGAACCTGTAGTCAAATTGAAAAATGGAAAACTACCAAAAGTTAAACAAAAGACACCAGAGACGGGTACACAAGTTCACTTCAAACCTTCAAATAAACCTAAACGCCTAACAACAACCAAGGTGAATGAGGATATGCTAAAACAACTTTTAGAACAACGAGCGTATCTCAATAAAGGTTTGACACTTGAGTTAATCAATGAAAAAGAGGGTGAGACTTATACGTTTCATGCCCCTAACGGATTGTTAGACTATATTAATAAGATTACAGCGGATACGAAAAATCTGACCAAACCATTTATAGTCTCTGGATATAAATCAGAAGAAGTTGACGGATTTGAGGTGCATATGCAAGCGGATATTGCCCTTGTATTCTCAGACGATAAGACATATTCTCTTGAAGCATCTACAAACGGTATCCGTAATAAGCTAGGTGGAACACACGTAAAAGGATTTGAAGATGGGCTAGTTCGACTAATGAAGCATTATTATGCTGAGTTCAGCTCAGACCTAAACACAAAATATCGAAAACAAATAGACCTAATCAAAAAGATTCTGAATGTCGACGACGTTAGTAAATTGTTCCAGAAAAAGACTCTAATGCAAAGAACTCATGTCATTATTGACTTCAAACATAATAATCCTATGTTGTCACCTCAAACTAAAGACGAACTAAATAACAAAGAAGTAGTCCCGATGGTGAGTGACGTCTTTTATGATAAAGCGAGATTGCATCTCGATAAAAATATAACTGCCGTACACAAACTCTTAGACCAATTAATCAAAGAACTGTACGAGAAAGCTAAAGAGTTAGATAAGAATACTACTATCTCAAAAAAAGACGCAAAGATTGCGTTATCTACAAAACTAGCTCAAGCACGTGGAAAAGACCCTAAGAAACTAGAACTCATACTGGTTGAGGGTGACTCGGCAGCAGGTACCCTTAAAGCAAACAGGGACGCAGACTTCCAAGCTATATTACCACTTCGCGGTAAGGTGCTTAACGTAAATAAAGCAACGTTATCTAAAGCGCTGGAAAACCAAGAGATTACTACTATCTTCTCTGTTCTCGGTATCTCATTCGGTGCTAAATACGACCCGAAACAACTGAAGTATCATAAAATAATCATCGGCACTGACCAAGACGTTGACGGTAAACATATTCGCACATTACTCATCACGTTGTTTATGAAATATGCCCCAGGTGTTGTGTTGGGTGGTCATCTGTACTTCCTAGATACACCATTATTTGTGAACTACGGACGTAATAAGATTCACTACACATACTCTGAAGATGAGCAGTTAAAATATCTCAGTCGCAACAAACCTAAATATGTCGAGCGAAACAAAGGTCTAGGGGAGCTTTCTGCTGACCAGGTAAACGAAACCATCCTGAATCCACAGACAAGAAAATTAACTCAACTACGCGTGGATGACCCTGATGTGCTAGCTTCACTCATCGATGACCTGATGGGAGATAACACCGCAAAACGTAAACAACTATTCTTCGACAAATAGTTTTCGGCATTTGGTGTACACCAAATGCCTGACCCCATGGGGTTTAACCCCATACCCCTTCTATTTTGTGATAAAATTAAAATCTATAAAAACGATGAAACCGGATTAATTTTGACAATGAGTTATTCGCACTTTGTCTACACAAAGTGCAGGTCATGGGGTTAAAAACCCCAAACCCCTTAATTTTCATGAATAAAAATTCACCCGAGTCAAATCGGAAAAATAAAATATTAATATACAAGCGAGGTATAAAATTATGAATAAAACAACTATGACAATTGCAACATTAGCGGCTGCAGGTACTGCGGTATTAGTAGGTGGTGGAGATGCTTCGGCAGCAGAAAACACTACAAGTGAAGTGAGTACAGAATCTACACAACCAACTAAAGTAACAAAAGTAACAGACAATCAAGTTTTAGACGCGAAGAAAGCTGTTGACAACAAGAAAGCAGAAGTGTCTAACACTCAAAAAGAAATCAACAAAGCACAAGGTACTATTGACAACAAAACTGAAGTTAAGAAAGCTTTAACTGAAGAAAAAGGTCAATTAACAAAAGATATCGCTGATGCTAAAAATACTACACCAGCGGATGTAGCTAAAATTGAAGATAAAATCAATGCTCAAAAACAAAATAAAGCTGATAAAGCAAACGAGTTAGAGAAAGCTAAAACAAATGAAGCTGGAAAACAAACTGTAGCTCAAGAAAAAGCTAAAGAAGTAGAAAAAGCTCAAGAAAATGTAAATAAAGCTGACAAAGATGTTGAAGCTAAGAAACAAGCATTAGACCCTAAAGCTGAAGAAATCGCAAAAGACAACGTAGCAAAAGCTACTGCTGATTTAGCAAATAAAGAAGCTAAACAAAAAGAAGCTAAAACGAATTTAGACGCGGCTAAAGCTTTTGACGCAGATTTATCTGAGAAAAAAGTAAATGCAAACGCTGATGTTATCGTAAAAGCAAAAGATAAAGAAGACAAAACAAGTGAAGTTACAAAAGCAACTAAAGCACAAAAAGACGCAAAAGAAGCTGTTGAGAACGCATTCGCTTATCCAACAAAAGTAGTGACTACACCAGAATGGATTAAAGCATTCAAAGAATTCAAAGCTATTGACGAAGCAAGATTTGATAGAGACGCTTGGAAGAAAGCTAACCCACAAAAACCTGGTGAGAGTGCATCTGATTACTTCGACCGTGTAGACGCCGCTTGGGATAAATTCTCAGAAGAGAATAGTGCAAAACGTAAAGAAGCTATCAAGAAAGTAATTGAGGCTGATAGAGAGTTACGCGAGAACCATGATTACAATGAAATTATCGAAGGTTACACTAATGCAAAAGACAATAGTGTTGTATACGACGTTAACAACATCCCAACAGACGTATTAGTTGAAGCATCTCAATACTTTGCTCAATTAATCAACTCAGCTCGTGAAGAGTTAGGGATTACTGAAAAAGTAAAAGTACACAAAGACGCTGTCGAATTCGCTCGTGAAGTAGCTAAATCAGTTGTGGACAACAACATTAAAAAGTTTGGTCACTTTGGTCGTGGAATCAACGACGCTGCGCGTAAACGTGGTTTACCAACTTCAGCTGAACCAGGTGTAGATACAACTAGCCAATTCTACGAAAACTTAGCTGGTAGTGTCTTCGAAGGTATGCAAATCACTAAACAACAATTATTCCACGAAATCTATATGGCTGCAAACCAATTCTTACACGAAGGGCCAACTACAGGTCACTACCAACACGCTATCACATTGGTACGTGACAAGAACGTAGGTATCGCATTATCACAAGTTGAAGGTGCAGACTTTATGCAAATTCACGCTATAGCGATTAACCCATCAACGGTTAAGAACGGTTCATATAACGCTATCTACGGACCTCAAACATTATTACCAAATGCTGTGTACGAAGATAAAGCTACATTACAAGCTAAATTAGACAAAGTAAATAGTGATTTAGAAACAGCAAAAGCAGAGTTAGCTAAAGCAACTACAGCTCTAGACACTGCTCGCGCTAAAGTAGCTGAATTAAACGCTATTCAAACTAAAACACCAGATGCTCAAGCTAAGTACAACGAAGCTGTAAAAGCTGTGAACGATGCAAAAGTAGCTAAAGATGACGCTGAAAATAACTTACGTAATGTGACTGCTGATAAAGCAACTAAAGAAAAAGCTTTAAGTGACGCAATCAAAGTACAAAGTGCAGCTCAAGCTAAACTAGCAGAAACAAAGGCTGTTCACGCTAATGCAGTAGTTGAATACAACAAAGCTGTTGAAGCTCGTGTGGCATTTGAAGACGCAATCAAGTCTATCGAAAACGAAATCGCTACGTTAACTAACGAAAAAGTTGAGTTAGAAAACAAAATTGCAAAACGCGCTGAAAACGAAGCTAGATTAGTTGAAGTGAATAAAGAAATCGACAGATTAAACGATGAAATCAGCAAACTTACTGCTGAAGTGTCTAAGTTCAAAAACACTGAAGATAAGTTAAACGGTGAATTAGCTGGATTAGAAAAAGAGTATGTAACATTACTTGGAATCTACACTGCTGAACAAATGCCGGCAACACCTGTTGTTGACGAATTACCAGCGATTGAAATCGAAGAATTCACTCGTGAAGAAGACGTTGAGTTTAACACAGTTGAAACTGAAGATACTACAATCCCTGTTGGTGAAAAAGTAGTTAAACAAGAAGGTGTAAACGGTCACCGTGTTGTTAAAGTAATGAAATTCATCGATAATGGTGTGTTAAAAGCTATCGAAGAAACAGTAGTTAGCGAAATCAAACCAGTGAATAAAGTTGTTGCTGTAGGTGTTGAAAAACCTAAAGTAAACACAATCGGTCAAAACGCTACAACAAACGTAACAAAACCAGTATCTCACAAAGTAACAGAAACTAAAGTTGCTGGAGCTACTAAAACTACTAAAGTAGGTAAAGCATTACCTAACACTGGTAGCGAGTCTACTACAACAGTTGGATTAGGTGCATTAGCATTACTTACTGCTGTAGGTTTAAGACGTAAAAATACTGCAAAATAATAACGAGGGAGGGTTTAACCCTCCCGTTTAGTGCTCGTGGCGGAACGGCAGACGCACCAGCTTGAGGGGCTGGCGAATAATATCGTGTGGGTTCAAATCCCACCGAGCACATAACTGTACATCGCAATGTACAGTAAAATTTCTCCTTTAAACCCAAACTTCGGTTTGGGTATTACGCGTTCATGGCGGAACGGCAGACGCACCAGCTTGAGGGGCTGGCGAGGAATCTCGTGTGGGTTCAAATCCCACTGAGCGCATAGGTGTCAAACACCGACCATAAAATATGCACTGGGTATCCCTGCCCAGTGCTACCTCGCATTTAATTATGCAGAAAGGGGAAAAACTCCATGGAAATAATTTTACGGTGGTCATTCCACTGACCTAATTTTTTTTCCGGTTTTTTAAACCCCGTTGACATTCACACGATTTGTGTGATATAATATAAACAAAACAAGAAAAGGACGAAAAAAAATGGTAAAAATTAACACAGTGAATACCGCTGATTCATTTCTAAATGATTATTACGAATACGGTATGCACACAATAGAAGATAGAGCTTTAGCCGATGTGCGGGATGGTCTTAAACCTGTACATCGTAGAATCGTATACGATATGCTAGATTCGAAATTAACATCAAAAAGTAGACCAGCAAAAGTTAGTAAAATTGTAGGACAAGTTATGGGTAAATACCACCCTCATGGTGATACAGCCATCGCTGGCGCACTTGTTGGACTATCGACATGGTGGAAAAATCCACTACCAATTGTAAAAGTAAAAGGTAATAACGGGTCAATCTACGGTGACCCTGCAGCACATGGTAGGTATATCGAAGCGAACCTGACGCCTGCAGGAGAAAAATATGGTGAATTCCTCAAGGAAGGTATCGTCCCGTTCGTACCAAACTATGATGAAACAGAAAAGATGCCAACAGTCTTACCAGCACAACTCCCATATCTACTCATTAACGGTTCACTCGGTATCGCCGTTAGTATTTCAGGGTCAATCCCAACCCACAACCCTCACGAGGCTGTTAGCGCATTTATCGCATACGCTAAGAAACCAAAAATTAAGACCTATGAATTACTCGAGATTATGCCGGGACCAGATTTCCCGTCAAAAGGTAGAGTAATTAACCAAGATGACCTACTCGAAATCTATGAGACGGGTGTTGGTACATTACGGCTACAAGGACGTATTCGTTATGATAAGAAACAGCACAGCCTACATATCTATGAGTTACCATACACATTCTCAGGGTCAATGGATAAGTTAGTCGACGAGCTGACAAAAGGGTCGATGGAGCGTGTTATCAAAAAGGCAGGTAAAAAAGTTAAGCAACCATCTAAATTCCCAATGATAACTGAGGTTGCCGATAACAGTGGGCGCGACGGTATAGATATCAAGTTATCGCTCGCTAAGGGTGCAAATCCAGACGCTGTGATACAAATGTTATTTGCTAAAACGAGATTAGAATCAACATATAGATTTGAATTCTTAGCTCTTAATAACAATAAAGTTAAGCAGTACTCGCTCAAATCGTACTTTAAAGAGTATTTAGAGTTCCAGCACGAAATAGTGAAGAATGAACATAGCCTAAAACTAGCTGGACTTCAAAAAAGAATGAATATAGTTCACGGTTTACTAATTCTACAAAACGTAGTGGATGAAGTAATAGCCTCAGCAAAAGCGTCGGCATCAAAAGCTGAGTTGATAGAGGTTCTAACAACAGGTAAAATCTTAGATGTACCGAAAAAGTATCACAAAACAATTAAGACATTCCGATTCAATCAAGAACAAGCTGAACATATAGCAGGTATTGCTATCTATAAATTATCTCGTTTTGACCAACAAGAGCTTGTAAAAGAAGGTCAATCACTCCACAAAGAGATAGCTCAAGTAGAAGCAATCGTAACTGATGAGAAAAAGCGTCATAAACTAATAATCAAACGTCATGAACAGATGTTACCACAATTACCATCTGAAAGACAAACCGAGATTGTACAGGAGTCTGTGACAAAAGCCCCAACTATAGAGCACGAAGTTGTTGATGTATTTGTCGCAATGGATAAATATCAATATGTACGCATCGAAAATAAAGAGTTTGACGGTGCAACAAAACTTACAACAAAAGACCGTATAGGGTTCTTTGATTCTGAAGGTATTCTATGGAATGTACACTTAGAAAATCAGAAACCAACAAAAGACCGAGGGACACTCGCAACTGCACTAGTCGATGCTACAAACATCGTTGGTATAACTACAACGGTGTCACAAGATAAAGAACATCTGGGATTATTCATATTTGCGAGTGGTCATGTCAGAGTGTCTGATATGCGAAAATATATGACAAAACAAAAAGCAACCAAAGTTGCATCAGGTAAAACAAAAGAACAACTCATCGCATACTATGATATTCCTGAAACGGCTAAATGTGCCATTATAAATGGTCAGGAATTCAAAATAAATGAACTCAGCCTACAAGGTGTTTCGGGATTAGGACGTAAGACAATTAAACCTACAGAGCTAGTAGATGTTGAGTTTAAGTAGGTGTGCTATGAACAAACTAAAGAAACACTTCACTCTCACGGGAGAGTATCGTAAAGATGCGAAATTTATCGTGCAAAATACAAAAGGTATGCGAGGACTTGGGGTTATAAACTCACTCATAAATATAGTCGCATTCGTACTCTTACTAGACCCAGGGTATGAGACCCTCTTGTTATTCAATAGGTGGGTTCAATCTCACGGTCATCTCATAATAGAGCCTGATTGGACTAAAGTGGCAGTCACACTCATCGGTCTATTAATATGGTTTATTGCTCACACATACTGTACTCGAACATTCTATAAGTTGGCTACGGGTTATAGATACACGTTGCCCAAGCTAGTGTGGATGTATATGAAAAAAATTGTATGGACTATCCCATCAATTATACTTAGTATTGGTTTGGGGTTTATCTCACCAATATTCTACGTACTCCCGGTAATTATGATAGGCATCCTTTCATATTACCAATTACGTGCGTTACAACTTGGTTCATTCCGAAAAGCATTCAGGAGTCTACCCATCACTACGCTACAGATATATGTGTTAGGTGAGTTTCTAAACCTGATGACGTTGAATATCTACGGGATATATTTGAAACCGATAAAAGTGGCATATCAATATATAGTTACAAAAAAAGAAAGCCGATAGGCTTTCTTTTTATTTTCGTTCACGAACACTTGCCGTGTATTGGTTGACTCCGTTTTGAATATCAAGTTTTGTCATACAATCAGTACCACCCTCTTTAGCCATACGGTAATTTCGGGCAGTAATAATACTCTGAAGTACGTTACGCACTAATCCCCCGTTACCACCATTTGTGTAACGACCATTTGTGTCAGGTTTAGATAGATGTAGTTCTGTAACTTTTTTGAAGATAATCGGCATCACACGCTCGAGCGCAGGGTCTTCATACTCAATTTCATTTGATTTTCGCATAAGCTCGAATATTTGAGCCATCTCCTCTGGTGTGTAGTCATCAAACTCAATCCACGCAGTACGACGCTCAATACCAATATTAGACGCCTGTAATTCTTTCATCTCTTTGGTATATCCAGCCATTATCACGATTAGGTCACTACGGTTATCTTCCATCTCACGAATTAGCACCGAGAGCGCATCATCATTAAATGTGTTCTGACCATCTTTAACAGATAATTGATATGCTTCGTCTATAAATAGAACTCCGCCACGCGCCTTATCAATAATTTCCTTAACATTTTGTGCTGTTTGACCGACATACCCTTTAATGAGGGAGTCAACCGTAGCTTGTGTAAGTTTGTTTTCAGGAATAGCTCCTATTTCAAACAACGCTTCGGCAACGATACGAGCCACAGTAGTTTTACCCGTACCAGGGTCACCCGCAAATATCATATGGTATGAGAAATCGAAGTCTTTATTTTGATTAACTTTACGTTGTTGATTGTTGATTAGAATCTTCTCAATCTCAGTTTTAACTCGGCGTAGACCGATTAACTCATTAAGTTTCTCAACAGCCGTTTTTTGCTTACTATTCGTATTGACTTTCGAGCGCACAAATGACGCATTCGTTGAATCAAACTCCCAGAAATTATCATCCACCACATCTACAGCACTGAAAGCTGACGAGGTGAGTTTGTGACGCAATATTCCTTGTGGACAGTTTGTATTTTTCAGAGTGATGTTACAATTAACACCGAAAATACCCATAAAGTCCGACGAACCAGCGTATAATAGATTATCTATAACCACATCACCGTCAACATAAGCGCACACTAAAGAACCTGTTTGGTTACCAAGAGGGCCTAAAGAGTGCTCTTTCTCAAGTCTAACTGAAGGTTCACTATGTTCGGGTTGGAGTAGACAATTAGTCATAGTCCCGTCACCCAATGTTACGAATTTGTTTAGCCGACAATCCTCCATATCAAACTGGTCAAGAACTACCGAAGATAAGTCACATCCACGCAATTGACTCGAACCTTGTATGAAACTTTTCTCAACACGAGTGCTAAGTTCCACATCACCACCATAATACGATGAAAATTTTGTATCGAACCCAGTGAACTGCACTTCAGGGTCTGTTTGAACACTCATCAGCTCACAATTTCGCACCGTACAACTACCTGATTTAACCCATAGTAATGGATAGAATTCACGTACAGGGCCCTTAATTTTGAATTTACAGTTATTAAGTTCGAGTCGACCTTCACTCACAATTGCGTTACTACGCGTCTCACTCACAAAGTTCATATCGTAAATAACAAGGTGGTTGCTCGTACTAATACCGACAACACCCTGTTCGCTCAGAAATTTATTGTTATTTCCTTTAATTATCACTGCTTTCGTTGTTGTGACCGATTCTTTAATTGTCTTGTGTATTTCTATTACATCATCATCTTTAGCTTTCGCGAGCGCGTCAGCCAATGTTTTACATCTATTTAGTGGATTAAACCCACCCACATGATATGTTTTAATCTTAATCACTTCCTTTGTTTCGTCTACCATTATTATATCACATATTCGACTTATATGGAAGTGTTTTGCGCTTTTTTTTCACTAATTTGTGTACACAAATTAGCTATCACGGGGTTAACCCCAAACCCCTATCATTTTATAGATAACCTGAATACTACATAAAGGAAGAGACATGACACAACTAGAACAGAAATTAAAAGAATTTATAGACATAAACAAGCTTCAACCACAAGAGCTGTTACTTAAGAAAATACGTTTTGTAGGTGAAAAACAATTAAGGGATATTGTCGAGAAACACTTAGAAATCGAGATGCTCCACACAGAATATGTAAAGGGTAACAAGATGTTCGAAGATGACCTACCATACCCCAACTCTTACTGGGAAAATTTAGCTGGCTTTGAACAATATGGGTTAGGTTACCGAACCTGCAACTCAGACTTTAGAACCCTACTGAGATATAGGGATATATCAGTATATACAATAGAGGAAGCTATAGGAATCCTCAAACTGACAGCACAATATATCATTATAGAAAGGATGGTTAAAAAAAATGAACTATAAAGAATATCTAGAACGAAATATAGAACAAATCATACACGAATGTGAAAGAGTAGAACCGCCATATCACGTTTGTTTTACTTATGAAAACGGTGCATTAAAACACCTCATCAACCCAGAACCACAGGATATGTCAATAGTGGAATTATTCCGACTCGACTCTATTATGGAGCTATCAAGAAAGTTGGACTTTGATATGATAGACGAAAAGCTAACCAAACTTACGAATATTGAACATCACGTAGGTCAATCAATGGACGAATTGATTGGTGAAATAATTACCCTAAAAGGTGAGATACCAACATACCTATTTGTTAATGTGCGAGACCACGTCACAATATCTATCGATTCGTCATGGATAGATGACTATACATGTCTCGGTGAGATTATATGGATGAATTTACCAGCTGAATTTCTAAACGCACACTTTACAGAAGAACAAATTGGCGCAAGGTGTGATAACTTCATGCGTCTTGTACGAAAATTGAGAGGGGAATAAAAGATGGAATTTAATTTACCAAGACTTATACAAGTAGTATATTTCAAAGATACGTTTCTCATGGAAAAAGATGGTTACTATCATCTATATTATCTGAACACACCAATGGTTACAACCGACGAGAACGACAATGTCGTGTGGGTTCATGATGAATATGTTAAACAACACGGTGTTGTTGCTAATTTACGTCGTGCAGCGAGTATCGACCCAGATACTGAAAGTCATATATACTATGACCGACTGAATATTACCAAGGCGACTAAGCGCTTGAATGAGTATATAGACGAAAGACCGAACTTCGCTGTGGATGGTGTGAATTTAAGAAATATACCAAACAGGGAACGCAAGAAACTATTAATGGAATTCTACCAGAATCAACACCGAGAAGAACCTGAGCAAGAACAGTTTAAGATTAGAGAATAGAAAATTCTACCAGAGGTCTTGACGAACATAGAAATATACGGTACAATATAAGTGTAGTAAATTGTCAAGACCCTGATATTTAACTTGAAAGGATGAAGAAATGACAAAATATGTAAAAGCTGATTTGTTGACACTATTTGAAACTCATCGTGTTGCGAAGCGAAGAATCAAGCATAGCTACGCAATCTATGTAGCACTGACTGTGTTATGGGTTATATTCGCTATAATTCCAGGAGTGACTATGAAATATGTCGCGCTAACAACAGCTACAGTAGCTTTGATAACCATCGGATATAACACATTTGAGAAGAAACGTTTAGTGGACACGAATAATGTAATAATAGATAAACTCATAGTCGACGAATATATCAAGATTAAAAATGAAACAATCACACACAATGAACAAACACCTAGTGTGTGGTACACGCGCGTATTCGGAGAAAAGACACTACCGATGTTGCGAGTACAATATCCAACACTAAATAAGGTGACTATCGAATCAGTAGAGGTTGTATACCCTGAATTTTACGACTCATACCAGCATATAATTAACCAACTAGGTTGGGATATATCAAATGCGACAATTACCCTATATGACCAAGATAATGTGATGATTGAACAATTCATAGTGACACACCCAGGAGGTGAGCAAGATGTGTAGCTTATTAGATTTAATAGATTTTGAACGCATTATGAGTAATACGAATCTTCACCTTATAACAGCACCTCTACTTCTAGCGTTGTTTTGGTCGTGGACTAAATCTTTAGGACGCACAATGGATATCGTAATAACCGTGTTCTCACTGTGGTTCATACCCATAACAATTTCGATAACAGAGTTATACGCACACAGTGCTGGTGTAGTAACGACAGATTTAATAATAGTTTACCCAGGATACTGGATATATTTGGTTATTGCAACTATATTTGTAATACCCGCCACCATGGTATTTAAGACGAAAGGATAGATTATGCATAAAATAACATTAAAATATTTCAAGACAATAGATAAAGACAAATTACAACCAGGTACTATCGCAAATACCCGTAAGTTATTACAACACGGCGTGTATGTAAAAGGTTTACCACAATTAGACGACGAAGTAACCAACATATTACTTAACATGTACGGTTTCGACATACAAAACGCGAATTCAACATTTTACAGTAGTTACGCAGAACGTCTAGATAAAGATTGGATAGACGTTGTGATTGACCGCCTAACACACTATTGGTCTGGTGGTCAATACATTCCAAACGAAATTGACACTATGGTAAATGAATTTATCACCAAACATATGGTCACAATCGAATGCGTTGACTCAATCACAACAAAGAATATGATAACTAAGTTCGTCCGAGAACCATTCGCAATACCAACAGATGATGTCGATGATTTCGTCCAAACATTAAGAAGTTACAAAATATATTCAGTACCGGGTAATAAGCAAATTATGATTAAACTTGCAACGGATACAGGTTTTGTAATCGCAGACCCACACCTGTTTTTCAGACAACTTGTGTATTTAGTTACTGACTCAACAGAGCTAATAAAATCAAAAGCGGTTATTGACCACTTTGATTTCCTACTAAGTTGTGCGAGTACTGCAAAGCGTGAGAAAGTAGCCGCATTTATCTTAGTGTACGAAGAAGAGTTAGGATTAATTGATTTGGCAAAACATTTCCGACCAAATAAGCAACTATGGTTATTACTTCGTAAATACGTTATTTCTGCTCGACCAACTATCAACAAAATCAAACGACTGTCGGAAAAAGTCCATATAGACCATACTCCTGAGACAATTTTTGATAAAGATGAAAGTGTTCTGCGAGAAATGAATATTTATCAACTGATAAAAGTATTCAACTACCTACAAGAACACGTCCATATGAATGTTCTGGAGTCTGATAACTTACAACTATACCGAATTCGAAACGGTAAGGTGTTTATCAAAGAATACAACGCGGAAAACCGCACCGAAAAAGCAATTGAACTCCTACAATCAATTATTATGGAATTTAGACGTAGATATCAAGGTAAAGATGTAAGTGTATATCTGGGTGGTAACCAAGCATCTATCAAAATGCCGACATCAGGTAAAAACTTTATCGGTTCATACCCAATGTATACGTCATTTCCTATCAAAGCGAATACGCAAGTAGGTTTTTATTGGGACAAAGATAAAGACCTAGACCTACACGCTAAAGGTATCGATGGTTCACATATAGGTTTCTATTCGGAAGCGTCACGTAACGTTGTGTATAGTGGTGATATGGTACGATTAAATAAACAAGGTTTGGCTGCTGAAGGGATGCTAATCCTAGACCCAACTGAGGGTAGTTATGCGTTTAATATGTCGCCATTTTCAACGCGAGGTTCAAAACCAGGTTACACACTATTCATTGGTGACGGAAAGGTTGTCCCGAAACGTGACGGAATTATCCATAAAGACCAGATAATCTTCCATAACCATATCGAGAGTGATGAACCACTAACATTTGCTGTAAGTCTGAGTGACCAACTAGTGCTCACTAACTTCTCGATAGGTGGGTTTATGCCTGATGAAACAACATCACAAGCGTTAATATCTCTTGTTGAGAGAAAAGAGCTGTGCTCACTTAGCCTTCATGAGTTTTGTATGTTCGCAGGGATAGAGATTGTCAGCGAGAAGAAAGAAAACTCAATCGACTTCTCAATGGAAGGTATATCGACAAATAGTTTTATCGAGCTACTGGCGGTATAAGGCTATGTTAGAACGTATTGACACAAACAAACCGATAGAAGTGCATGTCCGTTTTCGTGACGGGCATCGCACTCACGACGATATTATCGGTGTAACAGACGACCCGACAAAAGTACCAGAGATTGTTGAAAAACATATCGAACGCACTATGGGAACAACACCCTATGTAGAATATAAGAACAATCACAATCACGTAGTTGTGGATTACGCGTCTTATAATTCACATATCTACTGTACTAATTTACGTCTACATTTGTAGACGTAAATTAGACTAAATAGTTGTCTACAAATGTAGACGTGAATGAACCAAAAAGTCGTCTACATTTGTAGACGTAAATTAGACCAGATAGCCGTCTACATTTGTAGACGAATAACGAACAGAAGGTGAACATATGAAATTGAACGAATATTACAACATACGAACAAAAACGCACAAATTCTACAACTATAAATTAGTTGGGATGACTGATACTGATTATTCATTTGAACCTACAGAGTCGTCAAGACACAACAACCCATTACTTGTAGTTGTAGACAAACACGCACAAATAGAGCCTGCAAATGAACATATGAAAATGTTTGATTTAAGTAGATGTGAACAGGTAGGTGGATAATAATGAATAGAATTATAATACATTTCAACAATCCAAGTAACTTACCATTAGATAAGCTGGGTGCTAAGTCTCTGACAAGGTTCGATGTGAAATTCGAAGATATCCCATTTCACACTATAAGGGAATTATTCCATTCAGCAGGATACACTATTCAGGATGTTGTCGAACTTGCTGACACTAAACTTAGACCAGAGGATTACAAAGATATGTGTGAATTGTACGACACATCTGGTTATTGGTCAGCCGAAGAAATTATCGATATGTTTCTCGGTAGAACTATAGCGATATTCGATTCTATCGAAGACTATGTGCGAGAAAGATGGTACCTCCTAGAAAGTGTACCAGAGAATCATCGTGACGAGATAATAGACTATCTCAACCTAGACAAAATAACAAGACCACTTGAGGTTGCAAATGAAATAGCTATAAGTGACAACGGCAAAGTCTTTGTCCCAGAAAGGATTTAATAATGTTACCAGATAAATTACAACAAATACTAAATGGAAATGATAGTCTTGAATTGCGTGAAGACATCGCAAAAGTCTTCTTAGACTTATGTCAAGATGAAAAGATAAAAGAGTTCGCACAAATCTTATTAGACAATATTGAAACACTAGAATGTCCAGAGGGTATTTTTGAGAGCCTATTCGAAAGCGCTATTTACGACGTTGAACTTAGTGAACCAGTACCATACGATTTGGCGACTATTGAACCCGAAGCAACTAATTACACATTCTGCTTTGGTTATGATGGAAAACCACTAACACTATCAATTGACAGAAATGACGAATATATAGTGACAAATATAGAGGTTATTACTGATGCTCGCTAAGTTACGAGAGTTTTGGGCCAACAAAAAGGTCTACAGTCTGGAGGATTACATAAACCGAGACCCTGATTTTGTAGAGATTGAAGTCGCGGAACATAAACCACCAACCAAAAAGCAACGAGTCGCGTACGGGAGTCTATTCCTCATGATGCTGATTATTATCGATACTATTTCATATCTAAACTCAGAAATCTCAATAGCAACTATCGTCTGGAATATATTCCTGATAGTACTATTCATCTCCACTATAAAGTCGAAAAGTGTAACTATTGGGACTATCATCAAAGATGATGAATACACGTTAAGATTGTCCGATAATGGTAGACGTATCTACGCCAAAACACCACACGATACATATCCATGCCGAATCTCTATAATCAGGCGACGCCCAGAGTCTCTACCTCGCGAAGTTAAATTTATGGGTAAAACCATCGTGCAAGAACCGGTCATAGAAGACTTAGACGATGTCATCTACAAGGAATCGTGTGAATATCTCACAATCCTTGATGAAGACGATAAATTCTACTACTGTACACATATCGACTCAAAACAAGCGGACATCGATATTCAAAATGCTCTTCGTTCAGAAAAACGCGGCGAACGAATTGTAGGAACTATCGCCAAAAATATAAGTGATAGCGGAATAGACTTAAAACCATTCCCATTAGAAAAATCAAAAGTAGAAAGGTAGAATGATATGCTGAGAATTATCGAAATCACAACTCACGAACAAGTCGATTGGGGTGTTACAGTGGTGGTCGCCGTACTGGCCGGTATAGCAATGCTTCTCCTGATATTCTTGAGTATGCTCGTCATGTACGACGAAGATATAACTGACCCGCAATATAGACGTCATCGTCGCGTTGCATGTGCGATTGTAGTAGCAACAATCTGCGTGATTGTGTCAAATTTCCAACTCAAAACGACAAAAGAAGATATAAGAGTCCTGGATTCATCGGAATATAATTTACATGTGACCAAAGACAAAAGTAAACTATACCTCTCTAATCCGGATGGTCGAGACATACGCTTTGAATTAGGCGACACGAGTTACACAACCCGTGCGACAGCACTTAATGTGAAATCTCACGATGGTGTAACATATACTATTGAAGCATCTGTTCCAAACCAATCAGGTGTGTCAGACATCAAACAAATCGAAGTTGTGTTCAATACTGCCGACTACAAAATTCAACACGATTAATTCGCCTAAAATATACATTTTAGGCTACAACGGGGCTCACCCCGGGCCCCGTAATTTTCTTGATTGCTAAAGAAAGGAGAAATATTATGAACCCGTCATTATCCCAATTAGACAAAACGATAGCCGAGTTTCGAAAGCAGAAAAGTTCCGAACTCGCCACATTTAAACTCACAAACCCAGAAGACATATCTGGCACAATACTATTTGAGGTATACTCGAACTCCGATATAATCAAGTGTAGTGCCATTTACGGACACATAGAATTATCTAACGAGCGTGGTGCCGACTTAAAACAGCTATATACTAGTGAGCTAGACGTACTCAAACAGCATCAATCATTTCTCGATAGACTAAAACAAATCGGCAGAAAAAGCCAGAGTCATCTGGACTTAAATCCTGATTTTTCAAAACACTTGTACTCATACTATCGTACAAAAACCGAAGTGGATGGTTACCAATGCACAAAGTTCTCACGATACAATACTAATAATATTTACACAATTGTCGATACAGATGAAAATATTGGCTTCATCGTAGAGCACAAGAACACACCACTATTTTGGTATTACGGTCGTGACTTAGATGAAATGTTATCTGAGGCGTGTTCAATGATAGATGAGTATGAAGTACTACTAGACAATTTGAACCCTAAAACAACAAATAAATTATAACGAAAGAAGGCTTATAACTATGAAAATACAAATACATTATCCTAAAACTATAGAATCAGGGGACACAATCAGCACATTACCAACATATTCAATTAACGGAGTGATAATACAAGACGTCGTGACATTCGAACTTGTTAGACGCGCCTTGCAACGATTTGAAATTGCCGCGGGCGTTAAAATCGGTGACCCAAATGGAAATCTTGCTACAAGCTCAATTACACAAGAAATTGTACATGAAATGATTGAAGTTATCGAATCGGTAAATGGTGACGAGCAGTTACTTGAAGATTACCTGACAGAGCACGTGTTACCCGAAGACTTATCAATTAGGGAAGAACCAGAACAATTAACATGCGTAGTAATGATAGAATGTGGTGAAGACGAAACAGAAGACCAAGTATTCTACGATATAGAATCTTCAAACACACTGTACTATAACGATGAGCCAATGAGCTACTCTATGGGTGGGATTCACGCTGGCGCAGTAAGTTATTCGAGTTATCCAGAACCAGAGCTTATTGACGCAAGCAAATACCTAGATGATGATTTCGAGGATATATCGAGTATTAGGATGTTAGGTGCTTCTTATGATTTCCCAGACTTTGACACGCTTAAGAAATGTATTGAGAGCTTCAAATCAGAGACTGACGAACCTAGCAACTCGGAAAGTGGTGAGTATAGCGACTCATGGGAAGCTAATCATGTTTTCCGTACAGAAAATGTCAACACTAGACCAACAAGACTAGTTGACCTGAAGAAATTTGTAATTAGAAGGTAACAAAATGACAAAAGCTGACCAAATCTTCAAACGAAATATAGAAAATATCCTCACAGACGGAGTGATGAGTGGAGATGCGCGACCTGTATATTCTGATGGTCGTAAGGCTCACTCCAAATATATTACACAAGTATGCGACACATACGACCTTCAAAAAGGTGAATTTCCAATCACAACGTTAAGGCAAATCCCCATCAAATCAGCCATAAGAGAAATCTTCTGGATTTATCAAGACCAAACTAACGACTTGACAGTCCTAGAAGAAAAATACAATGTCAAATACTGGCGCTTATGGGCTGTTGATGGTGAAAACAATATTGGAGAACGATATGGTGCGATAGTCAAAAAGCACAACATCATTGACCGAATACTCAAACAATTAGAAGAAAACCCGTGGAATAGACGTAATGTAATATCACTTTGGGATTATGAAGCATTTGACGCAACAGACGGCTTACTCCCATGCGCATATAACGTTATGTTTGATGTGCGACAAGTTGGAAAAACAATATATCTGGACTGTACATTAACACAACGTAGTAATGATATGCTAGTTGCACATCATATCAACTCAATGCAATACGTCGCACTTCAGATGATGATTGCGTGTCATTTTGGTTGGGAAGTAGGTAAATTCTGTTATTTCGTGAATAACCTACACATCTATGATAATCAATTCGAACAAGCACTAGAGTTACTAAATAGACCTGAGATAGAATGTTCACCAAAACTGGAGTTAACATGTCCGAAAGGGACTAACTTCTACGACATTAAACCTGAAGACTTTGTCCTCTCAGAATATGAATATAATACACCACAGTTAAAATTTGACTTAGCTGTGTAGTTAGAGGTCACCACAAAAGTGGTGACCTTGCTTTTAGAAAGGTGGGATACAGATGGTAATACTCAGACGTCCAGATTTGGACATGACAGATGAAGAATTTAAAGAATATTTAGACAAAAGTATATCCGACGAAGACATCAAGCAAATGTTCGATTGCTTAACACCCGATTACATTCTGACTGGTGACGAACTCACCGAATTACTTGAACTCTACAGTGGTACTCCGACCAGTATTTTGCGCACTTTGTCCAAATTAGACGGAGGTACAGTGAGGTTCACAAGTAACAGTCAGCGTAACTTGTTTGACACAGTGCTTCGTGACATTCAAAAATCATATTGGAGTCCAACTGGTGAAAAAATCAGAACATATATTGAGCCGTCACTTCTAGACGGTAGTGTTTCACCGATTCGATTAGATTATATACTCGTGAATGGCCGTGAAATGAACAGGTCATACACATTTTACGTCGAAAGTTAGAAAGAAGGTGAAGAAATGCTAAATAATATCGACAAGATGAAAGAACTATTACTGTATCAAGAAATCGAGTCCACAGAAGGTGACACCCTCAAACTTAAGAATGGTACCACTATCGAACTGTATGAAGAAGACTACGACTGATGTGCTGGTGCTGACGGTCGCTGGATGGCGACTGATAATTTTCAAGGTGCAATCACAGATGTCAAGTTTGAATACAATGTTGATGTAGATGACCACTATTTGACAATTACCGTATTCAACAATCAAAATAAAATTGCACAAGCAGACGCATTTGCAGATTGTGGTGGTAGTGGATATTATTACTCAGTACTGTCGGTACGTGTACGAGATATCCACCACGATATTATTGATGATTTTAGATTGCTAGATACATTTTAGAAAGGATTAAACTATGGAACTAAATTATAAGAATATACAATCGATATTTACCAAATACGAACACGGAGACTGCTCGTTCGAAGATGTGCTGAATGAATTACAATCAGCTCGACTTACAGTCTCTCGTGAGAACGTGAAGAAAATAGAGGATTACATACGTCGTGAAATTATAGATATAAACTGTAATCACACAGAGGATTTATGCGCTCAAATAATAACTATTAATGTACATAAGCCACGCGGGCTTAAAGAAGAGGTCACGGTTAAATACCTAAGAAACTTCGAAACTGTTGAACGCACATATCTTATTACTTTATAATATTCGTCTACAAATGTAGACGACTATGTTTTATCTACAGACGTAAACGAACAGGATGTGATTTGTATTAATTATGGAAAATTACTCTATGAATTAAAACGAGAAAAGAAAAAGGAGTGTGAGACTATGGGCTTACCAGATAATTTGAAATATGAACCAACTGCGCATTTTAGACAAAGACTTGCAGAACGATTTAATATCCACGGTATGGGTTGGCGCTTGTTTATGCGTAAACTCTATCCCAAATTACAATTCGACGCAGAACAATCTGAACGCAACCCAGAGAAAAACGACGTCTATTTAGCAAAAGATGATGGTATCTACGTTGTTGTTGATACAAAGAATAAAAAACTAATCACCATCTATCGTGACCCGAATCAGTTCGAAGAACAATTAATCGAAAATATTGAGGCTGTCGAGACGGAGAAAATAGAAGGTGAATTCAGCTTGGCGGATTTTGCTGAGCAACTGATTGCGCAAGAAAAGAATTTGAAAATTACCAATAATTATCGCTACGCTCAACGAGTAATTCAATCTCGTGAAGAATTGATGAAAGAATATATGGAAGTATACGAGTTCATCAAAGACCACGAGGCAACTCCAGAAGCAATCCACAAAATGAATCGTCTTCGAAATCTGGAACGTAAAATACATAAGCTATTTGGACAATTAGACTTACCAAGGGAGGATGACCATACTCAAACACCTAATCAATAAGATGTACAACATTCAAGAAGAAAGTGAAACTATCAAAGTTTACAGGCTAGAAGGTTTCGTCGTTGAACTAAACAGCGATGATATTATCTGTCGACTAAGTCCTAAAAATGAAATTGAGACCGGTAACATATCTGAGTTTTACGACACTGATGATTACAGAAGACCAGCATCCCCACGATGCGGACAAGTTACCTGTGACCTAGACGAACAAATTATCGCAAACAAAGGTGAAGAATTCCGTAGCGACAATAAATACTTCCTAACAGAAAGAAGTGCGCGACTATACTTGGTGAAACAAGAATTTCTAAGAAAAATCGAAAAGATTCGTGAAGAAATTTACCGAGTTCAACTCACCGCACCTAAAAGTGGATTCGTCCTTTACTCGGATTCTCTAATCGGATGGGGCAACGAGTTCAACCCCAAATTCATTGAACGAACAAAAACTGCTATAACCAAACTCGACGAAGACGGAATAAATTATCAAGTATGCGTCACCACGTTTGATGGTAAGGTTGAAATGAATGTGACAACCGCTCTTCGAAAATTGTACACATTCAAAGCTGATGTTAACGAACTATTTGCTCAATTCAAAGAAGATGAGAAAGCACTATATTCACTTGAAATTCAAAAACAATTCGACTATATTGCACTAATCGGATTGTTTGAGTCGTTAGACAAATAACTGGTCGAAATCCACTTTCTATGATATAATAAAAGAAAAAAGTAGAAAGGTAGGACAAGAATGAATATAGATGAAATGGAACAATTACTCAATGAGAGCCCGAAGAAAGTCGCCGGTATCAAATTTAAACCATCTATAAAACCGCTGGATGAATTTTATGACCTAATTGAAGATGAGTTTGATGGTACATTCCCGAAATCAGTATGGTTAAACTTAGAAGCAATAAGTTCATCATACGAATATCCAGATATGTATTATTCGCTTGCAAAAACTGAAGATAACTATCTATTACTAGAACATGTGTATCGGAAATATGAAATGGACTTTGCAACGTTTCGGGAGTTCGAGTCATTAGAAAATGTTAACGAATACATCATCAATGAATTACGTGAACGAGCTAACACTGAAGATTTAGATAAGTTTCTAGATTACGAAAATGTCAAAGACCATTCAGAAACCCTATCACAAGACGATTTCGCAGGATTAGACGACTACGAAATATCAAGATAAATTATATAGTGGTGGCTAATCCCACCACTATTTCTAAGGAAGTGAAATAATGAAATTAATACTACTATCAGGAGTTGCTGGTGTGGGTAAATCAACCTATATCAAAGAGAACCTAGCCGATGCAACGGTTTTATCATCTGATGAAATCGGAGCCGAGCTTGGTGTCACAGGTGGGAATAATGCTAAAGTATTCCAAACTATGTACGATAGAGCTCGTGACTTAATGAGTCAAAAAGTAGACACTATAGTGCTCGACGCCACTATGTTAACGAGGCGTAGACGATTGGGTGCACTTTCACAAATCAATCCAAACAACTATGGTTACGAAGTTGAAGTAGTTCAATTACACAAACCTCTCGCAGACATTTTGAAACAAAACAAAATGCGTGATGCGGTCGTACCCGAACAAACAGTAAAACAAATGTACTTATCAATACAACCAGCAAAAGTAGGAGTGGATTGTGATAAATATACACTTATCGCACCACCGTTTGAGACTTACAACAGAGAAGTAGCTAAAGGTATCAAATCACCTCATAACTCACCGTACCACAAAGAATCTATCAAAGAGCATATCGATATGACCGTAACGAAAGCAAGTGAGTTATACGGGAATGAACATCCTGTAACTACTATTGCTCGCTACCACGACCTCGGTAAATCTGTTGCGCGCACTGAGCGCACTCATGATGAATTTACATCGAAATTTATCGAACGAACTATTGGTAAGCACGATAGTTATAAGGGTCACGAAAATGTATCAGCGATGTATTACCATATCGCACGTCAAAACGAAGTGGATACAGATATCTCCGACGCCATTCTACATCATATGCATGCGCACGATAGTGTTGATATAGCTAAGAATAAGAGTGCTATTCGTAGCAAGGTCTCACCACAAGCGATAGATTATATGGAGAAGTTTCGAGAAATAGACTCGGTAAGTAGGGTAGTTGACGAGGATTATATCGATATGTATAAACGTATGTTACAACTCGACAGGGAGGTGAAGTTGTACAAAGAATCGCCATCGAAAGACGCTTCACTATTAATCCAACTACTAGCCCATGAAGACATTATGCTTAGTATGAATGCAGAGGACTATACCAATCCTCTGTTCACATTCAAATATATGCATCAGGGTGTCGATTTTTCAGATAATCTGATACGTAACGCACGCGGGCTAACACTGGATATGAATGGTGAAATCCTAACTATTGGTTATGAGAAGTTCTTTAACTATAAACAATTATCGGATAAAGACTTCTATCACTATTACGATGATAAATTTAGAGAAGAATTCTCTGAATTGCACGATGACCACATCTACAATGTTTGGGAGAAACTAGATGGTACATTTCTAACTCTAGGCCTAGATGACAACAGGTTTGTAGCAGCTACGTCAGCATCAACCATGACGGAGTTTTCGAAAAACGCACAAGAATATTTCGAAAATCACCCATATTCCGATGAGATAAAACAATTTATTCGTGACGAGAATATGTGTCTATTCTTCGAGTACACATCACCAGAAAATCAGATTATCATCCCATACGATAAGGAAGAATATACATTGATTGGTGCACGTAAGAAAGACATAAACGACCACCGTATACATTTCTTATCGGAAGAAAAGTTAGACGAGCTTGGTCTATCGTCTGCTCGGCGAGAGCGAATGACTCTTGATGGACTGTTGGAATATCAACGCACGAACCGTGAAACTGAAGGGTTCGTTGTCCAGAATGAATATGGTAGACTAATTAAATTCAAGACGGATTATTGGTTCGAAAAGCATGACAATCTAGGTAACATTTTCTTCGGAAAACCTTATTCACGAAAGAATCTCATAATGTTGATGGACGCGATACGTGATGATACGATTGATGACCTTATCGCATTTGATAATCAACGAAAAGCTGACTTCCATCCAGTGACTACATTCAAACGTGTCTGGGATAAGACTATCGACTATTACGAATCAAGAGTTCACGATTACGACGAGTACAGTAGACAAGAAATTGCAGGACTCGACATACCGCTATATCAGAAAGTCGCCATTTATAAGCATCGTGACGGCGAATCATTCCATAACGTTGTACACAACCCAACTCTTCGCAAGAAACTAGCGATAGATGTTCGAGATGAAATATTATCTGACCTAGTGAGTTCTGTAGATATATCAGAGTTATTAGATGAAGAAGAATTAAAACTATAACCGTAGAGTAATCTACGGTTATTTATTTAGGGAGGTATTTATGCTAAAATTTTTCACAGGATTCTGGCAGTGCATTTTTGGTCAACTAATCCTAGTTGGGTTAATTGATTTGATATTTAGCACCATAGGTGCTCAGTCTGCTGGATACTTCAGGTTTATGCTATTTTTACTAATCAATTTTCACTTCAAAATTGAACCACACGGTTCCGACCATTTCAACCCATTTTTATTTTCAATCAAATTAAGAAAGGATGATACCGATGAAACTGAACAAATTACGAAATAATCACCTAACAAACCCTGACCACGTTCATATTTTATTTTTCACATCAAGAAACAAAGACAATCCAAATCTACCGCACTTTAGGCAACGCCATGAATCATTTCTAATTGATAAGGAGCCTGAGTTCTACCTCAAACGATTTCAGAACTTTGTCGAAAAAGGTGTCCCGGGCGAGCTATCACGAATGTACATGACAATCACACCGAGGTCGCAAAAAGCTGTCTGTAAAGCTCTACAACACGAGTTGATTGATAAAGATATCAATCTGATTAAGTTCGACTCAAAATTAGTTTCGCTAGCCTCAAAACCAAATTGTATCCCAATAGGTTGTACGCCAGGTTGGATGTTTGATTTCGACAAAGTCGACCATATGGACGTCGTACTTAAAAACTTCTTGGTAGATTTACGACTTACCTATGAAAAGACACGTGGTAAACGTGAGGCGATTGAAGTTGACGTATATCCAACAATGTCTGGTTACGCAATTATCCCGTCTCAAAAATTTGATACACGCGAATTACTCGCGAAATACCAAAATGTTGAACTCAAAAAAGACCCACACGTCTTCTTGGGTTACAGTATTAAAGAAAGTGGTGACAAACATGAATAATCATAACGCACAAGGTACAGTTCTTATCCGTGCCGAGACGAAAGAGCGACTAATTGAACTGTTGTATATACTAAACTTCTCGTTTGCAGATACGGATAGTGGATTAAGCCTGAGGGGTGTGCCAAAATCCAGAAAGCTGTCGCATGAAGAATTTACAATAAAGTTCCTCGACAGATTTGAACCCGTTTATAACGATAATCTCGGGGCATACGAATGTGAGATAGATATCAAGTACGACACACTGAGTTATGACCCAAGGGAATATCGAAGTATCTTCGAAACACTCACTCATTGGTCAAATCCGAAAGGTTCGTATGCGCACATCAACGAATATCGTTACGAGGCACTATTTGATATAATTGATATCTGTGCGTGGGAGGGTCGATTGACTCATTACGAGATATGTGATGTTTGGGATAAAGGTGAAATAATAAGAGACGTTTGTACTGAAGACGAGTTAGAATATACCGCAAAGAACGCATCTAAGTTACGTGACTGGGAAAATGCTCTTGATAAACAACTAATTGATGAGTTCGAAGATATCTATAATGTTGCGTGCAAATTCACTCAGAGATATGACGAATACGCACATTTAACTCGCACTCCGCATATATTCCGCGCGCATATCGATAATTTCCCTACGGAAATCGTATATCAAGGTACTAATAAGATATGGTTCAACCTGAGAGAACTTCTCGATGACCTGAAGACTATTCACAAATACAGACTTGAGAGCGGGAATATCGATGAAGAAACTTATGATTTATATAGCGAGCTAATTGATTCGTTAGAATCGAAAGATATTGATGCTAGTGAACTAGTCAACTATCGTTATCAATATAACGGTAGTGACGCTACATATCTATACAAAATCTACGCTGAATGTATGACACGTGCCGGTTATCCATTAAAACAATTCACAACCTACAGGAATACCCGAGGTGAGCAACTGCTACCTGCAAAATTAGGTTTTGTTCACACAGAACCAGATTGGCACATTGTAGGATACCCGTATCAAATAGCCACGAAAATAGTTTATTCACCAGAAGGTGCTGAGATGCAACATATCAGGCTTACTGCAGAAGAAAAGGAGATGATTAAATGAAAAAAATAAAAGACATAGTTCCAGAGTCGGAACGACAAGCTTATTGGGAGAATTTAGCAAATTATAAGAGAATTATATTGCGAAAAACATCATTCACAGTCTTGTTGGCTATGGGGTGGTTTATCGTGTTTGCCGGTATGGCCACACTAGTCACACTACTATTGTCTAGTGCTGTCGATACGTTAACCCAGACAGGTACGGTGAATATCCCACTACTACTTATAGTTGTAGGTAGTGCCTCATATTTCTGCGTCAATATCTATAAAGCAGTAGACTCCCTCCTACAGTTATATCGCTTTGAGGAATCTGATTACTATAAACCGGCAATGGATACATTAATCATTTTAGGTATGCAGGTAATCCTAATACCATTCATCATTGCATTGTGCAGTTATGTGTTCGCATACTCGATATTGACAGGGTTATCCATAGCTCTTAAATTACATGTGGTCGCTCTCATATTTGGTGCGTTCCCATTAATATTTTATACTTATACCGACTAACCCGATTGCGTTATACTTAAATTTGTGATATAATATAGGTAGAAATACACGAAAGGTGAATTATATGGATAAACATTCTACAAACAACAGATATGTACGCTCTAACGCATTACGGTCGGTAAACCCTGCAATTCGTAACAACGCTGACGATGTGCTTGATAACTTAATTGGAAAAGACGTATATGCGGTCACTAACACTGAGTTCCCGTTCTACGGTCTTGCTGAATGGGACGTACGCGAACATAACGCGTCAAATGACGCTAGTGTCACTGATTATGCTGATATTGATGGTCTTACGGTTATCAAGGTAGTCGAAGACGGTATACCAACCTGTCGTCATCTCGACGATAATTCTATCGTTTCTATTCCGACTATATCTGGTATCCAGGATTGTAACTCAGACGTGCTAGCCCAGACCTACAGTATGTATCAAAACTCAACGAACTTAGTAGATTTAGTGTTTGCTGACTCTGTCAGTGAACTCGATGAACCACATCACGAACTAGGTTAGAAAGGAGTGTTATGGAAAATTTACTAACACCTGGATTCTTAACAAGCGGAGCACTACTTACATTAGTGGTAATATTCCTCGCGTTTAAGATATTCCAATCAGTCATGAAGACTATAGTCTCAGCACTTGTAACCATTACTATTGTTGGTTTAGGCTGGCTATTCTATAGTAATCATATCACAACTCCCGAACAAGCGGTAAACGAAGCACCTTCGTTATGGTCTACCGTCAAGGGGTACTTACCCAAAAGTATCGGAGGGTCTGACTCTGATTCTAAATCGGATACAAATAGCTCTGGATTGGTTCATCAAGTTGTTGAGCCAATAGCACCTGGTACGAAGTCAAATACAACAGAAGGTTCGGTGAAATACGGAGCGACAATTATTCTTGGAGAGTTGGATAATATAGGGCGTTCTACATCAGCTCATATCCTAGTTACTGACGCTCAAGAACCTGGACAAAATGGTGAAAAACGTAATGAGCGAATTAACGTTGACCCAGTAGGTTGGCGTAATTATAAACTCAACGGTAACTGGATAAATGACCGATTACATCTAGTTGGATACCAATTCTCAGGACTGAATGATGAGCTTAGAAACCTTGTACCTGGGTCTGCATATCTAAATCGTGGAACCGAAGGTAAAGGGTCTGACGCCAAAAATCCTGAATCAATGTTGTTTTACGAACAAGAGTTGGATAACTGGTTACAACTTCACCCGAATTACAAATTGGATTACTACGTAGCGCCTATCTACGAAGGTAATAATACCACACCGTCAGCGATTTATATGCAGTGGGTCGGTGTCGACGCTAATAATCAACGCATCCCTATCCGTATCGGCGGGAAATCTAAACAATTACGAAATGAGATTTATGGTGTCACTCTAGAAAATAAGACACCATCATTTAAACTAGACTATAAGACTGGTGAATATAAATAATACTCACCAGTCCTAGTCTATCAGAAAGGACATATCATGACAAATATAGAAATAACAATTCGAAATCGGTCGGATAGAAAACGCCGACCACCAAGAGGTAAACGTGAAATCAAAGTGTGCGAGGAATATCGTATCGAAGCCCCACGCGCAGTACAATTGGACATGGAACCTGAGGTTGAAGCGAAGTGCGAGCCGAACCAAATAGACAAATCTACTCGTAAAACGGTTAAGTCACTCCTACTCCTCACAGTATCAATCCTAATCGCATGTCTCTTAGTACAGCACAGTGTTGACACTCTTAACATGGACATAATTAAAGAACAAGCATTAGTACGAGCACCTCTACCAATGGTTATACTGACAACAGTTAAAACTCTCGCGTACATTATCGCTATACCATTAGCGTACACATACTGCGAGACAAAACGTGACCAAGCATCGATACTCGGTGTTGCATGTTTCGGTATTATAACTGCTTTTGCATACTATATCGATTGTAATGCTGGTTACGTATCAATCACATACCTAGTCGCATCATTCGGGTTCTTTGCGACAAGTGTACATTTCATCCTCAGAAAGACTTTTGATGCCTAATCTCATCCAGATAATCATAGGTTATCTTCATTTAAAAGACGTAGAGTTCACTGACCTCTATGAAGACGCCGCAAATATTATGTTTGCTGACGCGTCTGTCCCTGACAAAGTCTTTGTGATGAATCTTCATGGTGAAGACATCAGAACACAATTAATCAGTAAGCGAGGGAATAAACTAACTTATATCCCCTTGCAACGTACAACAGAACCCAAAACCCCAAAAGAATTCGCAGAGAGCCTATTCCGTGTCGAATAGGTTCTTCTCATTAGAAAGCAGGTGACTTATGCGACTCATACTAAAATTCGTACTTATACCTCTAATATTTATAGCTTTACCAATTTGGCTCGCAGTTCCATGCGCCACCATCACCCTATACTGGATTGGGTCTGACATATTCGGTTATCGTTTATTTTGGGAGAAATATACAGTCCGCAAAACTTCTCAGACTAAATTTATTCTATTCGAATCGAGAGCGAAACTCAATTCATACGTGCGTAGTAGAAATCCAAAACACGGCGAGTGTGTAGCTGTCTGTAGTTTAGAAAACGGTCGTACCGTAGGCGCTAGCGCCATCTTCAGCTCAGAAACACTTCGAAATAACAAAAAGCTCATAAAAGACGGCGTCATCAAACGAGATAATTATCGACGTAAACAGGTCTATGTACCTGGTCGAAATGATGTGAAAGCGGTCTATAGTACAACCAGAAACGGCTACAAGATGTTCCACTACAATGCAACACACCTAATCCCATTCAGGTTATGCTTGTCGGAGGATGGTGAGATGCTATTCACCGGTACTACCGCACTCAATACTGGTTCTAGACCGAGTAAACATTGGTTAATGAAGCCAGAAATCACTCAAAGACGAGTGAAATATATTATGGATAAGATTAAATATCGCCCCAAATATTTCATGAAGGGGCGCCCTGTCCCTAAGTGGTGTGATGGTGAAGGTGCACCTAGTGATAACAGACTATCTCTCAACGATTTCGAATGTGTTATAGACAGTCTAGTCTTTAGTAAAGACACCCCGTACCATGCTATGTGGCAGTATTCGGTCGAGTGTTTCTACGAAGACAACTCCCTAATACCAACTTATGTTGTTGCTGAACTTTATAATATAACTCAGCATAAGTTGATGTTCAAAGCGAGGTTAGAAAATACCCTCTAACCTTGCTATTTCACTATCTTTATGGTATAATATAGTAAAACATAAAGAAAGTGAGAATCAAATTGAGAAATACATTAAGTCAAGTAAATAAGGAGGAGCGTATCTTCAGACTACTACAATTACTAAGACGCTCCCCTGAATTACAAACAGTACTAAAACAGTCTGAGGTTGTTCCCGCAACAACTTACAGTTACCTAAAAACTATACAACGAGCTCAGTTTAGCGAACCTCAGTATATCGAATTCTTATCGAAAGTAGAAGGTGCTGATGAGTTCCAAATGAAAGAAGTCGAGTCGTGGAAAAAAGACTCTCTTAAAGACTACTCCGACAGTGTCTATGACCAATATAGAGTCAGTCCTGATGAGAAATTTTACTCCGACTTACATTACTTCTTGTTGTGCTTTAGATTCATAAGCACTAAGAAGTAAATAAATCGAAAGGTGTGATTGCTATGAACTTCAAAAAATTCTTAAATACTCCGGTTATTGACCAAATCAACAATCTGCTACACAAGTCGCCAAATCAAATGTTCGAGTTAGGTGTTAAATTTGCAGGTTATTACGCGCTTGGGTGGTTAGCTATACTCCTATGTATAATCGGATTCTTAAGCTTTATCGCGTGGGCTATACACGCTACTATACCGATATTTATCGCTGGGTTGTTAATCTTATTAATACTCCCACTGATAAATAAGAAAGGCGGTAATTAATGTTACAACAAGTAGTTAGAGAGCAGACTCTGAAAGCTCTTGGTTGGGATGAGTCTGTTTTGGAAAACTTAATACACGCTAACGACGACTCCCTACATGACCCGTTCATGTATACCAATATGGAAAGATTAATCGACAGATTGCACGAGTTTGCTGAAAAACAGAATCATGAACTTCTAGTTGTCGATACAGATTATGACACTGACGGTATTATGTCAGCTTGCGTTTTAACCGCTGCATTATCGGTTTTCGGCATCAATCATAGAGTATATATACCATCAATGAAAGACGGGTACGGTCTATCACCAAAAGCTATTGATGATATGCTATCAACATTCAGTAATGTGTCTATGATTTTGACAGCAGATAATGGTACTAACGCCGTAGAGGGTGTACAGTATGCGAAAACGAAAGGTATTCCAGTCTTAGTTACAGACCACCACTTGGGTTCAAGCGCATTAGCCCCAGCCGAAGCGATTGTCAACCCCAATGTTCAAGGTGACATTTACCCGTTCAAAGGTAATGCTGGTGCGACTGTAGCCTGGAAAACTATGATGGCATACGCTACTAAATACCAACCACATACGCTACATCTGATTCGTGAACTAGTCGTATTTGCCGGAATAGCTAACGTGGCAGACATGATGCCGATTGTTGATGAGAACCATTATATGGTGAGACTCGCTGTTGACACGCTAAAACGTTACCGAGAAATGTCTAGTGAGGATATAAGCTATCCGCAAGTTATGTATACAGGTATTCCTGGGTACGACACTGTGTTTCACGGACTCTACGATTGCCTATACTATATGCAATCAATACGTGACGCTGAACGTGTAGCGACCGGTAAGAAACCATCTCCACTTCCAAAAGACGAAGAATTGATAGGTTGGTATTTATCACCATTACTAAATGCACCTAGACGTGTTGTTGGTACGCCGATTTCAGCGTTCAAGGGGTTAATACACCCTGACCCGATGGTTCGTAGAACATATATCACTCAGATGATTGATGAGAATAAGCAAAAATCACTCATGCGCGACTCAGTTCTCGCACAAATTACCCCTGCGGATTTTGGTGTTCATTCAAACGTACTCTTTGTTAACACTCAACACGGTATAGCAGGTCTTGTCGCGAGTGACATACTGAACAGGACTCAAAAACCAACTGTAATATTCGCTACTCCAACAGATAAAATTGAGAAAGTATATTACTCAACTGATGGTTTTGACTATATCGCAGGGTCTGCACGTTCAACTGATGTAGCACCTTTAGATGAAATTGTTAGGCGTATTCGTGAGAGTAATCCCGATTTAGAAATCTCAGGTGGTGGTCACGCACAAGCGGCTGGTTTTGGTATTAACGCTTGCGACCTCGAACGTTTCACACAACTATTCAACCATTATGCACGCGAAGTCGCAACAGAAGTTATGTTGGAATACGAGAAAGCGAAATCCGAAGGAATCGTTGATGAGTTACCACAAAACCACGTGCACTTATCGTTTTACGACGGTGTGTCAACAAACGACCAAGCGTGGTTCAATATTAACACGGTTGATTTTGGAAATCAGGTGCTTAGTGTCTTCGAATTCTGGAATCAGATAAAACCGTTTGGTAAAGGTTTTGATGCCAAAACGACATTCACTATTGACCTTGACCCTGAGAAGTTATACCAATTCGGTATTGATTTCACGTTCTGGGGAGGTAAATCATTCAAAGTGAATATTCATGGTTGTGAAATGCTAACATTCGATACTGATATTGCGAATTGTCTAAGGTCGAGAGTGGAAAATAGGGATAGAACAATTATTCCAGTAAAAGCAGAATTAAAATTAAACGAATGGATGGGGCGTGTAACACCTCAACTATTCCTGATGAAAGGGTAAATATGAATAAAAATGACGAACAAATACTCGTGATTCCACGAGAAAAATTACTAAAAGAGGACTTCTACGGATTCAAACACTTTAGTGAGTTCAAAGAGTTCTCAAACACTCTAAAATATATTGAGGTAAAACGTCGAGGAGATATGGAAATGAACCCTGAATACAAACAACTCATATCTTACATTATTGTGAGAAATGAGAGTGGAGACATCCTCACCTACAAACGCCTTAAAGGTGGTGGTGAGAGTCGACTACATTCACGTATCTCTATCGGTGTTGGTGGTCACATGAACCCACACGAGGGGCTTAGTGAGTATCCACTACTTACAGAAAACGCCAAACGTGAACTAAAAGAAGAGCTCGGTGTTGATGCCGAATTAACACTAATTGGATTTGTGAATGATGACACTAACGCTGTTGGTGAAGTACATTTCGGTGTAGTGTATCTTGCTACAGCTCAGGAAAGTGAAATACATATCACTGAGACTGATACTTTAGCAATAGAATTTACGGATGGTGTCTATTACCTTGACAACCTCGAAACTTGGAGTGAGCTAATCTTAGATAAGGTGGACCTATAATTGAAACATATAAGAACAGTTATTGGTGTCATCCTGATACTAGCTGGTATTGTGGCTCTGGCGTATAACCCCTACAAAAATTATCAATTAGGGGAAGCATCAGAAAAGTCACAAAATGTGCTACAACATTTAAGTAAAGAAGATGTGGCTCAGAATAAGTCTGAGCCCGCAACTTTTAATTACGAAGATGTGCATCCCATAACTCTATCAGCAGTTCTTGATGCCAATAAAGATAAGACAAAAATAAACGCTATCGGCGAGATAGCTATCCCAGAACTTGGGATTAATCTCCCAATCATAAACGGTGTTAGTGATTACAACATGTTACGCGGAGCGACTACACTAAGCTCCCATCAACAAATGGGTGTTGGTAATTATTCACTAGCATCACACTATTCACCCGCACAAGGTGGTAGATTATTATTCTCACCATTAGTAAATGCTAAACAAGGTATGCGTATCTATATTACCGATATGGATAAGATATATACCTACAAGATTGAGTCTATCACACTAGTTGACCCGACTGACGTGCATGTATTAGATGAAACTGGTGAAAATATAATCACACTTGTAACATGTAACGACCTAAACGGTCAAAAACGACGCATCGTGCGTGGTAGATTACTAAATATATCTGACGTAAAATCGGCGTCAGACAACATAACTAAGGTGTTCCAAACACCAATCAGAACATACTAGAAAGGATAAAACCAAATGAAAGTATACGGAAGAAAACAAAATTGCCAATTTTGCACAGCAACTAAAGCATATTTAGATATGAATAACGCAGAGTACGAATTCATCGATGTAGATGAAAACGAAGACGCAAAAGAATATATCAAAGGTCTAGGTTTCATGTCTCTACCAGTTGTTGAAACAGAAGACGACGTATGGAGCGGGTTCGACCCAGCTCGACTAAGTAAATATGTATAATTTATGGAACACATGTAAGAAATTACTAGGTGGGTTGTGGGTTCTACTACTCCCGCCTATAGTTCTTGCGTTTACGTTAGATAAACCAACGTATATCAGCATCCCGCTATTGATACTTGTGACAATGTTAGCTCTATGGAAATTCAAAGCTCATAAACCGCCGTTTTCACTACAGACGCTAATAGGATTCCTGATTGTGTTCTTGTTTCTATTGATATTCCAGAATGTAACCTCAACAATACTTGAGTCTACAGGTTTGTCGATTAGTAATCAAGAAGAGACTATCAAGTTACTTAAAGACCATTACTGGGTAATGGTGGTTTATACATGTTTCACAGCTCCTATAGTGGAGGAATTAGTTTGTCGGCACCACATTATGTCGTCACTATCTAACCCACTCTGGGGATGCGCTTTGTCCGTGCTGGTGTTCGTAGCTATCCACGGGTTCACAATACCCGCGCTATTAGCTTATGGTGGAATGTCACTATTCATGTTGTTCCTCTACTCCAAATATGGTGTATGGTACTCTATAGGATTACACATGATGAATAATATACTAGCACTACTCATATTTACGTTCAATATCTAAAAAAAAGACGATAGCAATTACTATCGTCTTTTTGTTAATATTAATGGTTCTGGTCGTACTTCAGGACTCTCAAGCTCTTCGACACGTTTTTCAATCTTCTCTACTGTATCTGTGTAACCTGGTGTTGTTGCATGTTCCTCTACGATGTGCATCAATTTATCTTTTGACACACTTTTACCTAATTCTTTTTCGAGTTTGGCCATGAGTAACATTTCATACTCAAACATTTCTATTAGAGGGTTGCGGGCTTGTGCCTGCTCAATCTCTTCATTTTTTTTGCCGATTTTTTCCATACTCGCTGTAACACCGACTTTCTCAACGTCTTTAAGTTTACGATATCGTGTACTATTACTATATTTATTGAATAACGGGTATCTTGAGAGTAGGTCAACACTACCGTCCGCCGAGTGGTACAATCTATTTCGCATGTCTATCACACCAACAACGGGTTGTAGTTTATATCCGAGTTTTTGCATCTTGATATTGAACGATGAATCACGCTTCATCATGTCGTACAGTGTTTTGTTATATTCTTTAACCTGCGTCATCTTACCTTCCTCTTTCCTGATGTTCATCGAGTCCCGCAAAGTCTTCATCACTTAGCGTATCTTTACTAAGTTTACCTGCTTTCGCTACGACTTCTATATCTACTGTTGCTGTAAGTTCACGAATAAATTCTTCTGCATCTCTCTGACCATTCCTTAGCTCTGTAGCAATCTGTTTGATTTGCATCTCTCTATCACGAGCTTTACGTTGCTCAGTGTATTCTATCTGCCATTCAGGGCGCTTGTCATCGTTATACGCTGGTGTACCATCGAGTCTGAGTGGTACAGGTCGTTTAGCTTCTTCTAGAGGGAATAACTGCTGTGCAGTACCAAATTTCAAGTCCATATGGTCTACTGTAATTTCACCACGACTCATAGCGAGTAATGCATCGTCTATACCTTTTTGTTTTGGGTCCCAACTCATAACACCTATTCTACCTTTTGTATACGGTGCAAGATGAGTATACGACTGGTGAATACCTTCAGCAACACTTAAGTTTGTTCTACCATCCGCATCCATCGCGATGACCGTTTTATCAATCGGATATTTGCTATAAATTCGCCCAACTGATTCTACAAACGCTTTTGCCACACCAGGAACTTGTGCGATGATAAGACCATCGTCCCCCGCAATTCTATCCGCAAATTCTTGACAGTTTGGATGATTTAAGTATTTCGCTGTAATCTTACCTTTAAGAGCACCTTCTACCACAAGTACTGTGTACTTATCTCCAACCTTAGGTTGTCGCGAGATAATAAATCCAGCGTTTGACGGTGCTACTTTATTTGACATATCCGTCGACCCAACCATATTACCTTTAGCTGGCCACATATATTTCGCCGAACCAACCGGTCTGAGTGAGTCTATAAGTTCAGGTATTTCATATCCGCGCTCTATTAATGTTTGTTTCACGTCTTTTTTCATCGGAACTACGAACTCACCCAATACGTCCTCTAGAACGGCTTCTTTATTATTAGCGTTCTTCACACGAAGTTTAGACGGTCGTCCGTTTATGTTGAAGTTGTACCTCTTAGAGTTCTTATCAAGATACTCACTCTTCTGTATTGAAACTCCGTTTTGAGCACGAGCTTTCAGTAAGCAACTATATGTTTTAGTGTCCGCTCCAATTTGGAACTTAGCCATGTCTCCATTCGGGTTTCGCATCGGAATTACATATCCGTCTACCCCGCATGTTGAAAGATTAAGTGGTCTATCTGTAATAAGCTTATCTCCGTCATAGAACTCTAGGTCTGAGAATTGTACCGCTTTAATCCCACTTATACCAATAAAGTCGTCGCCGTATAATCCTGGAGATAATGAAACTTTAGTGTTCCATGACCACATATCCTTAATATCCTCTTCGTCCAATCCACGCGATGGTGACGTTAACTCTGCTTTATGGTTTTCTCGACCATAAGTACCTTCATCCAATGGCATCGTTGCCGCCATTTTAGCCCAGATTACACTTTGGTGTTTCTCCCACGCATCAGGGTTTATTGCGTTGAATCTGTCGTACTTACTTTCGACCTGACTATCTGACGGTGCATATTCATCAGCTTCATGCACATTGAACATTGTTTTGCTATATACACTTGAACCAACATTGAGTAGATACGATTTTCCTCTCTCAAGGCCGATAACAGCCTTTGAATTCTCATTCCCATACTTAGAGATAGCATTTGTAAGAAGATTAAGAGTCTGAAACGTACGTGGTTCTTGTTCAAGATTTTTGTGGTCATATTGTACCGCAATCCAATCTATGTCTTGTTTGTTTAGATAATTCTTAATCATATCGACATTTCGATGATATGCATTTTTAGGCGAAACAATTAGCCAATCAGGATGTGTTGGTTGATTCGTTTCGTTTGAGAATAATATTTTCGCTGGTTTTCTGAATTTAACAGTTCCGTCCACACCAACACCCCCTATAATTGAATTGATTCGTCGAGTTCCGACAAACTTTCAGCAAGTTCATTTGCTGTTTGTTCTATTTCAAGGTCATCTACTTGAATTTGTTTTAGACCTTCCGTGTAACCTAATTTTTCATAGGCTACACGCACAAAGTCTTGTTGTTCTGGTGATAATGTTTGAAATTCCATAATTTCACCTACTAATCTAATTGAATTCCCATAACATTTAGTATTTCATCGTTGTCCATACTTGCAATTGTATCATCCACAGCTTGCGCAGCGTTTGTCATCTCTTGAATTGCTTCACGTGTTTGTTCCACCTTAACCTCTGGTTGCGCCGGTACATTCGCAACGATGTTATCTAACGCATCATCCTCAAACAGATTTAATGGTGTCACCTTGCTTGGTGCTGAGTTTTGTGTGAATTCGATAGCATCTAAACCAAAGATTTGACGTACGTTATTCATTTTTTCAGCTAGTACCTCAAGTCTTTTGTATAGTTGTTCCATTTGTTCATTTACTTGATATGTATTTGTCATTTTCTTTTCCTTTCAGTTTTATTCTATTTAATTATATCATATCCCTGAATTTTGTGCAAATATATTCGTCTCACTTGATTTTTCACTCGGACTATGATATAATATAGATATGAATGAAAAACAATACTTAGACGTTGACATGTGTCTTATGCGAACATTATCAGACAAACCACAGTCGAAACTATCTGAATACACGTATTTATATACAGTAATCACAAAACCGCAGAGTAGGTCTAAGATATATCTCAAACATACTTGTGGTCGAATAATTCATATTGAACGCACTGATATTAAAAAAGAGAAGAACTACACCCGCCCATGTATGTGCGAGTCTCACACCTCAGGTGTGACATTCAACGACGCGTGTGTGACCAAAGGTATCTCAGGCTGGGTGAGTAGTTGTCACGGTGCTATTTTAGGTTGTCAAAATGAGACCTACACATTCACACACCATTGTAGTTATTCAGTAACCAAGACGCTTAAGTCCTTTTGGCGAAATCACAAGTGTTATAAATGTAATCCGAACGACAAGCGTAGCCATTATAGAGATTATCAACATTACTGCCAAATTAATAGCGAACGGTTTCCAGATTGGAAAGTTGATTTCCGAAAAGTCGGCGACAGTACAGTTACACACTCGTGTGGATATTCCAAAACCATCGACTTAAACCGATTTAGCGGTTTGTGTCCAATTTGTGACTCGGTTTCTGCTGGTGAGAAAATGGTTGCACAATTACTTATAGGTAATAATGTTGAATTCATCCGTGAGTTTCGCATTCCAGGCACTAATTACAGGTTAGATTTTTATCTCCCGCAACATAACCTCGTCATCGAGTATGACGGAGCCCAACACTACCGTGACGTAGCGTATTTCAATTACCATAACACTGACGAAATCAAGTCCCAGTGGTGTAAGGATAATAATCTCGATGTACTTCGAATCCCATATTCTGCGAATACTCATCTCAAAGTCTTACGTTACTTACAGAGTAAACTCCCAGCACTCAAACTCATTGTGGCTCATCAACCAGTACGGTCAGAAGAAATCGACCAAGAGTTATTGTCCGAGTCAGCATTTCGCAGACTCTATGGGTATTCAAAAGCGACCTCTAAGTTGAAACCGAAAGTACTAGATATAATTAGCTCAGAGCGCAAATATCTACTGCGTTGTCATAGACATCATATTAGCCCGAGTCGCCTTGTTGCGCTTCTCGAAATATTCGGGTTTGACACTCCGCCCTACCTACAGAATATATCTATCGCATCACTTCAGTATACAAATATCGTGCGGTACAATCTACCAGGTTACTATCCCGTGTCAATGTGGGCTAAGATAGCTGAGTTCTACGACAAACACTCATTCGATGAAACAATTGTTAAGTATCCATACTCTCGCGGACAATTGAAATACATCTATAAGACCTGTTTTGGTCATTACAAATCTTCTAGACGAAAGGAAACCCCATGATAAATAAAATTAAACAAATTTGCGAAGAGCGCAAAATCCCATTAAAATTACACGACCCTCAAACCGTATCACAACTCTTAGAGCTCGCGCTTTCTATGGGTTATGAACCAATCTGCGAGGAAGTTGATGTTAACGGTGAATCGACTCTTGTACCTTACGGTACTGACGACGCTATTCTAATTCAATTGCGTCAAGACATAAACAAATACAACAATGGTGTATATTTCTACAAACAAATCAACGACGCATACGTTCTTGAGGTATTAATTCCAAATACCGCTGATAAAGGCCCACTTGTACATAATGCGGTTGCATCTATAGAAAACTATATCGCAACCTTAGAAGTTGCTGACCTGGACGTTTATGATGTGACCAAAGTGTTCTCACATGTCTTAGCTAATTCGGTAGCGAAACCGTTAGCTAAATCACTCTTCCCAGAGTCAGAATTACGCCAACGTCATTTTGTCGACATATACTTCCCGCGGTTCTTAGCCAATATAGCACGTTATCACCTAGGGGATAGCCAGTTACGCGAAGAAACTGTAAACACAGAACCTTTCGTAGTCAAACTAATGATTGAAGGTAATGAATCTCTTGGTCTAGTAGCTAGCCCTGAAACAACTCAAAAGGATGGTGAAACTGGTGTATAGATTCAAAGAACCATCATTTGTGTGGAGAGCTGCTTTACCTTTTGCGGTAATCGCTATTGTTGCTGAAGTCTTTACTATACTACTCCCGTCGTATTACATTGTGAGCATCCTGTCGTTAGTCTCAGCGACCAGTGCGGTTATAGCATTACTACTCATACTATATATGATTGGACTTCATTTCGCTTATAGTGACGGAACTAGACGCTACTTCGTAGGGTTCACAGGTATGCTCGCGTTACTAGCACTTATAGTTGCTGTATTCCAGGCGTTTCTACTGTACTTCCCAAGTATGGAGCGCTCACACGGTGATGAGTCGAAAGGTATTGAGAAGAATCAAATCTACGTGACCTACAATCCTAAATGCGAGTACTGCGAGGCTAGTGCTAAAAATGTTGCTTACGCAGTAGCAATCTATAATAGACAACACCCGCTAAATCAAATACAAGTGGTGAATGTGGATGATAATAATCAGGATAAATTCACACCCCTACAAAAAGAGTTGTATGCAAAACAGGAGTTCTACGGGTCAATACTAAAGGTGACAGACAGTGGCACTACCGAAACGGCTTACGTTGCAGCTGATGCTAAAACCAAAGACCCTGTGGCACGCTCATCTAAAGCGGTCTATGAGATGTTACTCAAAACCAATAAGCAAAACTAATGTCGGTTTAAACGGAAATGATTCAATATTTCCATTAAGAGGGCCTCATCGATATACATCGATGAGGCTTTTACGGGGATAAACCCCGAACCCCACACCTCTCCCAATAATATTTAAAGAAAACAATTTGTATACACAAATTGTCACAACGGGGTAAACCCCGCACCCCTTAATTTTCTTGAAAAAAAATAACGAAAGGATAGTTAAAACCTGAAGAAGTTTTGACTAGGTGATTATTATGAAAACAAAAGTACAATACGCGTTCTCATTATTCTGTGCAGCTTGCGTGGTTTTAATCTATCAAAAGATTATCGGTCACCCGTTTCCAAGAGATATAATAAACTATGCAGCGTCAACGTCAAGTGAATTAACAGCAAAAACATTGCTAGATGTTGGGCCACTTACAATGGTTTCGATATTCTTTATTGGAGTTTTCCCTGGTAGTGATTTATTCACGCTTGATGAGAAAATGGAACCAAAACCGAATAAGGCTGTGTTCACAATCATCACAACACTCGTATTGGGTGCGATTTTTGCGACTATAGCGAAAACACAACTACCATTCGTGTTCAAAGCGAATTATCTATTACCATTTGGTGCAGGGATAATTGTCGGATTTGTGACACAAGCGATTGGTCTTAAAATCTACAATATACAAAATAACAGATTCTTCAACCGTGGATTCTGGCGTGTAATGGCTGTTATATTTGTGATTATAGTATATTTAACAATTGAAGGTCGATAGACTTTCGATTGTTAATTTAGGAAGGAATAGGTATCGTACATGCAACCATTATATTTTGTAGTTGAAATGAAATACTCAACGCACGAATTATACGCAACGAGAACACATCGAATTATTGCACTAATACAGGATGAAAATGCGGCGCATACACTTGTGCAGGATGAAGAAACAAAAAGAAAGCAAGTAGTAGAAACAATCAACAAAAGAACCAGTGGTCAAGTTCAAATTATTCATCCTAAACGACCAAACAACGAACCGATGGTGTTTTATGTTGTGGTCACAGGTGACGAACTAGGAATTACACCCGACGACCAACAAATTGTCATCGACCATATCGGTGATAACTTAAATGGTGTGGAACTTGGTATGTTTGACACAGTAGAGGAATTAATAAATACAATAAAAATAAATGTGAGGTATAAGCAACGTGCTGAAATTAAATAACAATGAAGTGACATTTGTCACATTCCCAAACAATGAAAGAAGATTAGATTTAAACGAAGAACACCTAAACGAAAACAACATCATAACATGGAAGTACGAGAACGACAGTTCAATCTTCGAATTACTTTTAGTGGATAATATTATGACTCAACTGGATAACACATATGATTTAGTAATAACATATATGCCGTATTCAAGGATGGATAGAGTAGAGAAAACAAACACCGCCTTTTCGTTAGATATTCTGGCTAGCTTATTAGCTAAACAGTTACGGGAGGTTGAAAAAGTTTATGTATTCGACCCTCACTCACAAGTAACACTAGACAAATTGAATGAGTATGGTCTTAATGCACAAGAATTAAATTACTCTTTAGCAGACGATGTCATTTCAACTACAAATGTAGACGTAAATAAATCATGGATAGTATTTCCTGACCACGGGGCGGCTAAACGTTATGATGCATCGAAGTATCCAAACGTGATTATTTGTGAAAAGAAACGAGATTTCGCTACAGGTAGAATTATTGACCTGAAAGCAAATATACATACAAAAAACGGTTCTCCAAGTAAAGACGCACCGCTAATCGTTATAGACGATTTGAGTTCATATGGTGGTACATTTGTACGTGCATTACAAGCTGTTGACACTTTAGGTGTCACTTATAGTGAGTCATGGCTGATTATAAGTCATGCTGAAGAGGCTGTACACAAAGGTGAATTACTCAACACATACGACAAATTGTTCACAACCGACTCACTATGGATTGCAACAGGTATGGAACTCTTAAAGTCAGAACCACGTGCGCAAATTAATATTCGACGAATAGACGATATTATCGACTTAACAATATAATGTATTCGAAAGGGGAAAAACACATGGAACAAGAATCAATTGGAGCAGTTATCGGATTTATCGAGGCATCTGGCCCATACGGTTACGATTATTTAAGACACATTGACCCGACTCTACCTTATCTAGACATGGAACAAGAGCTGAATAACGGTGTTCTTACATCTGAAATGAAGTTCTTTCAATTTGGTCAAGAAGTTGGTCATATCACTTCAAAATGGAATCAAAGCGAAATAGGTAAATCAACTGTCGATATCAAATGGGACGATAGTTACGAAGAATTTGCCAACAAATCAAACAGGGCGTTAGATATACTTGAGGCGAAAATGATTCAGTCAGGTATGATGGAATCAGACTCAGGTCTAGAACACTAGAAGGGAAAATGAAATGGAAAACAAATCAAGACTAACAGAAGAGCAAGTATTAGAACTGGGCCCACTCATAGATTTCCTTGAGGAAACAGGTCCAGCGGGTTATCGATACCTGAAAAAATTAGACCCCGCGTTACCCGGTCTAGAATTCACACAAGTGAACGAAGGTGGTATCATACATTCTACTATGGTATTTACTCATGAAGGTCATACTATCGGGTATTTAGATGTGGAATGGGATACAGAAACTGAAAGTGAAGAAAACCACGCAATAGAATGTGAGTGGTACGGTAGATTTGACCTATTCAAAGAACGCGCAAATACTGCCATCGAAAAACTTGAAGCTATTTTGATGGTTGACATACTTGAAGAAGTCGTTCAAATACAAGATAATCCATTTGAGAACATTATTCGTCTAAAAGACGATAAAGAATTATAAAATCAAAGTAAAGAAAGCGAGAAAGAAATGAACACACCAATATACTTAAACACAGACTTTTACAAATTATCGCACAGAGAGCAATACCCTGAAGGGACAACTGTCGTGTACTCGACATTAACTCCACGTTCGAATAAATACGCCCCATGGGCAAAAGAGATTGTCTTCTTTGGATTGCAGTACTTTATAAAAGAATATTTAATCGACAGGTTCAATAAAGAATTCTTCGAAGTACCTATTGAAACGGTCGTAAACAACTACACTGGATTTATCAAAAATACATTAGGTAAAGAAGACGTATCGACCGAACATCTTGTCGAGCTGCACAACTTAGGTTACTTACCGTTAGAGATTAAAGCTTTACCAGAAGGTACATTAGCTCCAATGCGCTGTCCAGTTGTGACTATTGAGAATACACACCCATCAGCATTTTGGTTAACTAACTTCATTGAAACAATATTATCTACAACTATCTGGCAACCAATTACATCCGCAACTCTAGCTCACGAATATCGTAAGAAATTAGATGAATATGCAATTAAAACAACAGGTTCTACACTAGGTGTTGACTACCAAGGTCATGACTTCTCGATGCGCGGTATGTCATCAGAACAATCAGCTATGTCATCTGGTATGGGACATATCACTTCATTTAGAGGTTCGGATACAATACCGGCTATTTTTGGAATGAATAAATATTATAATGCGCCACTTACAGCGGATACCGCAACATCTATTTCAGCGACTGAGCATAGTGTTATGTGTTCATATGGTCAGACGGATGAATTTGAATTATTCAAACATTTATTAGTTGATGTATACCCAACAGGGTTATTCTCAGCAGTATCTGATACATGGGATTTTTGGAAGGTAGTTACAGAGTACTTACCGAAACTGAAATCAGAAATTATGAATCGCGATGGTAAACTTGTTGTGAGACCAGACAGCGGTAACCCAGTTGATATCGTAGCTGGTACGAAAGTAAACGGTACAACACCGGAAGAAAAAGGTCTTATCGAATGTTTATGGGACACTTTCGGCGGAACAGTTAATGAACAAGGGTATAAAATACTGGACGAGCACATCGGAGCTATTTACGGTGACTCTATAACACTAGAGCGTGCTATTGAAATCTCAGACAGATTAATGGAAAAAGGGTTTGCGACAACAAATATCGTATTCGGTATCGGTTCATACTCATACCAATATCATACTCGTGATACGTTTGGTTTTGCGGTTAAAGCAACTGCAGCAACTGTAAATGGTGAAGAGAGAATGTTATTCAAAGACCCGAAAACAGATGACGGAACTAAACGTTCACAACGTGGTCGAATAGCTGTTGCATATTCACCTCAACCGATAGATATCACAACATTAACAGGTGACCAATCTAATAATAACCTGTTATGGATAGATGGCTTGGATACAGCATCTCAAGCTAAGTATGAAAAAGACGGTTGGGACGCGCTACAAGTTGTGTATTCTAATGGTAAATTAGTAAACGAAACGACATTAGCGGGCATTCGTGAACGATTACAATAATATAATAAAAAACCCAGAGGTTATACTCTGGGTGATTTTCTTGAAAGGGGAAAGACATGGACGAAAATATTAAAATACAATACCGACTGCTTGACGGAACAATTTCTAGTGACCCAACGTATACGGGAGCATATGATGAACTACTCAGTGTTGAGTTCGCTATAGCTGATTATAATTTTCAAGTTGACTCAAAACATGGTGATATATTGCTGGATATGGAATGGTCATACAAACCTAAAGACCTTGTCCAACACTTAAGTGGACTAAAAGATATGAAATTATCAGATTTATTCGATGAATTGACTGACCAATCGAGTTTAGATGTCTGGAAATGGAGTCGTTTTGACGCTGAATTTTTCAGAGCAAACGAAATTCACCCATACGAAGCGTGTATTGCAACAGTGCGTGGTGATGTCAATCCAGACCACAAGTACATAAGAATAAACGATAACGGCGGTTATGAGACAACAGACCATCCAGACTACGAGTCAGAAGCTTATGATATACTAAGTTTATACATAGACGATGTCGCATACGAGTAGGGGTTGGTGACATGGACAATTTACACAATTATATAGTAGACGCATCAGAGTCGTTGTTTTTCGCCCTTATGATTCTTTGTATGATATTGACTACGATAATTATGTGTGTTAGGATGTTTTGGTATAGTGCTAACCTACCCGGTGTGGTTCTGATTTTTGTCACAATATTTCAGAGTGCATTTCTTTGGTGGGTATCTGGCCCAATACACATGAGCTCGCAAGAAGTAATTTCGCAATATCAAGGTTTGGGCGAAGGAAATCGATTGATATTACAGACTGATAAAATGTGGTTCAAACGACACATGGAATTTGAGGTTTTTGTGAACAAAAATAAAAATGAAAACGAATCTGGATACATCATATTAAATGTTAAAGATAAACACGCAATTAAAATGACTAAGTCTGAATTTGAACAAATAAAAGACAAATTACACCCACAAGGTGTAGTACCAAAAGAAATCAATTAAAACCCATCAATATAACTATTGTTTAGCGACATTAGTTATCTTCCTCACTTCGGTGAGGTTATGGCGGACAATCCGCCACCAAACTAATTTTCTAATTTCGCGACTCTTCGGAGTCGTTTAGCTCCTGTAGCTCAGTAGGTAGAGCAATTCCGTGGTAAGGAATAGGTCGCAGGTTCAAACCCTGTCGGGAGCATACGAAAAGGACACCATCTGGTGTCCTTCTTTTTTTGCGGGTTTTTTATTCACCGTCCGAATTCCTGTCAGAATTCCTATCTGATTCTTTTGCATAGTCTGTCATGTTGCACTCCTTAATTACACGATTATTCTCCGATTTCTTAACTTTCTACATGAACTCTCCGCCATTACCGTCTCACCGAATTTCGACGCATTTTCGTCATTTTGCGGACAAAAAAGTTGTCCGCGAGTTGTCCGCGGACTGTCCGCTACGTTGGACGTTTTGTGTCCAATTTTAAGTATATTTAAGGTTCACCCCATTTTGCGGACAACCACTTGTCCGCGAGAATCCTTAAATTCGCACATTTGACCTATAGATTTTACCACCTAACATTCCTCTAACCGTGTAGTAGCAGTATTCTCACCAGTGCCCGTACCCAATTATCCCACTATTTTACCCGTGTCCGCGAGCTAGCCCAGTTGTATCAAGGAATTTGAAGAGGTCGCGGACAAATTTTCCTTCGAAAATAGGTCGTTTAAAAAGTTGTCCGCGGGGTTCTAACCTTAGAGCCCCAAGGGATTAAGGTTGTCAGCGGACAAACCTCTATCACTTTAAAAGTTATAATAATAAAAAAAAAGAGAAAAAAAGATATATAAAGAAGTTGAAAAAATGTGTCCGCTGTGTCCGCGAAATGAGCAAATCCCTTGGCACTACTGCGTTTGTTGGACTTCGAGAGTTGTCCGCGAGCTGTCCGATTTTGTCCGATTTTGTCCGCGGGTTGTCCGCGAGGTACCACAAACCCTTGGTATAAGTGCGTTCTTTCAGCGGACAACTTTGTCCGCGAGTGTCCGCGAGATGAATTTGCGTATTTCTAACCAATTTAATCTTTAGTCAATTATTTTCATGTTGTAAATTTTATTATTTCACCCCCATTACACACTTGAGCAATTTCTTGTGAATTTTTCGAACAAGCCCTTGACATTTGTCTCAAAGTGTGATATCATATAATTACGATAAAAAAACTAAAGAAAGGACGAGGTTTATGCTCTTTAATGATATAGAGATTCTACATACAACTAAATTATCTAAGAAACCAGTTGAGATTATCGTCAACATTAACTATAAATGCACTACTCTGTTCATGAAGAGTACAACTAAGACAACAATCGAAGGTTTTATTCATCCAACGACAGGTTTCCTAGTAACTGATACTTATGACCGAAAAGATATCTTAGCGGGTGTTGACCAAAAGTCTGCCCATAGAAAGTATATGGATTTGGCGTTAGACTACGCTAAACTACGTACTAGTGAATTCTTAGCTGAGATATTCAGCCTTAGCGCTGACGAATACGCAGAACGCGGATATAAAACCCCATCTATACTTCGTCTTGAAATTGAACGTGCATTAGAAAATGACATTAAAATTGAGAAAAACATTCTTAATCAACTATCTGTAGTCCGCTCTAAAGATATGCCCGAACCAAACCAATTTATAGTGTATAAGGGCGAATCAGTCGAGCACCTGGTAACTGATATAATTCCATACGAAAAACCAGCGCCTGAACGACACAGCGATATTGATAATTTCTTATCGGTCTTCTTTGAGGACGAAGACAAAGAGTATTTCTCATGGTACCTTGGTGCCATACTCCACAATAAATCAATGTGTGACCATACACTGCAGAAAATGATGGTTGTGACATCAGCGGTTAGTGGTGTTGGGAAAAGTTCACTCGTGAACGGATTAGTTAACCATGTTTTCACACCGACATTCGCCAAAGCTATGGGTGAATACGATTCATTTTTTGCGACCGATTCACGATTTGGTACATCAAGCTTACCATCAACCAGGTTACTAGTATTCAACGAAGCCGAGTGGGGTAAAGAAAAGAAAGATGAGCACCCACATAATTTCACAGGTATGAATACAAGCGCCATCAAGTCAATTCTAACTGAAGGTTACTTGGACGAGGAACCTAAGTATGGTACTAGACAAACCGTGGTTAAACATAGTGGTCAGATTGTCCTATCGAACTATCTTCCCGTACTACGTACAGCAGACAGAGCTTTAGAAAGACGAATATTACCCGTTATCGTAAAACCAACACTTATGGTTGATAAGGTCGAGCAACTCGGTTTATTCGGACAAGCTTTCGATGACTACATTCAGGATAATGCTGAAAAGTTCTGCGCTTATTTCTTAAAAGTTTATATGGATAACCCACAATTAGTGATGAATTTCATTTACAACTACAAGACTTACGATAAGATTTTGAGTGGTGAGCGCGATGAGAACTCAGCCTATGAATTCTCAGTTGAAAATAAACTTCGTTCGAAAAACAATCTCGCTGAAGTACTGCATCACATCCGTGACGAGTATCACGTTGATACACCAAAATTAGAATCAGCTATCGAAGAGCATCTCGCGGATAACACTAAACATACTGATTTAGTAAGATTTGCTGATAATACATTATGGTTGAATTCATCCACTCCCGTGTTATCAAAATACTCTACTACTCCAGATAAATTGAAAGAATATCTCGGTATTAAGTACGGGGCTACTTATAAGAAATATAGTACTCGACGATATTTAATTCCGTACACGAAAGAAGGTACAGCATGAAACAATGGTTAAAACGTATCGGTTATTCGATTGGTGTGTTATCTGTATTGGGTATTGTTTCTGTTACGTTGGTCGTTTTCTTCCAACTTCAGAAACTACCAGATGTGGACGCCAATCACCTGAACACACTTGGTTCAAGTCGAATAACTGATAAGAATAATAACGTAATATGGCAATCCACTGAAGTTATCTCTAACCCAATCACTCGTGAAGAAATCCCTAAACTCTATGAGGACACGCTTATAGCAACTGAGGACGCTAATTTCCGAGACAATCATGGATTCTCGTACAAAGCATTAGCTAACGCGGTATTTGGGTCGGTGCGAGCTGTTGTAGACTCATCGTATACAGCTCGTGGCGGGTCAACCATCGACCAACAGTTAATTAAAAACACTTATTACGATGGTGGACGTTCAACCTCAACACTGACTCGTAAAGTAGGGGAGTTATTCCTGGCAAAACAACTCGATGAGAACTTCAATAAAGATGAAATACTCACATTCTATGTGAATAAATTAGAATTTGCTGAAAATGCAGTCGGTATTAGCGCTGCAATGGATATTTACTTCGGTACTAAACCTAGTGATTATAATGAAAAAACACCTGAGAAAATTGCGCAAATAGCATATCTTGCTGGTCTCGGTCAATCACCAACGACATATAACCTATACACCAATCCCGAAGCAGGGCATAGTCGTATGAAAGTCGTTCTTAGTATAATGAAAGACAAAGGTCTGATATCGGATACCGAGTATAACGAAGCTGTAAACGTAGACCTCACTAAGTTACTCAAACCACGCTTCCATACTCAAGAACGAATTCGTGAACAGAATCTGAAATACAAGACATACACTGACGCAGTGAAAGAGGAGTTACGTAATTTAGGGTATAATTATGATAAAGCTACTCTTCACGTTAAGAGTTTCTTAGACCCAGAAAAATTCGATGCGATTCGCGACACTACACTTAAGATGAAATACCTGGATGCCAAACAACAAGTAGCTGTTACGGTAGTTGATAAGGATGGTATAGTAGTTGGTATGGTCGGCTCACGCTACAACGATGAATTAAACCGTGCCACACAACAAACTAGGTCATCAGGGTCATCTCTAAAACCATTCACAGCTTACGGCCCGCTCTTTGAATACTTCGGTAACCAATACTCTACGGCAACTGTAATGTCTACAGCGCCATACCAATATCCGGGCTCAAATGCTGTAATGTATAACTGGGGTCGATTATCTTATGGTAACCAAACCCTACAAGAGTCTCTACGACTATCTCTCAATACTCCTGTTGGACGTATTGATGATGGCATATTAGGTTCATCTAGAATGAAGACATTTCTACACGGTCTAGGTCTTGATGTAAAAGACTCATATTCATCAGTTGATGGTATTGGTTTAAACGTATCGACACTACAAGCAGCGTCTGCGTATGCCGCGCTAATCAACAGTGGTATGTATACTCAACCGCGATTTGTGGATGAAATTACATTTATCGATAAGTCAGTTAAGAAAATTGAGCCAAAACGTAATAGAGCTATGAAAGAATCAACAGCGTTCGTCCTAACACAAATGCTAAGAGGTATACCTCAACCAAGTTCAACAGCACCACTAGCTACTATCCCTAGTTATCAAGGATACGGTGGTAAAACAGGTACAGTCGCATTTGACTCATCAGTTAATGCCCCAGCTCCTTACGGTGCGGGTGGTTCTGACGCATGGTATAACTCATTCACTAAAGACGGTTACGCAATATCTGTCTGGACAGGGTACGACACTCCGAATAGTAGTCCACAAATTCCGGATACCTATAAAGAGTTCACTAGACTTGGAGCAAATCTTCAACAACTACTGAATGGTGATAAATCAATTCCAAACTGGCAACAACCAGCAAATGTGAGACACCTAGGTGGTTCTAATCTAAGTGCACATTACCAAATTACAGACGCGAGTGATATTGGAGCAACCCTACTCAATATCCCAGCATTATCGAAATTCCCGAACATCACTTCGATTAAAGAAGAAACTAAGGTAGAAAAAGACTGGGACAAACATCTCGGTTCTGACGAAAAGCTCTATAAATTATGGAAATCAAATCCAAGTATCACTGAACGTTACGGTATACTTGATGAAGAATTATATAAGGTGGTGACAAAGCGTGAAAATTAACTTAAAAGATGAGAGAGTCAAAAAGAAAATTGGTAAATCCGTCGAATCGGTTGTGATTGGCGCGATTGTCATCACTACCATTCTCTGTATGGTTATAGTTTATATGTATCAGAGTACTAAGTCATGGAAGCATTCAAAACTAAATACCTCTTACGCAGACGCTCCAGCAGAGTTCGTCTCCAACCAAATATCCGAAGATATTGTTGGGGACATTGAGAAACTGACCGATGTTCAGCATGAGTTAGACAAAATTGCTGAGACCGGAGATATCACATCTAAGTCTCAGAAGATATATGATAAAGCAGAAGAAACGCTTAAGAAACTCAGTATATCGTCGGGAGACTCGTTTGAGAATGTAAAGCGTTTGAAGCTTTATATTGATATTTCTAACTTCGTCAAGTCGGCTTATGATAATCCTGATTCGGAAAAACTACAATCTTTAATCGGAACTCAAAGTCGTGAGGTTCTAGACCACGATAGAGATATTGACAAAAAGTTTCTGAAGAAACTCGATACGGTTGTCGAGGACTATGTCAAACTAAACGACTTCCTGAATAATACCTTGACAAAAATTGGTAAGGTTGAAGACGGTAATCTAATTATCTTCAACTACATCACTAATCTTGGTGAAGTTGAATCAGGATTGAGCTCACTCAGCAAATTCCCTAAAATCAACGAACTGAGTAAACTTATCCACAAGGATATAACCCGTGTGTTCACAAACAATCGTGAGCTAAAAGAACAGTTAGATTGGTTACAAGCAAAAGCAAAACTCGATAGACTAAACGGGGAGTATCAAAAACTCTCTGAAATAAAAACACTCAGAGACGCTAAACGATTAGGTTATACTTTGAACCAGCAATATTCGCGAGACGGCTATGAGCTTAATGATGATTCTGAGATAAGCTCATTCTACTATCAAGGACGATTTGTCGATAAATCTAACTACGCACTCAAAGGATTGAAGCTCACGGTCACTATAGACCCTAAATGGGATAAATCTACTAAACCGGTTGAAAAAGAACCATCATTTGAAGAGAAGCTAGAGCAATCTACGGATAGTGTCGACCAAGACAAGGATAAGAATCGAACTGAAATTCCACCTAAAGACCAATCTACAAACCAAAACGCTGAACATAATAACACTAACCGAAACACCAACCAACAGAATAGGTCAAATACTACCACTACGACTCGTCGGTAGTTGACAATTTTTCTGTAATATGGTATACTATAGATGTGAGAAATAAATAAAGAACTATTGTTACACACAGGTTCGTTACGAGCCAACACCAGGCAAGCGCGCAATAGTGGATTCACGTCGAACAGGTACCATCGATTACACACCTGGTGATTTCTTACAAACGCTCTGACAAGCGTGAGAACCCTCAAACTTTAGCCATGAAGGTCATCAACTGCGGTTATTGCTTCCGCGGTCACTATGCCGGACGAGTCGATAGAGCTTCTAAAGTTCAAAATTATTGACAAGTCTGGCTTTCTTGCTTGCCACTGATATCATTTTATGATATAATATAAGTAACGAAACGAAAGGAACAATAAAATGACTAAAGAAACAAGATTTATAGTAACACTCCACCCATCTATGATAGATGAGTTAGATAAGGTAAAAGCGATGACAGGAATATCACGAGCAACACTTGTTAGACTCGTTATGGTTAAGTATCTTGACAAGCTACCAATAACACTGGAAAACAATACAAGCATTTCACTAAAACCAATAAGTTTGAGCGAAGGTCAAAGATTCCTAATCACTATCCCTGATTATATCAAGCCGAAGTTTGACGCCATGAAAGAACGCTCAGGGTTAACGAAAGCGGCAATTGTACGAGCTTTAATTCAAGCACACTTAAACGATTATTGTAAGGAAATACTAGCTGTTGATATCCAAGAGGGGGATAAATAATGAAAATAGCATTAGATATCGGGAATTCAGCCATCAAAGGTTCGATTCTCGACAATAACAACAAATATATTGCACCACTTGACCAACCATCTGCAGTATTTACTGTAGAGGACAGTAAGTACATGATGTTCCATGACCCTAGTGACTACTACATACAAGTTCTAAACTCTCCTCTAAAACATTACGAGTATCCCACAGCAATCGGTCATGTCGCATTAGATAGACCTGGTTATGAGGAGTTTGACGTGTCGTCTACGACATACAAATCTAATCACGAAATTACAACAGCTCTACTATTTGGTTCTATTGCGCCACATATCGACGGGGACACTGATGCGAAACTAGCTGTATCCGTTCCGATTGTAGAGGCGAAAACGTTAGGACTAATAGCTGAATATCAAACGCTACTTACAGGTACACACAAGATTAGAATCTTCAGACCAACAGGTACCTTTGACTGTAACGTGACATTTTCTGCTGTACGTGTATTTAATGAAGGTCAAGCTGGATTCTTCGGATTGCTTGATACTCGTGATACTAATTTCCAATTAGAAATGTCAACTGTGTATCAGTCTCTTGGTGAGGAAACTTCACCTATCGGTGACCTTGAGGATTTCCTAATTGTCGATATCGGTGAAGGTACGACTGACCTTGCGGTATTTCGTAATAAGAAGTTTAATCCAGAGTTCTCGTATTCAATCACTTCGGGATATGGTAACTTGCTCGAAGACGCCATCAAAAATGCTCAGCGTAATCATCTGACTATCGAAAGTCGAAAAGAATTACAGAAGGTATTATCAAGTACGAATAAAAGACGTCAAGCTCGTAAGGAAAAATGGGCATCGTATGTCAATCCGACTAAAGAGCGCTTCATAAAACTCGTGACTGACACTATCTTGAACGCGTATGGTACGAAGGATTATTTCGACGCGATAATATTCCTTGGCGGAGGATTTAGTGCCTTAACTGGTTATACTACCGATTTCGGGCAAGTTTCAATGGAGGATGACCAATTATTCACAACACTCAAGTCAAAACTTGAAAGTAATCATAAGGATGTAGACCTTATCTTCGGTGTTCCACGTCCATTCTCTGGACGAATAAATGAAAGAGGACTTGTACAAGTCTTAACGACAATGTAATGGTTAAGATTAAAGAACAACTAAAGCTGAACTTACCAGCACGACTTAAACGTCAACTTAAAGACATATCCGAAGATAAAAAGTTGTCGATGAATGATATTGTAATTCATGCGATTAATGACCATATCGCAAAACAAAACGCCACCTATCAGAACCCCGACTTAGTCCACGACCGACTAGGTCAGGTTCTAAATGTGCTAATGGCTCAAACCTCAGCTATTAACGATATGCAGGATACAATTTCTGAACAAACCCGTACAATAGAAGACTTACGCGCCCACATCTTTGACCTCGAAAGACGACTCGGGCACTAGCCTTCAAGCGTTATTTATGGTATAATAGTACTATGAAGAAATTAACCACAATTGCTCTAGCGTCGGTTTTAGTTGGTGGTGTATCAACCGACGTTTGGGCTCAGACAAACTACAATATCAAAATTGACGGTATTGAACACACCACAAGTACAGACTCATCAGATACATCCGAAATTCTCCACTCAAAAGGGCTTTCAACGAATAAACACGACAGAGTTGAGCGTGACGGTGACTCAATCATCATCTCTAAAGCCCGCCCCATCCTAATTCGTGATGGTAAGTCAGCGTACTACCGCTTTACGACATACTTAAACGATAAGGATATCCTGAAAGAGCATAACATCACATTGGGAACTCATGATAAGGTTGAGAAATCAGGCTCTACACTCACTATCACTCGCATTAAGAAAGAAACACGTACGACAACTAAAGAAATACCGTTTGAAACAAGAACTGTTTCAGACTCTAGTACTTCCGAAGACAGTGTTTCGGAAGGTCGTAATGGTGAGAAAACAGTTGTGGAAGAAATCACATACACTAATGGTGAGAAGACTAGCTCAACCATCATTAATGAAACAGTCACGAAGAAACCAAAAACGAAAGTTATCACCAAAGGTACTAAACCTTCGACACCAACATCCGATTCACGTATTTCAGAAGCGAATCCAACAGTAAGGTTATCTAATGGAAATACTGCAGGGACTATCGGTGCCGGTGCAGCAAAAGAGATGGAAAAACGTACCGGTGTTCCAGCAACTACATGGGAAACAATCATAGCCCGTGAGTCTAACGGTAGACTTGACGCATACAACCCGTCGGGTGCTCGTGGTCTATTCCAAACAATGCCTGGATGGGGGCCAACCAATACTCTAGCTCAACAGTTAGACGCAGCAACCAGAGCATATAATACTCAAGGGTTGTCCGCATGGGGATTTTAACAGCTCTTTTTTAGACATTGGTATACACCAATGTCTAAAACGGGGTAAACCCCGAACCCCTCCAAATCCACGATATTAAACGTAAAATATTAACTGGAGAAAATATGAAATTAAAAGAATACTACAAAGAAAAAATTGCTAAATCCAATGACGCGTGGGTACCGTTCACCAGAGCAGTACTCAAAATTATTAGTATGGCATCACTAGTTATATGGTTTTTCAAGTCAGCGTCCTACGACACAGAAACACATAAAACATTCGGTGAAATGGCTCATAGGATTAATCAAATCGAAGAATCAAAACAATTCACAGAAGAATATGGATATCTAATGTTCAACGTAGGTATTCGTGGTATGTTGATTGTTTCACTGGTTCTGATGTTCAGCTATATCATAATTACCGCATTTGTTGACCGTAACCACCCAACAATTATCGGTATTGTGTTAGGGAGTTTGTCTCTACAATTCATACCGACAAATGTAGGTGCCGGTGGTATCGCAATACTGGTTATAGCTGTAGCAATTGCACTCAACTATATGATTAAATTGTATGAGAACGCAAAGTGGGAAATCGAAGAACAAATACGAATAAACACCGAACACGACTTACTAGCAACATATGAACCGTACTTGGATATACAAGTGACAATGAACAACGGTGAAAAAGTCCAAATCAGTGAATTAGCAAAAGCAGACATTGAGGGAATTGTCCTTCAAGAAGTATTAAATAAGCATAGACAAGGCGACCAACAATAGGTCGCTTTTTGTTTTGAGAAAGGTCGACTATGAAAAAGAGAATTAAGAAAAAACAAGCCAAAAGAAATGAACAAGAACTGAAGAAACTAAAAGAACAAATACGTGTCGTGAAAACACTGAGTAGACTACAAGACACAATCAAAAGAACATAGGTAGGTGAGACATAATGACAATACTATTAAAAGGCCCATATAGTCGAAAAGACTATATAAATAGTCAAAATAATTTAAAAGAACAACAAGAAACTCTACGTGAACGTATAGAGCTAATTAAAAATAATGTGATAATGATAGCATTAATAGTGGGTATACTGTACTGTCTAGGTGCAATAGTATATACATTTAACACTCGATACGAAAATGACGATACAAAATTATTGTTCATAATTGGTGGTGCGGTGCCAATCGTCATAATCGCGCAAATCGTATATTACTTTAGTGTGAAACCGTATAATAAACAAATCAAAGACTTATCGGATGAGTCTGAACGACTAGAACAAGACTACCATAACAATATGGTTGAAGTACCGTTATCGGAATATATTGACCGTATAGAAGTTAAGGGTGACAAAGTAACATTCCCACCATTAGATGAGATTGATGAGCGATATCTATATGATGAGTGGTCTCACAACCCATCTGACACAGACCATAGTATTCGCCAAATCTTTAGATTGTATCAGGATTTTTATGAGAAAGACCGTTTATATACAAGGTACACTTACATATGGATATCTATAACACGCGAAGAATGTCTGATGTTAAAAGCAAAAAGGTAGGTGATAAAATGACGATATTGCAAAAAGGCCCTTATACCCGAAAAGAATACAAAGAATATAGAGATGAGCTTGACAAACAAATAGGTGAACTCGACAGTAACATAGAAGACCGTGAACTCCTAAGTATAGTGTTCTCGATACCAGCAGGGATATGTTTCTTTTTCTTACTGATGAAAGGTTTGATAGTAACTGACTCGTTTAGGTTTGGATTTTCAATTGGCCCAAGTACAACACTAACAAATTCAATCAATATATCAATCGCGACAATTATAATAAACACTATATGTGTTGGTGTATATTACCTATTATGTGTTAATCCGTATAAAAATCAACTAAAACAATTGAAAAACGAAAAAGCTGAACTAGTAGACTATTACCGCACAAATCTAGACGACGTACCTCTTGACGATTATATCGAACATATTAGTGTTGTCGGGAACCAGGTGATAATCCCATCCTTAGATACTATTGACGAAAGTTACTTGTACCGTAGGTACAACCGCAGTATATCTGACGGTTATCATAAAACGTCACACACGTATGAATTATGTCCCGACAAACTCAAGGGAAGTTTGACTAACATTCTAATCACAAAAGGTGAATATGCCAAACTTCGACAAAAATCAAAATGCTCACCACGTAGTACGAAACAAACCACTGTAACGAACAAACGATTAGTGAAAATGGCTAACACTACTGAAGTCACAATCGAACACTCTGTAACGACAAAAGATGGAACTCGTACAGAGACATATAAATATACACTATAACAGAATGGTTCGTATACACGAACCATTCTCATGGGGTGAACCCCAAACCCCACAAATTTCGTGAATTATAAACAAAATATTAGAAAGGATGAAAAAAATGGAACAAGATAATGCACTATTAAAATTATCAGATAGAAGTTTTGTCAAACATTTAATGCTGAACACAGAACTATATCAAGATGAATTTAACAAAATAATCAAAGACTTCCCAGCATATGACATTTTAGTTGAATGTTATGAGACAAAGAAAATAACACCAAAACAACGCGAAGTGTTAACAGATGCGTATTTATTACTAAAAGAGAAATATTTTCGACGAAAATTTTAGAAAGGATGAGTGAAATGACAAAAATCAAATTCACAGATTTCTTAACCAAAAATGTGAGTAAGAAATCAGCGAAGAAATTAAACAAGTTACAAAAGACATTAATCAAGAAATAAGAGAGGGTTCACCAATGGAAAAAGTAAAAGGTATATCATTCTACCAACAACCAAATGTAACAGAACTTGCGGGAGAAATTGACGAGAGCGGTGACCTACCAACATTCTACGGAAAAGCAGTCTTATACAAAGAGCCAACAAATCCATATGACGCGAACGCTGTACAAGTGCACGGTGTGAGAACAGATGGTTCATTACACGTAATGGGTCACCTAGGACGTGACGGAGAATTATATCAAAAAATGCTTGAAGGTGTAATACCAAACGGTACTGAAGTTGGATTACGTATCGTGGGATACTCTAGCATTGGGTTATCGGACTCATACCAAATAGAGTTACCAATCGATACAGTCACATATCACGCACAAGAAATCACACCATACGGTACTCAGGATAAACACTTCACAACGAAAAAAGAAATCGAGACAGTAATCCAAAACATAATGCAATTATATTCTCAGTCACCAAATGCGCAAGGTTTAGACCTAAGAGTTGTAAACCAGTTGGCAAACAAAGTGGATATTAAAAAGAATAAAGACATAGCGTTAATGGACGCTGCGGGAATGAACGGGTTACGATACACTAGTAGTAACAACCACGTAACGCTACAACTAAAAATAAACCAACCCGCACCAACAATAATTATAATAAATACAGTATACGGAAAATCTGTATTCGGAAGACCGATAGAAGGTTAAATAATAACCTTCTACGGCAATACTGACACGAAAGGATGGAGAGCAAATGTTAAAACCAAACGAAATAAACAAGATAGTGAAGAATTACAAGTTAGAAACCATCCTGTTTGAGGACGAATACTATATAAACTTAAATCAAGTATGTCGAATTATCGAACATGAGTACAACACTAAGTTGAATACAACAATTGTTGCGAACAAGTTGCGCAAATATAGAAGTGAGTTCGAAACAATTATCGTACATCGCCCGAAAGGGAGCCGATACAAATTCGCAAGGTATCAGCCACTGCAATACACGAGTAATTTAAAATACTACTTACTTGGCGATGTTCCAAAGTTAATCGAAAAAATCAGAAGTGAGGTGTGCAATAATGGAGTATAAATATACACGAAAAGAAATCATTGACCTTATTATCAAACATAACGAACAAAAACATCAACGCACATATTTCGCAGAAAAGATTGGCACAAGGTTCGACACATTCGCACGCGAAGTGGCTAAGATAAGACCGGATATCCGTGCCAAGATAAATAACCGGTACAGTTACACAGATTATTTCAAAGAACTAGCTCTGAAGCATATCCCACTCACTGGACTTAGATATAGACCTACTCCAACACACGAGGATAAAGTGCGTGAGGTTTATAACGAACTCAGCGCAACTAGATATACATACAGAGATAAGAAGTATGTATCAGCAATTTACCTGAGAAAGTATATGGATATCTTTTGTCAGACCAACTATTCTGAAGATATTCACAAACTACTTAAGGGTAAAGTAAAATCAATAGTTGTTCATCACGATGAGATACTATGGGAGTTTAAACACTATGAGCGATACTATGAATTAGAAACATCAATCAAATTACTAGAAGAATTATGGGAAGGGGAATTGAATAATGTCGGTTAAAAATGTCTTAGCTGCAGTTGGTGTAGCTGTAGTTGGTGTGACTGGCGCAAAGGTATCAACAATGGATGTTTTTGCAACAACAGTACATTCGATAAACGAACAAGAAACACTAACGCAAACCATTACATCACAAGATACGGCAATAGTACAACTGACACCGAAATTCGAAGACGAAAAATATACATACAAAAGTTACGGTACTGGTGTATTTATCTCAGACAATGTGATACTAACTGCCGCACACGTGTTACGTGATGATAGAGCGACATTCTCACACATCGCGTTTCATCACAACGGTAAGACATATTATGCTTACCCACAAGATGTGACACTTTATAACGAAAGTTATAAATCATCTGACGCAGATGATATGGCGATTATTAGAGTTAGACTAGTGGATAAACATGCGAGCTTAAAACTTTATGAAGAAAAAGAAAAGACAAAAGTGCACATAATAGGTTATCCGGCTGATAAAGACGAAAAACCAGACTTAAATGTTGGTAGACCGTACGAATCACACGGTGAGACTATCAAACAGCTCCACGGATTATGGTACACAACAGCTTACACGCTCCCTGGGATGAGTGGTGCACCACTTCTTAATGAAAAGAATGAGATAATAGGTCTTCATGTTGGTAAAGCAACAACTGAAGACATGATTGATAGAAAAAAGAAATTCTCAACATCAATCAGACTTGATTCGAAAAGAATCGAATGGTTACAAAAACAAATCGAAGAAAACGCATCGTGGACTTCTCCACGATAATATGATATAATTAAATTAAAACAATAGAAAGGCGCCCTGAAGGGTGAAACAATAAATTAAAATGGAAAAATTCAAGAAAACAATAGACAAATCATTATCAACAAATAAGGGTAACGAAACTCACGTATTCTTATCGTACAACCCAAATATTCTAAACGACGTAAACGTTATAGCTCGTGGTAATATGCAAGATGTAACGAGATTACTAGCTTCAGCAATCTTAAGTTTAAATGTAGAGCAACGTGTAAATGTATATACTCACCTTGTCATGCAAGATGATGATGTATTTACAGAAGTAGCTCAAGAATACGCTGACAGATACGTAAACGGTGATAATAAATAAGACCTACTTAGGTCTTAAAGGACTTGACCTGAGCATGTCATTAAACTACTTAATCTAAAGAAAACGGAGAATCATATGAATAAGAAAAAGATGCTACTAATGCTTTCTGCATTATTTACACTAGGTGCTGGCGCGCATTCAGCGAGTGCCGCAGAGGTAACAAAGAACGGGCAAGAAATCACAGTTAATAAACCAGATGTGACAGCAGTTGCCCACGGTGACAAATATTCATCGGTAACGGTTAAATACGGTGTCAAATTTGATGACCAATTAACTATTAACCAAGGTGATAAGGTTAAGTTCACTTTACCAAACGAGTTAGGTCTACAAACCAACTATAACTTTGACGTTAAATCGGTAGAAGGTAACGTGGTTGGTAATGCGACAGCTGATGTTGCAACGAAAGACATCACTACAATTTTCAACGATTATTTCAGTTCACATCCTATGAATAAGACTATGAATTTAGAACTTATGACGAAATGGGATACTGAAAAGGTTAGTGGTAAAGAAACTAAAGTTTACGACCTAAACTTTAACGGTACAATTGTTCCTACAACACTAAAGAAAACTGGTACACCAGACTCTAACGAAGTCGTTAATAAATGGGGTGGTCAAGACGAAAAAGACCCTAGTACAGTTCATTGGGGAGCTAGATTAAATTATAGAAAAGATAATCTAACAAATGTTACTATTACAGACACACTTGATAACAATCATGAATACGTTAAAGGTAGTCTTAAAGCTCGAATCATATCTAGTATTGACCCTTGGACTATAGTCAGCGAAATTGCAAAAGAAAATATTAATGAAACTGACCACGGGTTTACAATTACTTTACCTACTCTAGACCAGATTGTAAGTATAGAATATGATACAAAAGTAAAAGATTTGTCTAAAGACCCTAAAAATAATATCCGAATCCAAGCAACTAATGGATTAGATTGGGATAAAGACGTGTTAGTACAAATTGTTAGAGGTTCAGGTAATGTTTCTGGTGACCAAATCCCACCACAACCATCAAAAGAAGAGCCTACTGAACCGGTAAAAGAAGACCCAGTGAAACCTTCGAAAGAAGAACCAGTGAAACCTTCTAAAGAAGAACCAACTAAACCTTCGAAAGAAGACCCAGTGAAACCTTCGAAAGAAGAACCAACTAAACCTTCTAAAGAAGAGCCAACTAAACCTTCTAAAGAAGAACCTGTTAAACCTTCTAAAGAAGAACCAGTGAAACCTTCAAAAGAAGAGCCAACTAAGCCTTCTAAAGAAGAACCAGCTAAACCTGTTAAACCTTCTAAAGTACAGAGTGGAAACAAAATGTTACCAAATACAGGTACAGCAACAGACTCAACTATGCTATTAGGTTTCGGGTTATTAATCACAGCTCTAGTTGTAAGAAAATTCAAAACTAACTAGACAAATCGGAATAGACATGCTATAATTATAGTGTGTCTATCTTTTTTTGCCGTTTTGTATACACAAAACGGCACTATCGGGGTGACTACCCCGCACCCCTTCTTTTTCATGAATTAACAATCAAGGAAGGTGAACCGATTGAAAAATTTCGAAAAACAATCTAGGAAAGTCCGGGGGATACCGTATGTTTAACGTGGAAATAATCTCGACCGGGTCAGATGGAAATTGCGTTGTAATTGACGATACAATCATGATTGACCTCGGACTAACTAGAAAGAAAACAAAAGAATTATATTCAGGCGAATTGGACGAAATAAAGTGCAGTATAGTGACACATAAACATCAAGACCATTGTTCATTACCGTTTGTAAAACACCACATTGAGCAGGAGAATAAACTTATAATCCCGAACGACGTGTACCAGAAATTAGTAGAACAAGGTAAAATAGATTTAGACTATACACCGAATCTAACAGTGTTACCTAACACACCGAAAGAGGTTATAACGTATACTCTTGATGATTATATACTTACATTTTATCCTCAGAAACACTACGACATAATTAACTATGCAGTACTTATCGAACGTGGTGATGAGCGCCTATTGTACGCGACTGATTTAGATACCCTTCATGAATCGGACGTTGGTGTTGGACTATTTACCATTGAAGGTAAATTCGACATCCTAATACTTGAAGGAAATTTTGACGAAGAATGGCTACGGTCATATATTACAGAGACGATAGAGACATATGATGAATACACAGATACATCCGAATTCGACACAGACGATTTGAGTAGGTGGGTGCGCTCACATTACGCACAACTTCCAAAAGAAGTATCAGCACCACTATTTAGAGCGGTGCAAAATATGCGACACTTATCGAAACAAGAGGCGAGAAAATATGCAAAACGTAAGCTCAAACCTGGTGGCGTATATTATGAAGTCCACAGGTCATCACTGTTTTATTCTGAACCGAGCCAATGGCAGGTGGTATAATGACAAATGAAATTAAAGAATTACACGCAGTCAGTCTAAAAGCTGACCGCTCACTTTGGGAGCAAATCGCTTCTGAAGTACACACCTTATTACCTAAGGTGCAAAATGATACGCTAACATCAGACGACATTAAAAACGTTCAAGGGTTAGTGGCTCATGTAAAACAGTCATCAACTGATTATAACCGATATTTAAACGGGTTGATGGCTGGATATAAAGCAGAATTACAACAAAATTTAAACGCGATAGGCTACCCAGTTATTGAGCAATATGTAGTTAGAAAACGTACAGCTCAGCAACAAGAAGTGAACAGACGAATCGCTGAGAAGAACGAATTATTCCAACAGTACGTGAATAACGCACTTTTGGGGACATCGTATATCCATAATAGTACGTTACGAAATCATCTAATCTCGTTCATGCACCCACTATTTCCAAAATTATCAAGTGGAGCAGAGAGTAAAATGATGACGGAAAGAGACTGGGCAAACGTCCACTCGGTGGTTAATAACTTAGTGCGAGCTATTGACAGCACGATGAATCCAGTTATCGCTCAGCTCCCATTACACTCACAAACGATGAAGTTATATGTGGATGTACTACGTACAGCGGATATCTCTAAATTACATAATATTCAAGAAGCTATCGCCGAAGATAGAATGTTCTTCATTGAATTAATTTTAACACAGAAACTACAAACTGAGGCTGATGTTCTTGGCCAAATCACAGAGGTCATCAACTCAGAATCTACAGACAAAATAACACAAATCCAGTTTATACTAGATATCTGGAAGAAAGCAGGTAAATAATGACTAACTTATTCACACAATCTTTTGACTCTTTATTACAACAAGCAACTGGGCAAGTTCCAGTTCAACAACCAGCTCAACAACCAACTCAACAAGCAACTCAACAACCAGTGCAAACTCAACCAGCACAAGTTCAACCAGCACAAGCTCAACCCGCGCAAGCTCAACCCGCGCAAGCTCAACCAGCTCAACAACCAGTGCAAACTCAACCTGTGAATAATACACAAGGTTATGTTGTAGATGTGTTTGGTGGAAACGATACACCTCAAACACCACCTCAAACACATTATAACGGATTCCCAACAAGCGTTGCTCCTGAGCAAACCGTAGCTCAACCAACACCTCAAGCTCAACCAACACCTCAAGCTCAACCTGTTGTTGAAACAAAAGCTGAAGAACCTAAAGTCGAACCTAAAGCAGAGGTTAAAGCTGAAGAGCCTAAAGCTGAAGAATCTAAAGTTGAAACTAAGAAAGCAACTAAGAAAGCAACTAAGAAGAAAACGACTAAATCAGAACCAAAAGTTGAAGAGCCAGCAATCACAGTTGACCACATCTTAGATGAAGAGACTAAGAAGGCTGTTGCTGACCAATTATATTCAACAATGTATGAATTAGCATTTGGTGTGATTAAAACAGCTATCACAGATGCTGCTACAGCAGCAATTAACGACTTAAAAGGTAAGTAGAAATGAACTTAAATGAAAAACAACAAACCTTAGCTGACGCCCCTGTCAAACAATTAACGATAGGGGCCGCTATGGCCGGTACAGGTAAGAGTACTACTATGGTAGCTCGAGCTAAAAAGATACTCACAATGTATCCGTCAGGTAACTTACTTATCATATCATTCACTAAGTTATCAGCTCGTGATTTACGAGAGAAATTATCTAAAACACTGACCAAGGAACAAATGAGACGTGTCATCACAGGTACTTTCCACTCGGTTATGGGTCAGATTATCAAAGATAACGCAATGACTGTTGGTCTAAATTCTAACTTTTCAATAATTGATGAGAGCTCAACACGTACTCTATATCGTCGTATTCTCGATACACATATTGGTCGTGATGAAGAATTTGACCAATTTCTATTATCATGGACAAACCCATTAGCGTGGTCTAACTGGAAACCCGGTGATGAGATTAAATTTAAAGCATCGGACATCAACATGATAGTGTCATCAATAGGTGCACTTGTCAATATGAGTGAACCAACAGAATTGGACAAGGGTGTATTCTCTAACCAAACTATCCAACGATTCCGTAAATCTAATCGTAAAACGTTTCAGATAACGGATACCGAGAAACTTGAACGAATCGTTAACTTCTGTTATGAAGTATTCAAAGAGTCGATACTTGAGGCGCGTAAAGCGAACGTAATCACATACGACCAGATATTATTTATTATGCACCTAATGGTGAATTCGGATAAAGATATACTTGGTAAGTTTAGAAACTCACTAATTCACACCATGGTAGACGAAGCTCAGGATACTAACGCTCTACAGTTTGAGTTTATCAACAATATAGAAAACGGGTCACTAACCTTAGTTGGTGATGTGCACCAAAGTATCTACTCATTCCGAGGTGGAAGACCTGATATATTCCTGAGTTACCTCGATAAAGGTGTGGTTTATCCACTCGAGACAAACTATAGGTCATATCAACCAATATTAGATTATGCGAACAATCTAATCAAGTATAATACTGAGGGTGCTGACTATATGTACGATATGGTCTCAGCTATTGAAAATAATGATGAATTTGCAGGTGTCACATATCGTGAATACGAAGATGATACTAAAGAAGCTGACGCGATTGTCAATTATATCAAAGCTATTCACGCTCACGGTATAGATTATTCGGATATAGCTATTCTGGTTCGCTCACGAATGGCGCTCCCAATTCTGAACAGAGAATTACAGGTAAATAAAATTCCAATCAACGATACAACATCATTTGCAGACTTCATGAAGTCTGAAGTCATGGTTGATATGCTAAACTTCCTGAAAATTCTCGTCAATCCTAAAGATATCTACGCGTTTATCGCGACTCTAGATAGACCTAAACGAGGAATTGGAGAGGTTGCTCTTAGAAAAATAGAGCTACTAGCTATCAAATATGATATGTCGGTAATTGAATTCATACTATCTGAAAAGATAGATGAACTAACACCTGGATTACAGAAAAAAGTAGCCGTCTATCGTGACGTGTACCTATCACTTCTTGAACACAACAAGGACTTCACACTTGCTGAAGCTGTTGACTTCTTGCTTAGAGAAACAGGATACGAAGTCTGGACACAGAATCTTAAGAATTCAGATAGATACGCAAAACATATAGACACGCTCAAAGAGTTAGTCGCTACGTTCAGTGATGAGTATTACGCTACTCACACAGAATCCACACTGTTTGATGTGGTCAATGCGTTCACATTTGATATGGAATCTTTTGTCAAGGAAGAAACTCCAGAAGGTGTGACAATTGCAACAATGCATGGTGCCAAAGGATTAGAGTGGGATTATGTGTTCCTACCATCACTCGAGGAACAATCGTTTGAACTCATGGCTCTTGACGATAGTGATTATGAGAGTGAGAGACGATTGATGTATGTGGCACTTACTCGCGCTCGTAAAGGATTATTCTGTACTAGCGCACTATCTCGAGTGACATTTAATCACCCAGAAACATTATCTCCAGCGAATTTCCTTATCGAAGCGAAAATTCCTAGATATAACAACTAACACTTGACAAATTATCGCTACTATGGTATAATAACTATAGTAGCATCACTTAACCTATCTTGCGTAGTGATACGCAAGTTAAGAGCTAATGAGAATGTAATGAATTTTGTTCACCTCCCTTTTCTTTAGTCATTACTGTGGGTGCAACTCCCACATAGCTCACCATTTACGACCCGCATTTGCGGGTTTTTGTTTTAATACATACAATAATTAGTGGTGCTACATTATTTTACAAAAATAACCACGGTGAAAGGATTCGTTTTTCCGAACCCAATAATTATGGTATAATATAGGTGAACAAACTAACGTGAAAGGAAACTTTGCATGAAAAATGAGAACTTAATAAAAGCTATAACTAGCAAGCAGACTAGTGACTTACTCCCAATCATGAAGGCAGCATATCAATTGGACCCTATGCCGAAACATGAGTTAGGTGCTTTAGCGAAACAAACTAACGATAAGTTAGGATATAAGTTATTCGACGATTATCATTATCCTAGACTAGTTCGTGACGTATCGATGGTTACGCGTGCAATGCAACACAATGCGATTAAACCAATTGATTCGGATATTGACCTCAAAACTCAGCTAGAAGCTCAAATGAGACACGCTATCGCTATCCAAAATGAAAAGTACGATAATATCGTATTACCAGCGCTAGGTGACGATGCGTTATATCCTGAAGCGTATAAGAGATATGTGAAAGAGTTAAATGGATTCGACGCTCAAGCGTTCAGAAATGTTGTAAATAAACTGACTGAGCTAAAAGAGTCAGACCCTCAAGAATTAGCCAACTGGTCTTCACGATTCGAATATGTTGCAAAATACGCATATGAGCGCGACGCTTACAACAAACAAGCTACCGAAATGTATGAGCTTGATGCAACACCTGATGAATATGGTGATTTAATCAGACCATACGATATAGCTCGTACGAATGCACACAATGGTCTTATTGACTTATTTAACAAACTAAATGAATTCGCATGGCGAAATAATATGAGTAAACCATACCCAGAACAACAATACTTCGACAAGAGTAATCCTATGGATAGAGCTCATGTTGCAGAAGTATTACTTCAACAAGAACCTCTACTAGAGTCTACACACCTGTTTTTGCTTAGCGAGCGAACTATGATGAGTGACACGGAAAGGTATAAACAAATGACCTTTGCCGAACAACTCGAAGTAGCTCGCAAATATAACGACGCCAAAGAGCTAGAAGAAGGTGTCAAAGAACTATACGAAAACGAACTAGAAAGGTAAAATTGAATGAGACAATTTTGGGATATGGAGTCGTACGATAACCTCTTTTGTGCAGCGTTCATAGATGATAATGATTTTCTAGAAGTGCACTATCTTGTCAACAATCCATTTGATGCAAAGAAAGTTGAAAGAGCGTGTCGAGACTCAGGTTACGAATATAAACTGTATGATTTAACAAAAGATGCAACCAGGTTTGCAGAACATATGAGAATACAAGTACCTTCACTCGGTAAGGATTCACTCCTTGCTGAGTTTCTAGGTTTAGAAGAGGACGAAGTCGCACCGAAAATAGATAAGTATATTGCTTATAACTCGTTATCGTACGATATACAGATGTGGGACTTCTTTAAAAAGACAATTGTCGCTGGGCGCACACACACTACGCCCGAAACCCTACGTGCATTTTCTGACACGTTAATTAATGATACAGCTAAGCGTGTACGAACTACGGATTACGAAATGTATGGTAATCAAATTGATGCGGGCTATTTGAACGAAAAGATGGTGGACAGGGGTCGTATCATCATTGGGTTAAAGACCTTAGTAGGAATGATGGGTGGTTCGATTATCGAATCAGAATCAAATAAAACAGGTCACTCAGAAGACGTCTATGCAGATATTTTATACTGTATTAACGACGTAGCGGAACTTAAAGATGTTGTTTATCTTGGTTCGAAAATGGAAATTACACAAACTGTACGTGAAAGTTTACTTCAAGCGTACGAATCATTAAGTCGTAAAAACATCACAGTAAATGCATCAAGTGCTAAATTCGTGGAAAACATCATTGCACCAGATACACCAATTGTGGACAGCCCGACTGTAACATTTATGTACCCAGCAGCTCACATCGCAAAAGAGCGCGGTATAGAACAGTTCGACATGTTAGAGTACTTTAAAGATTGGTATGTGACAAACGTTTATAACCAAGTCGCGAAACACAATCCAAAAGTGGCTAACGAACATTATGCGAAGTTTATGTCAATATATAACTTCTACGCATCTTTCCGTGGGAAAAACTGGAACGACTCAACTAATCACGTACTTAGATTTAAAATTCCAGCAGAACCGAAAACAAAACGAAGAGAATTACTCGATACATTTGGTACTTACTTACCATTAATTGACAAATATGGTGTAGACTCGAACACTCACGTCAACTTCTCAATTGGTGGTATACATGGTGCTGAAATTTTCGGTGCTCAGTTAGAGCAAGATAAGAAAAAGATTAAGAAACTTAGGAACCAATACAAATATATTTCGAAGATACCGAAAGGAGAAGTGTCGCAAGCACTCCTCAATTTGATTAAAAACCAATCAAGAACGTCAGATACAGGGTATCCAACTAAGTTATTACATGAGGTCCCATACCTATATAACAATTCAAAACGTACTGACGAAATCCTCCACGAGGACGATTTTTCTGTCTTCCAATGCATCCCAACCAAGGTGCGTGAAGACTTAATTTCGAGGTACAAGTATACATCAACGTGTCACACATTACACCAGGACTTCGCCGGCTACTACCCAATGCTCCTCATCAATCTCGGAGTATTCTACGACGGTAATGGTCGAGACGTATATCGAGAAATCTATAACCACCGAATCGCTGTTAAAGCAAAACTCAAGACTATTCCATTCGGAACTCCTGAGTGGCATGCGGTAAATATTGAACAGGAAGGTTATAAGTTAATACTAAACTCAGCATCTGGAGTACTAGACGGGTCATTTGACACTAACGTGCGCGCAAACAACAAAGCAATTGCTATGCGTGCTATTGGACAAATGATTACCGCAATCATCGCTATGGCTGTTGCGTTAGAAGGTGGTAAAGTACCATCATCTAATACTGACGGTATCTACGTTTATGATATTTCAGAAGAGGTGAACCAAGCTATCCTTGACCGCGAGTTACCGAAATTAATGGTAACAATCGACCCTGAACACATCTTCTTTGTATCTAAAGATACGAATAATAGGATGGAGTCTCATGATGGTAAGATTGTATCTGCCAAAGGTGGAATGCTTACAGCATGGCAAGGTGCACAAATTGATAGTAGATTAACGCACCCAGCGTTAATCGACAGAGTTCTAACAATATACCTCCAAAATGAAGATATAGTGAACAAACCAATCGACAAGAAGTTAATCAAGAAAGCCCTTGAAGAATACAAGTCACAAGCATCGAAACGAGAGTTTGTACAAATGGCATCGTGGGTCATGAGACCGACATCAGGGTCTCTATTTGTTGATGATACAGACACTGTCCACAAAGGCACATTACGCTCTTGGTTAACGGGAGAAGGTATCCAAATGTCTAAATACAATGTAATGCAAATGGAGCCTGGTAAGAAATTCAATCAATTCTTAACAGAATTACCTGATGACGCACCACTCGCTGAACCCGATACACTTGTTAGATTGTATAAACTTCTTGGTAAGGACGAAGTTCACAAGCATTGGCCTAACACAATGAGTGTGGCTGAATTTGAACAGTACAAAGCTGATTTACTCGAGCAAGGTGCTACAAAAATCCCTTCAGTTCCAACACTGAAGAAAGCTAAAATATCAAATCTTGGTGACAATATGAAATTACACCTTGATAACTCATCTCTTATCAAAAAGACTGACGAAGAGATAGACGAGATATACGATAAACTAAACTTAGACTCGTACGTAGACATGACCGCTGAGTTCACTGAGAAGTGGGTTAATGTACTACAAGCATCGTAGTCTACAATCAATCCCTGAAATTTTTCAGGGATTTTTATTTTCATGCTTGACAATTGCGTCGAGTTATGATATAATATAAATATAACAAGTAGAAATCACAATTGCTGTCAAAAAAAAATGTGAAAAAGACTTGACAGGTGACACACTTCATGATATAATATGATTATAACATGAGAAATATACCAAACATACCAACATACCAATATACCAAAACATACCTAAAAGTCACTTGACAATGTTCTCTTGTTGTGTTATAATTTATTTATACCGATGATATCCTAACGATATCGAACGATAAAATTGCTTGACAAAGACCAAGCTTTGTGGTATAATAAAAATACGGCCCTCCCGTCTAAGAGGTTGGATGTGTGACGAGCATCTGTAAAAATGAGTCACCTAAGTAAGTAAGTCTCAAATAAAAACTCAAAAAGTAAAAACTCAAGAAAGGAACGAACCGAAGGGTTAACAGCCTGGAATCACCAATGACTGACTGGACTTAGTAGTTGCGACTACGATTCGTACAATAGTATAGGTTCAAAACAAATATATGGCAAACTCATTCACATTCGAAAGAAATATTTCAATTTACCCAGGAGAAGATTACAACGGAAAACCAATTAAGAAATTAGTATTTACAGGACACGACATCGAAAACGTACCAGCAGAATTATTCAAATTAAAAATCAGTGCATCTAAGAAACCAGAATTAGCGGGTTCAGTGATGACTAGATATGTATCATGGAAATTAAATGCTCAATTACCATGGTCAAGTAAATTACCAAACACAATAACTATGCAAACACCAGTAGAAGCGGTGAAAAACGAATTAGTAAACGTATTCCGCCAATATCCTGAAGCTGTTTTCTCAGTATCAATTAAGATGCCAGGACAATTCGGAAACATCGAAACACCTCAAGGAGCTTACTCAATCTTTGACTTCAAAGTAGACCCTATCGCAGGAAATGTGGGTTACTACCTAGTTAAAGATACTCCAGCAACTGTTACGTTAACTTTAGCAGAAAACAAAGGTAACGACTACTTCAGAGTAGCATTAGCTACAACTAAATCACCTGATGAAATATTCAGACGTAGCGGTCACGCTAAAGTTTGGGGTGCTGAAGAAACTACAGTATCAAGTTTCGGAGCAACATCAAGTTTTGACGCACCAGCACCAACAGGTGGATTTGCGGGTGTTGCAACTCCAACATTCGACTCACCGGTAGGTGACTTTGGAGCTCAAGGATTCGGAGCACCAGCACAAAGTTTTGGTGCACCAGCACAAAGCTTCGGCGCACCTGCTCAAGGATTTGACGCACAAGGATTTGGTGCACCTGGATTCCAAAATCCAAATAACGGACAATAATACCGAAAATCGGACACTCACTCTAGGGGACTTGTTCCCCTAGGTGTTTTGTCATATTCTAAAGGAAAGGAGTCGTCCTAGACGACTGTGTCATTTATGGAACGTGTTATTATTATGACTCGCGAACTATACTTCTATGAGGTGAGATATATGAGAATGCTCACACCCCTAATTGAAGCTGGGATAGTTCGCAAATTACAAGAAAAATCAGACATATTAGAATTCGTTGTCGACTTAACTCGTGAAGCAGGAGGAGATAGAAACTTTGAAAGTTATGTCTCAGGTCTAATTCCACCGCACTCTAAACCGAGCGACATCTATGAAATGTTCTTGATGCATCACCCAGCAATCCCACCAATGTACATAGCAACGTACAATAAAGGAAAATATTACCATATAGAAAAAGCAACAACACCAGCACTTCGTGATTTTATTGAGAGAATTGACGAAGACCACATTATTCCATACTTAGGAGGCGCTTATGCAGCCAATCTTGAATAAACGTGCAAACAACAAACTTCGCAGTCTAGTGCGTAAGAAAAACGCCCACGACGCTACATTTTATCTTATCGAAAAATTCGGAGACCATCCTGTATTTAGAGTGCAAGACAGCATTCTATTAGAGTTAGTTGACACGCTCGAGTCTCTATATCATGAAGAGGATAGAGTCTACTATTGTCAAATGGCGATACCGTATTTACAGCGTAAGATTAATGATTACTACGAGACGCGAGATAAATACGCCAAAGTACTTTCGAAATTATCTCGACCATCAAACAACCCGTTATGGACTAAGACTGCGCGTAAAGAAGCCGGGTACACACCAGAATGCATCCAGAGTACGCTTGAGAGGCTAGATGCCAAATATCTTTATGCTCAGTACGATACAGGTTATTATTACGAGCAATATCTAATGTGGGAATGGCTGTTGTCACAATTTGAATATTACATTTCTGTTACATCCTAGACTTTTCTACCAAACTGTGGTATAATTAAGTTGTGGCCAAACAATTGGTGAATAAAAGGATAAGATGAAAGGACAAATATGGCAAGAATACAACACATTCAAAGACGTAAATCAGTAAGCGTTGTAGCCTTAAGTTCCCTTCTAGCTGGTGCTGCGACTCAAACTGCAAGCGCCCACGAAGGAACTCAGGAGACTACAAGCGCTTTAGCAGTAAAGAAAGAAACTCCAAAGGAAGCTACTCCTGTAGCACCTAGTGAAACTCCAAAGGAATTAACTCGTGATGAAAAACGAGCTGAACTCAAACAACAAATCGACAAAGTTTCAGCAAAAATGAAATTAGCTGAAAACGGTGAAGTGGAAAACCATGACGCTGAAGTTGCTAAGAAAGTTCAGAAATTAAATCTGAAATCAGAGAAAACTACACTTGAAACAAAAGTGCAAGCAATTGACGAAGAAATTGATAAAGAAAAAGAAGCTGAACGTAAAGCGACAGCAGAAAAAGTTGCCAAAGTAGCAAAAGAAGAAAAAGCTAAACAAGAAGCTAAGAAACAAAAAGCGACCAGTAACACAACTGTTCGTTCAGCATCTCACAACTATAGCTACACTCCAACATCAACTTATGATGTATCCGAACCAGCTACAGCCGGGTCAATTAGACCGAATATCGTACAAACAGCGAATTCATATCCATGGGGACAATGTACATGGGGTGTTAAATGTTTAGCGCCATGGGCTGGAAATTACTGGGGTAATGGTAATATGTGGGCAGCAAGTGCTGCATCACAAGGATTTAAAGTTGGTACCACACCAAAACCAGGTGCTATAGCTGTTTGGAGTGGTAACCACGTGGCATACGTAACAGACGTACGCAGTAATACGGAAATTCGAGTATTAGAATCAAATTATGCAGGAAATCAAAGTATCGGAGATTACAGAGGTTGGTTCAACCCAGTAAACGCTCAAGGTTCAGTATCTTATATCTACCCTCCAGGTACATAGAAAGGAAGACATTATGCAAATCGTATATTACACTCTAACAGGAAATTGTAAACGATTCGCACATAAATTAGACGAAAACGCCATCCCGATGAATGAATATCAGGATGGTGATTTTGTTTTAGTTTGCCCAACTGTTGGGTTTGGAGTAGTTCCAAATGCGGTCGTGAAATTCCTAAACAAAACACACAACAATTGTAAACTAATACTGTCATCAGGTAATCGTAACTGGGGCCCAAATTTCGCAAAGGCCGCAGACATTATAGGTGAGAAGTTGAACATAGATTACTACAAATTTGAACTCGCTGGTAACTCAGACGACGTAGACAAAGTTAAACGACTAATTAATCACTATCGATAGTCACTTTACATATTTTGCTATCTATGGTATAATAGTAGTGAAGCACTGGGATAATTCCCAACGAAAATCAGAAAGGTAGGGTGGACATGAAACATAACCACATCGAATTAAATAACGCTATAACACAAACTGACCCGAAAACTGGGTTCTATAATCTAGAAAAAGACCAAGAGGCGCTAGCTGTTTTCCTTGAAGAAGTTAAGGAAAAAACTATGCATTTTCCTGATGAGATTGAGAGATTAATCTATCTTGTAGACGAAGATTTCTATTTTGACGTCTTTGAGTTTTATGAAGAGTCGTTCTTGAAGAAATTAATTAAGAAGTCTTATTCATACAATCATAAGTTCGCATCATATATGGCTGCGACCAAATTCTATCAAGACTATGCTCTGAAAACTAACGACAAGAAAATGTATCTGGAAAATATCGAGCAACACAATATTATTGTTGCCTTATATTTAGCTCAAGGTGATGAGAACTTTGCAACTGAACTACTTGACGCACTAATGCTTAGTATCTATCAACCAGCAACACCAACGTACTTAAACGCTGGTCGTACACGTCGAGGAGACCTAGCATCATGTTACTTACTACAGTTAGACGATAGTTTAAATAGTATTAACTATAACGAAGGTGTAGCGAGACAACTATCGAAAATGGGTGGTGGTGTAGCGTTAAACCTTTCTAGGTTACGAGCACGTTCTGAAAGTATCAAAGGAATCGAAGGTGTAGCTAAAGGTGTCTTACCTGTGGCAAAATCTCTAGAAATGAGTTTCCAATACGCTGACCAATTAGGTCAACGCCCTGGTGCAGGAGCTGTGTATCTAAACATCTTCCACGCGGACTTACCAGAATTCTTAGACACTAAGAAGGTGAATGCCGACGAAGGATTACGCCTTGCGACTATATCTACAGGTGTAATTGTTCCAAGTAAATTCATGGAGCTTGCCAAAGCGAATAAACCGTTCTTTATGTTCTACCCACATAACGTTTATAAAGTCTATGGTAAGACTCTAGACGATATAAATCTTGATGAGATGTACGACGATATGGTGGCGAATCCAAAAATTAGAAAACGTGAAGCATCAGCTCGTGACATCCTAAACCAGATTGCGAAAATGCAATTACAATCGGGTTATCCGTATCTGGTATTCAAAGATAACGCAAACAAAGTTCACCCACTCAAAAATATTGGTGAGATTAAGCAAAGTAATTTATGTGTATCAGGTGATACTAAAATTCTTACTAAAGAATATGGATACGTAGACATTCAAACAGTATCTGGTCAAGATTTATTCGTATGGAACGGTCAAGAATGGTCATTATCACCAATTCGACAAACCGGCGAAAATCAGGAATTGGTACGCGTCACACTTTCAAACGGGATGCATTTGGATTGCACACCATATCATAAATTTTATGTGCAAAATAACCATGAAATAAAAGAGGTTCGTGCATCAGAATTGAAACAGCTTGATACGCTTATAGACTTTGATTTACCAAATGAGAACAAAAATACGGCTACACCTAAATCGGATACTCTTCAAGGCAACTTACTTGAGTTACAAGAAAGAGGAATTCATAGTTACATTAACGATGACAAACTCGTTCAAGTAAAAGCGCCAATTCACGTTACAAGCATCGACCCATTACCAGGAAAACACTACACATACTGTTTTAACGAACCAATCAGACATATGGGTATGTTCAATGGTATCTTGACTGGGCAATGTTCAGAAATTCTACAGCTACAAGAGACTTCGACAATCACCAATTATGGTCAAGAAGACGATATACGTCGTGACATTGTATGTAACTTAGGTTCAATCAATATAGTGAATATTATGGAGTCTGATGATTTCTACGCACCTATCAAGTCGGCAATGAAGGCACTAACAACTGTAACCGACCTGTCACAAATCGAAAATGCTCCAGGTGTCAGAAAAGCTAACGATGAGCTACACTCTGTAGGGCTTGGTGTAATGAACTTACATGGTTTCTTAGCTAAAAACCACATAGAATATGAAAGTGAAGAGGCGAAAGAATTCGCATCAGTGTTCTTTGCGATGATGAACTATTACAGTTTACTATCGTCATGCAATATTGCAAGAACAAGACGTGTAACATTCAAAGATTTCGACAAATCTGAATACGCAAACGGAAACTATTTCGACCAATACTTAACTCAGGAGTTTAAACCACAATCTCCTAAGATTATCAAATTATTCGAAAAATTCCATATCCCAAGTATCGGAGACTGGGAATATCTGAAAAAACGTGTGCAAAAATACGGACTATATCATGCATATCGCTTAGCTATCGCTCCGACACAAAGTATCTCTTATGTACAAAATGCGACAAGCTCAGTTATGCCTGTAGTAGACCTAATCGAACGACGTAGTTATGGTAATGCGGAAACATATTACCCAATGCCATTCCTAGATGTTATTACAGCACACTATTATAAGAGTGCGTATATGATTGACCAAATGAAGTTAATTGACCTCATTTCAGTCATTCAACCTCATATTGACCAAGGTATTTCAACTATACTGTACGTCAATAGTAATATATCAACACGTGAGTTATCTAAGTATTACGCTTATGCTCACCACAAGGGATTAAAATCCCTATACTACACAAGAAACAAACTCTTTGCTGTTTCATTTTTCCAACGATTTAAGGTGTTTCTCATCTTTCACTTCCATTTCAAGAACAAATAACCTTCCTTACTCTGAATATTGTTGTTTTCATAATATGAACGAAACAGCTTGCTCTTTTTCATTCTATATCGAACCTATAAACTTGTTATCACTATATTTTTCTGCGTTTTTTCGAAAAAGAATGTTCCTATTCTCTATAATTCATATTACACGATTTTATTTTTTTTAAAATTTTTTTGAAATCGTATTTGCATCAAAAAAAAAGATGCCTATTGATCAAAATAAGCATTCTTTTCCCGTTTTACCAAATAATAAATTCCTTCCGGTTTGATACCGGTTGATGTGATATTGATTTTTTATACTGTTAATTAAATCGCTTTTCCACCTTCAGCAACATTTCCAAATTTGCTTTTTCATATTCATTGAATAAACTCTCTTTCACATAAGTGTCTGTCAATCCGGGTTGTGGATAATACCAAGATTTTCTTTCGAAATACTCCTGATTTTTCGGCTTCTTGAACACAAATCCATGTCTTGCATACATTTCGTTAACCGCTAAGCGAATCAGATTTTTTCCACCGTAATCTGCAAGTGCCTCTACTTCTTCCAATTCCAAATATCTCATATCGGAATCGGGTAACACATATTCCGCTGTTGACAGATCCTGACTATAAGTTTGTGTTGATTTACCGGACAACACAGCACCATATTTTTTGATTGCACACTCTTCTAAGAACTCAAAAAATTGGTCTATTGCAAGTTCATTCTGTGGAACATCATTGAATGTTAAACTATGGAACTCATAACTTGCTGAACCGTCTGAAGACATTCCAAGCCACACATATTTCAAAACTGATACAACAGGAACACCGTCATAAACCATATTGCCTGTTATCTTTATATAGGTTCTTCCGTCTTCTTTAGACTGATAAGATTCATACGTTGGCGAGCCGATAGCTGCATCAACCAACTGTCCTAATGAATAATCAGAACCGTCAAAAGTAAAGTCTTTAATATCTTCTTTTGCCTGATCTTGCAAACCAGATGTATCCACACTTTTTCCTTCTGTATTCGCAATCTTGTTTTTAATCTGAGCTGTATCACAGGCACACAACAATAACATCGTTGTCAAACACAGACAAAGCCCGCTCAAAAACTTCTGATTTTTTTTCAAAGTATACACTCCCTCTACAACTTTTTTCATAAGCAAAATTTTGACGACTCTGTTCTTTCGAAGTTTCTCTTATTCTTACACTATCTGCATTGCATAACAAAACAGCAGAAATTTTTGTACTAAAAAACTTCTGTATCCATCAAAATATGTTATATGGTTGATTCTATGTAACAAAATTTCTGTAACAAAAAAATTTTGTGCCGATTATGACATTTCTATCATACCACAACCGGCACAAATTTTCATTTAATTTTTTAATTAACAGATATCCATTTCAATAAAAAGCAGCCGTCATGTAACACCATATTTTTAATGATAGCATAGATGCAAAAAGTTTTTGAAACAGTTTACGATGCCTGATACCAAGTGATGATAAAAGAATGAGAATCCAATATCATCGTATCAAAAAACAGATTTTTATTATAAAACTCATTGTTCTTCCATAAAAAATGAAGTGTTTCAGCCACTGAAACAGCTATGGGCAGACTCTGTAAAAGTGTAACTGAACGGATAAACGAAACAATCAAAAGTGCAACTATTGATTCAATAGTTTAATTGGGTTTTCGTATTATAATATCTTTCATCAGTGATTCGTATCCGATAAAAAAGACTTCGTGAGCAATCCTCAACGAAGTCTTTGTTTACTCAGCAACAAAAGAGAATACCTTATCCTCTGTCGGAATTGTAACGGTCGCAACAACGCTGCCGTCAACATATCTTCTGATGCCGTATACTCCTATTGCCTTGTTTTGTGAATCATCAAAACTGATATCCAATTTGTAGCATTCAGGAGAACCGGAAGCTTTTTCAGCAAGATAAGTTCCGGTTTGTATTTTTGAATTTGTTTGATCTGTCAATGTAAAAGTATTTTCTTCAAAAACAAGTGTCACCTGTCGCATCTCGTCCTTATTTATATCCGCAATATCTGTTCCATCTAAATATGAGATATCCTCCAACTTCCACTGATAAGAGGATAATTTGGATTGAATAGGAGAAGAATAACAAGCACCAAACAACACTGTCATCAAAACACATAA